>Ga0209605_1000526_pt1 | contig 47892 bp, 25 predicted proteins | sample AD_UKC035_MetaG_FD_184408 | JGI IMG/M metagenome (GOLD analysis project Ga0209605, IMG submission 184408) | Active sludge microbial communities of municipal wastewater-treating anaerobic digesters from USA - AD_UKC035_MetaG (SPAdes) (version 2) | ecosystem: Engineered > Bioreactor > Anaerobic >...
TCCCGGTTTCGGTCGGCGGGGTCGAAGACCATGCCCATGTGCTCATGGGCTACAAAGCCACCCACCGCATCGCCGACTTGCTGCGCGACCTCAAGGGGGGCGCGTCGGAGTGGGTGCACGAAGCGCTGCACCGTCCGGAGTTCGCCTGGCAGGAGGGGTACGGCGCATTCACCGTGAGTCCGGACCGGCGGGAGGCGGTCCGGCACTACATTGAACATCAGGAAGAGCACCATCGGAAGGAGACCTTTCAGGAAGAATACCGCCGCTTCCTGGACATCTCTGGCACGCCGTATGATGAACGCTATCTGTGGTGACGGCTCCCCGCGCCCGCTCCGGGGCGCGGAACGGATCTTGGGGCCGGCTTTCCGGTGGCCGCGGCCGGCCTTTCAGGCCCGGCCTTGCCACCGGCTAATATCCAGGCGCGCCCTTCGGCGCACCCCGGAGGCAGTCTTCCCCGTCACCGATGTCGTCCCCGCTACGATCCGCACCGGCCAGAGCCGCGCCGGGCCGAACGACTGCCCTCAGCCCGCCTGACCCGTGGCCTTCACTTTGTTCGCTATTTACTGTTTACTTTCACAGGCGGGACGCCTGCGCCACGACGACCTACCAGATCCCCGGCAGCAGGCGCCGGGGCACGCGCCCGGCGTAGGCGGCGTAGCCATCCAGCTCGACCCGCAGCGTCCGGTCCTCCAGCGCCGTCCGCGCCACCAGCAGCGCGGCGGTCAGCGCCGCCGGGATCCACGCCCAGGCCGACTCGAGGACCATCGGCGCGGCCAGGTGGGCCAGCAGGCCACCCAGGTAGCCCGGGTGGCGGATCCGCCGGTAGGGTCCGGCTTCGATGACCCGGTGACCGCGGTCGCGCTGGATGCGGACCACCGCCGAGAAGAACGGATTCACCGCCAGCGCCCAGCTCGACAGCACATAGCCGGCCAACAGGAGCCCGAGTCCGACCCACGGCAGAGCGGCCGGCAGGTGCGTCGTCCAGCGGAACCGCTGGTCCAGGGCCGCGGTGGCGTACACGGCCAGCGGCCCGTAGACCGCCACGCCCCGGACCAGCCAGCGGTCCCACGTCTTGGCGTCGGCGGGCGGATGGGTTCGCTCACGGGCCAGGCCGGGATTCCGGCGGAACGTAAGGACAGCGTTGGCGGCGCCGCCCACGACCATGAACCCGACATAGACCCAGGCCATCATCCAGTCCCAGCGGCCGGAAACCAGAAACAGCACCGCGGCCAGCGCGCCCATCACCAGGACCAGGCGCAGCGCGATGGCGGACCAGAACAGCGGCCCTGGCGTGCCCTTCGCCGCAGTTGATCCGTTCTCTTCGCTCATGATCCGGTCATCCGCTCAATATTTTACCGAGTGGCTGTTTGTATCAGCGCAAGACAGTCGCCTGTTGCACCCGCATGTGCCACCTTGTCCAAAGCGCGCGTTCAGCGAACGCAAGTTACGGAACTGCGACCGGCGGGCCCGGAGTCTGCGCGATGACCGATCGCGCGGTGCAGTCCCAGAGCACGAGCCGGGAGCGGCCCCCCGGGACGGGCACCGCGAGGCGGCTGCCGTCGACGGTCACCGCGCGCACGGCGTCGGCGGACGACTCATTCACGCAGATCACCAGCGCCACGCCTCCCGTGCGGAGCACCCGGGCGGTCATGGGCACATCGGCCGGCTCCGCCGGCAGCCCGGCCGCCGCCAGCGCCCGTCCGTAGAGCGCCGCCAGGGGCGCCTCCTCGCGCGCCAGCTCCAGCGGCAGCGGCTCGTGCCAGACCGCCGCCTCGCCCTCGCGGCGGGGCGAGAGCGCGGTCCGGAACCACTCCCCCTTCGTCTCGTCGAAGGTGGCCCAGCCGCCGCCGAGCGGCTCCCGCAGCGCCACGGGTCGGCCCGGGTCCACAAGTTCGAGCGCCGCCAGCGCAGCCGGCGTGCGACCGTACGGGTCGCCCGTCACCGCTCCCGTCACCAGCACCCGGGCGCCGGCCGCGGCCGCGGTCTGCAGGCTCCCGGCCGCCGCCTCGTCCATCAGCTCGGGCACGGGGACCAGGATCAGCCGGGTGCCTGCGAGCCGCGCCGGCGAGAGTTTCAGATCAGCCAGCGCCGTGGGCACCACGCCGAACCGGTCCGCCAGCACCCGCACGGCGCGGCGGGTGGTCGCCGCCGGCTGGGTCCGTCCCGAGAACATCCGGGCGTGGGGCAGCACGAGCACCACCGGATCGGGTTCCCAGTCGTCGAGCCGCGGCGCCGCGGCGGCGAAGAAGGCGGCGAACTCGCGCAGCACGCGCAGCTCCGGCTTGGCCGTGCCGTCGGGGCGGATGATGCCGATCACCGCCTCGTTGTCCAGCGGCTGGTACGGGTTGACGTTCCACGCCCACTGCACCGCGCCGGCGGCGCGGCCGGCGAAGGCCAGCGCGTACTTGCGCTCGAGCAGCCGGGCCGCCGCCTCGGGGGTGCGCCACGGGAAGCCGTCGGCGTCCTCCAGGCGCATCATTCCGGTCTCCTGCACCAGGCACGGTTTTTCCTGCACCTTGGACACCACGGCGTCCCACAGCAGGTCGTCGTTGCTCCACCAGGTGTGGATGGCCGTGTAGTCCACCGACTCATAGTGGAATTGGGGCGACGGGCTCAGGCCGGCGCCGGCCTCGTCCTGGCCCAGTGTGACCAGGGCGTCGCCGCCGGCGGCCCGGAGCACGGCGCGGAGCCGCGCCGCCCAGCCGGCCACCACCTCCTGGGTGAAGAGCCGGAAGTCGAAGCCCTTGGCGGGGGTCCGGTCCTCACGCACCATGGCCGGCGACAGGGCGGCCGCCGCGGGCACGGCGAAAGGCGCGGGCCCGGCGTCCCGCCAGCGGTCACGCGCCGCGGCCGCCGTCTCGCCGTGGCGGCGGCTCACCCACTCGGCCCAGGCCGCCGCTTCATAGGCATCCCCGATGGGCCGGTTGGTCCAGAGCGCGTCGGCGGGCGCGTAAGACGGCTCGTTGATCAGATCCCAATGGATCCAGTTCACCCCGCGGTAGCGCGACGCCACCAGCGCCAGCAGCGCCTCCTGCCCGGCCAGCGCGCGGGGGTCCAGGTACGGGTTGTCGCCGCCGTAGAGCGGCGGCCGGAAGGCGAAGAAGGTGAAGCAGACCGCCAGGTCGTGCCGGGCAGCGGTCAGCACAAACGCGTCCAGGGCGCGGAGAGCGTTCTCGTCCACTGCGCCGGGGTCGGACATGAGCCGGTTCCAGCCGGTCCAGAGGCCCGTCCGGATGAAATTGACGCCGGCGCGGCGCATGGCCGCCATGTCGCGGTCCCACACCGCCGGGTTCGGCTCGAACAGGAACTTGCGATGGACGTCGCCCGCCATGTAGGTGGTCCCCACCACCGGGAAGACGCGGCCGTCGCGCCGGAGCCAGTCGCGCGACGCGGTGAGCCGCGGCCCGGCCGCGAGCAGCGCGCCGTCCCGCACCCAGAACGCGGTCCCGGCCGCCGCCGGGCTGACGGCGGCGCCGGCCAGTTCCACCGCTACGCGGTAGAGCCCGGGAGCCAGCGGCCGGTCGGTCCGGACGGCGAATTCGCCCGTCCGGAAGGCCGGAATGCCGTCGAGCGGGAGCCGACCGCACCAGACTGCCCGCCCCGCCTCGTCGGACACCGTCACCGCGGCGTCCGGGGCCGCCCCGTCCGCCGCGCCCGGACGGCGCAGCGTGACGCGCAGCCGGGGCGCTTCGCCCGGCTCCACGCACGCCGGCACCGGCCGAGCGGTCAGATCCACAGGACCATCGAGCGCCCGGCGGACCATCGCCCGGATCAGCGGAGCCGGCAGCGCCGCGTCGCAGGGCGCCAGCACCCAGCGGCCGCCGGCGCCGGGGCCGTGGAGGCGGTCGATCTCCAGCAGCGGGCAGGCCGCCGGCATGCCGTCGGCGCCCGTGACGTGCACCAGGGGCCGCAGCACCGCCTCGCGGATGCCCGCGGCGCCGTCCTCGCCCGGCGTGTCGGGCCGCGTGGCGAACCGCACCGTCAGGGCGAACGTCCGCGCCGGGAGCGGGAATGCCGGTCCATCCCAATAGCTGCCGGTGGCGGGAGCGACAGTCAGGGCGCCGGCTGCGCCCCCGAGGTCGATCGCCTCGGCGGGCCCGATGAGCAACGCGTGGGCGAAGGTCGGCTGGCGGACGCCCGTCACCCAGCTGCCGTCCGCCGCGCGGTACACCGGCTGGTGGAACGGCGCGCCGCCCAGCACCACCAGGCCGCCGCCGGCGTCGAGAAATGCGCGGATGGCGTCCCAGGCCTCCAGCGGGAAGGCGCTGCCGTACGGCAGCAAAAGCACGGCGTGGCCGCCCGCGTTCAATCCCGCCGCCAGTTCCGCCGGATCGGCGAAGGTGTCGGCAGGCAGTCCGGCCAGCGCCTCGGTCAGCACCGCCGGCGGCACTGCCGGGACGTCCGTTGCGGGAAACCCGGCGGTCTGGAACAGGGCGATCCGGCGGTCCGGCGGCGCGGCCTGGGCCGCCGCCGCGGCCGCGAATCCGAACACGAGCGTCGCGGCCAGCGCCGCCGCCATCCGGCCATTCAGTCTGCCTGCCTCTCTGTTCACGGATCACCCCCACGGGAAGTCGCACCCGGCGGAACCGGCCGACGGCCGGACCCGCCCACCGGAGCTGTTGCATCACGGGAGCATGCCCGGTTATTCTATGCCATCCGGCCGCCGCTGGCTAGACCCGATCCCGGATGGCCGTCGCCCACGCGCATTTCGCCTGAACCCGCCCGCGGATCTGAACGTATGAGTAATTTCATCCCTTGGATAAGGAGCACGCGATGTCCCGACGCCTGATGCTGCTGGCGGCCCTCTGCCTGGCCGCGCTCTGGTCCACGGCTGCGGCCGATGCGCCGCAGTTGTTCCGTTCGCCGACCCTCAACGCCACCCACATCGTCTTCAGCTACGCCGGCGACCTCTGGTCGGTGCCCCGCGGCGGCGGCGAGGCCGTCCGCCTCACCACCGGTGATGGTATGGAACTCAATCCCCTGTTTTCGCCGGACGGCAAATCAATCGCCTTCTCCGGCCAGTACTACGGCAACTGGGACGTCTTCATCATCCCGGCCGAGGGGGGTGTGCCCAAGCGGCTCACCTATCACCCGGACGGGGATTTGGCGGTGGGATGGACGCCCGACGGTTCCGCCATCCTGTTCAACTCCGGCCGGGCCGGTTTCGCCCGCTCCAACCAGCTGTTCACCGTGCCGAAAGAAGGCGGCTTCCCCGCCCAGCTCCCGATCTACGAAGCCGAGGCGGGCAGCTACTCGCCCGACGGCCGGCGCATCGCCTACACCCCGCTCTCCCCGGCCTTCAACGCCTGGAAGCGCTACCGGGGCGGTACCACGAGCTACATCCGGGTCGTGAGCCTCGACACCCTGGCCGGCGAAAAGATTCCCCGCGACAATTCCAACGACTACTACCCCATGTGGGTGGACGACACGGTCTACTTCCTCTCCGACCGGAACGGCCCGTTCACGCTCTTTGCCTACGACACCGCCACCCGCAAGGTCCGCCAGGTCATCGAGAACAAGGGCTTCGACTTCAAGAGCGCCTCGGCCGGCCCCGGCGCCATCGCCTACGAGCAGTTCGGCGGTCTGTACCTGTACGACTTGAAGACGGCGCGCAGCCAGCGGGTGGCCATCACCCTGCGGGGCGACTTCCCCGAGGTGCGGCCCCGCTGGGTCAAGGCCGCAAACTCGATCCGCAACGCCGGCCTCTCGCCCACAGGCGTGCGGGCCGTGTTCGAGGCCCGCGGCGAGATCGTGACCGTCCCCGCCGACAAGGGGGATATCCGCAACCTGACCCGCACCCCAGGCGTGCATGAGCGCGCGCCGGCCTGGTCCCCCGACGGCGCCCGCGTCGCCTACTTCTCCGACGAGTCGGGCGAGTACGCCCTGCACATCGCCGACCAGCGGGGCACCACGCCCGTGCGGAAAGTAGCCCTGGGCGAGCCCCCGTCATTCTTCTACGATCCCGTCTGGTCGCCCGACAGCAAGAAGATCCTCTTCACCGACAAGCGGCTGAACATCTGGTACGTGGACCTGGGCCAGGAAACCCCGGCGCCGGTCCGGGTGGACACCGACAAGATCTACAATCGCCGCAACGACCAGACGCCCGCCTGGTCGCCCGACAGCCGGTGGATCGTCTACTCCCGCCTCCTGGACAACCGGCTGGCCGCCATCTTCGTCCACCGCCTCGAAGACGGGAAGAGCTTCCAGATCACCGACGGCATGAGCTACGCCCAGTACCCGGTGTTCGACAAGAGCGGCAAGTACATCTTCTTCGTCGCCTCCACCAACGTGGGTCCCACCCAGGGCGAGGGGCTCTCCTCGCTGGGCCGGTCGGCCACGAGCAGCGCCTATGCGGTGGTCCTGAAGAAGGACCTGCCATCGCCGCTCGCGCCCGAGAGCGACGAGGAGAAGGTGGCCGAGGAAAAACCGGCTGAAGATAAGCGTGACGGCGACAAGCCGGACGGCAAACCCGCCGCGGAAGAAAAGTCAGCGGCCGGAGACGACACCAAGGCCGCCGGCGCCGACAAGCCGGCGGAGCAGCCGGTCGAACCGGCCAAACCCGCCGCCGCGCCAGGCAAACCGGGCGCGGAGCCGCCGAAGGTGGAGATCGATCTCGAGGGGATCACCCTGCGAATCGTGGCTCTGCCCGTGCCGGCCCGCAACTACGTGAGCCTGGTTGCCGGCAAGGCCGGCGCCCTGTTCCTGATGGAAGCGCCGGCCTTCGATCCGTACCAGCCAGGCCCCGGCGCCGCCACCGTTCACCGCTTCGACCTGGAGAAGCGCAAGGAGGAGAAGGCCTTCGACGGCGTGTCGTTCTTCACTCTCTCCGCCAACGGCGAAAAGGCGCTGGTGCGGCAGGGGCCGCGCTGGTCCATCCTGCCGGCGATGATGCCGGGCAAGCCCGGCGAGGGCGGGCTGAACCTGGATCGGATGGAGGTCTGGGTGGACCCGCCGGTGGAATGGCGCCAGATGTACCGTGAGATCTGGCGGGGCGAGCGGGACTTCTTCTACAGCCCGCAGCACCACGGCCTCGACCTGGCCCGGGCCGAGAAGCGGTACGCGCCGTTTCTCGACGCCGTGGTCAGCCGCTGGGACCTCAACTATCTGTTCAACGAGATGCTGGGCGAACTCACCGTGAGCCACCTGTTCGTGGGCGGCGGCGATACGCCCGACGTCAAGCGCGTGCCGGGCGGATTGCTCGGCGCCGACTATTCAATCGAAAACGACCGTTACCGCTTCGCGCGCGTCTTCACCGGCGAGAGCTGGAATCCCCAACTGCGGGCGCCGTTGGCCCAACCGGGTGTGAGCGTCACGGCGGGCGAGTACCTGTTGGCCGTCAACGGGGTGGACCTCCGGCCGCCCCAGGACATGGATGCCCTGCTTGAGGCCACCGCCGGCAAGTCGGTCACCCTCAAGGTGGGGCCCAACCCCGACGGCACCGGCGCGCGCGAGGTCACCGTGGTGCCCGTGGCCGATGAGTCGGCCCTGCGCCACTTCGCCTGGATCGAGGACAACCGCCGCAAGGTGGGCGAGATGTCCGGCGGCCGCATCGCCTACGTCTACCTGCCCGACACGTTCATGGGCGGCTTCACCTACTTCAACCGCTACTTCTTCGCCCAGCTCGACAAGCAGGCCGTGCTCATCGACGAGCGCTACAACGGCGGCGGCGCCCTGGCCGACTATGTGGTGGACTACCTCCGCCGACCGCTCCTGAACTACATCGTGGGGCGCGAGGGCGTCTACGACGTCATGCCGTACGGCGCCGTGTTCGGGCCCAAGGCGATGCTCATCAACGAGTACGCCGGCTCCGGCGGCGACGCCATGCCGTACTACTTCAAGAAGATGGGGATCGGCCCCCTCATCGGCAAGCGCACCTGGGGCGGCCTGGTGCGGGCCGGCGGCATGCCGGTGCTCATGGACGGCGGCCGAGCCACCGCCCCCGACGCCGCGCTCTGGAGCGAGACCGGCGAGTGGATCGGCGAGAACACCGGCATCGCCCCCGACGTCGAGGTGGACCAGGATCCGGCCGCCGTCCGCGCCGGCCGCGATACCCAGCTCGAGCGGGGCGTCGAGTACCTGCTGAAGGAACTTGAGAAGAATCCACCCAAGAAGCACCAGCACCCGCCGTACCGGGACTACCAGCAGGACAAGCACTGGCCGAAGTAGGACAAGCAGATCACTGGTTCACAGGTTCTCAGGTTCGATGGTTTGAAAGTTTGAAGGTTTGAAAGTTCGCAGGTTCAAAGGTTCGTAAATTCGTGGGAAGTTCAGGGAGACGGGATTCGGTCCCGTCTCCCTGTTTTTTTGGCTCATTTCTGCGGTGCATCGGTGCATCGGTGGGTCGGTGCATCGGTGAGTCTGTGCATCGGTGGGTCGGCGAATTGATGGGTCGGTGAATCGGTGAATCGGTAGAAGGATTCTGGAAACTGGGTTCTGGGTTCTTTGGCCAGGTCCCAAAACCCAGGTCCCAGAACCCAGGGTCGAACTCCGATTTCCGAAGCCGATGTCTGAAGTCCGATGTCCGCCGGTTGGGAACGAGCCTCGAGTCTCGAGTCTCTAGCCTCGATGACGAGCACGATTACGAATTACGATTACGATTACGATTACGAATTACGATTACGAATTACGAGCACGAAAAGAAGCTCTTAACTCTAAACTCCTATCTCCTATCTCCCATCTGTTCACTGTTCACTGTTCACTGTTCACTGTTCACTGTTCACCGTTAACCATTTCTCAAACCACCCCTTCACCTCGTCGTACCAGAACAGCGAGTTGTTGGGCTTGAGGACCCAGTGATTCTCGTCGGGGAAGTAGATGAGCCGCGACGGCACGCCCCGCGCCTGCAGCGTCTGGAACAGCTCCAGGCCGTTGCCCGGGTAGACGCGGTGGTCCCGTTCGCCGTGGACCACCAGTGTGGGCGTCTTGAAGCTGCCCGCGGCCAGGTGGGGCGAGGTGTGGCGCAGCACCGACTCGTCCACCCAGAAATGCGGGTTGGCCGCGGCCCGCTCACCGGCCCCGTAATCGCTGGCGTACTGGGTGTACAGGTTGTAAACCGCCGCGTGAGCGACGAGCGCCTTGTACGGATTCGGCCGTCCCAGCACGACGGACGCGAGATAGCCGCCGTAGCTGGCGCCGGCCGCCACCATCCGGTCGGGATCCGCCAGTCCCTGATCCACCAGCCACTGGGTGGCCCGCATCACGTCCTCGTATGGCTGGTCGGCCCAGTTGCCCAGGATGGACGCGGTGAAGTCATTGCCGAAGCCGCTGGAGCCGTGGAAGTTGGGCCAGGCGCAGACGTAGCCCCAGCCGGCGAACACCTGGGCGTTCCAGCGCCACTGGAACATGTCGGTGATGGCGCCATGCGGCCCCCCGTGGATGAGCATCATCAGCGGCCGCTTCTGACCCGGCTGGTAGTCCGGCGGCAGGACCACCCACATCTGGATGGATGCGCCTCCCGCGCCGGCGTAGGTCACATTGCGCACCTCGCCCCAGCGCACGTCCGCCAAGACCGCATCGTTGAACGTGCTGATCTTGGCCGACTGCTTCGCCGCCACGTCCACCCGCACCAGCGTGGGCGGCTCGCTGAAGCCCTGGCGCAGCGCGAGCAGGGTCGCGCCGCCCGGCCCCACAGCCAGGCCGCCGCAGGTGCCGCCAGCCGTCAAACGGGTCATGGCGCCGCCGGGCAGGTCCATGGCGTAGACCGGCATGTCGCCGCGCTCGTCGGCGATGAAGAACAGCCGCCGGCCGTCGGGGGCGAACTGCCAATCGCTGCACGAGTAGTCGAATCCGGGAGCCAGGTCCCGGTTGCCACCCGACGCCCGATCGTGGAGCATCAACCGCGTCCGGTCGCCGTAGAAGCCCTTGATGAGCTGGCGGCCGAACACGACCGACAAACCGTCGGGGCTGAAGACCGGATTGAAATCGCCCTGGGCATTGTCGGCGGTGATGTTTCGGGCGCTCTTTTCGCCGATCCGCAGCAGGTAGACGTCCAGGTTGGGGTCCAGGTCCGGGCGCGGCGAGCTGTCGGCGGTGAAGGCGATCTCGTCCCCCTCGGGAGAGATGGCGTAGCTCGCGGCGCCGTTTTCCCGGTAGGGCAACTCCAGGCCGGTGCCGAGGGTCAGAGTCGTCGGGTCTCCGCCGTCGATACCCACCCAGAACAGATGCGCCTGGCGGTCGTCGATCCAGTGGTCCCAGTAGCGCGTGCGCGCCGTGTCATAGACCAGCGCGCTGACTTTCCGCTCCTTGCGCAGCACAAGCCGCTGGTGCTGCTTCCCCCAGGTGGAGAGTTCGGGCCAGACCCGGCTGACGAAGGCCAGGCGGGCGGAATCGGGAAACCAGCGGATACCGTAGACGCCGGTGGGTACGCGGGTGAGCCGTTTGGCCTTGTCCTTACCTCGCGCCACCAGATAGATCTGCGGGGCGTCGTCCCCCTTGCGCTGGGCCACGAAGGCGAGCCAGCGGCCATCGGGGCTCCAGGCCGGCTCCGACTCGGCGCCCGGCGCGGCGGCCACTTTCCGGCCGGGGCCGCCGGCGGCGGGCACGAGCCACAGGTCGGTGTCAGCCGCGTCCTTTTTCAGGTCGTAGCGGGTCACGGCCAGGACCGCCGACGTGCCGTCGGGCGACAGGGTCGGGGCCGCCAGCCGCGCCAGTTCCCACATCCGTTCGGGAGTCAGCGGCGCGGCCGCCGCCGGCGGCGCGGCGACGCCCATGAGGAGCAGAGCCAAGAGTCCACCAAGCCAGGTTGCACGCATGCAGCACCTCCGCTCGTTCCTATTTTGCGAATCCCCGGCCGGGCCGGATCCGCGCCGACCCCTCTCAGGCGGCCGGCGGCACGGGGGCGGCCCGGTGCATGTATTCCAGGCTGAAGATGTCCAGGATGGTCAGGAAGAGCGCCACCACCATGGGGCCGATGATGAAACCCATGATCCCGAACACGGCGATGCCGCCGATGGTGGAGAACAGGATCAGCAGGTCGTGCATCTGGACGTCGCGCCCCACCAGCCTCGGTCGAAGGAAGTTGTCGATGGTCGAGACCACCAGCACGCTCACCAGGATCACCGCCACGCCCTGCCAGACGTCGCCGCTGACGATCCGGTAGATCCCCGACGGGATCAGGACCAGCCCCGTCCCCACCATGGGGAGCGCCGCCAGCACCACCATCACCACGCCCCAGAGCAGCCAGTTGTCGAAGCCGAAGATGAGCAGGGTCAGTCCGCCGAGCGTCCCCTGGATCAGGGCGATCACCAGGGTCCCCTTGACCGTGGCCCGGGAAATGGCGGCAAACCGCGACGCCAGGAGTTGCTTGTTGGTGTCGCTCAAGGGGAGCAGGTTCTGGATCCGCCCGAGAATCTGCCGCCCGTCCCGCAGGAAATAGAAGATGGTGAACAGGACGATGAACAGGTCCACGATGACGCCGAAGGTCATCTGGGTCGTCCGGTTGACGATCTTGGGGGCGAGGGAGCCGATGAACTTCGCGGTGCTGGACACGAGTTCGTTCCAATCCACTTTTGACAGATCCACCACGCCGAGGATCTTGACCTTTTTCAGTTCGCCGAGCGGGCCGGTGTCGCCCTCCTGGAGCATCTGCTGCACCTTCGGCTGAAACGTGTGATAAACATCGATCGCCTGCCGGATCACCAGGTTCATGACGAAGGAGATGGGAATCAGCAGGGCCAGCAGGATCACCAGTGTGCTGAACGCCGCCGCCAGCCCCTGCCGTCCCTTCAACCAGCCGGCCAGGCGGCGCTGGAGCGGATAGAAGAGGGTGGCGAACACCGCGGCCACGACGATGTGCAGGAGAAAGATCTTGATGACCCAGATGAACGCGACCAGGGCGAGCACGAACAGCGTCAGCAGAAAGTAGCGGCCGGCGCGCGACTCGGCGCCGGGCGGCGGAGTGGACGACGGTTCGGACGGTGCGTCGGGAGTGGGACAGGGCACGTTAGGTTCCATGGCGATCTCCGGATATTCGGATGGCATCGGCACGTACGATACCATAACCGGAAAAAATTTCTAAGCCTAGACAGGGGAGATCGGTGAATAGGTGAATGGGTGAATCGGGAGACGGGAGACGGCTTGCGATCAGGGTTCAGAACATAAATTGACTCTGCGTCCTCTGCGCCTCCGCGGTGAATCCGGGCGGCCCGAAGTCCGATGTCCGCGTAACGGGAACGAGCCTCTAGCCTCTAGCCTCGAGTCTCGAGCCTCGATTACGATTACGATTACGAGCACGATTACGAATTACGAGCACGACCACGAACCTTCAACACTCAACTCTCAACGAATGGAACCGAGCCCCGAACCCCGATCCCCGTGTTCAGTACTGGTCCAGCGGGCGGATCTGTGACAGCGGCAGGTCGCGGAAGGCGGCCAGGCCGGCGGCGATCTCCGCCAGGAGGCGGTCGCGGTCGCGGCTCAGAATGCCGCGCAGCGGCAGGAAATTCGAGGCGTGGTCGCTCCGGAACACGGCGCGGCGGCAGCGCACCGCCCCGACGAAGGCGCCGAGCTCGGTGAGCAGGCCGGCCGCGTCCAGCGGCTCGAAGTCGTCGCCGAACGCGGCCCGGAAGCGGCGGCCGCCGGGGGGCAGCCCCAGGATCAGCGTGGAGACGTACTCGGGGTCCACGGCGCTCACCACCGCCGCCGAGCCGGCGGCGTGGGCGGCGCTCAAGCTCCGGCCGCCCAGCCCGTTGATGACCATGACCGAAACCCGCAGGCCGGCGGCGCGGGCCCGCCGCAGCGCCTCGACGGTGGACGCCGCGGTCTCCCCCTTGCGCACCCGCCGGAGCACCTCGTCGTCGCCCGACTCGATGCCGGCGTAGACGAGCCCGAGCCCCGCCGCCGCCAGGGCGGCCAGCTCGGCGTCGCTCTTGGCCCGGAGGTTGCGGGGCGAGGCGTAGGCGGAGATGCGGTTCAGAACCGGGAAGTGCGTCCGGACCCGGTCCAGGACGGCCAGGAGATGCTTTGTGTCGGCCGCCAGCGGGTCGCCGTCGGCCAGGAATACCCGGCGCACCGGCCAGCCGGAGCGGGCGGCGGCGGCGAGCCAGGCGTCGATTTCGCCGAGCGGCGTCACCGCGTAGCGCCGGTCGGTGTACATCTCGCAGAAGGCGCACCGGTTCCAGGAGCAGCCGGTGGTCACCGGCAGGATGAGCGATTCCGCCTCGCTGGGCGGCCGGTAGACGGGCGCCTCACGCATCCAGGCGGGCCAGCGCCTCGAGGATCGAGGCCTTCTGGAGCTCGTACTTGGCCAGCCGCTGACGGTTTTCCTCGACTACCTCGGCCGGGGCGCGGGAGACGAAGCTGTCGTTGGACAGCTTCTTGCTGAAGATGGTGATCTCCTTCTCCACCCGCGCCAGCTCGCCTTTGAGGCGCTGCCGCTCGGCGGCCTCGTCGATGACGTCGTGGACGAAGATCTGGATCCGCTCCACCACCACCGAGGCCGCGCCCCGCGGCCGCACCGCCGCCGGGTCCAGGCGCAGGTCGGCCACGCCGGCGAGGTGCCGGATGACGTGGGCCTCGGCGCGGAGCGCCTCGAGCCGGTCCTCGGGCGGGCGCAGGGTGATGGTGAGCGCCGTCGTGGCGGCGACGCGCTGGGTGTTGCGCACCTCGCGGATGGCCGAGGTGAGCGCCTGCACCGTGGTGAAGGCGGCGAGCAGGTCCGGATTGTCCAGCTCGGGCACGGGCCGCGGCCACGGCGCGGTGGCGAGCATGGGCGCGGCGTCGGCCGGCGCCAGCCCGGCCAGCCCCCGCACCGGGAGCACCTCGTTGAGTTCCTGGTAGATGGCCTCGGTGATGTAGGGGATCATGGGCTGGAGCAGCCGCAGCACCACGTCGAGGCAGTGGGCCACCACCAGCCGGGCGGTGTTGGCGGATGGGTCGTCCGGGTCCTGCAGGCGCGGCTTGACCAGTTCCAGGTACCAGTCGCAGAGCGACCCCCACATGAAGTCGCGCGCCGCGCCGACGGCCACGCTGGGATTGTAGTCGGCCAGCCCGGCGGTGACCGCGCGCACCGCCTCGTTGAGCGCCGCCAGGATCCAGCGGTCCTCCAGGGCGAGGTCCGACAGCCGGAGCGGCGCCGTGCGGGCGCCGGCCAGGTTGCCCAGGGCGAACCGGGCGGTGTTCCACAGCTTGGTGCAGAAGCGCCGCCCTTCGACGAAGCGCTCGCTCACCAGCTTGGCCGTGGGGATGTCGGGCATGGTGCCCAGGACGTCGAACTCCTGGTGGCAGCCGGCGCACAGGTAGGTGAAGATGCTCCGGCCGTGCCGCGTCTCGGCCAGGTCGTTGTGGTGGGCGCAGTGGGGGCAGACCGCCGTGACGGGGAGGCGGATGTCCTGGTTGCCCGTCTGCATGTCGCAGAGGATGTACCGCATGGCGTCGGTGCCGTACTCCTCGATGATGTCCACGGGGTCGATGCCGTTCCCCTTCGACTTGCTCATCCGCTCGCCCTTGCCGTCGAGGATGTTCGCGTGGATGAACACGTCGCTGAACGGGATGTCGCCCAGGTTGTACAGGCCCATGATCACCATCCGCGCCACCCACAGGGTGATGATGTCGCGGGCGGTGACGAGGCAGGAGCCGGGGTAGTAGTAGTCGAGGCAGTCGTCCCGGCCCTCGACGGCGCCGAGCGGCGCGCCCCCCTCGGTGTCGGCGGTGGCCGGGTCGGGCCAGCCCAGCGTCGAGAAGGGCCAGATTGAGGAGGAGAACCAGGTATCGAGCACGTCCTCGTCGCGGCGGTAGCCGAGCGACTCAAGGGCGGCGACGAGCGCCGGGTCGTCCTCGAGCAGGGTCACGTCCACGAGGCAGGGCGCGGTCGGCGCCCCCGCCAGGCCGTCCGCGTCGGCGGCGGCGCCGATGCGCACCGATCGCTCCGCCTCGGGCAGGAACGCCCGCACCGCGGCCAGGTCCGGCCGGCCCAGCACCGCGGCGAAACCCGGCTCCGCCAGCGCGGCGGCCAGGGCGCCGAGCGTCGTCCGGAGCGACCAGACGGGGATGCGGTGCCCCCACCAGAGCTGCCGGCTGATGGGCCAGTCGCGCTTCTCGCCGAGCCAGTCCAGGTAGGTCTTGACGAACCGCTCGGGGTGGAAGCGGACCCGGCCGTCGCTCACGGCGTCCATGGCCGCCTGCACCAGGCCGGGGGCGGCGAACGCCTTCGGTGTGCCGCGGCCCATGGCCACGCCGCCGGGCACGTCGCCCATGCGGATGAACCACTGGTCCGACAGGTACGGCTCGATGGGCGTCTTGCTCCGGTCGCTGTGGCCGATCTCGATCTCGCGGTCCTCGACCGCCCCGAGCAGCTCCTGCGCCTTGAGGTCGTGCACCACCCGCTCGCGGGCGATGAAGCGGTCCAGTCCCTGATACGGGCCGGCATTGGCGTTGAGGGTGCCGTCGGGATTGAGGATGTTGATGATGTCGATCGCCGCGCGGTGGCGCATCCAGACATCATAGTCGTTGGGGTCGTGGGCCGGGGTGATCTTGACGCAGCCGGAGCCGAGACCCGGCTTGGCCCACTCGTCGCAGATGAGCGGGATGGGCCGGTTCACGAGGGGGAGCATCACCTTCCGGCCGGCCCGGGCCATGTCGCGGAGCGCCAGCAGGCGGGGCAGCACGGTGCGGCGGCGTTCTTCCAGAGCCTCGATCTGCCCGCGCAGGGCGGCCTGCTCGCGCGCCGGGGCGGCGGCCAGCTCCCGGTTCAACGCCTCGATCTCGGCGGCGAGCGCCGCGTCGGGTTCCGGGTGGACGGCCACGGCGGTGTCGCCGAGCATCGTCTCGGGGCGGGTGGTGGCCACCTCGACGTGGTCCGGCTCGCCCGGCTGCGGATCGATCACCGGATAGCGCAGGTGCCAGAAGTGGCCCTGGACCGTCTCGTGGTACACCTCGTCGTCGGAGATGCTGGTGCGCAGGAACGCGTCCCAGTTCACCAGCCGCTTGCCGCGGAAGATCAGGCCGTCGTCGAACATGCGGAAGAAGGTGTGGCGGACGGCCCGGGAGCAGACCTTGTCCATGGTGAAGCGCTTGCGCTCCCAGTCGCAGGAGCAGCCGATGCGCATGAGCTGCTCCAGGATCCGCGCCTGGTACTGGTCCTTCCAGGCCCAGATCCGCTCCACCAGGCCCTCGCGGCCCACGTCGTGCCGGGTGAGCCCCTCGAGCTCCTTCAGCCGCTTCTCCACCACCGCCTGGGTGGCGATGCCGGCATGGTCGGTGCCGGGCATCCACAGGGTGTTGTCCCCCTGCATCCGGTGCCAGCGGATGAGCACGTCCTGCATGGAGTTGTCCATGGCGTGCCCCATGTGCAGGGCCCCGGTGACGTTGGGCAGCGGCATCATGATGACGTAGCGGCGGTCGCGCGGCCGGTCGTCGGGCACGGCGTGGAAGGCGCCGGCGGTGCGCCACATGTCGTTGACGGATTTTTCGATCTCCGCCGGCTCATATGTTTTGGAAAGGGTGAACTTGCTGCTCATGGTCGCTTCCTCAAGAGAATAAAGAGGATTACTCTACTCCAGCCGCTTGGCAAAAGCAAGGCTCGGGGCTCGTTCTCATTCGGTGAGAGTTGAGGGTAGAGAGTTAAAGGTTCATGCTCGTAATTCGTAATCGTGATCGCAATCGTAATCGAGACTCGAGGCTCGTTTCCGAAACGCGGACATCGGACATGGGAATTCGGACATCGGATTTCGGACCTGGGACCTGGGACCTGGGTTCTGGGCCCTAGTTAACGGATCCATGTCTCACGACCCGGGTCCCACATCTCAGCAACGCCCGACTCGTCTCCGAATCGCCAAAAAAGATAAGCAATCACCCATAACAAATTATTCCATTTGACGTCCCCATTTACCGATTCCCTGCATGGAGGCAGGCTCCCGGCCCGTAGGGACGGAAGGCAATAGCCAGGGGCGCAGCCCCTGGTCCAGTGGTGATGCGCACGTTGATTGAACGAATCACCAGAGCCCCACCGGGGCGACATCGGGCATCCCGGAAACCGACCGGGTGGGCACAATGAATTCCGTCCCTGACGGGCCCGGGCGCGTAACCGGATGCGGCCGATGTGCCGGCATCTCAGGCATCGGGTATCGGAAATCGGACTTCGGACATCGAGCCGCGAGCACGATTACGATTACGAATTACGATTACGATTACGAATTACGAGCACGAACCATCAACGATCAACCATCAAACCTCAACATCCGCCGGATCCGTGATCTGAGTGAGTGACCGCCCGGTTCCGTCACCAGTCTTCCCGCCGGCGCAGCTCGGTGATGTGGGCGGTGTGGTGCCGGCCGTGCCAGGCGTAGAGGGCCAGCAGGAAGTCCAGACTCAGGGTGGCCCGACGCTCGGGGTGGACGACGGTCCGGCGGAAGTCGTCCGGCGCCATGGTCCGCATCAGCATGGCCCAGCGGCGATGCAGCGCGTCCAGCAGGGCCAGCGACAGCTCGCCCGGCGCCGCCATGGCGTCGGGTGTCTCGGCCCAGCGGCTCTCGGCATACGGCTTGATGGTGGGATTGTCCTCGGTCAGGGCCAGCTTGAAACGGGCGAAGGCGTTGAGGTGGGCATCGGCCAGGTGGTGCACCACCTGGCGGATCGTCCAGCCTCCGGGCCGGTATGGCGTGCCCCACCGCAGCGCGTCGAGACCGGCGACGGCCTCCCGGACCCGCTGCGGCTGGGTGGCGATCTCTTCGATGAGCGCGGTGCGCCGCTCCGGAGACAGTGAATCCTCCGGCGTGAACGGGCCGATGGGATATCGCAGATCGGTGTCGGTCATGGGATCTCCTTTAAATAAATGTTGAGAGTTGAGGGTTCAGGAAGGTTGAGAACGAACACTCAACACTCAACACTCACACTCAACCCTCAACGCTGACCACCTGCCGGGCTGGCAGAATCGAGGTCAGTCGACGGCGACCATGACGTTGGACGCCTTGATCACCGCGTAGGCCGGCTTGCCGACGGCCAAGCCCAGACTGTCGCAGGCCGACTTGGTGATGATCGCGACTACTTCCACGCCGTCGGCCAGGCGGATGGTCACCTCGGTGTTGACGGCACCGGGGCGGATTTCCCGAACCGTGCCCTTGAGGACGTTGCGGGCGCTGAGTTTCATGGCCGCCTCCTAGTCTTTTTCTCTTTCGATCCCGGCCCTGGACGGGTGGAATCGGGCCTCGGGGCTGCGCGCCGCACCACCGGCGGTTTCGGCCGGGTGTTGACACGGAGCTGGAACACGTCGGGGCGGGCGTAGTGGCCGGCTACGTCGAAGTCGAGCTTGCCCCGGACCACCTCGCCGAGATCCAGGTCGGCGAACAGGATTCCGGCCTGATCCCACAGCGGCCCGGCGAGCACATCCCCCATGGGCGAGACGATGGCGCTGCCGCCCCGGCAGAGCGTCTCCGGCTGCCCGTCGAGCTCTTCGAGCCCCGGGAGCCCCGGCGGGTACATGGCCTTCGTGACGTACTGGTTGGCCCCCAGGACGAAGCACCGCCCCTCGCAGGCGATGTGGCGCAGCGTGGCCACCCAGGTGTCGCGGGCGTCGGCGGTGGGCGCCAGGTACACCTGGACTCCCTGGGTGTAGAGCGCCATCCGCGCGAGCGGCATGTAGTTCTCCCAGCAGACCAGGCCGCCGATGCGGCCGAGCGGCGTGTCGTGCACCACGAGCGTGCTGCCGTCCCCTTCCCCCCAGACCAGCCGCTCGGCGCCGGTGGGTTTGAGCTTGCGGTGCACGCCGAGCAGCCGGCCGTCCGCGCCGAATTGCAGCAGCGAGCAGTAGAGCGTGCCGCGGCCAAACGCCCCGTCGCGCTCCACCACGCCCACCGCCGCCTGGACACCCGCCGCGCGGCAGGCCGCGCCGAGCGCCTCCACCGCCGGGCCGGGCACGGTCACGGCGTTGTCCCAGCAGGTCTGCCACAGGAGCCGTCCCGTGGCGTTGCGACTCCCCACGCGCATCCCGAAGCTCAGTCCCCGCGGGTAGCCGGGGATGAACGCCTCGGGGAGCAGCACCAGCCGGGCGCCTCCGGCGGCCGCTTCACCGATGAGCCGCACCGCCTGCGCCGTCGAGGCCTCGCCGTCGAAGAGCACGGGCGCGGCCTGAACCACCGCCGCCCGGTAATGGATGAACGCGTCGCTCACGTCGGCCTCACTCCCCCCGGTGGGGCGCACCGTCCCGCCGGGATTTGATTAGAAATCTTCCACCACCCGCCCGTCGGCGCGCAGGACCACCTCGCCGGAATCCACCGTGTAGACCGGGTAGTGCCACGCGTCGAAATCCAGCAACAGCACGCGGCGCCACCACGGGGCGGCGTAGTCCCGGACGGCCGGGGTGGCGGTGAATCGGAAGTACCCGCCCAGGTCCTCGACGGTCAGCGTGTAGCGGGTGTGGGGACCGGCGACGGTCCGGACCTTGTCCGCCTCCGCCCGAATGCCCGCCGGATCCTGATACTGGGCGGCGGCCACCAGGTGCCGCAGCACGGCGCGAACCTTCATCTCGAACTGGTGGTGCGGATGTCCGCCGCGCGGCATCAGAAAGACGAACAGGTACCAGAGCAGGAGCGCGGCGCCGATTGCCGTCAGGGTGTTCCGCCGCCACGGCTTCATGTCGTCCTCCGACAGGGGGAACCGTCCGGCGACGCCGGCTCGACTGCCGGCCGCAACGGCGGCGCCCACCCGGGATGCCGCCATTCTACCCCAATTCCGCCCGAATCAAATGGCCCTTGTCTGCGTCCGGCTGCCGGGGCTATAGTGGCCCGCATGAACGCGTCGCCGGGACTCCCGCCCAAGTCGCGGCGGGAACCCGGGCGCGCGGCGCCGGCCCGACGGTCACCTCACAATCGGAGCGCGCCATGCACATCGAGCTGGTCGAAATCCCCGCCGGAACGTTTTTCATGGGTTCGGCGTCCGCGGAGGCGTCGGAGTACGAGCAGCCGGTCCACGAGGTCCGGGTGGAGGATTTTTGGCTGGGTGTCAACCCGGTGACCCAAGGGCAGTGGGAAGCGGTGATGGGCGACAATCCCGCCCATTTCCGCCGGGGACCCGACTACCCGGTGGAGTGCGTGGACCTGATCGACATCGACATTTTCCTCGAGAAGCTCCGCGCGCGGACGAAGCGGGCCTACCGGCTCCCCACCGAGCGCGAGTGGGAATACGCCTGCCGGGCCGGCAGCGCCGGCGACCGCTACGGCGACCTGGACGCCGTCGCCTGGCACAGCGGCAACGCCGGGGAGACGACACACCCCGTCGGGCAGAAACTACCCAACGCCTTCGAGCTCTGCGACATGCTGGGCAACGTCTACGAGTGGTGCGCCGACTGGTTCTGGCAGTACCCGGCCATTGAGCCGTTCAACCCGTGGGGACGGTACGACAACGATCCGGAGTACGCGAAGGTCATCCGCGGCGGCTGTTTCCGCGCCGGCGCCTGGGCCGCGCGAGCCCCGTGGCGCTATTGGCAGGATCCGGCGGAGCGATCCATGGATGTCGGCTTCCGCCTGGCGCTGGACCGGTGAGGGGGAGTCTGTTCGCTGGATTCAACCAGCCGGCTTCCGGAAACAATCCAAACATTCAAACAGCACGAGCACGATCCTCGGCAGGTAGGGAGCAAGGTACCGATCAATGGGTGAATGGGTGAATGGGCGATTGGGTGAATGGATACAAGGATCGGATTCTGTGATCCAGGACCCAGAACCCAGGTCCCAGGTCCGATTTCCGAAATCCGATGTCCGCATTTCGGGAACGAGCCTCGAGTCTCGATTACGATTGCGATCACGATTACGAATTACGATTACGAATCACGAGCATGAACCTTTAACTCTCAACCCTCAACTCTCACCGAATGAGAACGAACCCCGAGCCCCGAAATCCGATGTCCGCATTTCGGGAACGAGCCTCCAGCCTCGAGCCTCGATTACGATTACGAGCACGATTACGAGTACGATTACGATTTCGAGCACGAACACCGTGACGGGTAAGAATCCGGTCAATTCACCAATCCACCTCTTCACCCATTCACCGGCAGAAAAAACGCCGGCTCCCCGAAGGGAGCCGGCGGGTTCGCTGATCAGACGGTGTTGCTGAACCGAATCAATTCACCGGCAGGCCGGCCGTGGCGGCCATGCGGGTCAGGTCGGACGAGACGGTGACCAGCGTGGCGTTGATGCGGCCGGTGGCCGTCATTTTGAGCGAGACCACCGCCGCGCTGTTGCCGGGGAACATCGCCTCGAGCGTCGTCTCGAGCTGACCGTGCGCGGCCAGCGGTGCGGTCCAGTACCCCACCAGGGCTCCGCTGGCGGCGAAGGCCTCGACGGTGAGTTCCTGGTCCGAACCGGCCAGATCGGTGATCCGCAGCGACGTGGTCCAATCCGCGCCGCCCCGCACCATGGGGAAGGCCACCTGCAGACTGCCGCGGTCGGTGCCCGCGACGCAGTCCACGCGGAAGGTGTCGGCCTTGTCCAGCAGGTTGTGGAACAGCTCGAATCCGAGAACGGGCGAGTCGGCGCCCGCCTTCAGGTAAGCGGTGCCCGGGGGCAGGCTGCCGCCCACCATGGCCGGCAGCTCCCGGGTGATCTGTTCGAGGCTCTGCACGTCCCACTGTTCCTGCCACAGCGCCGCGCCGGCGGCGTCGTACAGGGTGATCTGCACCGTCGCCGGAGCCTCACCGAGATTGGAAACGGTCATGCCGGTCATGTAAGCGGCGGGGTCGGGCACCTCGTTGTAGAAGATGCGGTAGGCGTGGTCGATCTGGCCCTCGGCCAGCGTGCAGACGACGAGCCATTTGGTATCGAGCGACTCCAGGCCCTCGGCGTTCACCGCCCGCACCTGGTAGAGGTAACACTTATCGGGCTGCAAGCCGGTGACGGTGAAGCGGGTCTCCTCGGTGCTGCCGAGCAGGGTGGTGTAAATGTCGTCCTTGTCGTAGACGTTGTAATACAGCACGCCTTCGCCGGCCGGGTTCGGGTCCCAATCCAGCTGGATGGAGTCGCCGGACAGGCCCCAGCCCCAGAATCCCGGCGGGACGGACATCTCGCCGAGCACGGCGTCCGGACCGTCTTTGCCGGCCGGCTTGACCTTGCCGGACACATCGACGGCCTCCTGGGCGAACGCCGGCAGCCCGGCGACGCCCTGTCCCAGCGACGTGCCGAACAGCTCGAAGCCGATCAGCGGCGACGTGGCGGTCACCCGGATGAATCGGATCGCGTTCGGATCGTTGACGGTGAAGATCTGGTCCACCATTCGGACGTACTTGCCGCGGGACGGGATGGCGACGTCGGCCTGGTCGAGGATAGCGCCGCCCTCGGACACGGCCTCGAGGATGACATCCGCCCCGGTCGGGCCCACGTTGATCAAGGTGACGCCGGTGAACCAGATATCGGAGATGTACACGTATGGGAACACCAGCTCGTACGCCGCCCAGTCGAACATGGGCATGGCGGAGTACGTCTGGTGGTCGGCGGTGCCGAAGGCCAGCATGCCCAGCGCCGGGGCCTGGGTTCCGATCCGGACCCAGGCGTCGCCGGCCATGGCCGCCTCACCGAAGATGTCGCCGGCGTTCACGGCCAGGGTCGCCTGCGGCGACAGGTCGCCCAGGGCCACCGCTTCCAACAGATGGCCGTCGGCGCCGAACGCATGCGCGAATACGGGTGTCGTCGCGTCGCCGGCGTTGGTGACCCACATGGTGGTGAACCACTCGTCGTTGGCCACCACATGGGCGGCGAAGGTCTGGAAGAGCAGCGGGAGGATCGTGACCGTCACCGTGGCCGGCGCGGACGTGAACTCGCCGTCCGAGACGGCGAAAGTGAAGGTGTCCACACCGGTGACGAACGGATTGGGCGTGTAGACGAACTCACCGGTGTCAGGATGCGGCCCGCCGAGGATACCGAGGGACGGCGGGGTCACGATGTGGTAGGTCAGGGCGTCGCCGTCCGGGTCGGTGCCCGGCAGCACGCCACCCACGGGCATGTCGACGACGGTGGTCAGCGACAGGTTGGCGGCGACGGGCGGATCGTTGACGGGACGCACCCTGAGGGTCACGGTCGCCGGCGCCGAGACGAGTTCGCCGTCGGAGGCCTGGTACGTGAAGCTGTCATCGCCGTTGAATCCCGGGTTGGGCGTGTAGACGAAGGAGCCGTCGGGTTGGAAGGCCAGGGTGCCATTGGCCGGCAGGGTCACCGTCGCGGCGGTCAGGGGATCGCCGTCCGGGTCGCTGTCGTTGACCAGGACACCGTTGCCGGCGAAGACGGCCAGCGGGAAGTCCTCGAACAGCGAGTAGCTGTCGTCCACGGCCACCGGCGGCCGGTTGAAGACGGCCTCGATGGTGTGGTCGGCGGTGACGTCGTAGAAGGTGTAGGTGGCGATGGAACCTTGCGAAACGCCGTCCACCAGCACATTCCGGATGGTGTTGCCGGCGTCGGCGGTGATGGTGAACGTCTGGTCGGCGTGGATCAGCACCACCACCTCACCCAGCGGGTCGATGACGCCGCCGGGACCGGCGGTGGCGGTGATGGTGAAGACCTCTATGAGACCGGCGTCAAGGGTTATGTTTTCCTCGCCGGCAGCCAGAGTGAAGGCAGCGGTGTAACCGGTGGTCTGGTCGGCGTCGCTGTCAACGGTGTCGTCGCCGCCCTGGTCGGCCAGGGTGAGCACATAGCCATCCGGCGCGTCGAAGATCAGGTAGTAGTCGCCGGGGAGCAGGCCGTCGAAGTAGTATTCGCCCTTGTCGTCCGTCTGCACCGAGGCCAAAAACTCGTCGGCCGCGGTGTACAGGCTGACCCAAACGCCCTCGACGCCCGACTCGCCGGCGTCCTGGACGCCGTCCTGGTTCAGGTCGTTCCAGACCCAGTCGCCCACGGCGGCGGTGCGCAGGTACAGCACCAAGCCGTCGTGGTCGGAGCAGAACAGCGGCGTGTTGGGATCGTCCATGTAGTCCCGCGGCACATCCGCGTTGCCGCGGCCCGCCTGCATCTCCACCACGAGCGGGGCAGCCGAGGCGGAAGTCAGAATGTGGTCCAGCGCCTGGGCGTCGTCACCGAAGATGTAGGTATATTGCTCGCCGGCAGGCATGTTGAAGATCTGGTTCGTCAAGTCGGGATCCACTTCGTCGGTGCACGGCAGCTGGGCCCCCAGCGGATCCGGGCTGCCGGTGATCTGCCCCAGGGGATCCACGTAACCGCTGGTGAACTCAAAGGCGTTGAAGTCGCCCAGGACCACGAGCGGGATGTCCGGATATGTCTCCTGGTAGCTTTGCACGAACAGGGAGATCTGATAGGCCTGGGTCCAGCGCTTGAGCCGCACGCGCTCGCTGGCGTCGTTGATGGAGCGGTTGTGCACCACCAGGACGCTGACGGGGATGTCCATGGCGCCGGCCGAGTAGTAGGCCTCGAGCAGCAGCGGCGGCCGGTCGTGGAGGATGTCATACGTTCCGGAGCCCACCGGATATTCAAACTCTTCGTCCGCCTGCACCTGGTACCAGTTCACGATGGTCATGGTGTCGCGCACCAGGAAGCCCACGTCGATGCTGCCGATGTCCCAGCCCTCCTCCAGCACGGCGGTGTAGTTCAGGGTCGGGTCGTCGGCGACGATCTTGGCCGCCAGGTCCTCCAGGACGGTGATGTTTTCCACTTCCTGGATGCCCAGGATGTCGGGCGCACCCAGCACGGTGCGCACCTGGAGCGACGCCTTGTTCAAACGGTCGGCGTACTCCTGGGCGGTGAACACATCGTCGTCCTTGTCCGGATCATCCACCGTGTCGTAGATCCGGTAGAAGTTCTGGGTGGCCACGGTGAATTCACCTGGCGCCCGGGGCCGCACGCTCCGCGGCAGGGTCGGGTTCGTCAGGGTCAGCTCGGTGGGCCAGATCTGGTAGTCGCCGAAGGAATAGGCCAGGGGCCCGACGGCGTCGAAGGTGGCGCCGCCGAAGACCTCCAGCTCGGGCAGGAGCAACCCGTTGGGATCCAGGTCGAATATCTCCGGGTTGGTGTCGAATACGGGCAGTCCCCCGCCTAGGTCGGTGGGGTACTCGGTGCCGGGTTCCCGGAACGTCCGCTCGGTGGCGGCGGTGATGGTCACGTCGCCGTACTGGTCGGAGGCGCTGGTGGCGCGGGCGCCGGTCACCTCGACCAGCATGCTCTCGTAGCGCTCCAGCTCGATGGCCGGCCACGGCTGGGTGCCCACGGGGGTGGCGCCATCCAGAACCACCGGGGCGGGGACGGTGTTCCCCGTGGAAACGACGCCGACAGTGGGCGAGGTGATTTCGGTGAAATCGTAGTACTCCGACACGGTGCCGCGGACGTCCACCTCATCTCCCACCGCCACGGTGGGGGCGCTGTTGGTGTAGACGAAGATCCCCTCGGAGGTGTCGGGGTCGCCGTCGTCGGCGCCGTCGGGCGTCTGGATGAAGAAGCCGTTGGTGTCGAGCGCCGTGACGATGTTGCCGTTGGTGACGACCGTGCTGCCGACGTACGGGGAAGCCAGTCCGTCGCCCTGGATCTGGGCGATGGTCAGTTCGAGGGCGCAGCCGGCGAACTGGCTGCCGTCGATGCGCGTGCCGGGCGAAAACAGGGCGCCGCCCGAGCCGGTGGCCACGCTGTGTTGGACGTACGCCGAGCCGGTGATGTCGGGATCCAGAGTCAGGCTCTGATTGTTATCCCCCTCGGCGCCATAGGCAACCGTGGCTCTGACGGTCGGAACAGAATCCGTCAGAGTGATCGTGTCACCGGTGTTGTTCAGGCCCAGGCCGCCGGTGGACGCGATCTGCACCACCGCCCCGCCGAACGCGCCCGTGGGCGTCCCTCCGCCGAAGATCACGATGGCGCATCCTCCTGTCACGATGGTCCCGGTCGGAAACGTGTGCCGCACGCCCGCCCCGTCGGAAAGCGTCCAGCCGGAGATGTCCAGGTCGGACGGGGTGGTATTGACGATCTCCACGAACTCATCCTGGGTGGCGCTGACGGTGCCGTCGCCGTTGGCGTCCCCGCCGGTTCCGGCCACATCGGCATGGATCTCGTTGATGACGAACGTCTGCACCTTCACGTTGGTGGCGCCGGGGGTGTTGTAGGCCTCACCGTCCACCGGCGTGCCGACATAGCCGGTGATGCCGGCCAGATCAAAGTCGTTGCGCACCCAGTCGGCGGCGGTGCCGGTGTCGGCGCCGTCCGGGATGCGCGAGGCGCCGCCGGGGGCGAAGGGGAGCCCGTCATACGACACGCCCAGGGCCGGCACGCCGTAGGTCAGGTCCGAAGCGCCGCCGTCGTGGACGGCTATCGCGTCCACGACCTGGGTCCAGGGGGTGGAGTCGAACACGCCGTCGTCGTTCGTGTCCAAGTCGTTACCCAGGGCGCCGGTGAAATTCTCCACCAGGAGCAGGGTGAGTGTGCCGTTTTCGAGGGCATTGGCCGCGAGCGAAGCCAGCCAGAAGCCATCGGCGTCGGTGGTGCCCACGGCGATCACCTCGTCCACCGTCCCGGTGGCGGTGCCGGAGAAATCGCCCTCAATCTCCAACAGGGTCAAGGCGGAGTAATCGTAGTTGGGCTCGCCTAAAATTTCGATATACTCCACATCCGTGCCGGTGGTGCTGGCCGAAAATTCGTTGATCACCGCCGGCCGCGGCACGGCGGCGTTGGTGGCGCCGGGCGTGTTGAGCGCTTCGCCGTACACCGGCGTGCCGGTGTAGCCGGTGATGCCGGCGAGATCAAAGTCATTGCGCACCCAGTCGGCGGCGGTGTCGGTGTCGGCGCCGTCGGGAATGCGCGAGGCGCCGCCGGGGGCGAAGGGGAGACCGTCGTACGAAACGCCCAGGACCGGCACACCGTAGGTCAGGTCCGAAGCGCCGCCGTCGTGGACGGCCACCGCGTCCAGAATCTGGGTCCAGGGCGTGGAGTCGAACACGCCGTCGTCGTCCGTGTCGAGGTCGTTCCCGGCGCTGCCGGTGAAATTTTCTACCAGCAGGAGGGTGATGGTGCCGTTCTCCAGTGAATTGGCCGCCAGCGAGGCGAGCCAGAACCCGCCAGCGTCGGTGGTGCCCACGGGGATCACTTCGTCGATGGTACCGGCGGAGGTACCCGAGTCCCCCTCGATCTCGAGGATGGTCAGGTGCGAGTAGTCGGTATTGGGGACGGCGAATATCTCGACAAACTCGACGTCCGTGCCGGTGGTGCTGGCCGAAAACTCGTTGATCTTCGGCGCGCCGCAGTCGGCGGTGTGGCTGCCCAGGCCGTCGAAGGTGTCCGTGGCGTAGCCGTCCCACTCCGCGCTGGGGTCGAAGTCGTTGGAGCCGTCCGTGTCGCCGGCGCAAACCGACGCCATGCGGCGCAGGGTGTTGTTGGCGGTGGAGGTGAGCCCGGAACCCCACTCCGTGGATGGTTGATAGCCGATCTCGCCGATCACGTCCACGATGGTGCCCGACGTGCCGCCCTTGCGCAGGACCACGGCGTCGTCGCCGTTGAACCAGCCGGATCCGTTCGTCTGGTCGGCCTGGGCCAAAATGGTCGTGTCGGCCGATGAGTGGGCCACGACCCACACGTCGCCGTCGGCCACCGTGCCCGTCAGGGTGATGGTCAGGCCGGCGGAGGTGTTCCCGTTGAAGTACATCTGGATGACGTATTGGCCGGCCGCCAGGTCCACTGCGGCGCCGGTGCCGTTGAAGATCTCCAGCGCCTTGTTGTTGCTGCTCCCCTCGATGTACTCGGAGAAGAACAGCTCGCTGGTCTGCGCCTGGGCTGGGGCAGCCGCAAGCAGAAAGGCCGCCAACAGGGCCAGCGCCGGGAGCAGCCGCCGGACGGCGGCAGCCGGGCGGCGGAAGTTCCAACGGAAAAACCGGGCGGAATGGGCGATCGTGGACATGATGCCTCCTGGGTCGGATCAATTGTGGTCGTTAAAAATTAATCGTAACACCAAACAGTCTAAATTTCATGCAATATAATCGGCGCTCCGGCGGACGATTCCGGAGTGCCCGTAGAAGAGTATGTCGTCGGCAAGATTGTATGGAATATTGGGAGGCAGAGGCGGGTGGGGAGCTAGCCAGCGGTCAACGATCGGGAATCAACCATTACCTGTTTACTGTTTTCTGTTTACTATTTACTTTTACCGCTCGATTTCGAGCACGATTACGATTACGATTACGATCACGATTACGATCACGATTGCGGTTACGATGACGAGCACGACATCCGACGTCCGACGTCCGATGTCCGATGGTCGGGAACGAGCCTCGAGCCTCCAGCCTCGAGCCTCGATTACGAGAATGAGGTGAGGCCATGTTCGAAGGTTGGAATTGGCAGCCGCCCGAAGGGTGGACGGTGATCGAGACGCTGGACGCCCACGCCGCCGGCGAGCCGCTGCGGATCATCACCGCCGGGCTGCCGCCTATTCCCGGGGCGACGATCCTGGCCAAGCGCCGCCATTTCCGCGACCACCTCGACTGGGTGCGCACGGGGCTGGTGCACGAGCCGCGGGGACACGGTGACATGTACGGCGCCGTCCTCACCGAACCGGTGACACCCGACGGCGACCTCGGCGTGTTCTTCCTCCACAACGAGGGGTACAGCACCATGTGCGGCCACGCCATGGTGGCGCTCGGCACCGCGCTCGTCGACACCGGCCTGCTCCGCCGCGGCGGCGACGCGCCGGAGATCCGCCTCGACACGCCCGCGGGCCGGGTCGCCGTCACCGCCCACCGCGAAGGCGGTCGGGTGCGCCGGGTCACCTTCCGCAACGTGCCGTCGTTCGTCTTCCGCGCCGGCGTGACCGTGGACGTGCCGGGTGTGGGCCCCGTGCGCGGCGACGTGGCGTTCGGCGGCGCGTTCTACTTTTTCTGCGAGGCCGGACCGCTGGGGGTTGCCCTGGCGCCCGGCGCCGCGGCTCAACTCATCGACCTGGGGCGCCGCATCAAGCGCGCCGCCGCGGAGCAGTGCCCACCCGTTCATCCCTTCGAAGCGGACCTCAGCTTCCTGTACGGCGTCATCTTCACCGGGCCGCCGGCGGACCCCCGCCATCACAGCCGCAACGTCTGCGTGTTCGCCGACGGCGAGGTGGACCGCTCACCCACCGGCACCGGTGTCTCGGCCCGCGCCGCCATCCACCACGCCCGCGGTGAGCTGGCGCCGGGCCAGGCCATCGCCGTCGAGAGCCTCATCGGCACGGTGTTCGAGGTGCGCGTGGCCGAGGTGACGGCGTTTGGCGACTACCCGGCGGTCATCCCCGAGGTGACGGGCTCGGCGGCGGTGACGGGGCGCCACCGCTTCTGTTTCGATCCCGACGACCCGCTGCGGCACGGATTCTTCATCCGGTGAGAGCCGACGATCGGCCCAGCCGGACTTTCACCACAGAGGCACAGAGGACACAGAGGCGTCCTTCCCTTTTTCAGACATCGCTGATCATGGCTCGGGGCTCGAGACACGCGACTCGAGGTTCGTGTCTAGGTCTCGTTCATTGAGAGTTGAGGGTTGGGGGTTCGTGCTCGTAATTCGTAATCGTGCTCGTAATCGTGATCGCAATCGCGGCTCGCGGTTCGGGGTTCGCGGTTCGTCCCCAACGATCAACCATCAACGATCAACCATCAACCGTCCCGGACATCGGACTTTGGACATCGGATATCGGCCCTGGGACCTGGGTTCTGGGTCCTAGTTTCCAGCTCCCAGATCCCGAGCAAGACCAACCTCGACTCCAAATAGCCAATAAAAGATAAGCAATCACCAATAACCAATAATCCGAAATGCCCTATGAAAAATGATCAATGACAATTGGACTGAACCGTGCCCTCCGTGTTCTCTGTGGTGAAATGATCCCGGGCGCCGGCCTCACTGGTGCTTGATCGCTGCGGCGGGATCGGTGGCGGCGGCGCGCAGCACGTGCGCCCCCACCGTGAGCACCGTCACCGCGGCCACCGCCGCCAGCGGCAGCACAAACAGCCACAGCTCCAGGCCCGCCCGGACGGCGAAACCCTCCAGCCACAGGCGCACCCCCAGCGCCGCCACGGGCGCGGCCACGACGAAGCCCACGCCCATGAGCAGCAGGAACTCGCCCGTCAGCCACATCGTGATGCGGCCGGTGGAAGCGCCCAGCACCTTGCGGATGCCGATCTCCCGGGTTCGCTGCACCGCCATGAACGCCGCCAGCCCGAAAATGCCGAGCGCGTTCACCAGCAGCGCCAGCAGCGTGAAAAGCCCCACCACCGTGCCGGCCATTTCGTCACCGCGGAACTGCTCGTCGTAATAGTCCTCGAGCAGGAAATACTCGAACGGGTTGCCGGGGAAGAACGCCCGGAACGATCGCTCCACCTGCCGCATCGCCGCGGCGCGCTGTCCGGGCTGCATCTTCACGGCGAACACGCCCCGCAGGTCGCGACCGTACGGCATGAGCCGGAACAGGTGCGGCTCCACCGCCTGCTTCGGCGACTGCTGGTGATGGTCCCGGACCACACCCACGATGGTGAAGATATCGCCCCAGTAATCCACCGGCTGCCCCACCGCGTCCGCCGGCCGGGCGAAGCCAAGCCAGCGGGTGGCTGTCTCGTTGGGGACCAGGGCGCGGGCGTCGGCGGGGAACTCGCGGGAGAACCCCCGCCCGTGCGCCACCCGGAAGCCGAGCAGGCCCAGGTAGTCGTAATCAACCCCCACAATCTGGTAGTTCTTGCCCCGCCCCGGGTCCTCGCCCGCCCGGCGGATCGCGCCGGCGTCCCACAGGATCTGGCGGCCCGGCACCTCGGTGCCCACACATGTGCCCTGAACCGCCGGGTAGCGGGCCAGCTCCTCCTTGAACGCTTCCACCTGGGCCGGGAAGTTGTCGCCCCGCACCCGCGGCGCCGGCAGCACCAGGACGTCCCGCCGGTCGAAACCGAGATCCCGGTCCTTCAGAAAGGCCACCTGGTGGTACACCGCCAGGCTGGCCGTGGCCAGCACGAACGTGGCCACAAACTGGAAGACCACCAGCGCCTTGCGCAGCGCCGCGCCGCCCGCCCGGCCCGGCTGGTCCCGCAGCACCGCCGCCGGCTGGAACGCGGAGAGCGCCATGACCGGGTAGATCCCCGACGCGATCACCCCGGCGGCGAACAGGGCCGGCACCAGGGGCCAGGCGGCGGCGTCCGCCCACAGCCGGTACCCGGCCGGCGTGCCCGTCAGTTCGGCGAATGACGGCAGCAGCGCGCTGTACAAGGCGAAGGCGATCGCCGCCGCCAAGGCGTTGAGCGCCAGGTTCTCCACGAAGAACTGGATCGCCAGCTGCGCGCGGGAAGCCCCCACCACCTTTCGCAGGCCCACCTCCCTGGCCCGCACCAGCGCCCGGGCGGTGGTGAGGTTCACGTAGTTGACCCAGGCCATGGCCAGCACGAAGACGGCGATGATGAGCAGCGTCCGCACCGTGGCCGCGTCGCCGCCCGGCTCGAGCTCCTGCATGAAGGGCGGATCCAGGTGGATGCCGGCCAGGGGTTGCAGCTTCAACTCGATGCGCAGGTTGTATGCCTGCATCAGCTCGCCGGCGTGCGCGTCCACCAGCCCGGTCAGCTTTTGTTCGAAGCCGGCGGGATCGGCGCCGGGACGCAGGCGCAGGTAGGTGAAGAAGCCCGTGTGGCCCCAGGCGGCGAGAACGTCCGCGCCGAACAGCTGCTCCAGATCCCGGAAGGGGAGCAGGAAGTCGCACTTCAGGTGGGCGTTGGGCGGGGCGTCGGCGAACACACCCGCCACCCGGTAGTCGGCCCGGCCGTCCAGGGTGAGGGGCCGGCCGAGGGGATCCTCGTCGCCGAAGAACCGCCGGGCGGCCGACCGGGACAGGAACACCCGGCCCGACCAGTCGGACGCCGCCAGGGAATCGCCCGCCAGCATGGTGAAGCGCAGGATCGAGGCGATCTGCGGCTCCGCGAAGAAGAGCCGCTCCTCGATGAACCGGATCTGGCGGTCCTTGCGCGCCATCACCGCCCGGTAGCGGAAGATCCGGGCGATTTCCTCCACCTCCGGATAGCCGTCCCGGATGAGGGGAGCGGCCGGCGGGCAGCAGGAGGCGAAGCGGACGCTCTCGCCCGTCTCCGTCGTCCGCTCGTACCGGAGCCGGTAGACTCGGTCCCAGCCGTCGTGGCAGCGGTCGAAGCTCCGCTCGAAGCCGACGTGGTGCAGGATGAGCAGGCAGGCGGCCATCCCCACAGCCAGGCCCAGCACCGTGATCGCGGAGAACAACGGGCTGCGCGTCATCTGGCGGCCGGCCCGCCGCACGTAATGTCCCAGCATGATCGCTCCTTTGCAACCGAGTGGTCACCGCTGGTCCGTCATGAACCGTTGAAGCACCATTCTACGCGAAGCGGGGAGTTTTTGATTTCAGATATTGAATGGGAGGGGCGAGCCCGCTGCCGTTGGATCGACAAGTGCGGCAACCTGATTGGTAGTGTGATTCTGTCTCGCTTGCGTGTCATTCGAACGTCTCACCCGCGCAAGATCGTGACCGGGTGAGCCCGACAATCATTCAAGGCGAGGGAAAAAAGCCGCCGGTGTCTAACCGGCGGCCCATGAGACGAGGGCGTTCCCATCCTCGTCGGAGTTCTCGAATCGTTCCCCGGTCAGCACCGGCGGGGTACCCGGGCGGCTCACCTCGCTGGTTCGCCGCATCGCCGGTTCGCCGGTTCGATCCCCATCAGGCGGGACGCCTGAACTACACGTCCCCGTGGGCGGTGCGGGTGATGATTTCCTCCTGCAGCGCCGGGTTCAGGTCCACGAAATAGTCGCTGTAGCCGGCCACTCGGACGATGAGATCGCGATAGCGCTCCGGGTGGACCTGGGCGTCGCGCAGCGTGGCGGCGTCCACCACGTTGAACTGGATGTGGTGGCCGTCCATGCGGAAGTAGCCCCGCACGAGCTGGGCCACCTTGCGGCGGCCGGTCTCCTCGGCCATGAGCGACGGCAGGAACTTCTGGTTCAGCAGCGTGCCGCCCGTCCGCTGGTGGTCCATCTTGGCCGCCGAACGCACCACGGCGGTGGGCCCGCGGCGGTCGGCGCCCTGCACCGGCGAGATCCCCTCCGACAGCGGCTGCCGCGCCTTCCGCCCGTCGGGGGTGGCGCCGGTGACCCGGCCGAAGTAGACGTGGCAGGTGGTGGGAAGCATGTCGACGCGGTACGTGCCGCCGCGGGTGTTGGGCCGGCCGTCCACCGCCCGGACGTACAGGTCGAACACCCGCCGCATGACGGTGTCGGCCGCGTCGTCGTCGTTGCCGTAGCGGGGCGTCTTCTCGGCCAGCAGCAGGCGCAGGTCGTCGCGACCGGCGAAGTCGGTCCGGAGCAGCTCCATCAGCCCGGCCATGTCCAGGGTGCGGCGTTCGAACACGTGAGTCCTGATCGCCGACAGTGAATCGGTGATGGTGCCGATCCCGACGCCCTGGATGTACGAGGTGTCGTAGCGCGCGCCGCCGTCGTGGTAGTCGCGCCCCCGGGCCACGCAGTCGTCGATGAGGATCGACAGGAACGGCACGGGCAGGTGCTCGGCGAAGAGCCGCTCGATGACGTTGCTGCCCCGGATCTTCACGTCCACGAAGTGGCGCACCTGCCGCTCGAAAGCGGCCATGAGCGCGTCGAAGTCGGCCAGCGTCGCCGCCGCCCCGGTGGAGGGGCCCAGGCGGATGCCGGTGTTCGGGTCCACCCCGTCGTGCAGGGTGATCTCCAGGATCTTGGGCAGGTTGAAGTAACCCGTGAGGATGTACGCCTCCTTGCCGAAGGCGCCCGCCTCGACGCAGCCGCTGGCGCCGCCGCAGCGCGCGTCCACCAGGCTCTTCCCCTGGCGCGTCAGCTCCTGGACGATCGTGTCGGCGTTGAAGATGGACGGCTGGCCGAAGCCCGTCTGAAGGATTTTGAGCGCGCGCAGGAGGAACGCGTCGGGGCTCTTCCGGGAAAGCTGGATGTTGGAGCTGGGCTGCAGCAGCCGCATCTCCTCGATCACGTCGAGCAGGATGAACGTCAGGTCGTTCACGCCGTCGCCGCCGTCGGAGGTGAGCCCGCCCAGGTTGATGTTGGCGAAATCGGTGTAGGTGCCGCTCTCCTCGGCGGTGACGCCCACCTTGGGCGGCGCCGGCTGATTGTTGAACTTGATCCAGAACGCCTGGAGCAGCTCGCGGGCGTCCGCCTCGGTGAGGGTGCCGTCGGCCAGCCCCTGCCGGTAGAACGGCCAGAGGTGCTGGTCCAGCCGGCCGGGGTTGAAGGCATCCCACGGGTTGAGCTCGGTGATCACGCCCAGGTGGACGAACCAGTACGCCTGCAGCGCCTCGTGGAAGTCGCGCGGGGCGTGGGCGGGCACGCGGTCGCACACGGCGGCGATCCGCTCCAGCTCCGCCCGGCGGGCCGGGTCGGACGCGGCGGCGGCCAGCTCCCGGGCCCTGGCGGCGTGCCGCTCGGCGAAGATCCCGATCGCCTCGGCGGCGATGCGCATGGCCTGCAGCTCCTCCTGCTTGTCCCACGCGCCGGGGTCGCCGTGGAAGTCGAGCGCGGCCAGCCGCGCGTCGATCTCCGTCTGGATGTCGCGCATCCCCTTGCGGTAGATCTTGTCGTCGAGCACGGTATGCCCCGGGGCCCGCTGCTCCATGAACTCGGTGAACACGCCGGCGTCGAAGGCGGCGCGCCACTCGGGCGTCATCCCCTCGAACAAGCGGTCCCGCTGCGTGGCGCCCTGCCAGAACGGCAGGATCTCGTCGCGGTAGATCCGGAGCGTCTCCGCGTCCACGCGGTAAGGGATCTTGGGCCGGCTGTCGAGAATCTGCAGATCCTCGAGGCTGTGAGCGGTGACCTCGGGGTAGGTCGGCGTGGCCTTGGGCGCCGGGCCGCGCTCACCGACGATGAGTTCGCCGTCGCCGATCCAGATCGTCTTGTGCGCCAGCACGTGGCGGAACGCCAGCGCGCGGCGCATGGGAGCCGACACGCGGCGCGCCTCGGCGCTGCGGTAGAATTCGGTGATCAGCCGTGCCCGCTCCGGCGAGATCCGGGGGACGGCGTTCAGGCTTTCCTCGCGCAGCGCGCGAATCCGTTCGTTCATCTCAGCCTCCGATCTGAACCGTCAGGCCATGGCGCTCCAGCGCCGCCCGGGCCGCCGCCACCCGCTCCGGCTCGGGAGGCACGGCGCCGGCGAACGCGTCGCACCGGCCCAACTTGATGTATTTCTGGCCGCCGCCCCGGTGGAAAGGCAGCAGAGCCACTCCGGTGATGCCGCCCAACTCCTCCAGGTACCGGCCCATGGCCTCCAGCGAGCCGGGATCGTCGTTGACTCCCGGCAGGAGCGGCACCCGGACCATGACGTGGGCGCCCCGGTGGACGAGGCGCTCGAGGTTGTCCAGGATCTGGCGGTTCGATCCGCCGGTGAACCGCTGGTGGGCCGCCGCGTCAATGACTTTCAAATCGAACAGGAATTCGCCGGCCAGCTCCGCCACGCGGTCCAGCACCCCGGCCGGGGCACAGCCGGCGGTGTCCACCACCGTGTCGATGCCCCGCTCGCGGCACAGCGCCAGCAGCGCGCAGAGGAAATCGGGCTGGGCCAGCGGCTCGCCGCCCGTGAACGTGGCGCCTCCGCCCGATTCGACGTAGAAGATCCGGTCCTGCTCGATCTCCGCCATGACCTGCGCCGCGGTCACCGTCCGGCCGATCCGCTGGATGGCACCGGTGGGGCACGCCTCGGCGCACGCCCCGCAACGGACGCAGCGCGCGGCGTCGATGACCGGACCGCCCGACGCCACCGCGACAGCGCCGCGGGGACAGGCGTCCACGCAGAACCGGCAGCCGGACACACACTTGTGGGGCTGCAGGACCATCTCCGGCTCCGGGGACAATCCCTCGGGATTGTGGCACCAGGCGCACCGGAGGGGACAGCCCTTCAGGAACACGCTGGTGCGGATCCCCGGTCCGTCATGAATGGCAAACCGCTTGATATCGAAGATGATTCCGGATATCTCACCGTCCGTCGCCATCGCCGCCTCCAACCCCATGCGTGAGATCATCTGAACCATGATCTCTGATATCTGATATATCAGATTTTAGATCCAAAGTCAATATTTGACATTGGAAAAGACATGGAGTACTATTTCATTCGACAATAATTTTTGGAACTTATTGATGGTATTGGACTCAATCTCCACACCACAATGACGATCGCAGGAGGTTGACCCATGGACGACGGATACCAGCTGAACTTGAAAACACTCAAGGAGCAGGTGTACGATTACCTGAGCAACCAGCTCAGCCGGCAGGAATTGCGCCCCGGTGACGCCATCAATCTGGATGCCGTTTGCCACCGCCTGGGCGTGAGCAAGACGCCGCTGCGTGACGCGCTCATCGTGCTGGAGACAGAAGGATTCGTCCGCTTCCTGCCCCGCCGCGGGGTCTATGTGACCGCCCTGACCCTGCAGGACATCCGAGACATCTACCAGATCATCGGCGCGCTGGAGAGCGGCGCGGTTCTGGGTGGCCGCGGCCGGTTCCGCCCCGAGCACGCCGAAGCGATGGCCGGGCTCAACGCGGGCATGAAGGCCGCGCTGGACTCCGACGACTTCGCCGGCTTCTACCGCTTGAACCTGGCCTTCCACGACACCTACATCGAGCTGGCGGGCAACGCCGCCCTGCACCGGATCGTCCACACCCTGAAGAAGCGACTCTATGATTTCCCCAAGCGGGATCAACTCCTCAAGGAGTGGGAATACGCATCGGTTGACGAGCACCAGCGCATCACCGAGTTGCTGACAGCAGGCGATCACGACGACGCGGCCACTTTCGTGCGCGACGTGCACTGGTCGTATCCGGTGCAAGAGCGGTTCATCCGGATCTACTACACGGGGATCAACTAGCCACCCCCGCGGGTTGAGAACGCATGCGGGTTTCCGCGCTGGTACCGACATGGAGCACGAACTCTACCAGGACCTGTACGAGCTCGAGGACGCTCACTGGTGGCACGTCCGCAAGCGGGACGTCTGCATGGCCCTCCTGCGGCGCTTCGCGCCGTCGGCGCGGCCGGAGATACTCGACATCGGCTGCGGCACCGGCAAGAACGTCGAGGCGTTCGGCGCCCTGGGCGATGCCTGGGGTGTGGACAGCTCCCCCGAAGCGGTGCGCTTCTGCGCTGCGCGCGGTCTGTCGCGCATCCGCCAAGAGCCTGCGGAACACACGAGCTTTGCCGACGCTGCCTTTGACGCCGTAACCCTACTCGATGTGCTCGAGCATGCCGACGACGCAGCGGTGCTGCGCGAGGCGCATCGCCTGCTCCGGACGGAGGGCGCCCTGGTCGTCACCGTGCCAGCCTACCAGTGGATGTGGAGCCGGTGGGACGTGGCGCTGCACCACCGGCGCCGCTACGGGCGACGGGATCTGCGCCGCCTCCTCGAATCGGCCGGATTCCGGGTGGTGATGTTTTCGAATATGCACGCGCTCCTGGTGATCCCGGCCTGGCTCGTCCGAACGATCAAGTCGCGCCTGTTCCCGTCCGCGGAATACCCGTCGGATTTCCGCCTTTCGTCCCCATTGATCAACCGACTGCTGCTGGCGCTGAGCGGGGCTGAAGCCTGGTTCCTCCTCCGCTGGTCCGTCCCCGTCGGGCTCACTCTCATCGCCGTGGCGCGAAAGGAGGCCTGACGCGTGGACTGCCGTCCGCCGAGTCGCGCCGCGGGCGCCTGGCTCGACCCGGCCAGCCGCCGGCATCGCTTCGCCGTGCTCTTCATCGTGGCCCTGGTGCCGCTGGGCATCACGTTCGCCTATGACATATTCGGCGCCATCGCCCCGACTCTGGTGGAGGCGCTGGGCGCCGCCCGCAGCACCGTGGCCACGTTCTACACCCTCTACTCGGGCGCGGCCATTCTGTCGCTCCTCGTGGTGGGGCTGGCCATTGATCGACTGGGACCGCGCCGCGCCGGATTGCTGTTCCTGGGCCTGGTGGTCGCGGGCGCGGGTCTGGCCGCGGCGGCGCCGTCACTCCCGCTGATGCTCGCCGGCCGGTTCCTGTTCGGGTGCGGCGCCGAGTCGGTGCACGTGGTGCTCCTCACCATCGGCGCCCGCTGGTTCCGCGGCCGGGAGCTCGCGCTGGCCATGGGCATCGTGATCGCCTTCGGTCGGCTGGGAAGCATCCTGAGCTTCAATTCGGGCGAACTGCTGGCTGCTTCATTGGGCGGATACCGGCCGGCGCTCGCCGTGGCCGCCGGACTGTGCGGTCTGTCGCTGGCGCTGTTCCTGGCGTACTGCCTCCTGGATCGCCGCGCCGAGCGGCTCGGGGCGCTCGAGGCGGCCCGCGGCGGCGCGCGCCTCGCCTGGGGTGACCTGCACGCCCTGCCCCGCGTGTACTGGCTGCTGACGCTGCTGTGCGTGGCCTTCTACTCGGCGATCTTCCCCTTCACCGCGCTGGCCACCGACCTGTTCGCCGACCGATGGCACATTCCCCGGGTCGCCACGGCTGAAGGCGGCCTCGCCGTCCGCCTGGGCGCCGGCTTCCTCAATTTGTTCGGCACCGCCGGCGGGCTGGCCTCGCTGTTGACCCTGAGCTCCATGGTGTTCGCCCCCCTGGCCGGCGCCTGGGTGGACCGCCGCGGCGGCCGCGTCGCCCTGCTCGTGGCCGGGCCGCTTCTCCAGGTACCCGCATTCCTGCTCATGGGTCTCACCGGCCTCCATCCCGCCGGCCCGATGTTGCTCCTGGCGGCGGCCTTCGTCCTCCTGCCGGCGGCGTTCTGGCCATCGCTGGCGCTGGTGGTGGACCAGCGCCGCACGGGGGTCGCCTTCGGCCTGACCATGATGGTCCAGAACATCGGGCTGGCGCTCTTCCCCCTGCTCAACGGCTGGCTGCGAGACGTCACCCGCTCCTACCAGGCGAGCCTGATCATGTTCGCCGCGCTGGGCGCCGTCGCCCTGGCCCTCGCCCTGTGGGTCTGGCAGGAGGACGGTCGCTCGGGCGGCGCGTTGCGGAGACGGTGAATGAGTGAATCGGTGAATGGGTGAATTGGGTGAATGGGTGAATCGGTGGATCGGTACAACGATCTGGATTCTGTGATCCAGGGCCCAGAACCCAGGGCCCAGGGCCCAGAACCCAGATCCCAGGTCCGACATCCCATGTCCGATGTCCGCATTACGGGAATGAGTCTCGAGCCTCGATGACGATTACGAATTACGATTACAAATAACAAGTACGTCTCACGATCACGACGCAGCCTGCCCCCCTACCTCCTATCTCCTATCTCCTATCTCCTATCTCCTATCTCCTATCTCCTATCTCCTATCTCCTATCTCCTATCTCCTATCTCCTATCTCCTATCTCCTATCTCCTATCTCCTATCTCCGTTCACTGTTCACTGTTCCGGACTCACATCACGCTGCGCATCTGTCCGCCGTCCACCAGCAGCGTGGCGCCGGTGATGTAGGCGGCCGCGTCGGAGAGCAGAAACACCGCGGCCCGGGCGTACTCGCCGGGTTCGCCGTAGCGCCCCAGCGGGATGGCGGTCTGGTACCGCGCCTGCACGTCGGCGACGGCGAGGCCCTGCCGCTCGGCGTTGACCCGGTCCAGATGGCGCACCCGGTCGGTGTCGATGCGGCCCGGCATCAGGTTGTTCACGCGAATCTTGTCCCGAGCCAGCTCCGCGGCCAGCGTCTTGGCCAGCGCGGGCACCGCCGACCGGACGACGTTGGAGAGCGTCAGGTTGGGGATGGGCTCGCGCACCGACGACGACGTGGAGAAGACGATGCTGCCGCCGCCGCGCGTCCGCATGAACGGCACGGCCGCCCGGACCAGGCGCACGCCGCCGAGCACCAGCAGCTCGAAGGCATCCTGCCATGCCTGATCGTCGAAATCGAAGAACCCGCCCGCCGGCGGTCCGCCGGTGTTGACGAACAGCCCGTCAACGTCGCGGAACGTGCCGACGGTCGCCTGCACCCAGCCGTCGATGGCCGCGGCCGAGCGCAGGTCCGCCGGCACGCTCAGCACGTCGGCGCCGGTTTCGGTGCGAATGCGGTCGCCGGCGGCGTCGATGGCCGCGAAATCGCGCGACGCCATGGACACCCGCGCCCCCTCGGCCGCCAGGGCCCGCGCCACCGCGTACCCCAGCCCGCGGCTCGCGCCGCCCACCATGAACACCTTGCCGGCCAGTCCTAGATCCATGCGGCCCCCTGTTTCACGCGTATCCACTGCAACAGGCTGTCCAGCGCCTCGCGGGTAGCGGCGTCCAGCGCCGCCCCGGGCGGCCGCACCGCCGGATGGGCGATGGCGCCCCGCCGGTGCAGGATCTCCTTGCGGATGGCCAGCCCGACGCCCTCCTGGAACTCGAATCGCATCAGGGCCACGAATGCATAGAACGCGTCGGCCGCCTCCGCCCGCCGGCCGGCGTGGAAGCGGCGGACCACCTCCACCAGCACCTCGGGATAGGCGAAGCCGGTCATGGCCCCGTCGGCGCCGGCGAGGAGCTCCTCCAGGAGATACATCCCGCCGAGGCCGCCGAGAATCGCCGTTCGGTGCCCCTGGAGCTGCTCGCGGATGCGGGCCGTCTTGAACGGCGTGGGCGCGTCCTCCAGCTTGATGGCCTGCACCGCCGGCACCTCGCGGGCGATGCGGGCCAGCAGCGCCGGCTCCATGGCGTACCCCGACACCGGCGGGTAGTCCTGGAGCACGATGGGGATCTCCACCGCCGCCGCCAGCTCCCGGTAGTGGCGCAGGACAGTCTCCGAGTTCAGTTTGGGCATGCGCGGCGGGCTGACCATGACCGCCGCGGCACCCGCGGCCTTCGCCGCACGGGCGTAATCCGCGGCGGCGGCTGTGCCGGCGGCCGTGGCGGTCACCACCACCGGCACGCGGCCGGCGGTGTGGGCCAGCACCGTGTCCTGGACCAGGCGCCGCTCGGCGTCGGTGAGCTTGACCGCTTCGCTGGTCACGCCGAGGATGGTCAGGCCGTTCACACCCGCGGCCAGGTACAGGTCCACCACCCGTTTGAGACTGTCCGTATCCACCCGGTCGTCGGGGGTGAACGGCGTGGGAAGCACTGAAAACACGCCCTGAACTGTCGTCATGCCGATATCCTCTGCGACGGCAGCCGGGCGCGTCAGAAGTACTTGGCGGCCAGCCGGCCGTCCGGCGTCACCACCACCATGAGCAGGTTCGGCGCCCGCGGGTTCTTGGTCAGCGTGACCGAGGCGGCGTTCCACGACGGCCCGGCTGGGAACGCGGTGCACGATTCGCCGCCCCGCTCGTGGAGATGCCCATGCACGTTGATCACCGGCGGCCCATCCGCCGGCAGAGCCTTCAGCAACTCCGCCAGGGCCGTGTCGCCCGCCTGGCCGACGCCGACGACGAGATCCAGAGACGTTTCGGTGCGCGGCGGGCCGTGGGTCACGAGGACGACGGGTTCGCCCTGGGGCAGCAGCTGCCGGATTGAGGCGGCCGCGGCCTCGTACTGCGACTTCTCAATCAGAAACCCCTCCGCAGGCAGCATCCACATCGGCTTGCCCGAGGCCGCCTTGAATTCCCGCAGGTGGTAGCCGCCGAGACCCACCAGGTTCACGCCCTGTAAATCGGCGATCTTGCCGTTCAGGTCCAGGACGTTGGGGTGTCCTTTCTTTTGCAGCCGCTTGAACGCCTCGGCGTAGACCGGCCGGATCTCCATGTGGCCGGGGATCACCAGCACCGGCACACCCAGGGCCGCCAACGGCCGTAGGGCTTTCTCCATCTCGGCCGCATCGGCGTCGAAGGATGGATAGACCGGCCGGACCGCGGTCAAGTCGTTCGCATAGGTGTCGCCGGCCACGACGATCAGGTCCGGCTTGGCCGGTTTGATCTTGTCGGCCACCGCCTGGACGTTCTTGTGGTGCGCCTCGATGCAGGTCACCACGGCGATCCGCAGCACGCTGTCAGCGAAGAACGATGACGAAGTCTGCCGGATGGTCGTCCCGTCGATGGAATAATTATCGCCGTTGATGGTTACCGTGACGGCCGCCTCCTGGCCGGCCGCCGCGCCCGCCAGCAGCATTCCCGCCGTCAGCCACAAAGCCCACGCGCGTTTCATCGCCACCTCCACTCCGGAACAGGATCGGATCCGTTCACGATCTGTCCGGATTATATCCAATCCCCCGGCCATGGCGCTCGAAAAAAAAGGCGGCGCCCCGGGAGGGGCGCCGCCGGACGGTGCGGTCGGTGGAACCCGCCGTCAGCGGATCGGGTTTTTCGGCGGCCGGATCGGGAGCTTGGGCTGCGCGGATGCCTTCAGCTCCTCGAGGAGCACCTCGATGGCCTTCTCGAGGCACGGGTCGTGGCCGGCCACCACCAGGTCGGGCCGGTCGTCCACCTCGATGTCCGGCGAGACGCCCTTCCCCTCCACATCCCACTCGCCGTCGGTGTTGTAGAAGGAGAAGTCGGCGATCTGCACGCCGCCGTTGTCCATGAGCGGCGGCGTGCCGCTCAAGCCGATGAGGCCGCCCCAGGTCCGGGTGCCGATGAGCTTGCCCAGTCCCGACTTGCGGAAGAAGTACGGGAAGGCGTCACCGCCCGAGCCGGAGTAGCCGTTGGCCAGGCAGACCTTGGGGCCGTAGTGGGTCGCCGACGGGACGACGGTGGGGTCGGTGTAGCGCGTGGCCCACAGTCCCAGCGGCTTGCGGTCCAGCCGGGTCATGTACATGTCGGGGATGTGCCCGCCGGAGTTGTAGCGCAGGTCGATGATCAGCGCGTCCTTGCGCACCTGCGGGTAGAAGTCGCGGCTGAAGCCCTCGACGCCGGGCTCGGCGGTGGCGGCCATGTGGAGGTAGCCCACGCGGCCGCCGGTGGCTTCTTCCACCTTGCGGCGGTTGGCGTCCACCCAGTAGCGGTAGCGCAGCATGAGCTCGTTGGCCACGGGGGTGACGATGAGCTCCGCAGCGCCCTCATCCGTCGGTTGCGCGTTGACGGTCAGGGGAATCGCCTTCCCCGCCGTATTGGCCAACAGCGCGTAGGGGTTGACAGGGTGTTTCAGGGGCTGCCCGTTCACGGTGAGGAGATAGTCGCCCTCCTTCACCTTGAGGCCCGGCTGGGCCAGCGGCCCGCGACGGGTCGGATCCCAGTTCTGCCCGGGATAGATCCGGGCGATGCGGTAGCGGCCGCTGGCGGCATCCAGCTCGAAGTCGCAGCCCAGCAGGCCGACGCCCAGCCGCGGCACATCCGGGTAATCGCCGCCGCCGCGGTAGGTGTGGGAGCTGTTGAGCTCGGCGATCATTTCGCCGATGAGGTAGTTCAGGTCGTCCCGGTGGGCCACGTCGGGCAGCATGGCGCCGTAGCGCTCCTTGATCTGCGCCCAGTCGACGCCGTGCATGTTGGGGTCGTAGAAGAAGTCGCGGGTGATGCGCCAGGCGTCGTTGTAGATCTCCAGCCACTCCGCGCGCGGATCCACGGTCATCTTCATTTCGGCCAGGTTCAGCCGGTCCGTGGGCTTCTGGTCCGGCTTGGCGTCGATGATGGCGTAGCCGCCGCCCTGCTGGACCAGGATCTTTTTCGCGTCGAAGGAGAACGACGCGCCGTTGACGCCGCCGATGACCGTCTTGAGCTCGCGCTTCTTCAGATCGAACACCTGCAGGGTGGCCCCCTGCGCCCCGGAGCCGGGCACGCCGACGGAGGCGAAGAACACCTGCTCCTTGTCGGGAATGATACCCACGTAGTTGCCGTCAGGGACCGGCAGGTCGATGATCCGGTTCTCCAGCCCATCGAAGTCGATCTTGATCTCGACGGTCTTGGGCTTGTCCTTGTCCGCCTTGGCGGCGCCGTCCTTGGCCTCGGCCGGCTTGGCGTCGGCCGTTTTCTCGCCGTCGGCGGGCTTGCCGGCCTCGGCCGGTTTGTCGCCGTCCTTCGGCTTGTCGCCGTCCTTCGGCTTGTCCTCGACCACCTTCTCCTCGTCGCTTTCTGGGATGAACGGGGACGGGGTGTCCGCCTGGAGCGTCACGGCGACGATTTTGCCGGGGTTGTAGTGATAGTGCATGAACTCGATGGCGCTGAACGAGTAGTTGAACTCGCGGTTGGCCACGAAGTAGAGGTAGCGGCCATCCGGATCCCACGCCGGCAAGCCGTCGTCGGTCATGTCGCCGGTGATCTTGTGGCTCTTGGTGTCAGCCAGGGAATAGAGGTAGATGGAGTCGAGGCCGTTGGCCGACGCCTTGTCGTAGGCGATCCACTTGGAGTCGGGACTCCAGACGCCGGTGATGAAGTTGCTGAAGCCCTCGTACTGGCCGTGGTCCACCTTGACCAGTTCCTGCTTCTCGATGTCGATGCAGAGCAGGTTCACCGCCGCATCGGAAAACATCAGCTTCTGGCTGTCCGGGCTCCAGACGAGGTTCTGGTACCAGATCCGGGAACCCCGGGTCAGCTGGGTCGCCTCGCCCTTGCCGTCCGCCGGCCGGATGTAAAGCTCGTATTCGCCGCTGGCATCCGAGAAGTAGGCGACCCACTTGCCGTTGGGGCTCCAGGCCGGATCCCGCTCGCGGATGCCGGGGGTGCGGGTGAGGTTGCGGATCTCCCCCTTCTTGGCCGGAACGGTGAAGATGTCGCCGCGGGCCTCGAACAGGGCCCGCACGCCGGTGGGGGAGAGTCCGAAGCCGTGGATGTTGTCGCTCACATTCTTGATCACGGGTCGGGCGGCCAGGTTTTCCCCGCGCACCTCGACGGTGAGCTTGCGGGATTTCTCGGTCTTCAGGTCCATGACGTACAGGTAGCCGCCGTTTTCGTAGACGATGGCGCCGGGGCCGATCCCGGGCCACTGAACGTCGAACTCCTTGTAATCGGTGAGCACGCGAACCTTCTTCGTCTTCAGGTCATAGGCGTACAGGTTCTGCACCTTGGCGGCGCTCCGGTCGGACACGAAGTAGATGGTGTCGCCCTGCCACATGGGGAACAGGTCGTTGGCGTCGCTGGGGGCGATCACCTCGGCGGTGTTGGCGGCCAGGTCATAGATCCAGATGTCGGGCGCCATGCCGCCGCGATACCGCTTCCAGGTCCGGAACTCGGTACCGAGGCGGTTGTAGGCCAGCTTGGTGCCGTCGGCGTTGAGCGCGCTCAACTCGCCGGTGGGCAGCGGCAGCATCTCGGGATAGCCGCCGTCGACGGAAACCTTGAACAGACGGTTGAACCGGTTCCAGAACGAAGCCCGGCCGGAGCGGAACAGCACGGCCTTGCCGTCGGGATACCAGTCGAGCATGCCGTCATCACCCGGGTGGTAGGTCAGGCGCCGGGGCTCGCCGCCGGCGGTGGGGATCACGAAGACATCGTTGTTGCCATCGTAGTCGCCGGTGAAGGCCACGCTGCGGCCGTCAGGCGAAAATTTGGGGAAGCGTTCCTGACCCGGGTAGGTGGTCAGCTTGCGGGCCACGCCGCCCTGGCTGGAGACGATCCACAGGTCCCCGGCATAGGTGAAGACCACCTGGTCGCCGTGGATGTCGGGATGATGCAACAGCCGCGTGTCGGCCGTCGCTGCGAACGCTGCGGCGCATAGAACCGCCGCGAGTGCGAGAAACACCATGCGTCTCATGGATGGGAACCTCCTCGGATATGGTCGATGTCCTTTACAGGATTATTTCAGACAGATTGATTCGGCTCAAAGTTCTTGTACGCATCGGAACGCCGCCGGGTTCTCAAGCCGAGAGAAATAATTGCCAGTTTGGTCAGACACCCGGACACCCGGCGGTGGCGCGCCGCGCCCGGGTGAAGACCGCGAGCCCGGCCACAGGCATTCGTCCGCAGGCAAACCATGGGTGGCTCGCTTCCGTATACCGTTGCAGCAAAGCCGGGACAGGCACGTCGCCGCGCCGATCTGGCTGGACGCCGCGCGGGAAATCAGTCCGGGGCGATCGTCCCGGATCGGCCGTGAGACGCGGCCTTCCCGAGGAGGAAAGACTCATGACGCTTATTGTTCATTGCCTGCTGTGGGTGTGCCTGTTGGCGGTGCCCGTCCTCGCGGCCGATCCGCCGGAGGCGCCGTTCGAATCCGTGGAATTCGCCTCGGACCGGTGGGAGAAGTCCGGTGCCACGCTGGCCGAGCACCTGGGCCGGCCGAGCCTCTGCGGCACGGCCACGCTCAAGGACGTCGTGTTCGAAAACGGCGTCATCGAGGTGGACATCGCCTGCGTCCCGGGGCGCCGGGGCTACCCCGGGGTGGTCTTCCGGATCCAGTCCGAAGGGGAAAACGAGCGGTTTTACATTCGGCCCCACCGGGCGCCCTTCTACAACGACGCCTTTCAGTACGCGGCCACCTTCAACGGCGAGACGTGCTGGCAGCTCTACAACGGACCGGGCGCCACCACCGCGGGCGCCATCCCGGCGGGCCAGTGGAACCGGCTGCGCCTGGAGGTCAAGGGGGAGCAGGCCCGAGTGTTCTTCAACGAAATGACCCAGCCGGTGCTGATCATTCCCCACCTTGGGCACGGCGCTTCGCGGGGCGCCATCGGCGTCACCACGTTCAACGACGGCGCGTCATACTTCTCCAATTTCCGCTATCACGCCGACGACACGCTGGTGTTCCCCCCGGCGCCGACGGTGACGGAACGGCCCGGCGCCATCACCCGGTGGGAAGTGTCCCAGGTGTACCAGGCCAGCCAGTTCGACTCGGACCTGCTCCTGGCCACGCCCGACCTCCCGCAACCCGAGTGGCGCCCGGTGGCGGCCGAGCCGGACGGGACGGTGAACCTGTCCCGCGCCTGCCGGCGGGACGGCGCCGCGCCGGCCGCCGTGCTGGCCCGAACGACCCTCCGCGCCGCCGCGCCGCGGACGATGAAACTGGGGCTTGGCTACAGCGACGCGGTGTACGTCTTCCTCAACGGCCGGCTGCTCTTCTCCGGCAACAGCGCCTACACCAGCCGGGACCCGTCGTTTCTCGGCATTCTGGGTCCCTTCGACACCGTCTACCTGCCCCTCTCGGCGGGCGACAATGAGCTGACGCTCCTGGTGGTGGAGGCGATGGGCGGCTGGGGCTTCCTGTGCCTCGACCAGGACGCGGTCTTCTCCGCCCCCGGCGTGGCGGCGGCCTGGGCGACGCCGCGCCGCTTCGTCACCCCGGAGTCGGCGGTGTGGGACGCGGCCCGCAGGGTGCTCTACGTGAGCAACTACAGCGGGTACACCCGGGCGGTGATGCAGCCGGGGCTGGAGTTTATCTCCACCGTGTCGGCCGACGGCCGGATCCTCGAGCGGGTGTGGATCGATGGCATCAAGAATCCCACCGGCCTGGCGGTGGTGGGCGACCGGCTGTTCGCCGTGGGCCGGCAGGCCCTTGTGGAGGTCGACATCCCGGGCCGGGCCATCGTGGCGCGCCACCCCTTCCCGCAGCCGGTGTTCCCCAACGACGTCGCCGCCGACGCGTCCGGCCGGCTGTACATCTCCGACTCGGCGAAGAACGCGATCTATCGTTTCGCCGACGGTCGCATGGAGGCGTGGTTCGCCGATCCGCGGCTGGGCCGGCCCAACGGCCTCTGTGTCGCCGGCGGCCGCCTCGTCGTGGGCGGCGTCGCCAGCGGCGGCTTGCTGACGGTGGACCTGGAGACAAAGGAGCTCCGGCCGTGGGTCACCCTCGGCGAAGGCGTCATCGACGGCTTGTGCGCCTTGCCCGACGGCGGCCTGCTCGTGTCGCACAACGAGGGGCGGCTGTTCCGGGTGCGGGCCGACGGCGCGGTGGAGCGGCTCCTCGACGCCACCACCGCCGGCTGGAACATCGCCGATTTCGCCTACGTGCCGGAGCGGCGCCTGATGGTGATCCCCACCTTCGCCGACGACCGCGTGGTGGCGTACACGGTGCCGTTGGAAGACAGGAGATAGGAGTCAAGAGTTTTTCGTGCTCGTAATCGTAATTCGTAATCGTAATTCGTAATCGTGATCGCAATCGTAATCGGGGCTCGAGGCTAGTGTCATGTCACTTGTATAGTGTCGCATATTGTGATACTCTGCTCTCAGCGGGAATCCGACCGGTGGGAGCGGCCGATGAAGAAATATCGCGTGCATTTAACTGAGGTGGAACGGGACGAATTG
>Ga0209605_1000527_pt1 | contig 47876 bp, 41 predicted proteins | sample AD_UKC035_MetaG_FD_184408 | JGI IMG/M metagenome (GOLD analysis project Ga0209605, IMG submission 184408) | Active sludge microbial communities of municipal wastewater-treating anaerobic digesters from USA - AD_UKC035_MetaG (SPAdes) (version 2) | ecosystem: Engineered > Bioreactor > Anaerobic >...
AAAACAAGCGAACCGAGGAAATGAGTATCCGGGGCCCGGGCCGTCTTACCAGGCCCGGGAACACGGAGAGCTCTCGTTCCCGAGTCGCGTAGCTTTTGCCCCGGACGCAGAGTGGGAACGAACCCAAAACCGCCGCGCTTGACAAACTCCCCCCCCTTCGGTATAATACAGGTGATACAATAACTCTATTGTATCGTTGGGGGAAAAGGACTAGCGCGCCGGCGCGGAAGCGTCCGCGCGAACAAAAGGACCGAAAGGGGGTGAAGTAAAGTGAAGACGAGAAAGGGGTTCACCCTGATCGAACTCTTGGTGGTAATTGCCATCATTGCTATCCTGGCGGCGATGCTGCTGCCGGCACTTGCCAGGGCGAGAGAGCAGGCTCGGCGCTCCAACTGTCTCAGCAACCTGAAACAGCTTGGCCTGGCCATGCATATGTACTCGCAGGAGTACGAGGAGATCTTCCCGAAGGCGCCCATAAACAACGTGGTCAACGACATGCAGCTACTGGCGAACTACGCCTCGGCGCCGAAGCTCTTCTGGTGCCCGAGTGACCAGGCCGGTGCGTTCGGTGCCACGGTTGCGACGCTGACGGAGACGCAGATCTCCTACGCCTATCAGCTCAACGCCAACGAGCAGACGGCGCCGGATTCCCCGTTGATGTGCGACAAGACGGACAACTCCGGGACCATCACCTCGGCCACTGCGCTGACCAGTGCCAACATCCACAGCACCGACGGGATCAACATCCTGTACATTGACGGGCACGTATCCTGGTCGCCGTCCGGCCAGTTGTCAAACAACATCGGCGGCGCCACTCTGACTAACCCGTAAGGGACGGCCAGGGCAAGTCCATCTGGCGGGGGTTGAAATGTTCAACCCCCGCCTTTCTGGCCTCCGGCGGTTTCGGCACCGGCCGGCGGCCGTGCTATAATCAGAAAATGCTGCTGGAAATCACGGACCTGAAGAAGGAGTATCCCGGACCGGGCGGCGCCGGCCGCCAGACGGTGCTGGCCGGGGTCGACCTCGGGCTGGAGCGGGGCGAGGTGGTCGGCGTACTGGGCGAAAGCGGCTCGGGCAAAAGCACCCTGGCCCGGATGCTGCTGCGCCTTGAAGCGCCAACGGCTGGCCGCCTCCGCTACGACGGCCAGGACCTGCTGGCGCTCAAGCCGGCCCAGCTGCTGGCCTGGCGGAAAAAGGTCCAGATCGTGCTCCAGAACCCATTCCGCTCCCTGCCGCCGCGCAAGCGGGTCGGCGACATCCTGCGGGAGGTGGTCCGTTTTCACCGGGTGCGGCCGCGGGAAGAGGAGGATGCCTACATCGGCGAACTCCTGGAACAGGTCGGCCTGCCAACCGGCGCGGCCGGCCGTTTCCCCTTCCAGTTCTCCGGCGGCGAACGGCAGCGGGTGGCCATCGCCCGGAGCCTGGCGGTCGAACCGGAGTTCCTGCTGCTGGACGAGCCGACCAGCAACCTGGACCTCTCGATCCAGGCCCAGGTAATCAACCTGCTGGCCGACCTGCGCCGCCGGCGCAACCTGACTTACCTGCTGATCACCCACGACCGGCCCCTGGCCGCCTACTTCTGCGACCGGCGGCTGGGCCTGGAAGAGGGACGGCTTTCCCCGATGTGAAAGGCCCGAGGTCAAAAAAGGAGGCGGAAATGTCGAAGAGGAAGGGGTTTACGCTGATTGAGCTGCTGGTGGTCATCGCCATCATCGCCATCCTGGCCGGGATGCTGCTGCCGGCCCTGGCCCGGGCCCGCGAACAGGCCCGCCGGACCAGCTGCCTGAACAACCTCAAGCAGCTGGGACTGGCCATGCACATGTACGCCCAGGATTACCGAGAACGCTTCCCGCACATCGCCGGCAGCACCCAGGTCAAGTCCATACTGGTCCTGCTGGAACCGTACGCCAAGGCCACCAAGCTACTGGTCTGCCCGGCCGCCAAGTGGGACACCGCGGCCGAAACCTGGGACCAGCTGGACGACGGAGATCCGGTCAACCTCTCCTACGCCTACCAGGGGCGCCTCTCCGAACAGTCGAAGAATGACTCGCCGCTGATGGCCGACGTCTCCCTGACCATCCTTAACCTGCACAAGAACACCGACTGGAACCCGGCCTTGAACGTGCGGGCCAACCATGGCGCCGAAGGGGTCAACATGCTCTTCGTGGGCAGCCATGTCAACTGGATACCGCTCGGTCAGATCGCCGACCGGTACACCGGCACCCTGCGCAACCCCGGCCAGCAGCCTTGATTCCCGGCCGGGAATTCCCCGCGGCCGCCAGGGCCGGAACGGACCCTCCCTTCGCCCCGGATGAAAACGGGAGCACAAAAAAAAGGGGCCGGCGGAGAACCCGCCGGCCCCGGTCGGCCACGCCTTAACGTCCGTCCTTCCTGATCCAGCGCCGACGAAGTTCCTCCTCGATCCGGTGCAGCCCCTTCGGCTCGATGAGCGGCTTGCGGTCGGCGGCCTTCGGCACCTCGAAGAAACGCCGGCTGAAAGGCAGCGGCGCCTGGATGCGGCAGCGAGCCAGCCGGGCGTAATCAACCACCTCCCGGTCGGCGCTCACCACCACCAGCTCGCCCGGATCGTCGCTGGCGTCGATCAACTCCTTAATCCAGTCGTCGGCCTTGCGGCCGCGCGAGTAAAGCACCCGGACCCCGGCCGGGCCGCCGGCCGGCGGAAACACCCCGGCCGGGCCGTCGAAGACGACGGTGATCCGCGTCGCCGGGTGGCGGCGCCGGAAGATGTCCAGGCGAGACAGGAGCGCCTCCCGGCCGGCCTCCAGGCTCTCGGCCTCGGCGGCCTGCAGTTCCGGCACCTGCCGGATCAGGTTGTAGCCGTCAATGAGGTAGTGCACGGGGCCGCCGGAATCAAGGCCGCACTCTCACCCTTAAAGAATGGGCAGGTAGGCCTTGAGTTCGTAGTCGGTCACCTGGGTGCGGTAGCGATCCCACTCGATCTGCTTGTTCTCGATGAACTTTTCGAAGATGTGGTCGCCGAGCGCCGCGCGGACCAGCCGGCTCCGGCCGGTCTCCAGGATCGCCTCGATCAGGCTGCCGGGCAGGTGGTTGATGTGGTGGCGCTTGCGGGTCTTCTCGTCCATGCTGAAGATGTCGGCCTCGACCGGCGCCGGCAGCTGGAGCCCTTTCTCAATCCCGGCCAGGCCGGCCGCCAGGACGACGGCAAAGGCCAGGTAGGGGTTGCAGGCCGGGTCCGGGCTGCGGAACTCGATCCGGGCCGCGGTCGGCTTGCCGTGCTTGAAGGCCGGGATGCGCACCAGGGAACTGCGGTTGCTGCGCGCCCAGGCGATATAGACCGGAGCCTCGTACCCGGGCACCAGCCGCTTGTAGGAGTTGACCCACTGGTTGCAGATGGCGGTGACTTCCCGACTGTGGGCCAGCACCCCGGCCGCGAAGCCGCGGGCCACCGCGGAGAGCTTGTCGGGGTCGCGGTCGTCGAAGAAGGCGTTCTCCCGGCCCCGGAAGAGCGACATGTGCACGTGCATGCCGCTGCCGTTCTCGCCGAAGACCGGCTTGGGCATAAAGGAGGCGTACAGGTTGTGACGGCGCGCCACCTCCTTGGTGAGCATCTTGACGGTGATGATGTCGTCGGCCAGTTCCAGCGCATTCCCGTAGCGCAGGTCCAGTTCGTGCTGGCTGGGGGCGACTTCGTGGTGGCCGGTATCAATTTCGATGCCCATGTCCTCGGCCAGGCTGACGGTCTCCTGGCGCAGGTCGGAACCCAGGTCGATGGGCGCGAAATCAAAGTAGCCGCCCTGGTCGGTCAGGCCGGGAACCGAGCCGTTGTCCTTGAAGTAGAAGTATTCGAGCTCCGGGCCGACGCAGAAGTTGAAGCCCTGGCGGCGGGCCTGCTCCATCACCCGCTTCAGGGCCAGCCGGCCGTCGCCGGCGTAGCCCTCGCCCTCGGGCGTCAGGATGTCGCAGAAGAAGGCGGCCACCCGCTCCTGGGGCGTCGAACACCAGTTCAAAATCCGGAAGGTCTCCGCTTCCGGCTTGAGCAGCAGGTCGCTTTCGTAAATCCGGGCGAAGCCCTCGACCGAGGAGCCGTCGAAGCCGATGCCCTCGCTGAGGGCCTTCTCGAGCTCCCGGTCCCGGATGGTCACCGACTTGAGCTGGCCCAGGATATCCACGAACCAGAGGTTGACGAACTTGACCTTCTCATCGACCGCCCGCTTTAAAACCTTTTCCACTTCTTTCATCGTTCCTCCAGAAACCGGTTTCAGGAAAATTGTCTGGCTTGGCCGCCGCGGCCCGGCCGGGCCCAGGCCTGGCTATCTCTGGGGCTATCCTCCGGGGCCGGGTGCGCGGCCGGTAAAGAGGCGCAGTCCCGGCGCCGAAACGACCCGAACCAGGCGTCCAACTTCAAGTTGATCTCTTTCATGCCTTCTCCTGAAACAAGGACCTCAGGCGGCCGGGCTGGCCTGGCCGTCCCGGCCCAACCGGGCCAGGGCCTGGGCGCACTTCGGACAGACCTCGGACTCGGCCGCGGCGGCGCCCAGGTCCGGGCTGTAAACCCAGCAGCGCGGGCACTTGGACCAGGCGGTCGGGCGAACCGAGATCCGGGTCAAGGCCGGATCCGGCGACTCGACCAGGATGACCTCGGAGACGATGAGAAGCTCCGGCAGGGCGGCCTCGAAACGGCGCAGCACCGGCAGAATGTCGGCCGCGGCGGCGATCTCCACCCGGGCCTGCAGGCTGCTGCCGATCAGGCCCTGGGCCCGGACCGGCTCGACCTCGCGCAGGACCTGGCGCCGCGCTTCCAGCAGGATTCCGAAGTCGTCCCGAAGCGGCTGGTCCCGGTACCCGTCAAGGTCTTCAAAATCAAGCAGGTGGACGCTCTCCGGATCGCCCGGCCGGTGCGGCAGGTAACGCCAGGCCTCCTCGCAGGTAAAGACCAGGACCGGGGCCAGCAGGTTGATCAGCTGGCGCACGACCAGGTAAAGGGCGGTCTGGGCGCTGCGGCGAGCGTCCGAATCCGGAGCGCAGGTATAGAGGCGGTCCTTAAGGATGTCGAGGTAGAAGGCGCTGAGCGTCAGGTTGCAGAAATCGTAGAGCTGGGCCGAGGCCCGGTGCAGCGAAAACTGGCGGTACTGGTCGACGACTCCGGCGGACAGCTCGGCCAGTTCGGCCAGGATCCAGCGGTCGACCGGCCGGAGCTTGTCCCGCTCGAGGGCGTCGGCGGCCGGATCGAAATCGGCCAGGTTGCCCAGGATGAAGCGCACGGTGTTGCGCAGGGTCCGGTACTGGCCGGAGACCTGGGTCAGCAGCGACAGGGAGGCCTTGGCATCGTTGCGGTAATCCTGCCCGGCCGCCCAGAGGCGCAGGATGTCGGCCCCGAACTCCTTGAGCACGTCGGCCGGGGTGATCACGTTGCCCAGCGACTTGCTCATCTTGCGGCCGGCCTCGTCAACCAGGAAGCCGTGGGTGAGGACCGCCCGGAAGGGCGGCACGCCCCGGGTGGCGACCGAGGTGATCAGGCTGGTCTGGAACCAGCCGCGGTGCTGGTCGCTCCCTTCCAGGTAGAGGTCGGCCGGGTGGAGGCCGTCCGGTTCCAGCACCCCGGCCCAGGAGGTCCCGGAGTCGAACCAGACGTCCAGGATGTCCTTCTCCTGGACAAAGTCCCGGCCGCCGCAGCCGCAGGCAACTCCCTCGGGCACGAAGTAATCGGGCCCCTTTTCAAACCAGGCATCCGAGCCCTCGGCTTCGAAGACCGCGGCGACCCGGTCGAAGACCGCCTGCTCCATCAGCGGTTTCCGGCAGGCGCGGCAGAAGAGGATCGGCACCGGCACCCCCCAGTGGCGCTGGCGGGAGAGGCACCAGTCGGGCCGGGTCTCCAGCATGCCTTCCAGCCGGTTCCGGCTTTCGGAGGGCAGGAAGGAAATGTCGGCGGCGGCCGCCTTGAGCCGCCGGCGCAGGTCCTGGTGGTCAATGTTCAGGAACCACTGCTCGGTGGCCCGGAAGATGACCGGCTTCTTGCAGCGCCAGCAGGTCGGATAACTGTGGGTCACCGTCTCGGCCAGCAGGAGCCGGCCGCGTTCGCGGAGGCGTTCGATGATCTTCGGGTTGGCCTCCCAGACGGACTGGCCGGCCCAGTCGGCCACCTCGGCGGTAAAGCGGCCCGTCTCGTCCACCGGCGAAAGGATCGGCAGGTTATGCTCGCGCCCGACCAGGAAGTCCTCCTCGCCGTGGCCGGGGGCGCTGTGAACTACGCCGCTGCCGTCCTCGGCGGAGACGAAGTCGGCCGAAACCACGACGGACGGCCGGTCCAGAAAGGGATGGCGGGCAGTCAGCCGAGTCAGCCGGTCGCCCTTGAGCCGGGTTTCGAGCCGGACCGCCTTCTTGCCCAGCCGGCCGAAGACCGTCTCCACCAGGTTCTCGGCCAGGAGCAGCTCCTTCCCCTCGAACTCAACCAGGCGGTAGTCAAGGCCCGGGTGCACGATCAGGGCCACGTTGGCCGGCAGGGTCCAGGGCGTGGTCGTCCAGACCAGGAAGTAGACGTTGGCCGGGTTCTTGAAGACCCGGTCCGGGTCGGATGCCACCGGGAAGAGCAGGTAGATGGAGTCGGACGGGAGGTCCTGGTACTCGATCTCGGCCTCGGCCAGGGCGGTCTCGCAGTTGCAGCACCAGTAGATGGGCCGCTTGCCGCGGTAGATGTAGCCGTCCAGGGCCAGCCGGGCAAAAATCCGGACCTCGCGGGCCTCGTACTCGGGGGCCAGGGTCAGGTAGGGGTGGGACCAGTCGCCGTAAACGCCCAGGCGCTGGAACTCCTTGCGCTGAATATCCAGGAAGCGGCGCGCGTAATCGGCCGCCTCGCGCCGGAAGACCTTCTGGTCAACCTCGCCCTTGCGCCGGCCGGAACGGCCCAGGATCTGGTGCTCGATCGGCATACCGTGGCAGTCCCAGCCGGGCCGGAAGGGAACCTCGGCGCCGCTCTTGTGCTGGCTGCGCACCACCATGTCCTTGAGGATCTTGTTGAAGGCGGTCCCCAGGTGGATGTGACCGTTGGCGTAAGGCGGGCCGTCGTGAAGCACGAAGCGGCGCCTGGAGCGGCGTTCGGCCATCAGCTCGAAGGTCCGGCGCTCCGACCAGAAGCGGAGGATCTCCGGCTCCCGGCCGACCAGGTTGGCGCGCATCGGAAAGTCGGTCCGGGGCAGGTTAACCGTTTTGCGGTAATCCATGGTCTCTTTATCCCCTAATAGTAAATTCCGCTGAGTAAGGGCCGCGTCGCCTTTTCGGCGGACGCGAAAAGGCAAGGCGGCGGAATCAGGTAATTCTGCCTTCCAGCCGGGCGATACGCGCTTCGATCGGAGGGTGGGTGGAGAAGAGCGCCATCAATCCGCGGGCGGAAAAGGGTTTGACGATAAAGAGGTGGCTGGTGGCCGGGTTGGCGCCGACCATCGGATTCCGGCGGCCGACGCTGTCCAGCTTACGCAGGGCGTTGGCCAGGAAGGCGGGGTTGCCGGCAAAGCGGGCCCCCTCGTCGTCGGCCAGGTACTCGCGGCCCCGGCTGACGGCCATCTGGATAAGCAGGGCGGCCAGCGGCGCCAGGATGACCATGGCCAGCATGGCCAGCGGGTTGCTGCCGCGTTCCCGGTTGTCGCCGCCGGCAAAGAAACCCGCCCCCCACTGGAGCAGGCGCGCCAGGAAGGTAATGGCGGCCGCCAGGGTGGCGGCGCAGGTGGCGATCAGGATGTCCCGGTCCTTGATGTGGGCCAGTTCGTGGCCGAGCACGCCCTTGAGCTCCTCGGGACTGAGGATCTCCATCAGGCCGGTGGAGACCGCGACGGCCGCGTGGGCGGGATCGCGGCCGGTGGCGAAGGCGTTGGGATTGGCCGCCGGGTAGAGGTAAACCTTCGGCATCGGCAGCCCGGCCACCTGGGAGAGCTGGCGGACGGTGTCGTAAAGAACCGGCGAATCGGCGGCGGTGACCGGCTGGGCCCGGTACATCTTCAGCACGATCCGGTCGCTGAACCAGTAGGTGAAGAAGTTGAGCAGCAGGGCGAAGGCCAGGGCGCCGTAAGTCCAGCCCCGGCCGAAGAAGCTGCCGATAAGGACCAGCAGGGCGGTCAACCCGCCCAGCAGGAAGATGGTCTTGGTCTGGCTGCCCATTTTCTTTGCCTCTTGGCCGCTTCTGTGTTATTATTCTTAACAAAAAACGGCCGGTTTCTTTAACAGGATGAACCTTACCGGCCGCCCGGTTCTGTCCGCCAAATATTATAACATAAGATGCCCAAGACCGACTTCCCCGGCTTTTTGCGCAAGGTCAAGCCCGAAATAACCCTGGTGGAAGGGCTGCTGCGCCAGCCCCTCTCCGAGGAGCCGGAGGGGCTGATCGCCGACCTGCTGAAGATCGAGGTCTGGTACGCCCGGATCCAGACCATCCTGGCCTTCGCCGAGGGATACCTGGATCTGGCCGAGCGGGAGAAACTGCCCACCAAGGAGACCCGGACCGAGCTCGACCGGGAGAAGGAGCTGGCTTCGCGGGTGGCGGCCGAACGGCTGCTGCGCGACCGGGCCAGCGGCCTGGTGGAGGCACTCAAGACCCGCATCATGCTCGGCCAGACCCTGCTGAACTACTACCGCGACGTCCACGTTTCCGACCGGCCCCGGACCAGAAAACCGTCGGGACCGGACGGTTTCTGATAAACGGCCGCGGTTGAAAAGAAACCCGGCCCCGCCACCGCACCGCAAAAACCCGGGGCGCCGACGCCCACCGAAAAGAAGGAAGGTGAAAAATGTACCAGGGCCCGATCATCAACATTCACGGCCACCTGCGCCACGGACAGGACTTCGACCTCCGGCTGGCCGCCTGGCGCAAGTGGGGCGTGCGCAAGTTCGTCTGCCTCTGCCTGCACCCCCGCTGGAGCCTCAAGGGATACTACACCAACCAGGACTTCCTTCAGCTGGCCGACCGGTACCGGGAAGTGATCGTCGGCTTCGGCGCGGTCAACCTGGTCGCCGGCCAGGTGGACCGGCCGGAGGCGGTTGACCGGCTCAAGGAGCAGGGCTTTGCCGGAATCAAGTGCGAGGATAACTCCTTTCCCTACAACCACGAGATTTACTGGCCCCTCTACGCCCGGATGGAGGCGCTTGGAATGCCGGCCCTCTTTCACACCGGCAACGTGGCGCCGCTGGAATTGAACGACGGCGTAAACCACGAAGGTCGCGACGGGATCGACGCCGAGAACATGCGCCCCTACCGACTGGACCGGGTCGCCCGGGCCTTCCCGAAATTGAGGATTATCGGCGCCCACCTGGGCCTGCCGCACCCCTTTGAGGCGATCAACCTCGCCCAGACCCGGCCCAATGTTTTCTTCGACTTCTCCGGCGGCGGCGGCAGCCGCAGCCATGTCAACCAGGTGCTGGCGGCGCTCAGCCCGAGGCTGCCCGGAGCGCGACTGGACGATCCGGCCGACAACTTCGCCCTGCCCCTCTTCGAAAAAAAACTGCTCTTCGGCACCGACAACCCGGAGCCGGAGGTCTGGGTGCCGGCCAGCGAACGGATTATGGACGCGCTGGCCATACCTGAAAGCAGCCGCCGTCGCTTCTATCACGATACCGCCGCTGAAATTCTCGGCCCGGCCGCAGAGTAGTTTCGTCGCACCGGCGCTAAAAGACAAACTCTGGCGGACTGCCCGCGAAAACAGCCGGCAAAAAGATCGCCCCGGTTTTTCCCGCTTAACAAATCCGGTTTCCCCCGGTACAATAAGTTTGGAGGAAGGAGGGAGAGGCAGGTGAACGAAACAGAGACCGATCCCGAGAAAGTTGAGGTGGCTCCTTTCGGGCGGCTTCCATCTTCCTGAAGGCCTTCTTCCAGAGAGGGTTGGGCGTAGTACAGGTTTAAGCGTGACCCGACCCTCTCTTTTTTTGTGGGCGGTGGGCGGGGATCCGGGCGATCTTGGTGACGGCGTCGCAAGCTACGCCCCGAAAGATGCCCGGGGCTCGCTTTCAGGGGAAGAAGCTTCCCTCCCCTGATTCCCCCTCCCCGGACACGACTACGAGAAGGGGTTGCCACCCCCTCTCTCACCCCCACGCCACCGGTAAAAACGTCCGGCGGCGGAGCGCCCGAGCCAAGTCCGGACCCTCGGCGCCCCGAAACAAAAAACACACAAACCTGGATTCTCGCCTACTATCCGCGGGAATGACAGGCAAAAAACGTGGCTGTTAATCACAACCTCCGCCATCCTTGTCTTTGCTTTTCGTCTGTTCCCCTTAAGCGGCGGTCTTCGGGGAGCGCCGCTTGCGTAGCGATGGCTACAAAACAAGCCGGGCGAGGCAATGAGTAGCCGGGGCCCGGGCCGTCTTACCAGGCCCGGGAACACGGCGAGGCTCGTTGTCGAGCGGCGTAGTTTTGTCCAGCGCGCAGCACCGCGGCGCTCACCGAAAACCGCCGCGCCTTCTTGACGAAACGCCCGCGGCTGGGTTAATCTAATAAACCTGCGGCGCGCCCGGATTTTGAGTGCGCGCGCCCTTGCCGGGATAGCTCAGGCGGTAGAGCGAGGGACTGAAAATCCCTGCGTCCCCAGTTCAACTCTGGGTCCCGGCACTTTCTTTTTGTAGGCCACGCCTGCCGGCCTCAGTCTTCCCGGCCCAAACCCATGCTCTTCGATACGCACTGCCACCTGAACTTTCCGGACTTCGACTCAGACCGGTCCGAGGTTGTCCGGCGGGCCCGGGATAACGGGGTCGTTGAAATCCTGGTCGTCGGGACCGACCCGTCCGGCAACCGGAAGGCGATCGAGGTGGCCGGGGAGTTTGGCCTCCGGGCGGCGCTCGGCTTCCATCCCGGCCACGCCGAGGAGGCGGAGCCGGACCTGGCCGAATTCCGGCGGGCGCTGGCCGACCCGCGGGTGGTGGCCATCGGCGAAATCGGGCTCGATTACCATTACCAGGTTGATCGCGATAAGCAGGCGGCGGTTTTTCGAAGGATGCTTGACCTGGCCGTCGAAGCCGGCCGGCCGGTGATCGTCCACAGCCGGGAGGCGGCCGGGCCGACCCTGGCCGCGCTGGCGACGGCCGGCGTAAAACGCGGCGTCTGGCACTGTTTCAGCGGTGACGTCCGCCTGGCCGGACAGGTCCTGGAACTGGGGCTGGAGATCTCCTTCACGGCCAACCTGACTTACCGGCGCAACGAGGCGCTGCGCGAGGTGGCCCGGCAGGTGCCGCTGGAACGGCTGCTGCTGGAGACCGACGCGCCCTTCCTGCCGCCGGAGGGGAAGAGCGGGCGGCGAAACGAGCCGGCCTTCCTGCCGGCGCTGGCCGGAGCCCTGGCCGAAATCAAGGGCGTGCGGCCGGAGGCGGTCGCCGAAACGACCTTCGAAGCCGGCCGGCGGCTCTTCCGGAACGGCCGGTTTGACAAAGATACTTCCGAGGTTTAAATTCTTTTCTGTAACCATGGCTGACTTTCAACACATCCTCGACGAAGCCCGCAAGAACCGCAGCGGCCTGCTGGCCCGCTTCATGAAGTGCAAGAGCGAGCGGGACATCACCCGGTTGCTGCCCAGGCTGGCCGAGGTGAACCGGCTCGAGCCGGAACTGCTCAATCTTTCGGACGAGCAGCTGGCCGCCCGCACCGGCGAGTTCCGCGAGCGGCTGGAGCGGGGAGCCACGCTGGAAGACCTGCTGCCGGAGGCCTTCGCCACGGTCCGGGAGTCGGCCCGGCGGCGGCTCAACATGCGCCATTTCGACGTCCAGATCCTGGGCGGCATCGCCCTCTTCCAGGGCAACATCGCCGAGATGGCCACCGGCGAAGGCAAGACGCTGGTCGCCACCCTACCCCTCTACCTGGCCGCCCTCGAGGGAAAGGGAGCCCACCTGGTAACCGTCAACGACTACCTGGCCAAACGCGACCGCTTCTGGATGGGGCCGGTCTACGAATCGCTCGGCCTGAGCGTCGGGACCATCCAGCACGACAGCAGCCGGGAGGAGCGGCAGGCGGCCTACAACTCCGACATAACCTACGGGACCAACAACGAGTTCGGTTTCGACTACCTGCGCGATAACATGGCGCTCCGGGGCGAGGACCGCGTCCAGCGGCCGCTCAACTACGCCATCGTCGACGAGGTGGACAGCATTCTGATCGACGAGGCCCGGACCCCGCTCATCATCTCCGGCCCGGCCGAAGAGTCAACCGCACTCTACTACGAAATCGACAAGGTCTTCCGACGTCTGGACACGAAGTCCGATTACGAGTGGGACGAAAAAAACGGCTCCGGGTTCCTGACCGAGGCCGGCATCCGCCACGCCGAAAAAATCCTGAACATCGAGAACCTCTACGACGCGCAGCACATCCAGCTGGTCCACCACCTCAACCAGGCCCTGCGGGCACATCGGGGCTTCGAGCGGGACCGGGAGTACCTGGTCAAGGACGGCAAGGTGGTCATCGTGGACGAGTTCACCGGCCGGATGATGGAGGGGCGCCGGTACTCCGACGGCCTGCACCAGGCGCTGGAGGCCAAGGAAGGCGTCAAGATCGAGGCCGAAAACCAGACCCTGGCCACCATCACCTTCCAGAACTACTTCCGCCTTTACCGGCGGCTGGGCGGCATGACCGGCACCGCCGCCACCGAGGCGGTCGAGTTCCTGCAGATCTACAACCTGGACGTGGTCTCCATCCCGCCCAACCGGCCGCTGATCCGGGTCAACCATCCGGACGCCATCTACAAAACGGCCCAGGAGAAGTACAAGGCGGCGGTCCAGGAGATCGAGGAACTTTACCGGCGCGGCCAGCCGGTCCTGGTCGGTACCGTCTCCATCGAGAAATCGGAGCTGCTCTCCCGGATGCTCACCCGGCGCAACATTCCGCACCAGGTGCTCAACGCCAAGTACCACGAGAAGGAGGCGGCCATCGTGGCCGAGGCCGGCCGCAAGTACAAGGTGACCATCGCCACCAACATGGCCGGCCGGGGCACCGACATCATCCTGGGCGGCTCGCAATCCGGCCGCGAGGACTGGACCGACGAACACCGGCGCAAGGTCGAGGCGATTCAGGCGGCCTTTCCCGGCGTCTCGCCGGGACAGCTCGAGGGCAAAAGCCTGGAGGGGCTGGAGGTGGTCGAACTGGGCGGCCTCCACATCCTGGGCACCGAACGCCACGAGGCGCGGCGCATCGACAACCAGCTGCGCGGCCGTTCCGGCCGCCAGGGCGACCCGGGCAGCTCCCGGTTCTACCTCTCGCTGGAGGACGACCTGATGCGCCTCTTCGGCTCGGAACGACTGCTGGGGGTCATGAATGCCCTCCCGGACGGAGAGCCGATCTCGCACCCGCTCATCAGCCGGCTGATCGAAAACGCGCAGCGCCGCGTCGAGGGGCAGAACTTCGAAATCCGCAAGCAGCTGCTGGACTTCGACAACGTGATGAACGAACAGCGCCTGGTCATCTACCGGATGCGCAACCAGATCCTCGACGGAGCCGACCTGACCGAGCACCTTCAGTCTCTTTTCCTGGAGGAGGTCGCCGACGGGCTGGACCGCTTCTGCCCGCCGCAGGTAAGGCCGGAGGAGTGGACCCGGGCCGAGTTCGGCCGCTGGTTTGAATCGGTCTTCAACGCGCCGCCGGAGCCCTTCCAGGAGGCCGACCTGGTGCGCTCCCGCGAGAACGTGGCCGGCAGCCTGACCGCGGCGGTCGGACGGGCGTACCAGGAGCGGCGCCAGCGGCTGGGAACCGAGCTCGCCGCCGAGATGGAGCGCCACTTCTACCTTTTCGTGCTGGACAGCCGCTGGAAGGCCCACCTGCACGACATGGACCACCTGCGCGAAGGCATTTCGCTGCGCGCTTACGGGCACCAGGATCCGCTCATCGCCTACAAGAGCGAGAGCTTCGCGCTCTTCCAGGAGATGCAGGACGAGGTGCGCCGCCAGCTGGTCGGCCTCCTCTTCCGCGTCGAGACGGCCCCGGCCGGCCCGGCGCCGCGGCTGGTCCTGACACCCACCAGCTACCAGCACCGGGAGATGTCCCTCTTCGGAAAAGAGGCGGCCCCGGCCGGCCCGGCGCCGCGGCCAACGATCGAGGCGCCCCGGCCGGCCGAGAGCGAAGCGCCCCGGGTGGGACGGAATGATCCCTGCCCCTGCGGAAGCGGCAAAAAGTACAAAAAATGCTGCGGTCGGAACGCGGCTTGACAATTTAAAATCTGAATTTTATAATCTTAACTCGCCTCGCGAGCAAACCCCGAGCGTTCTGCTGTGCAAAACCTGTTGACAGAGACCTTTTTTTCTTTGGGGCGGTTATGGGAAAACCCTTGATGCACAACGATCTTGACCAGGTAAATACGGTTTGGAACGCGGCGCTGAAACTTGTTAAGAATAAGGTGCTCCCTTCGGCCTTTTCCCTCTGGATCGAACCGCTGAAACCGGTTCCGGGCCGGGAGTCGGAGCTGGTCGTGGAGGCCCCGGACGGATTCTTCGCCGACTGGGTCCAAAAACACTACGGCGAGGTGCTGCTGGCCGCCTGCCAGGTCATCAATCCGGACCTGAAGCAGGTCCTGGTCCGGGCCCGGACCGAAACCGGGCCGGCCGAACCGGGCCGGCCGGCCGAGGTGGCCCCGGCCGCCGCGCCGGTCCGCCGGCCTCCGGGAAACGGCAACATCAACCCGCTTTACACCTTCGACAACTTCGTGATCGGGGACAGCAACCGGCTGGCGCACGCGGCCGCCCTTTCGGTGGCGCAGTCACCCGGGACCGCCTACAACCCGCTCTTCATCTACGGACCGGTGGGCGTGGGAAAGACACACCTGATGCAGGCCATCGGCAACCACGCGCGCCATCAGGCCGGACTCCAGGTGGCCTTCCTCTCCAGCGAAAAGTTTCTGAACGAGTTCATCGAAAGCCTTCAAAACAAGAGCACGGCGGCCTTCCGGAACCGGTTCCGGGAGGTGGACCTGCTGTTGATCGACGATGTCCAGTTCCTGGGCGGCAAGGAGGAGACACAGCGGGAGTTCTTCCACACCTTCAACACGCTCTACGATTTTCACAAGCAGGTCATCGTTTCCAGCGACCGGCCACCCGGCGAGATGAAGGACATCGAAAAAAGGCTGGTCTCCCGTTTTGAGTGGGGACTGGTGGTGGACATCCAGCCGCCCGACCTCGAAACGCGGGTGGCCATCATCAAAAACAAGGCCCGACTGAAGAACCTCGACCTGCCTCAGGAGGTCGCCTTCTGCATTGCGGAAAAGGTTGAAGGAAATGTCCGGCTGCTGGAGGGGGCGCTCAACAAGCTGCTGGCCTGCGCGAGCCTTTACGAAAAGAGCGTGGTCGATCTTGAGTTTTCCCAGAGCATCCTGAACACGCTCTTTGAGGCCTCCGCGGTCCGGCCGCGGATGGAGGTGGGCCGGGTCCAGGAGTTTATCGGCCGCCACTACAACCTGAAGGTTTCCGACCTCAAAAGCGGACGACGCCAGCAGTCGCTGGTAATGCCGCGGCAGCTGGCCATTTACCTGGCCCGGAAACTTACCGGAGCCTCGCTTCCACAGTTGGGCGAGGCCTTCGGCGGCAAAAACCACACCACCATCCTTTACACCTGTCGAAAAGTTGAGGATAAGCTCGGCAAAGATCCCGACTTCAAGGAAGAGGTAGCCCGGCTGGAGAAGAAGCTTAAACAGGAAACCAACTGAACGGTCCGGGTTATCAACAGAATGTTTTTTCCTGGAAGCCTTGAAAAACATAAGAAAACCGTCTTTTTCAACAGAAAAGACGTTCTCCTGTATTTATAACTACTGGTTTAATTTTAAAATTTAAAAAGGAGAAGTCGATGGAACTGAAAGCCCAGAAGAAGGAACTAACCGCCATCCTGGGTAAGGTCATCGGGGTTTTGAACCCCAAGCCGACCCTGCCGAAACTCAGCTATGTTCTGATGGATGCCGCCAGAGAGATGCTGACCGTCACCGGCACCGACCTCGAAATAAGCATTCGGATCGTCCGCCCCTTAAACTCAACCAAGGAAGGCAAAGTTTTTGTGCCGGGACGAAAACTACTGGACATCCTGCGGGAGTTTCCGGAGGCCGAGATAAAACTGGAGACCGAGAAGGAGACCTTGCTGCGTCTGAGCCAGGGCCGCATTAATCTTTCCCTGGTCGGGTTGAAGGCGGAAGAGTTTCCGCAGCTGGCGAAGATCAAAAACCCGTCCCAGTTCAAGGTGGGCAGCGAGATGCTCAAGCGGGCGCTGGCCAGCACGAAACCGATCGTGGTGGTGGATGAGAACCGGCCCCATCTTTCCGGGGTTTTGCTGACCACCGAGGATGGCTGGCTGACCGCGGTCGCCACCGACACCCGCCGGCTGGCCAGGTTCAAGACCAAGACAAACCTCGCCTCAAACATCAAATTCATCCTGCCCACCAAGGCGGCGGAAATCATCCGAAGCGTCTGGGAGGAGGAGACGGAGTTGGACGTGAACCTGGGAACCAATCAGGCGATCTTCTCCGGGCGCGACATCACCCTGACCACCCAGATCATTGACGGAAACTTTCCAAATTACGCCTCCATCATTCCAGCCGAAGCGGACCTGCGGCCGGCGACGGTTCCGGTAGAGGGTTTTCTGGCCGCGCTGCGGCGGCTACGGCAGCTGGTTTCGGCCGGCAAGAATATGGTTCGGCTGGACGTGCAGCCCAAGATCATGCGTCTTTCGGGCGAGGCGGCCGGCGTGGGAGAGGGAAGCGAGGACCTGGAAATCGACTACCAGGGTGAGCCGATCACAGCCTATTTCAACCCGGACTACCTGATGGACGGGCTGCGGCCGCTCGAGAAGGAAACCGACTTCTTCCTGGGCCTCAACCCCAACGTTGAAAAACCCAGCCTGCTCAGGCCGACCAAGAGCGGCGACTACCTGTACCTGATCATGCCGATGCGGCCGGTTTGAAGCCGCGCGCGATGGAGCCGATCCGGGCCATTGTCCGCCGGGTCCTTAAGTCGGCCGGCGGGTCTCCGCGTGAGGAGAAGGATTACCTGGCCGGCTGGGAAGAGGTGGTGGCTCCGGAGATCCGCCGCCATTGCCGGGCCTGGTTTAGGAGCGGGCGGCTGGAAGTGGAGGCGGACAACCCGACCACCAGCCATTACCTGCAACTGCAGAAAGAGAAGATTCTGGCCGCGCTTCGAAAACGGCGCCTGCCGCTCCGGGACCTGGTCGTCCGGCCCCGGCGCAGCCCGCGACCGCCGGCGGCCGGGCGTTCCTGAAGGAGAAAACAATGTTTCAAGGTTCCACGGTTGCGCTGGTCACCCCGTTCCGGAACGGCCGGATTGACGAGAAGAAATTTCAGGACCTGGTCGAGTGGCAGATCGGGGCCGGAACCGACGCCCTGCTGCCCTGCGGCAGCACCGGGGAATCAGCCACGCTCTCGATGGAGGAGCACCAGCGGCTGATCGAGTTGACGCTGGAGGTTTCGGCCGGCCGTCGGAAGGTAATCGCCGGAACCGGCTCCAACAACACCGCCGAAGCCCTGCACCTGACCCAGCACGCCAAAAAGGTCGGCGCCGACGCGGCGCTGATCATCACCCCCTACTACAACAAGCCGACGCCGGCCGGGCTGCTGCTGCACTTCTCAACCATCGCCCGGGCGGTGGACATCCCGATCATCCTTTACAACGTGCCCTCCCGAACCGGGGTTTCCCTGACGCCGGGGACCGTGGCCGAGCTGGCCCGGATTCCCAACATCGTGGCCATCAAGGAGGCCTCGGGAAGCCTGGATCAGGTCAGTTCGATCCTCGACCGCAGCGACATCACGGTCCTTTCGGGCGACGACTCGCTGACGCTGCCGATCATGTCGGTAGGCGGCCGGGGCGTGATCTCGGTGGCGGCCAACGTCATCCCGGCCGGGGTGGCCGCGCTCACCCGCGCCGGGCTGGCCGGGGATCTGGCGGGCGCCCAGGCCGAGCATCGGCGCTGGTTCCCGCTTTTTCAGGCCCTTTTCTTCGAGACCAACCCGTTGCCGGTAAAGACCCTGTTGGCCTGGATGGGACGGATAGAGCCGGAATGGCGACCGCCGCTCTGCCCCATGACCGCCGACAACCAGGCCCGGCTGCGGGCGGTGGCCGAAAAACTGACGCTGATCTGAGGCGCGCAAGATGCTCTGGAAAAGAAAAAAAGTCGCGGTGATTTCACCCCGCAAAAAGGTTGGCGTCCGGGGCGAGGACTGGGTCAAGTGCTCGGCCTGCCAGGCGAATCTCTACGAAAAAAGGTTTCTGGAAAACCTCTGGGTCTGCCCGCGCTGCCAGCACCACCACCGCCTGACCGCCTGGCAGCGGATCTCCATCACCGTCGACGCCGGCTCCTTCCAGGAGGCGGACGCCGCCCTGCGCGCCAGCGACCCGCTCGGGTTCACCGCCGTCAAGGCCTACGCCGACAAGGTGGCCGAGGCCCAGGAGGAGACCGGGTTGACCGAAGCGGCCCTGGCCGGCCGCGGGACCATCGGGGGCTTCCCGGCCGAACTGGTGGTAACCGACAGCAACTTCATGATGGGCAGCCTGGGCTCGGTGGTCGGAGAGAAGATCGTCCGGGCCGTTGAGCGGGCGGTGGTTTCGAACACGCCCCTGATCATCATCTCGGCCAGCGGCGGCGGCGCCCGTATGTACGAAGGGATGTTTTCGCTGCTTCAGATGGCCAAGACCTCGGCGGCCCTCGGCCGGCTGGCCTCGGCCGGTGTTCCCTACCTCTCGGTTCTCACCGATCCGACGATGGCCGGGGTGGCCGCCAGCTTCGCCTTCCTGGGCGACATCATGGTGGCCGAACCCGGCGCCCTGATCGGTTTCACCGGACCGCGGGTGATCGAACAGACCATCCGCGCCAAGCTGCCGGAAGGTTTTCAGCGTTCGGAGTTCCTCTTCCGCAAGGGCGCGCTGGACCAGGTGCTGGCCCGGCGGGAGATCAAGCCCTTCCTGGTCCGGGCCCTCTCCCTTTTCCATAAAGATTGACGCCGGCGCGGATGCCGCTTTCCGGCCGCCGGTTCCAGCCGAAGATGGAAAAACGCCCCGCCTGGCTTACGAAGCGCCTGGTGTTTGATCCGGCCGTTCAGGAGACCGAAGCGGTGGTGGCCCGCCACCGGCTGCACACCGTCTGCGCCGCGGCCGGCTGCCCGAACCGGAGCGAGTGCTTCGCCCGCCGGGTGGCCACCTTCATGATCCTGGGCGACGTCTGCACCCGCGGCTGCGCCTTCTGCGGCGTGCGCCGGGGCCGACCGGAACCGCCGGCGGCGGACGAACCGGATCGGGTGGCCGCGGCGGCCGCCGCCCTCGGCCTGGAGTACGTGGTGGTCACCTCGGTGACCCGGGATGATCTGCCCGACGGCGGGGCCGGGCTCTTTGCCCGGACCGTAACCGCGATCCGGGCGGCGCGGCCCCCGGTCCGCGTGGAGGTGCTCACGCCTGATTTCCAGGGGGACCGGGCCGCGCTGGAAACGGTCCTTTCGGCGGGGCCGGCGGTCTTCAACCACAACCTGGAGACCGTGGCCCGCCTTTATCCCCGGGTTCGACCCCAGGCCGGGTACCGGCGGAGCCTGGAGGTGCTACGGAGGGCGCGGCGGTTCGGGTCCGGCCTGGTGAAGAGCGGCCTGATGCTGGGGCTGGGGGAGACGGACGCGGAGGTCGAATCGGCCCTGGCCGACCTGCGGGAGGCCGGCGTCGAAATCGTGACCCTCGGCCAGTACCTGCGCCCCAACCCGGGCTGTCTTCCGGTGACTCGCCATCCGCGGCCGGAGGAGTTCGACGCCTGGGCGGAGACGGCGAAACGGCTCGGGTTCCGGGCGGCCGCCGCCGGCCCCTTCGTGCGCAGCTCCTATTACGCGGCGGAAGTTTTTCGTTCCACCGGCACCTGAGGCGCCCCTTTGCGCCGGCTGCCGGGCGTCGGCTATAATTATAGGCGGTCAACCCAAAACGAAAGCGCCGGCCGGGCCGGCACCCTTTTTCCGGAGGAAGAACATGGAAGTAAAATTGCCCCCGCTGGGAAACGACATCAAGGAGGCCAGCGTCTCCTTCTGGTACAAAAAGGTGGGCGAGAGCGTCGCTGAAGGAGAGGACCTGGTGGAACTTTCCACCGAGAAGGCCAGCTTCAACCTGCCGGCGCCGGCCGGCGGTCGGCTGACCGTCATCAAGGCCGGCGAGGGCGAAAAGGTTGCGGTGGGCGCGACCCTGGCCGAAATAGAATAAAACAAACGCTGCGGGGAAAAATGAAAGATCCTTTATCCAGCCGGATTTCCAACCTGCCCCCTTACGTCTTTGCGCGCATCAACCAGCTCAAGGCGCAGGCCCGGGCGGCCGGAAAGGACATCATTGACCTGGGCATGGGCAATCCGGATTTGCCGACGCCGCCCCATATCGTGGAGAAGCTGACGGAGGTGGCGCACGACCCGAAGGCGCACCGGTATTCGGCCTCGCAGGGTATCCGGGGCCTGCGCCGGGCGATCGTCGACTGGTACGCGAAACGCTTCGGCGCCGACCTGGATCCCGACCGCGAGGTGGTGGCCGTGATCGGCAGCAAGGAGGGTCTCTGCCACTTTGCCCTGGCCGCTTTTGAGCCGGGCGAGGCGGTCCTGGTGCCCAACCCCACCTACCCCATTCACCTTTACTCCTTCGCGATCGCCGGGGTCGGAACGGTCGACCTGCCGTTGCTGCCGGAGAACGGTTTTCTGCCGGACCTGGGCCGGATAAACCTGAAGGCCGGGCCGCGGCCCAAGGCGCTGCTGCTCAGCTTTCCCCACAACCCGACCACCAGCATGGTGGGGCTGGACTACCTCGCCGAGGCGGTCGATTTCTGCCGCCGGAACGACCTCTTCCTGATTCACGACCTGGCTTACGGCGAGCTGGTTTTCGACGGCCGGACCGCCCCCAGCGTCCTGCAGGTGCCCGGGGCCAAGGAAGTGGCCATCGAGTTCTACTCCCTCTCCAAGACCTACTGCATGGCCGGCTGGCGGGTGGGCTTCGCGGTGGGCAATCCGCAGCTGGTGGGCGCGCTCATCCGGCTCAAGAGTTACTACGACTACGGCATCTTCACCCCGATTCAGGTGGCGGCGGCCGCCGCCCTGCGCGGTCCCCAGGACTGCGTGGTCCAGGCCCGGGAGACCTACCAGGCGCGCCGCGACCTGCTGGTGGACCGGCTGGCCCGGGCCGGCTGGGAAGTACCGCGGCCGCCGGCGACCATGTACATCTGGGCGCCGCTGCCGGAGAAGTTCCGGGCCATGGGTTCGATGGACTTCGCGGCTTTCCTGCTGGAACGGGCCGAGGTGGTTGTTTCCCCGGGGGTGGGGTTCGGCCGCTACGGCGAGAGATACGTGCGGCTGGCCCTGGTGGAGAACGAGCAGCGGCTGCGCCAGGCGGCCCGGAATATTGCGAAGGCGCTGCAATGAAGCCGCGGCTTTCCGAGCGGGTCCGCAACCTCGAACCTTCGGCGACCCTGGCCGTCGGGCGCCAGGCCCGGGAACTCCAGGCCCGGGGTGTCAAGGTGCTTAACCTCTCGGTGGGCGAACCGGATTTTCCGCCGCCGGAGGCGGCCAAGGAGGCGGTGCTGGGCGCGGTGCGGGAGAACTTTTCGCGCTATACCGAAAGCCGCGGCCTGCCCGAACTGCGGGCCGCCGTTGCCCGCCGGGCCGAAACCGATCTGGGCCTGAAGTACCGGCCGGAGCAGGTGGTTGTCTCCTGCGGTTCCAAGCATACGCTTTATAACCTTTTCCAGGTTCTGCTGGACCCGGGCGACGAGGTGCTGATCCCGGTGCCCTACTGGACGAGTTACCCGGAGATGGTGAAACTGGCCGGGGGCGTCCCGGTGCCGGTCGAAGCCGGCGGCGGGTTCCGGGTGCGGCCGGCGGACCTCGAGGCGCGCCGGACGGCGCGCACCCGGGCCCTGATCCTGAACAGCCCGAACAACCCGTCCGGCGAGGTTTACCCGGCCGAGGAGCTGGCCGGGATCGCCGACTGGCTGGTCCGGAACGACCTGCTGGTCATTTCCGACGACGCCTACCAGCACTTCCTTTACGACGGCCGCACCTTTACCAGCATCGCCTCCTTTCCCGGCCTCCCGGAGCGGACACTGGTGGTGGGGGCCGCTTCCAAGACCTACGCCATGACCGGCTGGCGCATCGGCTGGTTCCTGGGCCCGGAGCCGATCGCCGAGGCGGTGGCCCGGCTTCAGGACCAGTCCACCTCGAACCCGAGTTCGCTCTCCCAGCGGGCGGCACTGGCCGCCCTGGACGGCGGCCAGGAGCCGGTCTTCCGGATGCGGGAGGCCTTCCAGCGGCGCCGGGACGCCCTCATGAAAGGGCTGGCCGCGGTCAAGTCGATCCGATACCCTTTTCCGGCCGGGGCCTTTTACCTTTTCTTCACCCACCCCTCGATCACCGATTCGGTCGAGACGGCGGGCCGGATCCTGGCCGAGAAGCAGGTTGCCCTGGTCCCCGGCCGCGCCTTCGGGATGGAGCCGTACCTGCGCCTCTCTTACGCGGTGGCTGACCAGGTGCTTGAGGAGGCGGTCCGGCGGCTGGTGGATTTCTTCCGGGCCGCCTGAGCCGAACCCGGGTCTGAGGATAAAAATGCGCGCACTGAGACGGGCGTCCGGACTGGCCGGCCTGCTGGCCTTGCTGCTGCTGTCGGTTCCGCTGCGGGCCGAGGCGCCGATCCTGCTCCGCTACCGGTTCACCCCGGGGCAGGTCCTGCGCTACGGCATGGAGGTGCGGGCCAACGCCCGGCTGGGTTCGACCGCCCTGCCGCCCTACGTGCTGGAGCAGGATTACGGAATCGAACTGGAGGTCCTCTCGGTGGAACCGAACGGAGCGGCCCGGATCGAGATCCGTCAGAAGCTGCAGCGAAACCGGGTTCTGCTCAGCCGCCAGGAGCTCCCGGTGGCCGCGCCCGAGGTTTCGACGACCCGGTTCCAGCTTCGGGTCGAACCGAACGGGAGCGGTTTTGTGCCCCTGGGCAGCTCGATCCCGGGTTCCCAGACGGCGGCGGCCGCCTGGCTGCTCTTCCCGGCCTTTCCCGAGCGGCCGATGGCGGCCGGGCATTCCTGGACCACCATTCACGAAACCGCCCTGTCGGTGGCGGGCGGATCGGTGTCCTCCCGTTACAACGCGCGTTATACTTACGACGGCCCGGATCGGCAGACGGTGCCCGGCAGCGCCCGGGTGGCCGCCGAAGTGAAGTTGCGGATACCGACCCCCGGCCACGCCGATAAACAGCGGCCGGCGACGATAACCGGTTCCGGCGAAGGCCACGGCTGCCTGTATTTTCGAGAGGGGCGGCTGGTCTACGGGACGCTGGAAGGAACCAGCGCCACCGACTCCCGGCTGCCGCTGGCCGGCGGCGCCGGCTTTTCCCTGCCGCTGGACACCACCTTTACCGCCCGGCTGCGGCTGATCTCCTGAGGCCGGAAGATGCTTCGTTACGCGGGCCGGCGCTTGCTGCACCTGGTGCCGCTCCTGCTGGGCATGACCTTTATCTCCTTCCTGGTCATGCAGCTGGCCCCGGGCGATTACTTCACCCGCCTGTCGCTGGATCCCCAGGTTTCGGCGGAAACCCTGGCCGCACTGCGGCGCCAGTTCGGCCTGGACGCCAGCCCGGTGATCCAGTACCTGAAATGGCTCCGGAATCTGGCCACCCTGAACCTCGGGGTTTCCTTCGTTTACCACATCCCGGTGGCCACCCTCATCCGCCAGCGCCTCTTCAACACCCTCCAGCTTTCCCTGGCCACGATGCTGCTTACCTGGCTGATCAGCGTGCCGCTGGGCATTCTGGCCGCCAACCGGGCCGGCCGGACCGCGGACCGGGCGCTTTCGGCGGCCGCCTTCGTCAGCATCTCGCTGCCCTCCTTCTTCCTGGCCCTGCTGGCCCTGGTCTGGGCGGCCCGGACCGGCTTCTTTCCGCTGGGCGGCAGCGAATCCATCTTCGCGGCGGAACTGGGGCCGGGTCTGCGGGTGCTGGATCGGCTCTGGCACCTGGCGCTGCCGGCCCTGGTCCTTACGGCGGCCGGGTTCGGCGGCCTCTTCCGGGTGGCCCGCGCCAATTACCGCGAGGCCCTTTCGGCCCCGTTCGTGACCGCCCTCCGGGGGCGGGGGCTGCCGGAGTCGCGGGTGCGGGTTCACGTTCTGCGCAACAGCCTGAACCCGCTGATCACGCTGCTGGGATACGAACTTTCGGGGCTTATTTCGGGGGTGGCCCTGGTGGAGGTTATCCTGGCCTGGCCCGGGCTGGGCCAGACGATGCTTACCGCGGTGATGAGCCAGGATCTTTACGTGGTGATGGCCGCCCTTTTCTTCGGCGGCCTGCTGCTGATCGCGGGAAACCTGGCGGCCGACCTGCTCCTGGCGCTGAACGACCCGCGCATCCGGCTCGACTGAACGCCGGCGGGCGCCGGCATCAGCCCCGGCCGAGGCGGCGGTGGGTTTCCTTCAGGCGGGCTCGGATGGGGATCCGCTGGGGGCAGCGGGGTTCGCAGAGGCCGCAGTCCCGGCAGGCGTCGGCGCTGGCCGGGGTCGGCCGGCCCTCGTTGTCGGTGCGCTGCTGGAGCCGGCGGTACTGGGCCTCGGCCCCTTCCTGGAGGCCGAAGATGTCGGCCAGGATGTAGGCTTCGAAGTTGACCGGAATCGCCACCCCGTGCGGACAGGGAAGGCAGTAACCGCAGCCGGTACAGTAAAGGTCGGCCAGCCGCTGGAAGCGGTTGAGCATTTCCAGCATCTGCTTCCGTTCCCCGGGCGTCAGCGGTTCGCCGCGCCCGGCGGTCCGAACGTTCTCCTCGACCTGGGCCACCGAGTACATTCCGGAGAGGGCCACGGTGACGTCGGGGTTGTCAAGCACGAACCGGAGGGCGATTTCGGCATTGCTGGCCGCGTCGGGAAGGAGCCGGGCCACCGACTCCGAAGGACAGGCCAGCCGGCCGCCGGCCACCGGACCCATGACGATGACACCCAGGCCCCGTTTGGCGGCCAGTTTAATCACCGGGGCGTTCTGGGGAAAGAGCAGGTTGTACTGGAGGGTGACAAGCTCGAACTCGCCGGTTTTGACCAACTCTTCCATGTTGGCCGGCGTGTCGTGGCAGGAGAAGCCGAAGTGGCGGATCAGCCCTTCCTTGCGGGCGCGGCGGATTTCGTCCCAGGGGCCGCCCGGGACGGACATCGGGCCCCGGAAGGCTTCGTAGCTCAGGGCGTGGATATGATAGCAGTCGATCGCCGGAACCTCGAGCCGGCGGAGCGACTGGTCGAGGTTACGGCGCCAGTCCGGTCCGGAGTCGCCTTGGTAATGGTTCTTGGTTGAAATGACCACCGGTTTCTTCCACCCTTTCAGGCAGCGGCCGAGCAGGGATTCGCTCTCGTCCTTCAGGTAGAAAACGGCCGCGTCAAAGTAATTCACGCCCAGCTCCAGGGCGCGCCTTACCACCGCTTCGGCCTCTTCCACCTGAACCCGGCCGTCGGCCATGGGCAGGCGCATCGTGCCCAGGCCCAGCCGCGACACCTTAAGGCCGGTCCTTCCCAGATCCCGGTATTTCATAGAAAAATTTTACCACGGGTGTCAAGATCCGGACCGCGCCAGTGTTGACACCGAAGGAATAGATGGCTATCATAGTTAACGATGAAGACGGCAATCTTCGGTTTTTCCGGCGCCGGCAAGACGGCCCTCTCGGCGCGGCTGGCCGGCAAGCGGGTCGAGAGTTTCGACCCTTACCAGCCGGCCGCCCTGGCGGTGAAACTGGCCGACCGGCGCCTGGCAAGACTGCGCGAGATCGTGAAGCCGGCCAAGCTGACCCCGCCGGAAGTCCTGCTGCTGGATTTCAAGGGACCGGCCCGGGCCGCCGGCATTGAGGAGAAGGTCTTGGCCGGCCTGCTTGAGGCCGACGTGATCATCCTGGTCCTGGATGGTTTTTCGGCCGGGGCCAATCCGGCCGCCGACCTGGAGTCGCTGCTGCTGGAATTTGTCTTCCGCGACGCCGATCGGGTCGCCTCCATCATCGAGCGGCGCCGGACCGAACAGGCCGCCGGCCGCCGGCGGGCCAACCCGGTCGAGGATGAGGCCCTGAAGCGGGCCGCCGAACACCTGGCCGGGGAACGGCCGCTTTACCGGCTGGAAAGGGGGCCGGCCGACGCCGCCTTCCTGGCGGCGCTGGGCCTGATCAGCGACCGGAAGTTTTTCCTGTTGCTCAACGGCCCGTCCGCTGATCCCGCCCTGGCCGGTGCGGCCGAACGGCTTCAGCTGGACGCCTTCCGGCTCGACCTGGCCGGAGACGGTCCGCCGGACGAGGCGGTGGCCGAGTTCTGGGCGACCTTCCTGGACCGGGTCGGCCTGATCACTTTTTACACCGCCGGCGAGAAGGAGACCCGGGCCTGGCTGCTGCCCCGCGGGGCGACGGCCCTGGCCGCGGCCGGGCAGATACACACCGACATCGCCCGGGGTTTCATTCGGGCCGAGGTGGTCAACTTCACGGAGTTTGACCGGCTGGGCGGTTACGGCGCCTGCCGCCAGCACGGCGCGCTCCGGCTGGAAGGCAAGGAGTATCCGGTGGTCGACGGGGACCTGCTCCATATCCGCTGCTCAACCTGAGACCGGCCCGGCCGGCTTCGATAAACGCCCGGCCGGCCCGGAAGAACAGAATAGACGGCGGGAGGAACGAAAATGGACAAAACAAGAAACCGGCTGATCGGAGGCTGCCTTCTCCTGGCGATGCTCCTCTGGTTCGGGTCCCGGCTTTCGGCCGCCGACCCGGATCCGGCCGAGACGGCCCGGGTCAAGGCGGTTTTCGCCCTGCTCCGGACGGCCCTGGCCCAGCACGATTCCAAGGGCGTCTATGAACAGCTCGGGCAGGAGCGCAACCTGGCCCAGTCCCTGGAAAACTACCAGGAGATGATCCAAATCCGCCGCCTGCGGGGCGGCTGGATCCGGCCGGACCTGGAGTACGACCCGGAGCGGCTGGAGGTTGAATTCCTGCCGGACGAGGACGGCCGGGGGCGCGCCCGGGTCTGGAAGCTTAACGGGGACGGCAAGCGGGCCGGCAGCGAGGAGTTTGCCCGGGAAGGCAAGAATTGGAAATGGCTGCCCGCCTCCGGCTACCTCTGGTTTCCGGAGCCCAGCGGCGAGCTGGAGGAGATCGAGCGGCGGCGCCAGGCTATGGAGGCCGGCCTCGCCAGCCCGAACCCGTTTATGCGCTTCCAGACGGCCGTCAACCTGCTGGAACACAAGCAGTCAAAGACCCGGGCGCTCCAGGTGCTCCAGAACCTGCTTAAGGAACCCGATCCGCGCTTCCGCCTCCGGGTCGCCGAGGCCGTGCTGGGTGCCGGCGACAAGAACGCCGTCCCGGTTCTGATCGACCTGCTGGCGATCAGCGACACTTACGCGCGCGCCAAGTTCCTGCTGGAGAAGAGCACCGGGCAGAATTTCGGCGCCCTGACGGGCATCACGACCAAGGCCGAGGTGACCAAGTTCCTTAACGACTGGAAGGCCTGGTGGAACCAGAACAAGGGCTCCTTCCAGCTGCCGGCCGCCCCCTGATCCGGCCCCGCGGTCCCTCTTCCGGAGCCGCTCGGCGCGGCCGTCGATATTTGACGCCGCTTCACGCTTAAGAGTACAATTAAAGGATAATGTTTTACTTTATTAGGAGGCCCTTTTTATTTTTTCTGACCCTGGCGATCGGGCTGGCGCCGCTCCTTTCCGGAACGGCCCGGGCCCAGGAGGAGAAGGTCGTTCGCGCCGTCGAGGTGGCCGGGAACCAGGCCGTCTCGACCGGCCGGGTCCTGCTGCTGCTGCAGACCCGGGCGGGTGAGCCCTACCGCGAGCGGACGCTGGCCGAGGACGTGAGCCGCCTCCTTTCCACCGGCTTCTTCGCCGAGGTGGTGCCCCGGACCGAGCCGACCTCCGACGGCGGACTGCGGGTGATCTTCCAGGTGCGCGAGAACCCGACGCTGGCCCGGGTCACCTTCAGCGGCAACCGCAAGCTGCGCAAGGAGGTCCTGCTGGAACGGAGCGGTCTGGCCGCCGGCCAGATTTACGAGGCGGCCCGAGTGGCCGAGGCGGCGGAACGGATCCGGGATTTTTACCGGGAGAAAGGACTGGCCTTCACCACGGTCGAGCCGAAGGCCGAGCTGGCCGGGGAGAACCGGATGGGGGTCGTCTTCCTGATTCGCGAGGCGGCCGCCGGCCGGATTTCGGCGATCGGGTTCACCGGGAACCAGTTCTACAAGAGGGAGAAACTGCTCCGGGTGCTCCAGCTGAAGGAGCGCAGCCTGGTAAAGTTCAAGCTGGGGACCTTCAACGAGAAGGCCTTCCAGGACGACCAGGCGCGGATCCGGGCCCTTTACCGGCAGGCGGGCTTCGCCGACGTGAAGGTGGCGGGGGCCACCCGGCCGGCCGGCCGGTACCTGGAGGTGGATTTCAGCATCGAGGAGGGGCGGCGCTACCTGGCCGGACCGGTCAACTTTTCTGGTGACCTGCTCTACACTCCGGAGAAGCTCCGGGACCAGGTCCGGATGAAGGAGGGGGTTCCTTACAGCCAGGCCGGCCTTGATGCGGACCGGTCCAGCCTGCTCAACCTTTACCGGGACGACGGGTACCTCAAGGCCCGGGTGGAGCCGGTGGCCGTCTTCAACACCGCCAGCGAGCGGGTGGATATCGGCTACCAGGTTGATCCGGGCCCGGTGGTGGAGGTCGAGGGGGTCGAGGTTTCAGGCAATACCCGGACCCGCGCCGGGGTGATCCGGCGCGAGATAAAGCTTGCCCCCGGCGACCGGTTTGACGGCCGGAAGCTCCGCCGCTCGATCGAGAACCTGCGCGACCTGAACTATTTTGAGGACGTAAACATCCAGCCGGAAGAGGGCTCCGACCCCGGGAAGGCCGTCCTGAACTTTGACGTCACGGAGCGGGAGCGGACCGGGAACCTGATGTTCGGAGCCGGATACAGCAGCGTCGACGGGCTGATCGGCCTGTTGGCCGTCGAACAGACCAACTTCGACTGGCACAACCCGCCCTCCTTCATCGGCGGCGGTCAGACCCTGCGCCTTTCCAGCGATTTCGGACGCCAGCGCCAGGGTTTTTCGCTCGGCTTCACCAACCCCTACATATACGACCGGCCGGTCCTCTTCGGCTTCGATCTCTACGACCGGGACCGCGAGTATGACGAGTTTGACGAGCGCCGGACCGGCGGCGACCTGAGGTTCGGGCGCCGGGTCAACGAATACTGGAGCGTCAGCGCCATGCCCCGGGCCGAGCGGGTGGACGTTTCCGACATCTCTCCCTTTGCCTCGACGGAGTACCTCAAGGAGGAGGGCGAAAACGACATTTACAGCCTTACCCTGGCCGCGGCCCGCGATACCCGCGATTCGCGGCTGCGCACCACCCGCGGCACCCGGCAGGAGCTCTCCTACAAGTACGCCGGCGGCTGGCTGGGCGGCGACCGGGATTTCTGGCGTGGCGACTACGATTTTACCTATTACCGGAAACTCGGACCGGCCTGGACCTTCTCCTCCCAGACCCGGCTCGGCATCGCCGATACCATGGGCAGCACTTCGGACGTGCCCGTCTACGAGCGGTACTTCTGCGGCGGGGCCCGGACGGTCCGCGGCTACGAGGACCGGTCGCTTGGACCGCTCGACGCCTCCGGCCTGGCCAAGGGCGGCAACTTCACCCTGATCCAGAACCTGGAATTTTCACGGCCGATCTACCAGGATATCCTGCACCTGGTCCTTTTCGCGGACTCGGGCCAGGCCTGGTGGCGCGCCAACGATTTCGACTTTTCGGAACTGAAAAGCAGCCTGGGCGCCGGCCTCCGGCTCAAGGTGCCCATCTTCCCGCTGCCGATCAAGCTTGATTACGGGTATGCGCTGGACCCGCTCCCGGGGGAGGACTCCGGCCGGTGGCACTTCCTGATCGACTGGTGGTTCTGAGCGGGGCGGCAAGACAGGGATCCGGCTGAAGACCGCCGGGTCCGTCAGACAGAAACAGGTGCGGTTTTTTCCAAGGAGGCGGACCAATGAGAAAGACGGCGTTGACGGTCCTGGGGGCGGCAATCGTGCTGGTCCTGGGCGCGGGTTGCGCGGCGGCCCAGGAGGCTCGGCTGGGCGTGGTGGATTTCGAAAAGGTCTTTGCGGATTACGGCAAGGTGGCCGAGAGTCAGAAGGAGTTTGACGTTTTCCGGACCAGCCGCCAGGCCGAGGTGGAGAAGAAGGCCCAGGAGGCTGAGAAGGAGATCAAGCCGCTCCAGGAGAAGCTGGACAAGCAGGGCAAGGCCCTCAGCAAGGAGGCCTCGGACAAGATCAAGGCCGACATCGACGAGAAGCGCGGCGCGGTGCTCCAGCTTCAGCGAGACCTGATCGCCGAGCTCCAGAAGAAGAACCGCGAGCTGGTCGAGATGCGGGTGAACGAGATCAAGGAGGCCATCGGCAAGCTGGCCCGGGAGAAGGGGATCGGCCTGGTGGTCATCAAGGAAGTCGCCATCTATAACGCCGAGGCGCTCGACATCACCGCCCAGGTGCTTGACGCCCTGAACAAGCCCGCCGCCGCCGAAAAGAAGTAAACGGCCGGTTGCGGCCAGGAAGGACGGGCACATGCAGATTACCGTAAAGGAATTGGCCAAGCTGGTCGGGGGCCGGATCATCGGCGACCCCGACCAGGTGATAACCGGCGTCTCCGGAATCAAGGAGGCCGAGCCGGGCGAGATCACCTTTGTGGCCAACCGCAGATACTACTGCCTGATGGAAGGGGCCCGGGCCTCGGCCATCCTGGTGCCGCCGGAGATAACCAGCGGCAGTCAGACCCTGATCCAGGTGGAGAACCCGTCGCTGGCCTTTGCCCGGATCGTGGCCCTCTTCGGCCCGGAACCGGTCACCTTTCCGCCCGGGATTCACCCGACCGCGGTCATCGGCGAACGGGTCCGGCTGGGCCGGGACGTTTCCATCCAGCCCTACGTGGTGATCGAGGATAACGTCAGCATCGGCGACCGGACGGTTCTCTGCGCCGGGGTCTATGTCGGCCACTATTCCCGGCTGGGCGACGACTGCCTGGTGTACCCGCACGTGTCAATCCGGGAGCGGGTCGCGATCGGCAACCGGGTGATCATCCACGGCGGCGCGGTGATCGGCGGCGACGGCTTCGGTTTCGCCACCGTGCGCGGCATCCACGAAAAGATACCCCAGATCGGGACGGTCATCCTCGAGGATGACGTCGAGATCGGTTCCTGCGTGACCATCGACCGGGCCCGCTTCGACGACACCCTCATCAAGCGCGGGGTCAAGATCGACAACCTGGTCCAGATCGCCCACAACGTGACCATCGGCGAGAACAGCATCGTGGTGGCCCAGGTGGGCATCTCCGGCAGCACCACCATCGGCCGCAACGTGATCATCGCCGGCCAGGCCGGCGTGGTCGGCCACATCGAGGTCGGCGACAACGCGGTGATCGCCGCCAAGGCCGGGGTGACCAAGGATATCGCGCCCGGGGCCAAGGTCTCCGGTTTCCCGGCCCGGGAGCACAGCAAGGACATGAAGCTGCAGGCCTACATACACAAGCAGCCGGAACTCTGGAAGAAGATCCTGGAGCTGGAAAAGAGAATTGAAGAGCTGGAGAAAAATGGCCAATCAGGCGACCATTAAAAAGCCGGTTTCCTTCGCGGGAGAAGGGTTGCATACCGCCCACCGTTCGCGGGTGACCTTCAAGCCGGCCCAGCCGGATACCGGGATCGTTTTCAAGCGGATTGACCTGCCGGGGCAGCCGGAGGTCAGGGCGGTCATCGCCAACCTCCTGCCCGAGGACCGGCGCAGCCGCCGGACCTCGGTGGGGCGCGACGGGGTCGAAATCCACACCATCGAGCACTTCCTGGCCACCGTGCTGGGGATGGGAGTTGATAACCTGCTGGTCGAGATAGACAACGACGAATTTCCGGGTGAAGACGGCAGCAGTACCCGGTTTGCCGGTCTGCTGCTGGAGGCCGGCCTGGAGGAGCAGTCCAAGGCCCGCCGGGCCTTCGTGCTCCGGGATCCGGTCTTCGTCAACAGCAACGGCAGCCAGCTGGTCGCGCTGCCGTCGCCGACCTTCCGGATCTCCTACACCCTGGACTATCCGGATCCGCTGGGCAGCCAGTTCGGCTCCTTCGGCATCGACCGGGAAACCTTTCTTTCCGAAATCGCCCCGGCCCGCACTTTCTGCCTGCAGAGCGAGGTGGATGCCCTGCTGAAGACCGGACTGGGCAAGGGGTCGAATTACAACAACACCCTGGTCATCGACCAGGCCGGCGTGGTCAACAACAAGCTGCGTTTCACCAATGAAATGGTCCGCCACAAGGTGCTTGACCTGCTCGGTGACCTCGGCCTGCTGGGCTCGGTTCCCCAAGCGCACATCATCGCCATCCGGAGCGGACACGTCCTGAACGTCAAGCTGGTCTCCCGGATGGTGGAGGTCGGCCGCCGGGAGACGGCGGCCGCGGTCATTCCGCCCGACGAGCCGGTGGATGTTCACAAACAGGTGCTGGAGGCCGAGGATATTCTTAAGATCATTCCACACCGGCCGCCCTTCTTCTTCGTTGACCGGATTCTTTCCATCGAAGAGGACCGGGGCATCGTCGGCCTCAAGGTGGTCTCCATCAACGAACCTTATTTTGCCGGTCATTTCCCGGGCCACCCGGTGATGCCCGGAGTGATCCTGATCGAGACGATGGCCCAGGTGGCCGGAGTCCTGATGCTGCGCAAGCCGGAGAACCGCCACAAGGTCGCTTATTTTGCCGCGATCGACAACGCGCGCTTCCGGCAGGCGGTACTGCCCGGTGACCAGCTCCGGCTGGAAATCGAGGTTGTCAAGCTGCGCAGCAAGGTGGGCCAGGTGCACGCCCGTGCCCTGGTCAACAACGGGAAGCTGGCTGCCGAGGCGGACCTGATGTTCGCCCTGGTCGAGCGCTGAGGCAGTTACCCCCCCTCCTGCTCCGCCGGGCGTCCGCCGGCGCAATGTTTTCCCCCTTTGAGGTCTTTACGTGGGCAAAAGAACCGATATCCGGACCTTGCTGATCATCGGGTCGGGGCCGATCATCATCGGCCAGGCCTGCGAGTTTGACTATTCGGGTTCCCAGGCCTGCAAGGCGCTCAAGGAGGAGGGCTACCGGGTGGTGCTGGTCAATTCGAACCCGGCCACCATCATGACCGACCCCGGCCTGGCCGACGCCACCTATGTTGAGCCCCTTTCGATCGAGTTCCTGACCCGGGTCATTGAGAAGGAGCGGCCGGACGCCCTGCTGCCCACCCTGGGCGGCCAGACCGGCCTCAACCTGGCCGTCGGGCTGGCCGAGCAGGGGGTTCTTAAGGCTTACGGGGTCGAGTGCATCGGGGCCACGCCCGAAGCGATCGCCCGGGCCGAGGACCGCCGCCTCTTCAAGGAGGCGATGGAGAAGGCCGGGCTCGACCTGCCCAGGAGCGGCTGGGCTCACGACCGGACCGAGGCCGAGGCCATTGCCGGCCGGCTTGGTTTTCCGCTGGTCATCCGTCCCAGCTTTACGCTCGGCGGGACCGGCGGCGGCATCGCTTACAACCGGGACGAGTTCGAGAACCTGGTCGGCCAGGGCCTCCAGCTTTCGCTGATCAAGGAGGTGTTGATCGAGGAGTCGGTGGCCGGCTGGAAGGAGTTCGAGCTGGAAGTGATGCGGGACCGGCGCGACAACGTGGTCATCATCTGCTCGATCGAGAACTTCGACCCGATGGGCGTCCATACCGGTGACAGCCTGACCGTGGCGCCGGCCCAGACGCTGACCGACCGGGAGTACCAGGTGATGCGCGACGCGGCCATCACCTGCATCCGGGCCATCGGGGTGGACACCGGCGGCTCCAACATACAGTTTGCGCTCGACCCGGCCACCAGCCGGATGGTTATTATCGAGATGAATCCGCGGGTGAGCCGGAGCTCGGCCCTGGCTTCCAAGGCGACCGGTTTCCCGATCGCCAAGATCGCCGCCAAGCTGGCGGTGGGCTACACCCTGGACGAGATCAGCAACGACATCACCCGCCAGACGCCGGCCTGCTTTGAGCCGGCCATCGATTACTGCGTGGTCAAGATCCCCCGCTTTACCTTCGAAAAGTTCCCGGGCGCCGAACCCTTGCTAACCACCGCGATGAAATCGGTGGGCGAGGTCATGGCCATCGGCCGCACCTTCAAGGAGGCCCTCGGGAAAGGATTGCGTTCGATGGAGATCGGTGCGGCCGGGCTGGGCGGCTTCGGACCCGGCCTGCCGGAGAAGCCGGGGCTGCTGGAGCGGTTGCGGCAGCCGTCTCCGGACCGTCTCTTCTACCTTTACCGAGGGCTGGCCGCCGGCATTATTTCTATGGAGGAAGCCTACCAGGCCAGCGGCGTCGATCCCTGGTTCCTGGCCAACCTGCTCGAGGTAGCCGAGGCGGAGGCCAAGCTTCAGTCGGTGGCCGCCCTCGATCCCGAGGGAATGCGGGCCGCCAAGCGGCTCGGATTTTCGGACCGCCGGCTGGCGGCCCTGACCGGCCGGACCGAGGAGCAGGTGCGCGAGCTGCGTCACCGTCAGGGATTGCGCCCGGCTTACAAGCTGGTTGATACCTGCGCGGCCGAATTCGCCGCGGCCACGCCTTACTTTTACTCCACCTACGAGCCCGGCGACGAGGTGGCCGGCCGGCCGGCCAGTGGACGCGGGAAGGTCATCATCCTGGGTGCCGGCCCCAACCGGATTGGTCAGGGCATCGAGTTCGACTATTGCTGCGTGCACGCCTCCTTCGCCCTGCGCGAGGCCGGCTATGAGAGCGTCATGGTTAACTGCAACCCGGAGACCGTTTCCACCGATTACGATACCTCCGACCGCCTCTACTTCGAGCCGCTCACTCTGGAAGACGTGCTGGAGGTCGTCGCCGAGGAACGGCCGCTGGGGGTAATCGTCCAGTTCGGCGGCCAGACCCCGCTGAAGCTGGCGCTCGACCTGGAGCGGAACCGGGTACCCATACTGGGAACCCGTCCGTCCGACATCGACCGGGCCGAAGACCGGGAGCTCTTTAAGGCGATGCTGGAGAAGCTGGGCCTCAACCAGCCGCCCAGCGGCCTGGCCCGCTCGCTGGAGCAGGCCCGGGCCGTCGCCCGGGAAATCGGCTACCCGATCCTGGTCCGCCCCTCCTACGTCCTCGGCGGCCGGGCGATGGAGGTCGTTTACGACGACGAGCAGCTGGCCAGGTACCTCACCCACGCGGTGGCCGCCTCCGAGGCGAGGCCGGTCCTGGTCGACCGGTTCCTCGAGGACGCCACCGAGGTGGATGTCGACGCGGTCTCCGACGGTGAGACAACGGTCCTCGGCGGGATCATGGAGCATATCGAGGAGGCCGGCATCCATTCCGGCGACAGCGCCATGGTGCTGCCGCCCCATTCGCTTTCCAAGGGTATCATCGACCAGATTCGGGAGGCCACCCACCTGATGGCCAGGGAATTGCGGGTGGTCGGGCTGATGAACGTCCAGTTCGCGGTACACGAGGACCGTCTTTACGTTCTGGAGGTCAACCCGCGGGCGAGCCGGACCATTCCGTTCGTGAGCAAGGCCATCGGGGTGCCGCTGGCCAAAGTGGCCACCCGGGCGCTGATGGGCGAGAAGCTGGCCGACCTCGGCCTGACCGAGGAGCGCTGGCCGCGTTACACCTCGGTCAAGGAGTCGGTCTTCCCGTTCAACCGTTTTCCGGGCGTCGACGCCCTGCTGGGGCCGGAGATGCGCTCCACCGGAGAGGTGATGGGCATCGACCGCGATTTCGCCCTGGCCTTTGCCAAGAGCCAGCTGGCCGCCGGTACCAATTTGCCCACCGCCGGGGCGGTCTTCCTGAGCGTCAAGGACCGGGACAAGCCGGAGGCGACCATCCTGGGCCGCAAGCTTCACGAACTTGGTTTCCGGCTCCTGGCCAGCCACGGCACCGCTGCCGCCCTCGCCGGAGTCGGCCTGCCGGTCCGCGAAGTCTTCAAGGTGGCCGAGGGGCGTCCTGACATCCTCGATTTCATCCGGAACCGTGAGGTGGCCATGATCATCAACACGCCTTCCGGCCTGAGGCCGAAGCGGGACACGGTCACCATCCGGACCCTGGCGGTTTTGAACAACATCCCCCTGATTACCACCATCGCGGGAGCGCGGGCGGCGGCGCGCGCCATCCAGCAACTCAAAACCCGCCCCTTCACGGTGCACAGCCTCCAGGAGTACCACCAAGTCTGGCCGGATCCCGCCGCCGGCGGCCGGCCGCGGCAAAATAAAGGAGTAAAGTAATGGCAAAGAATATCCGGATCGGCGTCTGTTCATACAGCCGGAAGGGTCAGAATTCGGGCCTGACGGTTCCCGAGCACCTGGCGGCGGCCCTGGATCAGGTGCGCCAGGCGGCGGCCGAGGGGGCCGAGCTGGCCGTCCTGCCCGAAGGTTTCGCCTACCAGGACGGCAATCCCTGGGTGGGAAACTTTCAGCCGCTGGACGGCCCGGTGGTGAGCACGTTGGCCGCGGAGGCGAAGCGGCTGGGCATCTTCATCGCCGCCGGGCAGCCGACCCGGGTGGACGGGAAAAAGTACAACTCGATCGTCCTGCTGGACCGCCGGGGCGAACTGGCCGGCCTCTACCACAAGGCCTACCCGACCATCGGCGAGATGGAGGATCGGGTTGGCATCCGGCCGGGTCCGGGGCCGGTGGTGGTTGAGACCGAGATCGGCCGGATCGGCTTTGCCATCTGCTACGACCTGAACTTTGCCGAGCTGCGGCTGGGGTACCGGGACCTGAAGCCGGACCTGATTCTTTTCTGTTCGGCCTTCCGGGGCGGCCTGCAGTCGATCTGGTGGGCCTACGAGACGCGCAGTTACCTGGTCGCCTCGGTGCTGGATCCGGCCGGGCTGGTGGTGAACCCGGTGGGGCGGGTGCTGGCCCGGACGGACGTCTGGAGCCAGACGGCGACGGTGACGGTGAACCTGGACCGGGCGGTGGTCCACCTGGATTACTCGAACCGGAATCTGGCCGAGATGCGGCGCCGGTACGGTAAGGATTTTGACTTCGAGTGGGCGGAGGCCGAGGGCGTGATGCTGGTGACCGGCCGGGGGAAGCAGACGGTGGCCGAACTGATGGAAGCGGCCGGCTGGGAGCCGGTGGATGATTACTTCGACCGGGCCCGGCGGGTGCGGCAGGAGGCCCTGGCCGGCCGGCCGGTCAAGACCGGCCCTTCGCCCTGGTAACCGGGCGGCGCGGCAGGAGCTTGAACGGGGCCGGAAACCCGGCTTCCGTGAAGAATAAACTTAACATTCAGAAACTGGAGGTTGCCATGGCCGGTCCCGGCGCGGAATTCATAGGCTCGGAGGAGGCTCGGGAGGTAATGGATGTTCTTGAGAGCGGCTACCTGTTCCGGTACGGAGATCCCAGGAACCCGAAGTTCAAGGCCAAGGTCTGGAAGTTCGAGCAGGAGCTGGCCGCCTACAGCGGCGCCCGTCACGCCCTGGCGGTCAACAGCGGCACCTCGGCCCTGCTGACCGGGCTGGCCGCGCTGGGCGTGGGGCCGGGCGATGAAGTGATCGTGCCCGGGTACACCTTCATTGCTTCCATTTCGTCCATCATTTACGCCCGGGCCATCCCGGTGCTCTGCGAGGTGGACGAGTCGCTCACCATGGACCCGGCTGATGTCGAGGCCAGGATCACTCCGCGCACTCGGGCCATACTGCCGGTTCACATGCTGGGCAATCCCTGCCGGATGGACCGGCTGATGGAGCTGGCCAGGAAGCATAAGCTGCTGGTCCTTGAGGATGCCGCCCAGGCGGCCGGGGCCAGTTTCCAGGGCAGGAAGGTCGGAGCCATCGGGGACATGGGCATCTTCTCCTTCAACGTCTTCAAGACGATCACCGCCGGCGACGGCGGTGCGGTGATCACCAGCGACGACAATTACTACGCCCGGGCCTTCGGTTTCCACGACCAGGGGCACCTGCCCAACCGGCAGGGAGTCGAAGTCGGCCAGAGACCCTTTATCGGGCTGGACTTCCGGATGACCGAGCTGAGCGGGGCGGTCCTGCTGGCCCAGCTGCGGAAGATCGACCGGATCATCGGTTCGCTGCGCATCAAGAAGGCCCGCTTCAAGGCGGCCATCTCCGGCTGCGGCGATTTCAGCTTCCGCCGGATCAACGATCCGGAGGGCGAGTGCGCCACCCTGCTGACGGTCATCTTCCCGACCCGGGAGAAGGCCCGGGCCGTGGCCGAACGGCTCAAGACCACCACCGTCGATCACTCGGGCTGGCACGTTTACAACAACATGGAACAGATACTCAACCAGCTGACCGTGACCCAGGAGCGGTGCCCGTTTACCTGCGCCTACTACAAGGGGCAGGCCGAATACCGCAAGGGGATGCTGCCCCGGACCGACGACATTCTGAGTCGGTCGATGAACATCAGCATCGGGGTCTCGGATGCCGGCCTGGGGGCCGGGTTCGGGATCACCGCCGTTTCCGGGGAGGACGAGATTGATCGCAAAGCGGCTGAATTCGTGCGGGTGGTCCGGGAGGTCGGGTGAGCGAAGCCGGCCGGCGGCGGGGGCGCCAGTGAAGACCGGGTGGCGGGGATACCCCAACTGCCTGAAGCTGACCAACCGGTCCAGCGAGGTTATCCTGGCCCCGGAGGCCGGGGGCCGGGTCCTGGTCTTCAGCCGGGAGGGCCGGAATATTCTCTACCAGGACCGGAGCGTGGACGGCCTCACCTGGCAGGAGGGCGGCAAGAGCTTTCACGCCGACGGGGGCCGGTTCGACGTCGGACCGGCCTGGCTTATTCCGCCCCACCTCAACCTCTGGCTCGGTCCCTGGAGCGGAACCGTGACCGGTCCGCGTTCGGCCCGGCTGGTCAGCCTTTACGACCCGGCCACCGGTCTCCAGCTTATCCGGGACTTCGAGCTGGATGCCTCCGAAAGCCGGCTGATCATCCGGCAGACGATGCTTAACCGTTCCGACCGGACCATCCGCTGGTGCTACTGGGGGCGCACTCTGGCCGATGGGGCCGGTTGCTGCGTGGTGCCGCTCAACCCGGAGAGCCGTTTCCCGCGCGGTTTCTGCATGTACGGCCCCGGTCCTTACCGGCTCGACTACCGCCCGGAGGGGCTCCGGAACATCGAGGTTCGGGACGGCTTCCTGATCTTTACCGGCGGGCCGGAGATTCCCCAGTACGGTTTTGACACCCGGGCCGGCTGGCTGGCCTTTCTAAACCACGGCCTGCTCTTCGTCACCCGCTTCCCGGTTTACCCGGAGCGGGTCTACAACGAGGCCGGCGGTTTCAGCGCCGAAGTTTATTACTTCCAGGACCGGTTCTGCGAACTGGAGCCGGTCGGTCCCCAGGAGGTACTGGCACCGGGGGCGAGCGCCCGGTTTACCGAGGAATGGTGGCTCTTTGCCTGCCCGCCGCCCGGACCGGCTTTCGACCCGGTTGAACTGGCCGGGTTTGTTGAACGGAACACGGAGAAGGTCTGCTGACAAGACACACGTTGAAAAAGGACAACCGGAAGGAGAGGGTATGAGCCAGGAAAAGAAGGGCATGGGGGTGGCGATCATCGGCTGCGGCGGTTTCGTCCGCGGCAACCACCTTCCCAACGCGCACCGGAACCCGAATCTGCACCTGCGGGCGCTCTGCGACCTGGACCAGCCGTTGCTGGAGCGGCTGGCCGGCCAGTACCATCCCGATTACGTGACCACCGACCACCGAAAGCTGGCCGCCGATCCGGAGATCGACCTGGTCATCATCGGGACGACACCCGAGGTGCGGGTGGAGCTGATCAAGGCGGCCGCCGAAGGCGGCAAGAATATCTACGTCGAGAAGCCGATGAGCCTGGGCTACGAGGATTCGGCCGAGATTGTGCAGATTATCCGGCGGACCGGCGTGAAGCTCCAGGTCGGCTTCAACCGGCCCTACTCGCCCATCATGCAGGAGGCCAAGCGGGTCTTCAAGAAGATGCGCCGGCAGCCGACCCTGATCGTTTACCGGATCGTCGGGGAGGACCTGCTGCGGCCGATGCACCACCGCACCCTGCTGTCCAGCAACGCCGGCTCCAACATCATCCACGAGATCACCCACATCTTCAACCTGCTTAACTGGCTGACCGACCAGGATCCGCTTACCGTCTACACCGCCGGCGATCCAAGTGACGACAACATCATCACCCTGACCTATCCGGACCGGACTTACGCCACCATCGTGGCCGGGAACTGCGGGACGGCCGCCTACCCGAAGGAGCGGATGGAGGTTTTCTCCGACTTCAAGGCCCTGGTGATGAACGAATTCGTGGAGCTGGAATGCACCCGCATCCCGGGTGAATCCGACCAGCGTTTTCCCCTGGCTTCCAACCCGGGCCGAAAGGTTGAGGGGATAACGGTTCCGGAACTCCGGCAGGACCTGATCGCCTGGCACGAGAATATCAGCGAGGCGGAACTGCGGGACGGCCACTACTACAATTCGGTTCCCCGGGTCAACAAGGGGCACTACGAGGCGCTCCAGGACCTCTACGAGGCGATCCGGGATGATCGGCCGGTCCAGGTTGACGCTCACGCCGGCGCGGTGGCCACCATCCTGGGCCTCGAGGCGCTCGAATCGCTCAAGAAGAATCAGCCGGTAAAGATTGACTATTCCTTCCTGAAATGAAAACGGGCCGGAGGGGCGCGGTTGACATTGCCCGGGTGAGCCGGCGCGGCTATCCCGGCTGTCTGCGCCTGGCCGCCGGCCCGGTCGAGGTCGTGTTGGCGCCGGCCGCCGGCGGCCGGGTCCTCTCCTATGCCCGGAACGGGACAAACATACTCTACCAGAATCCCGATCTTGACGGCCGGCTCTGGGCACCCGGGGATCCGGTCTTCGATCCGGACGGCGGCCGTTTCGACCTGGGACCGGAATGGGTCATTCCGGCCCACCCCCGGTTATGGCTCGGGGCCTGGGAGGCGGAGGTGTCCGGTCCGGGTGCGGTCCGGCTTACCAGCCCGGTCGAGCCGGATCTCGGGGTCCAGCTGGTGCGCGATTTCTACCTGGCGGGCGACGGTAGCCGCCTCCAGTTCCGTCAGACCGTGATCAATCGTTCGGAGCTTACCCGGCGCTGGTGCTACTGGGGCCGCACCCTGGCCGCCGGCGGCGGGGTCTTCCTGATCCCGGTCAACCCGGAAAGCCGGTTTCCGAAGGGCTTCTACCTCTATGAACGCGGCCACACTCTGAATGTCCGGCCGGAGAAGCTGCGGAATGTCGAGGTGCGCGACGGGTACCTGGTTATCAGCGGTCCGCCGGAACTGCCCAAGTACGGCCTGGATTCCCGGGCCGGCTGGCTGGCCTACTGGCGGCAGGGGTTGCTTTTCACAAAGCGTTTCCCGGTTTACCCGAACCGGGTCTACAACGAGGCCGGCGGCTTCACGGTCGAGGTCTACTATTTCCAGGATCGCTTCTGCGAACTGGAGCCGGTCGGCCCCGAGGAGATCCTGCCGCCGGGTGGCCGGGCCTCCTTCCGGGAGGAGTGGCGGCTGCTGGACTGGCCGGAGAACCCGCTGGAAAAAGGGCCGGCTGAAATAGGCGCCTTCCTGGAAGGGTACGGCCGATAAGAAGGGGGGCTTTTGCGCGCGCAACCCCGGGTGACCGGGATCGGTAATTGCGCCCTGGACCTGCTGGCCGGCCTGGACCGCTACCCGGGTCCGGACGAGCGGGTTACCGCCCGCCGGATACTGGAGCAGGGCGGCGGCGAGGCGGCGACCGCCATGGTTACCCTGGCCCGGCTCGGCATTTCAACCGCCTTCATCGGCAAGATCGGGGACGACTGGGCCGGCGCGGCCATCCGGCAGGGGCTGGAGGCCGAAGGAGTCGATGCCAGCGGCCTGGTCGTCGAACCGGGGCGCCGTTCCCTCTTTTCATTTATCGCGGTTGAAAACGCCACCGGGCGCCGGACCATATTCTCGGGCCGGACCACCACCCGGCTGAAGCCATCGGAACTGGCTCGGGATTTCCCCGGATCAAGCGAGGTAGTCCACCTGGACCAGCGGGAGACCCGGGCCGGTCCCCGGGCGGCCGCCCGGGCCCGCCGGGCCGGCGCCCGGGTTACCCTTGACGTGGACCGGTTCGAACCGGCTACCCTTAAGCTGGTCCGCGCCACCCAGGTGGTCCTGGCCTCCGGCGATTTCGGCCGGCAGGCCGGCCCCGACCCGCTGGCGGCCGCCGCCCGGGTCCGGGAGCTGGGGCCGGAGACGGTGGTCTTCACCTACGGAGATCGGGGCGCCCTGGTCAGCGGCCGGGAGGGAGCCTTCTTCCAGCCGGCCTTCCGGGTTCGGCCGGTAGATACCACCGGCGCCGGAGACGTCTTCCGGGGAGCCTTCATCTACGGTCTGCTCCAGGAATGGCCCCTGGAGCGGACGGCCCGGTTCGCCAGCGCCGCCGCGGCGCTCAAGTGCACCCGGCCGGGCGGCCGCACCGGCATCCCCGGCCTTGAACGGGTGATCCTTTTCCTGGAAGAACGTCGGAACCAGGCCCGACCCCGGCCGCTCCGGCCGGGCGATCCCGGTTGAAGCGGGTTCGGGGTCCAAACCTGACGAGCGCCTATGCTGCTCTCCATTATCAACATCATCGGGCTGGTCGCCTTCGCCTTCTCCGGGTCGGTCAAGGGCTTCAGCCGCCGGATGGACCTGTTCGGAGTCTTCCTGCTCGGGGTGACCACCGCCCTGGGCGGCGGCGTGGTGCGGGACCTGCTGGTCAACCGGATGCCGGTGATGCTGACCGACCCGGCTTACCTGGTCTTCTCCCTGCTGGGCGCGCTGCTGGCCCTGGCCTTCCGCCGGCGCGGCACCGTTATCGTCAACCGCTGGATATTCCTGGTTTCCGACGCGCTGGGCCTGGCCTTCTTCACCGCCGCCGGCTGCCTGGTGGCCCGCGAGTACGGCCTGGGCCTGGTCGGGATACTCATGCTGGGCACGCTGACCGCGGTGGGCGGCGGCATGATCCGGGACGTGCTGGCCGGCGAGGTGCCGATGGTCCTGCGCCGGGAGGTTTACGCCAGCTGCTCCCTGCTGGGCGGCCTGGGCTTCTGGCTGGCCGGCCTGGCCGGCTCCGGTCCCTTCTTAGCCTCGCTGGCCTGCATGCTGCCGGCGCTGGCGCTGCGCCTGCTGGCCATCCGCGGCCACTGGCAGATTCCCCGTCCGTGAAAGATCCGGCCGGGCAAGGAGGCAGGTTATGGTGAGCCAGAACCGGGAGGCACCCCGTTCGTACCGCAATCCGGTCCGCCCCGGCGACTTCCCCGACCCTTCGGTGGTGCGGGTGGGCGAGGACTATTACCTGGCCAACTCCACCTTCCAGTACTTCCCGGGCATCATTCTTTCCCACTCCCGCGACCTGGTCAACTGGCGAACCATCGGCCATGTCCTGACCCGGAACTCCCAGCTCGACCTGGGACCATCGGCCGATTCGGCCGGGATCTGGGCGCCCGACATCTCCTGGCACGACGGCCGCTTCTGGGTGGCCTACACCCTCCAGACCCCGACGGCCGGCCTCAACTGCCTGGTCTGGGCCGAACGGCCGGAGGGGCCATACTCGGAGCCGGTCATCCTGAACCGGAAGTCGATTGATCCAAGCATCTTCAATGACGATGACGGCCGGCGCTACCTGGCCACCGCCTATGGAACGCTCCAGGAGCTGGCCGCCGACGGGACGCGCCTGCTGGGGGAACCGCGCCAGGTCTGGCCGGGCACCGGCAACCGCTGCCCGGAGGGGCCGCACCTGGTCAAGGTGCGCGGTTACTACTATTTCATGATGGCCGAGGGCGGCACCGGTTACGACCACACCGAGGTGCTGGCCCGCAGCCGCGCCATCTGGGGCCCTTACGAGCCCTGTCCCTACAACCCGGTCCTGAAACCGGCCGGTCCCGGACACCCGATTCAGAAGACCGGCCACGCCAAGCTGGTCCTTACCCAGCGGGGCGAGTGGTGGTGCGTTTACCTGGGCGGGCGGCCGTACGGGGGTAAATTTTGCAGCCTGGGTCGGGAGACCTTCCTGGGCCGGGTCAACTGGACCGATGACGATTGGTTCGTAATCGAACCGCCGGCCCTGGAAGCGGAGCGGCCTGACCTGCCCTGGTCGCCGGCGCCGGACTTCTCCGGAAACGAGTTCGGCGACGCCGGGGCGATGCTCCAGTGGGAAACGGTCCGAAACCCCGGCCCGGGCCAATGCCTTTTCAAGCCGAAGAAGGGCTTGGTGGCGCTGGCCAACCAGGTTTTGGCCCGCCGGCCGGAAGGTTTTAATTTCGAGGCCCTGGCCGTTATCAGCCGACCCTTGAGATCGCCCCGGACCCGGGCCGGCCTGGTGGTCTATGGCGATACCGTCCACAACCTGCAGCTGGGCCCGGCCGGCGGCCGGCTGGAGCTGGTTCGCCACCGGGACCGGGACCGCGAAATCCTGGCCGCGCTGCCCTGGAGCGGGACCGCCTGGCTGAGAGTCCGCACCTCCGGGCAGGAGTACTCCTTTCAGGCCTCGGTTGACGGAGAACGCTGGCAGCCGGTCGGGCCGCCCCTGGACGGCCGATTTCTCGCACCGGAATCGATAATGACGGGCTCCCTGAAACGCAAGTGTTTTACCGGCCTTCGGATCGGGATATTCAACGAGAGCGATCCGGCCGAAACGACCGAGTTCAGCCGGTTCGAGTACCGGGCCGCTGCCGGCGGCTGAATCCGCCGACGGATTTGACCGGTTGACCAAAAAGGAGAAGCAGAATGTGGAAAAACAAGCTGAAGATTACGGCGGCGGCGCTCCTCATGGCCGCTGAACTGGCCGCCGGCGGCCTGGCCGGCGCCGATGAACCCGGGCTGCTCTTCGGGCCGACCGTTACCCTCCGCCAGAATGCCGACGGCGTCCGGACGCTGGAAGATCTCAAGGCGGTTGACGGAAACTTTCTGCTGGCCTTCCAGCAGGACCTGGGCGAGAACTTCATGAAGCTTTGCGAGGCGGCCGGGGTGACGGTCTATCTGAATTCGGTCGGCCGCCCGGCGCTGCGGCCGGGAGCCGATCCCGGTGATTACTACCAGCACTCGATCTTCGGCGCTTTTGGACGCGACTGGAGGGAGTTCCTGCTGCGCAACGCCGGCCGCCAGGACCTTCACGGCCTCTGCTGCGTGCCGGACGAATTCACCTGGCACAACGCCCAGCTGCAGTACACCCTTTCCATCCGGCCGCCGCGCGACTGGCCCTTTTACCCAAGCGACGAAACCATCGGCCGGCGCTTCAAGCAGGAGACCGGCTTGGAGCTGCCCCGGTTCGGCCATTCGCGGGTTCTGGACGGCCGGGATCCCGCCCAGCGCAGCTACGCGGCGATCCGCTATCGCTGGACGGCCGAGGTCCTCAAGGAGTGGTCCGACCAGATCCGGTCCGTCAACCCGCGGTTAAAGGTCGGCGCGGTCCTGACCACCCTGCCCGCCTACGGCCTGGAACGCTACCCGTCCGGGATCGCCTGGGACCGGCTGGGTGAGAGCGGGGCGCTTGACCTGGCGGTGGTGACCGCCTTCGGGACCGGCCACGACTACCGGGGCCTGGATACCCACTACCTGATCTCCGAGACGGCCGCGACCCTGGCGGCCGCCTTCGGCCCCGCGGTCAAGACCGGGGTGGCCATCTGCCTCTACTCCCAGAATGTCGAGTCCGACACCCAGACGCTCATACGGTCGATCGGCGGTCTCTATCTGCCCACGCCCCTGCGCCCGGTTGATATCTACGGCACCCACATTGCTTCCGCCTTTCACGGCGCCCGGGTCTTCAGCGCCTACGACGGTCGTTATGTCTTTCCCTCCTGGGCGAGTACCTTCTCGGCCGAGAAGCAGGCAGCCCTCAAGTCCGGTTACGATTACCTGCGCCGGATCGATTCCTACCTGGTCAGCGGCAAGGCCCCCTCGGAGATCGTGGTGTTGCTCTCCCGGGCCGGCGAGGATTACTACCAGCTCGACAACGCCCGTTCCGGGCGGGGCGCGGTGGACGACGGCTCGGCCGGCATCTGGGAGGTGGGCGGCTGGGCCCAGCCGGCCAACTTCTATGCCTGGCAGGGTAATTACAACCAGGAGTCCAGCCGCGGTTTTCGGGCCCAGGCGGGGACGCTGCGCTACCTGATGAAGCGGGGCCATCTCTTCCGCGTCCGCTACCTGGATCAGTCCGGCCGCCTGGATCTGGCCGGCGCGCGCACCGTCATACTTCCCTTCCCTTACAGCCTGCCGGCGGCCGCGCTCGAAAAGATCGAGGCGGCGGTCAACGCCGGCGCCAACCTGGTTATCATGAACCAGCTGGGCGAGCTTGACGAGCAGGGTCGTCCGGCGCCGGGCGGAGCCGCCCTGGCCCGGCTGATCCCGGTCCAGAAGGGAGATGAGGTTGAATTCGGCGGTCTGGCCTTCCTGGCGGCGCCGCCGTCGGAGGCCAGGTACAGCGAGAAGGGCGGCTTCTTTGCTCCGGCCCTCAAGCCGGGACCGGGTACGGAGGCCGCGGCTACCGACCAGGCCGGCAATGTCCTGGTGGCCCGGCGCCGCCTGGGCCAGGGTTGGGTCTACTTCACCGCCGGCCTGACGCCCGACCAGGCCCGGGACGAGGCCAGCTACCGGGTGATGGACCGGCTGGTCGGACTGGCCTTCCAGTCCGGTTCGGCCGACCCGTTGCCGGTCGCGGCGCTAAACGACATCGAGGCCGGTTTTCGGCGGCTCGGCGACGGGGCCTACCTGGGCGTCATCAACTGGAGCCGGCGTCCCCAGAAGGCGGTTTACCGGCTGCCGGAGGATCTCGCCCGGGCCCGCCGCTGGCAGCCCCTCAACCTGGATACCTCCAGCACCACCGGCGTGACCGTGGATGAAAAAGGGCAGGTCACCTTCGAGCTGGAGCCGTACTCGGTCAAGGGGATCATCTTCCACAACTCTCCGGATTGAGCGGGTCGACGCCGGCGGGGGAAGGAGTTCCCGGCCTCGACCGGCGGCACCCGGCCGTTTGAAATTTAAGGAGTTAGGGAATAAAATAAAACCGGCCTCGGCGGCAGCGCCGGGCTTGCGAACTCAACCTGAAGAAAGGACCGCCGCTCCATGAAAAAAGTCAACCCGTTCCAGGTCCCGGGCCGCTGGTACAAGGCCAATCTTCATACCCACACCACCCTCTCCGACGGCACCCAGCCGCTGGAGGAGCGGGTCCGGCAGTACCGGGCGGCCGGTTACCAGATCCTGGCGGTCACCGACCACCGGCTGGTCTCGAAGGCCGCCGCCCTCTCCGGGCCGGATTTCCTGGTTATTGACGGCATTGAAACGCATCCCGGCTGCCTCCCGGGCGGGGACAAGTATCACCTGGTCGTCCTGAACGCCCCGGCCGGCCTCGAGTTCCCCGAGGAGAGCAGCGGGGCCGAGCGCATCCGGATGGCCCGGGAGGCCGGCGCCGAGGTCATCATCGGTCACCCCTACTGGTGCGGCCACCAGCTTCCGCACCTGATGCCGCTCCAGGGCGCGGCGGCCGTCGAGGTGTTCAATACCACCTGTACCAGGCGGGGCAAGGGTTACAGTTCGGTCCAGTGGGACGACCTGCTCGATTCCGGCTGGTGGCTGCCGGCCGTGGCCGTTGACGACACCCACGCCGATTGGGACCTCTTCAAGGGCTGGACGATGTTCAAGCTGGAATCGCTTACCCCGGCCGCCTTCCTGGAGGCCCTGCGCACCGGGTCCTTTTACGCCTCCTGCGGCCCGGTGATCGAGGATTTCTCTCTTTCCGGTGACCGGGCGAAGGTCCGGCTGCGCTCTTCGCCGGTAACCGAGATACACCTCGTGGCCCAGCGCAGCTGCGGCCGGAGTTTTTACGCCCAGCCCGGGGAGACGATCACCGAGGCCGAAATGGAACTGGGCCCCGGCGTGCGCTATCTGCGGGGCGAGGTGGTCGACCGGGAGGGGCGCCGCGCCTGGACCAATCCCTTCTGGCTGGTCTGAGCCGGCGGTCA
>Ga0209605_1000530_pt1 | contig 47746 bp, 60 predicted proteins | sample AD_UKC035_MetaG_FD_184408 | JGI IMG/M metagenome (GOLD analysis project Ga0209605, IMG submission 184408) | Active sludge microbial communities of municipal wastewater-treating anaerobic digesters from USA - AD_UKC035_MetaG (SPAdes) (version 2) | ecosystem: Engineered > Bioreactor > Anaerobic >...
GGTCGTCGCCCCGCATCGTCTTCCATCCGTCGAAGTACCTTTTGGTTTTTGGTTTTTTATTTGGCGGTTGGCCTATGCAATGCCATCGAAGTCCGACGACGGACCAAGCCCTGCCACCAACCGAGTAAACTCATGGCGTATGCGATCAGGTAGGTCACGGTTTATTTGCGCTGCCAGTGCGTTGATAACTGTCGTATGGGTTAACGCCTGGGGCACAGCCAGGGTTTTCAGTTCGGCAATGGGGGTGTCTGTGCCACCACGTTTTACCCTTTGTGTCCTAAACTGGAATTGTCCACGTTGATACCCGCCCCGAGCAAATACCCCCTTGTGTCCCGATGGCATGGTACGGATGAACGCTCTCTGGACCTGTTTGCGCTGCCCAGCCATGACAGCGACAGACACACCGCGTTTGTTTTGCCGTGCCCCAAAGGCCAACAGGGGCAAAGGGCGCCCTGATACGTCGATCCGGCTTTCCAGGAAACTGGGCCGGGCTCGTACCTGCTTCATGGCCGCCCTGACGTATTTGGCTTGTACGTTGTATTGGCGCCGTATTTCCCGGATTGCCCCTGTTTTGGCTTTGGCTGCCGTATGGTTAAGGGCACGACTGATGCCCAGGGCCAAAAGGCGAGGTGTCAGCCGTTGGGCAAACTCGCGGCTGATGGTGTTGATCGCCTGTGAAACATCTATCTGTATCATCCACCAAAGGTATGATTTGTGTGCATAGGCTGCACACATTAAGAATAACAGTGTTTTAGCGCGTTTGTTACACTTAAAACGTTGATAGTCAACACTGTTTTTTGTGTGCCTCATATTAAAATGTTACACCATACGGGCTGATTATCAACGTTTTACAAAAAACATCACTTTTTGCCTCATATTAAAATGTTACACCATACGGGCTGATTATCAACGTTTTACAAAAACACGTTGTATTATTGTTAAGTTTAAACCGGTGCAACTTATTGAATATCAGGCAGATAGGTGTTGCATATATTTATTTAACACATTTGTAATAGCCTGAAAACCAGATCATAGGGTGTAACATTTTAATATGTTTTTAGAGGTTTCGGCTTTTGTAAACCATTGATTACCAGTATTATTATTATTATAAGTAAACTATAATATTATAAATGTTACACATATTTGTAGAGATACATCGTGCGCGCATTATGCACGTGTACGCGCACACGCGCACACATATACACGCACACGCGCACGCGCATACGTGTATTCCCCCGCAAATGTTACGCTTTTTGTTACACCTAACACACTGATTATCAACACATATTATGTAACATTTTAATACAAGTTTGCACATTTTTGCATAAACAGGCTCAAAAAACTACGTTGTTGATTATCAGCGTTTTAAATTTTTGGACAAAAAAATAGCCTGCACCGGTGTAGGTGGTGCGGCTGTTTGCAAAAAAAAGGCGCCAGTGTGTTTACCACACCGGCGCCGGGCAAATTATGCGAAATGTCGCTGCCACGTTTGGCAGCGATCCCAGTAATCAGTCATCATCCCAACCCTCACCTTTGGCCCAGGGGTCGCGGGCTGGATCGGTTGGATCATCTTCGCCAGGCTCTAATTCGGTGGCCTGTTTGGACAAAGCCACTTGGATAGCCCGATCAATTGACCACTCCGCGACCGGCTTTGCCTTTAGGCTGTTGGCAACGATCCGGGCCGTTTGCTCATCCACTGGGTTAATGGCATAAACGGCAGCCGGGTTAAAAATACGGGTAAACGCCTGGGCCAATCCAATCTCGGGTACATCTACCATGAAAAATACGCTGGCGCCAGTGTTGATAGTGGTGAGGTACCCTGCGATTTTTTGGTGCCCCATCAATTCCACAATGGCCCAAAACTCCATTTGTGGCGCTCCGGTGTCTTGGTCGCCGGGCTGTGCTGTTGTTTTGTTGTGTACGTCCATAAACAGTTTTTTTTAGGTGCTATCGCCTTTGTTAAAGTCCCGTACTACTTGCCCCCAGGCGCCAGGCCATCCGGTGTTCTGGATCGCCTTTTCGGCCTCTGCTTTAAACTTCTGCAGGTCGGCGTCGCTAACGTCTTGGTTCCAGCCGCCGCGCTGCAAATCTGCATCCGTAAGGTTGGCCGGTGGGGTGCGTTTGTTGGGGGCAGCCGGTGCGCAGCCGCCAAAACAAAGTGGATTATTGCACTTTTGACACATAACGTTTTGAAGATTTAACAAGTTGTTTGATAGGTTTGATAGGTGTGCAGGTGCCGCACAAAATCCTCAACCAACCGTGGTCACATATCTCCGGGTTCATCCCTTCGCGTTCCTCGGGTTGATCGTTATTCGGTACGGTAAGGTCACCGGTCCAAAGAGGCGTGACGTCTGTTTGAAGATCGAAATACATGGTCAGTTTCCTTTTACGTCAGCCGGCACTTGCATGACTGGCGGACAGGTTGAGCATTGTTCCGGATCAGGCGCAACAGGTTGCTCGGTTGCGCACCCGACGCACAATAACGCCAGGCAAAACAGGGCCACCAGTTGCCCCAGGTTCAACTTTCTTTTCATAATGGTATCAATGCCTTGAAAGGTGAATAAATAATGACAGCAGGGCCAACAGCACAAGAAACAAAGCGGGGTAAAGCCATTTACCAGGTTGCCAACGTGGTTGACCAGGGTGCGCCGGCTGGCGCCTCCGGGTTTGCCTGGGGGCATGATGGTTAGTGGTTTGAAACGGGCCGCCCCGTTTGAGTACTTTGGTACGCTGTGCCATGTGTTTTGATTTAAGTTAAAGGATACGGGACGCCCTGTTTGCGATCCGCCATCAGTGCGTCGATGAACTTAATGATGTCCAGCAGGCATTGCCGCTCGTAAATGGTATTCGGCGCCGGCCAAAAAGTAAAGCACCGCCAGGCGCCCCACCAACGTATTTCGCCGAGTGGGGTGGCACCTGGGCCGGTGTCCTTTACAAAAACACCGTAAACCGGCGTCTTGCGTTTTGGCCCAGGTGCCTCCAATACCTCAAAACGGATGTATTCCCCGGCCATCATAGCGCCTTGAATTTCTTTTCTTTGGCGTCGATCAGTTGGTCCAGGTGCGCCAGCATTACGGCCCGCACCACATCCAAAGCCGGCGCAAACCCCATCACAAAGGATGCGGATTGCAAAGATTCTTGGTTGTGCTGTTCGGGCGATGCAGCCTGTATTCTACCGGCTGATTTGTAGTTGAAGGTTACGGCGCCGGCGCTGTTGGTTGCCTTATTGGGTGCCCCACCGTCATAAAACAGGTCGTTGAAATAGTTGCCGTATTTGAACGGCAATTTTGCGGTATCGCCTTCGCCCAGTGTGATGCAATTGGCGCCCTTAATGGCATCCCGAACGGAGTAAAGAAACTGGAGTTCTTTTGCCAGGGTGTTGCCCGTTGATAATTGATCCGGTGTCATGTGAATGTGTGGTTTGATTTGTGAATGTGTACGGTGTGCCCTGACGTGTGGTAGCATGGCTACGATTGCGCCAGGATAAAGTTTTGGATATGTGCTGCTACCTGCTGCCGATCCGCTGACACTGGCAGCCCTGCACCCGCTGGGCTGAACAGGTAGTAGTAGGTCGTTTGGTCAATTTGGAACCATTCCATTGCCGCCTCCTTCCAGCCGACCGTTTTGGTGGTGCCCGTAAGCCCTACCCCCAGGCATATCGCCAGCGGATCATCAGCCGCGGACATTACCCAACAAAAACGCTCGGGCCAAACAGCCGGCATTTCGCCCAGGGCGCAACCCGCCGACCCACAACCGTTTTCCTGATACGGGCCTTCGCTGTACAGGCTGTCAAAGGCGAATCGTTTATGCGCCAGGTACCCCTTCTGCAGGTGCATCACCAACCGGCTCAACCGGTCCAGGTTTGGCCCTGCTGCTTTGTTCTTTTGCATACGCTTCCGGGTTTACCAGTTGCAACAGACCGTCCCGATCAAAAGCAGGGCTCACGTCGGTTTTGTCTGTGCGAACATTGTGGTGAAAGTAAATGCCGTATTTATCCGGTGTCGCGGCATCAAAAACGCCCAACGGTGCCACCGTTGGCTCGATACCTTTGTGCCTGCCCAGGATTGCCACGACAAGTTCGTGCAGGGCTGCAATTTGCTCCGGTGTGTACAGCGGCCAATGACGCCCGCCGCGCCAGGATAGTTCCATGGATTGCCCTTTGTAGATCGGGCCTTTTTCTCCCAGCCAATGCAGCTCCCCAGGTTTGCCAGCCAACAGCCCTTCGTTTACCAATTCGATCCCGATGCTTTGCCGGTTACGGCGCCCGTTGTCGCTGGTCTTTAACCCCAGGTGATGCGCCCAAAACATTTCCGGGAACGCCTGATACACCGTGCCATCCTTGTCGATCACATAGGCCGTCGCAATGCGCTCTACCTGGGAGGACCACCAAGTCAGAGCGCTTTTGGCCGTGCTGCTGACGGTGTGGTGGATCACGATGTTTTTCTTTACGTGGAGTTCAGCGAAGTATTGCCCCGCTTTCAACTCCATTGCCTTGTTTATGTTCATGCGGTTGCGGTTGTGGTGTGTTTACGGATGTAGGCATCGTATTTGGCAACAGCTGCCCAGCCGCCGCGCTGGTATGCCCTTTTGATTCGGCGTTTGTGGTTTACGGGGACACCGGACAGTTTGTACTTTACCAGTTGTCTGCCCAGGCTTTTTTTCCCGGCTGTGCCAGCGTATGCCCGGTATTGGCCCTCTGTGTTCGGGTGGATCATTGGCGGCAAAGTGGCTGCCAGGGTTCTGAATTGCTTGAGAAGTGGTTTCTTCATGATTGCAGGTGTGGTTTACCTGGCGCCGCTGGGGGGTATAGCGAGCGCCAGGTTTTGATGTGAATGGTTACGATCCAAACAAAGCCAGCGGTTCGCCGTCAGATAGCCGGATCACACGGAGGCCGATTGTGTTGCGCCCAAAGGTAAATACATACCGGCTCAACTTGGTTTCTAAAATGCGGTTGGTAATACCATCGCCGTTGTCCTGGCTCCAAGCCTTCACAACACGCTCCGCGCCGGTTTCGCAGTACTCACCACATACGATGGAGCGTGTTTTTTTATTGTAGTTGAAGGTGACAGCCGGCTGGTCACGGTCGCCATCCGGGTACAGCCGCACCATAAAAGCCGGCACAGGTGGTGTCGGATCGCTGGTTAAAGCCGCTTTGATTTGGCTCCCGATGGCGTTGCCACCATCGGCGACAGCCTGGGCACCGGCATTGGTCAGAGCCAACAGCAGAATCAGAAACGAAAGAATGTATTGCATATCGATGCAGTTTGGTTAAAAAATCAAAATAGTTGGCCCTGTTTGCCTTTGGGCAGGGCTTGTTCAAATAGGCTCTTTAGGGTAGGGGCGCCCTCCGATGTGCGAACCTGGGCCGCTTGGTCAAGTATTTGGGCCATTGGTGCGGCCTGCTCTGTGCTGTCTGGCGCTGCGATCATTGCCCGCCCGTATGGCAGGGGCAAAAGGACATATTGTTTGCGCCAATCAGCGGCGCCCCCCAGGGCCATTTTTACATTCAAAAGCATGGCCGACATTTCATCCTGTTCTCCCAGGATCGCCACAATTGGGACTATCTGGTATCCAAAACGGTACCGATCTTCACCGGGCCAAAGTCCATCCATACAGGTAGCCTCGCCCACTACCCCATTCATGGCCATATTCAAAGCCGACATTTTGGTGCAGGCAGGGTCAATGTCATTGGCGCACACGTACAGCCCAGGGTTTACCGCTGCTGCTGCCAGGATCATCCGCCCCGATCCGCAAGCGGGCTCACATACCGTTTGCCCGGGTCTGCTGCCAGTAACAACCATCTGCGATATCATGGTGCAAACGCTCTCCGGAGTAAAGAACAAACCCTGTGCCGACTTCTTAAAGTTGCCAGAAATCGCTTCAAATAACGATCCAAAGGGGTCGGCCCAGCCGGTTGCCCGACGTTCTCCGGTCCATAGGTTTGCCCGGCGCCGGGTGTATAGGATCGCAGCCTCCAATATTTTAGGGAACATCCCCTGTTCTTTGTCGCTGAAATTGCGGCTGAATTTGTGCGGCTCACCGGCCGAAAATTCAGCGATGGCATAGTCCAAAAATTCGCTGAATGTGGTGTAGTAATCATTCCGGTAACTGGCTTCTTCAAATGCCTGCACCATGCCCGACAGATCAGCGTCGCGTCCAGCGTTTATATCACGTTTAAGGCTGCTCATTGTCGATCCGGTTTAGAAATTCAACCATTGGGTTTCCGTCAAACATCGTGAAGCCTATCCGCGCCTCGATCTCTGCGATCCGCTCCAATGCCTGGCGGTTATTGGCCGCCGTTTGCCGCAAATCATGGTCCGACATGTAGATGCACACCTGGCATGAAAACCGGTTTAGGTATTGGTAAACTGGATGCAATGGGATGCCTTTTATTTGGAGGTATTCACGCACCTGCTGCTCTGTCCAATCTTGAATTGGTAGCCAATTCCAAACGGTGCGCCGGCTGTTGCATTGGCGCCGGTTACGGGCCAAACGTGGTGCCTTTGCCCGTGCTGGGCTTTCTTCGGATCGCAACCCCAGGCAGTTAATGACAACCGGATCAGCGACGTTTTGCCGTATCCACGTTTCTATCGGTCCCCGTTTTAAATCACTGGTACATTGCCGTGTCTGCATTCCGGGAAACTTCCCACGATGCAGCACCATATCAAAAAAATCCTTCCTGCTGTTGCGTACCACGTGCAAGGGTAGGCCAAACACGCCTTCCACAATACCCCTACACCATTCCTCCGCATTAGTATGTTCCCAGCCCGTGTCTGCAAAAACAACGTGTTTAGGGACATTGGGGTACCTGGCGCACAGGTAGGCAAGCATTGCACAGCTGTCTTTGCCGCCGCTGAAATTGATAACGAGCGTCATGGGTACGGGCAGTTCATAGTTACGGATTTGGGCAGATCATCGCGGCGCCAGAAGCCGGTATGTACCATTCTGTTATCCTGCCAGGCGTACGTCGAAACATAGCCGGAAGGCTCATTACCCCAGGAGTACCAATGTTCAGGAGCCGGCACCGGATCGGCAGACAAAAACACCAACGGCGTCCAGCGGCGAATGTCGGCACGGATATCCGGTGTCTTGATGTGGTGTTCACCATTGTCATAAAACGGTTTGCCGGTGCATTTTACGGCAACACCTTTAACCGGGATGCCCCAATAGTCTGATGGCATGGCAACAATGCGATAATGGATGTTTTTTTCCATGGCGTACAAAGTAGCGCCAGGGCTGCACCTGGGCAGCCCTGGCGGGTTTATGGTTTAAAGTGTACCTTCGTCTGCGAAAGAGTAATAACCGCGCTCTGATACGATCAGGTGGTCCAGCACCGTAATATCAAGGCTTTCGCCTGCCTTTCTGCACCGGCGCGTCAAGTCCATATCGGCCTGTGATGGCTGGATATTGCCGCTGGGGTGGTTATGTACAAGGATCAAAGCAGCGGCCCGGCTGTCCAATGCGGCGCGAAACAGCATTTTCACGTCCACAACGGTACCGGATTGGCCGCCGCTGCTTAACCGCTCGCGTTTGATAACCTCATTTGCTTTATTGATGTGGAGTATCCAAAATTCCTCATGGTGTAGGTCAGTCAACAGGGCAGCCACCGTATTAAAGGCATCGCGGCTGCTGGTAATTTTGGGCCGGGAGTTTATGTCCGAAAGTTGGCGCCGGCGCCCGAGTTCCCACATGGCGATAACTTTCCGAGCCTGTGACATGGTGCAATCCATAGCGATCAGGTCGCTCCATGCTAATTTGCCAACCTCATGCAGGCTGCCGTTTACTGCTGCCAGGATCGCCCGCGCAAGTGCAGCCGCTTTAGTTGCTGCTGCTGGGGTTTCACCGGTTGCCAGGATCAGGGATAAAAGTTCAACATCCGTCATGGCGCCAGTGCCGTTGTTTTCAAGTTTGTAAGCGGGTGTTTCTTCGTTGAGTAGGTACATAATTTGCCTTTTTGATTAAACAATGCCCAAAGGTATGCAAATTTGCATACGCCAAACAACTCCTGCCTTAAATTTTAACGGTTTTTTAACTAAAAAGCAAAAAGCCCCGGCACCGCTTTCCAGCGGGCGCAAGGGCAGACACTTCAAGTTATGCCGTAACTTGTTCTTTATGGGCCACCGGCGCCAGGCGCCAACACACTGTCGGGGATGCCTGGCATCAGCGTCAAATTTTCATTCAACCGGATCGTTGACCAACCGGTAACACGGACCGGCCTGGCTGTAAGGTAGCCAAATACCCGGCGCGTGACGCTATCGTATTTCACCGTCAAATCGTAGTCGGTTTTGGTCAACACCTGCCCAGCATAGGAGTCCAGGGAGTCCAGGGCAAAGGCAAAAAACACGGGCGCCGGTGTGTAGGTGGTGTCATACTTGACAGAATAAACCCCGCCCCAGGTAGCAACCCGACCAACGTTTGCGTTCCGGATCGCAGCGGTTAAATCTTCAAGTTTTTGCTCAATTCGCCCTTTGCTTAAACAGCCGGGCAGGAACGGCAGCAGTGAAAACGCTAACCAGATAAACGGATTTTTCATCTTGTACCTTTTTTGTTTACGGATAAAGGTAGTTGGTTTTGCACCACTATCGCCGCGGACATCTCTGCAATCTTTGATTGTAGGGTTTGCAGCTTGATTTCCAATATCTGTTTGTCCGCTTCAACCTTCAATTCAAACTCCCGTACCCGCATTTGCAGCGAGTACCAACCGCCCAACAGGGCAAACACAATGGATACCAAATAGATGATGTCCTTTAAGGTAAATTCAAACTTCTTTTCCATGATAGTGATGACGGGTAAAAGGTGTAAAGATATGTTAAAATAATGTCGCAGAGGCCACCTGTGCCGCCCGCCCTGTTTCGATAAGGTGCAAAAAATCCTCATACCCCAGGGCATAAACCACACGCACCGGCGCCCCGCTGGGGGTGATACAGCTGCGAGTGTTGCGGTTGATATAAATCAACAGGGTGCCCTCCTGATTATGGGTAGCGATCAGATCAGGGCTGTCGGTTGCCGGGTTGCCTTTTGTTGGCTGGGCTCCACACCAAACAGCCCAGCCACGGTCGGCGAGCAGGATGTTCACGACGCGCAATGTGCCGTTAAGTTGTTGCGGTTGCATAGTTGTTTTTGTGAATGTCGGCAGCCGGCAACAGCCCCACCAATGTCACCTTTATTGGGGGGTATCCGCCGCCACCGGGTTTAATGATAATGATACTCATTCTTGGTTCGGATCCATAGACCGGCACCACTTTGAATTCATGGTTCCCAGCCCTACGGATTTCATTTTGGTTTTCCTCCAAATAACGTGCCAGGGCCGCGATAGGTTGCCAGTGTTTGTCGCAGCCAGACAAGTAAATGGCTGCCAGGATCGCACGGAGTGCCGGCGCTGCTTCCCCCGGCATTTCATCCGACAGGTGGTGTGCAAAGACGGTTTGATTTTGCATAGATCAGTGATTTTGTGAACGTAAATGATCCAATAAAAGCCCGCCGATAAAGCGGGTAAACGCTGGGGGGATGCCTTCTGATAATTCAGTGTCGCGGTAAACAAAGCCATCCGGTATTCCCATCGCGTAATGCCATGTCGCCATCCCGCTACCTTTGTCGAACTTTGGGCGCCAGCCTGGCGGTAACAACCGCGATTTGCGATAGCCTTGTTTACCGTAAATTGTAACGTAATCACCGGCAACGACCGTGCCAGATCGGGCACCGAGGCCGCCAGGTGTAAGGGTAAACCAGTTGCCGAGTTCAAAGTGCCGGCGCCGCAATACCTTTAAACCAAAGTTGTATCCATGCAACACGATATCGGCACGTATTGGCGCCTCGGGAACATTTTCAATGACGTACGGCAAACCACAGGCCGCCAGGCCATCCCGCACAGGTGCAATGATGTCCGCGTACACTTTACCGGCTGCCCGTTGCGGCGCCGTGCTGCGTGATGCGTTTTGGCATGGCGGGGAAGCATGGATAGCGTCAAACTGCCGTAAGAAATTACGATCAGCGATGATGTCCAGGGCATTGGCTTGGATAAATGTGTAGGGGTAGTTTGGTTGATGATCTATGTCCACGCCTACGACATCGAACCCCGCCTGCACATACCCAATGGAAGCCAGTCCACCACAACAGCAAAGATCGAGGAGTAAAGGTTTTTTCATTGAAGTAGCGCCAGGGGCAGCCGAACCGCCCTTGTTGTGATACCGCTGCCGAACCGAACGGCTGCCGTCGTATCGGCGCCTTTGATCCGCAAGAGTGTCCGGTTAAAGTTTTTGGCCCAGGCCGTTTCACGGAGCCAGGTGCGCACCGCGTCGGATGCGTTACTGATTAGCAGGTAATTCCCATCTACTTTAAAGCCCAGGCGCTTCAATCGCTCCTGTGCCTGTAATGCGTGTATTTTGGTGTCCGGCTGGATCGCAGCCGCAATCCGGATCAATTCGCCCAGGTTGCGCTCCACGGGGATGCCTTCAATACCATCCATTTTAACGATCTTCTCCATCAGGTAAGCAAATAGGCTCAACTCGTCTTTTGTGGCATCCAGGTTGCGTTCCTCCGACCAGTTGTGTTTTTGCAGCCATGCCAGGGCCGTTTCAAACTGCACCGGCCTGTCAGACGCCAGGCTATAAGCCCCAGCCAGCAGGGCGCCCAATTGGTCGCCGATCCGCTGCTGTCCCAGGTGCGCCGCTGCTGCTGCTGCGAACACTTCGGCATTATTTAGGATGGTAGGCAGCAGCCGGATAGTTCGCGCCTGCAAACCGCTGATAAAGCCGGGTGTCATAATTTCGGCAAACACCCGCTGCAAATCGACCCACCTGGCGGCCTTTACATCTGGCTCCGGTTCGGTTAAAACCAGGTTGGTTATACGGGTGCGGTCAGATTGTAGGCTCACCGGTGAATTGATCGATGCAAACGCGAAACAGGATCGCACGACAAACACCTTGCCTCCACCGGTTGCGGTACCCTTTGCCAATACCCCTCCGTCGCTGCTGCTGGCTGCCCGCATAAGTGCCAACACGTGCTCCATACGTTCCAGCCCGGCACGGGTTTCGCCTTCTGCTTCATCAAACACCACGGGCACCGCATCGGTCCCGATCAGTTGCCGCAACCCTGCCTCGCTGGTTTCTGATTGCACAGCCAGGCAGGCATTCCCCAGCAGGCGCCGAACAATTTCCCTAAACACCCAGGATTTGCCGGTGCCGGCGCTCCCGGTTATCCAAATATGCGGGCGCCAACGTAATGCGCCGCACACCGGCGCAATCACGCACCAACCCGCCAAAAGGTACGCATCGACATCCCGGTCCCAGTTTAGCAACTTTACAATGTCCATCAACCGGTGTGCCGTTTTAAGGTCCAGCGGGTTATCTATGCGCATATCCAACGGCTCCGCAGCCTCATAAACATACCGTGTCCGCAGGCTGCCCAGGGGCACCTCGCGGCCGTCAACCATCAGGCAGTTGCCCAGGTGTAGCACTATGCGCCCGCTGTCCATCCATGCACCACGGCCCCGGATGTACTTTGGTGAAAATACCCCGCTCCGGTTGGCGGTACTGACCAATTCCTGCACCGCCATGTCGATAGAAAAGCCGCCTTTCCGCTTGCCTTCTGGGTAGGTATCCTCCCAGTAATACAGGGGCGCCAGCGTCAACAGGTTGCTTTTACTGCCCAGGGCCGACGCGCTGTACTTCACAACGATCCGGGCATCTTTGATATAGAACGAAAACACCTGGCGGTCGCCTTCCTTTTCAAATCCCAGCACTTCAAAAAATTGGTTGTTGCGCCTGGGGTCATCTTTTGGCGCTGCTGGCGCCGGTGGTGGTGGATCGGGCACGGCTGGCGCCGTGTAGGCCGCTGTCGGCTCCTGTGCAGATTGCTCGGGTGTTGGTGCAGGCGCTTCGTCTTTCGTTTGACCTGGGGCATTTAGTAGCGCCGCAGATATTTCCGGGCTGTTGTATTGGTACAGGTGCCCCAGGGTATGCGCCCGAGTTATCTCGGTTGACCAACCATCTGTTTCAGCATCAGCCAAATCCCAGCCCTTTGGCTTTGCGGCTGGGGGGATAACAATTTTAACGTCGGTGCTTATCCCGGTAGTAATAAGCATTTCAGCAACCGCAATCATCGCCTTTAACCCTGGCACATCGTTGTCCGGCCAGAGGATCAGCCGGCGCCCGGACAGCGGCTTCCAGTCTGTGTATTTCCACCCCCAGGAGCCTGCCTGCCAGCAGGTAGTAACAGTCTTTGGGAGTAGGCGCCCCGCCGCATCAGCGGTCTTTTCTCCTTCACAAACCACGACAACCGGCTTCGGATCGGCACAAATGGCCGGCAGGTTGTACAGCGGGCGAGGCCGATCAAAACCTCGAAATTGCCAAAATTTGCCGGTGCCGTTTGTCCCATAGGTAAATGGCAATACCTGTTTCCCATCTGGCAGATCAAACCGGCATATCAAACCCGCCAATTTACCGTCCTGCAATCGGTATTCCCACACCCGGGTCGGTTTCCCGTAATGGTGGTGAATGATTTGCCCCGGCTGGGGTGCCGGCACTATTTGCTTCCAGGTATCGGTTTTTTGTGGCGTCGCCTTTTTGGCTGCCTGGGCACCGGTGTAGTCGGTGCCTGAAATCTTCTTGGCGGCCTCCAATGGTGACAGGTTGTAAAGCATTGCCACAAAGTCAATCACATCGCCTTTTGTATCGCAGGCGAAGCAACCAAACACCTGTTTCCGTTGGTTGACAAAAAGACTTGGTTTTGAATCAGTATGGAACGGGCACAGCCCAACCCATTCTACCCCCTTTTTTTGTAATGTCGTGCCACAGGCTTCTATCACAGTCACAATGTCCGCGGCATCCTTTGCGTCCTTAATTGTCATCGGCAGGGTGTTAAATTTGGTTAATAATTTCTACCGCATCATCGGGGGTTCTTGCGATCCCGCACAGGCCGCCAGCCTGGCGCACCCGCTCCAAAAAATTTGCCTGTTCTGGCGTCGTAGTGGTGCGCCCCTCTTTTACTTCAATGGCCACAAATACAGCGACCCGGCGACCAACCATATCGGGAGTAATTTCTACGGACGCCCAACCAATAAGGTCGGAGCCGCCCTTTACCAACCCTGCATCAAGAGGCCTGGGGTTGTGCAGGATCAGTTTTTTTTGCCCCTGCCACTCCATTGCCCCCTGCCATCCTTTGCCGGTGTTATTGCGAAAAGTGCGCACCGACAGAAAGCCAGAAAGGCGCAATTGTATCCGTTTGATTAAATTCCCTTCCATGATGTTTTTTTGAATTACAGATAACTGTTGCCTACCGATCAGGCAGGCTATCCGCCTGCCCGCTGGTAGGCTTTGAGTTATTCGAACGGTGTATTGGTGGCTTCCATAAACCTGACGATCAACTCTCCCAGGATCAGGTCAAAATCGTCGTCGGGCCGTGCAGGTATTTCACGCACAGGCAGCCGCCCCGTGTCGTACATTTGGTTTAGGGCAGCGGCAACCCGTTCGGCTAACTCCTTGTTTTCGAGTTTGCAAAGTCGGAATTGGATAAGTCCGGGTAACTTCATTTTTCAATCTTTTAAAGGTGTTGGATCAGGCGTTTCGTCAGTATCCCAGGAATCGGCATAGTATGCCACACAGATATTGTCGTACCGGTTGCGCAATTGCCGCACCTGGCGCCCAATACGGTTTATTTCCGCAGGATCGTACTCCACGCCACGGATGTACATGTCCAGGATTTCGGCCATGTCCATCAGGTGTTCAAATAGTTCGCTGTCGCAAACCACATCGCCCCCGCGCCGCTGTAATTTCAATTCAGTGTCCATACTTCCAGGTCATGTAATCTGCCGGCATTTCCTGGCGGTTTATGCGACTAAGGTGTACCGGCAAATTTCCCAAGTCGGTGCCGTGTGGTGTCTTTAACTGGTACTTTTTGGCAATAGCCGTGCCGGTTTGCTTCACAAACACCTTTACCCCCAGGTTAAAGTGAAAATCGCACAATTCTTGCAACCATTGCGCATCGCATTCCCGGTATGCCCAGCGGCCTGATGGGTTGCCGCTCTCGCCGCCAATGATCGCCCACTCATACGGGCTTTCAAAATACTGCCGTGACAGTACATCAATATCCAGCCGTTCGAGTAGTGGCTCAAAGGATACAAACCGCACCGGGAAGGCGTACCCGTGTGCCCGTTCAAGCCTGTCGAAATACGCGATGCGCCGGATCGCCTTCGTGTTTTCCACTGATACCCCCAGCCATACATTCGGGAAAACCTTTCTGTCTTTAGGCAGGCATTCGAGTATCCGTTGCGGGCGCTTGGTGAGAATTTGGTACCGGTGGTGTGGTGTGGCATTGATGATCTCCCAGGCATCTTGACGCCACGGATCAGCGGCCTCGTGAAAGAAGTCCGACCACGAGCAGGTAAAAATCATTTTGGGCGCCTTCCATGCGATAGGATCGTTAAACGTGCTTTTGGATCGCCGGACAACGGTGCCGTCTTGGCCGTACCGTTCTTTATCCCGCATCATGTAACAATTGTCGCACCCGGCGCTGACGGGTGTGCAGCCGTGCCAGGGGTTCCAAGTGCCCTCTGTCCAGCCAATTTGTGAATGTTCAGCCATTGTTTAAAATTGTTATTTGTACCAAAAATCTATCGACAAAAACTGTTCGATGGTGATGATATTATTGTCATAATGGGCGACCCGGGCAAGTTCCCGAATCTCTTTTTTTGGCAGCATACGCCAGCGGAGTGTCCGTGTCATTTCCTGCACCGTGTAAGGGATACCCCCAGGCAGTGCATCGGCGATCAGTTTTACCGCTGATGCACCATCACAGATGAACAGTTGACCGGTAACGGTGTGGCGAAGCAGGTACGCCGAGCAGGCGCCGAGTTCGATTTGCATAGTTGTGTGATTTAGATATTACCAGATGTTAATTCGGCTTTTGTCATTTGCCGCCTGGGCTTTGGATCAGGCAACGGCTCGGCGCCGGTTAAAAATGCGTGTCCGGCCTTTAGGCAGCGTTCGCAGATCGGCACATCAATTTTGTCGGGTGCGCAGCCGTACACACGCACAGCCTTTGCACCGCACCGGAAACAATCATCGGTGCGCCATCGCCAGGGGTTGCCGCCAGAAATGGCGTCCTCTGTACACTGGGGACAAATTACAAGGGTTTGGAAAGCCAGGCTAAACCCAATCTTTGGGGGAACATCGAAAGTGCAAAATAGTGGCATAACTTGTATTTTGCTGCAATGTATGCGTTTTTGCATAATACGCCACGCAAAGCAATACCGATTTTAACTTTTTTTTAACTACCGGCTTTGCGCTGCCGAGATTCATGTACGTGTTTGGCCCATCCAGGTTTGTACCCCCTTTCCTTTTCGATCCGGAGTAGATCGTCCATACTCCGTGCCCTGGCAACCTCTTGGTTTTTGCTCTTGCGCAATAACTGGCGATGGGCCTCCGTCATTTCCGTTAGTACGCCATCAGTTTGTTCAGGATCGCCCCGGCCGTCGTTTGGGTACTCAAACCCACACTCGGGGCATTGGGGCGCCAGGTGGTGGACACAGTAGCATTCAGGGCATTGCCTGACGTTCTCTTTTTCTTCCTTCTCTTTGGCTTGGCGCTTTTTCTTTTGCTCCCCGTCCAGCGTCCATTCGCGGGGCTCATCAGGCAGCCCGTGAGTAATGACGTTTCCAACGTGGTCAAGAATTATCGCATTTTTTTTGCCTGGGCTGGGCCGTAATGCCCGGCCAACCTGTTGCAGATATAGCCCCATGCTTTGTGTCGGGCGAAGCAGGATTGCCGCCGTAATGGCTGGGATGTCGGTGCCTTCTGAAATCAGATCGCAGCTGCAAAGCACCTGCACCGCACCTGTCGCCAGGCCGCCCAAAATGCGCACCCTATCCTCGTCGGCCATGCTGCCGTCAGCAACCGCCGCCCGGTAGCCGGCAGCCTTGAATTGTTCGCAGACGTGGTGAGCATGGCGTACAGATACACAGAACGCGACAGCAGGCGCACCCGAGCAGATGCGCCGGTAATGATCCACGGCATCCCCAATGATTTGCGGTTTATCTACTCGGTATTCAACCTCTTTTTTATTCCAATCACCGGCCACCGTATGCACACCGGACAGGTCGAGTTTTTGTTTGGGGGCATAGATCACAGGCCGCACCAAATATTCCATCTGGATAAGTTCGTGGACTTGCGGCCCCTGCAATAGTAGGTCGTAAACACCTCCAACGTTTTGCCCCAACCCCAACCCATCCCCGCGGACTGGTGTTGCCGTCACTCCCAGGTTGTACGCGTTCGGAAACCTTGCCAGGATCGCCCGGTATGTGCTGCTGACTACGTGGTGGCATTCATCTGTGACGATTAGGTCGAAACCAGGGATATTCCAATTTGTGCGCCGGACTAATGTTTGGACGCTGGCAACCTGCACCGGTGCCCACAGGTTTGGCGTGTAGTTTGGATTTATCAGCCCGATCCCGGCGCCGCTGTCACGCAACTTGTCAGCCGTTTGCCGCAACAACTCCACACGGTGTACCAGTATGAGCGCTCGTTTGCCTTTGCTGGCGACATTGGCGGCTATGTGGGCAAAAATGATTGTCTTGCCGCCTCCTGTCGGCAGTACAAGGAGCGGCGCTTTGTACCCCTGGGCAAATGCCTGGCGTACATCAGCGACCGCCTGCTGTTGATACGGTCGTAAAGAAAACATAGGTTAAACGGTTTGATCGGGCATTGCGCCCAGGGTGCCGAGTACGGTTTGCAGTTTCCTGAATGTTTGGATGCTCTTTGGATCGTCCTCTTTCCAGCGTTCAACTACGGATCGGTCAACGTCGGCCTGTCGGCACACCTCGCTGATGCTGACCCCGTGTTGGGCCGCCGTAAATGCGATGTAGTCGTACACCTTTTCAAAGACTTGGATCGGGCCGAATTCAGTCGGCGGTTGATATGGTTGTGTCCCCATTTAAAATATTTTTACGCAAAAATACATACATGGCGTGACCTTGTGTGTATTTTTGCATAAAATTTTTTAAGGTGACAAACGAACAATACCACGCAGACACATCGCGGATCAGTGTCAGCGGCTTGAAATTGATCGGGCGAAGCCCCGCTCATTATTATGCCGAATACCTTGACCCAAACCGCCCCGCCCGCAAAGAAACTGATGCCATGTTTGACGGCACGTTGCTCCATACAGCGGTACTCGAACCTGATGAATTACTCGCCCGGTATGCGATCACCCCCAGCGGGGCGCCGGATCGCTCCCTGCTCCGGTATAGATCGGCCAAAGACCCTTCTGCAGCAACCAAATCGGCCATAGCCTTTTGGGATGAATGGGACGCAATGCATCCCGGCAAATTACGGATCACGTCGGCCGAATACGATGTGGTGCAACATATCGCGGATGCCGTGCGCCGGCACCCGGCAGCCTCTTACCTGTTGGATGGCCCCAAGGAGGTAGAGCGAACAATAATTTGGGATGAAATTGTAACCGGCGCACCGTGTAAAATGCGCCCTGATTGCCTGCCCAGGCTTGTAGACTGCATCGTGGATTTAAAGTTTGCAGAGGACGCCAGCCCGGAAGGGTTTGCCAGAATGGTGATGAATTATGACTATGATTGGCAGGCCGCGTTCTACTTGGATGGAATGGACGCCATTTATGAAAGCAAAGAGGTGTTCATTTTTATCGCAGCCGAAAAAGTGCCCCCCTATGCTGTCGGGGTGTACCAAACACCGCCAGAGGTAATAAACAAGGGCCGGGAAAAGTACCGGCAGGCTTGCGCAAGATACGTCGAATGCCTGGCGACAGGCGTTTGGCCTGCATACTCCGACTACCTTTTGGAAATACAAATGCCACCTTACTATTTCAAACGTTAATTTAAACCACACACACAATGTCTGAACAACAAAACAACGCGCTCCCGGCACAGGTGCCCGCCGCGCAAAAGCAGATGCAGACGCTTTCGGTGTTCTCCACGGAGGACAACTTTTTGGCCGGGCAGCGGATCGCCAAAGCCCTGTCGGAATCAACGATGGTGCCGGCAGCCTACCAAAAGAACCTTCCCAATTGCCTTGTCGCGTTGGAGGTATCTAACCGGGTAGGTATGTCGGTTTTCGCCGTGATGCAGAATATGCACATCATCGAAGGCCGGCCTACCTGGGCTGCGAACTTTTTGATCGCCAGCGTCAACAGCAGCGGGCGGTTCACCCCCTTGCGCTTTGAACGCGAAGATCGAGGAAAGAAAACCGTTGACTACCTGAACCGTGTTTGGGTATCCGATCAAAGCAAACCCAAAGGGGGGTACTACAAAGCGGAGCCGGCACGTATGGAATGTGTAGATTTTGCATTCCGGGCTATCGCCAGGGACAAGGCGACAGGCGAATCACTCGTTGGCCCTTGGGTTTCGTTGGAGTTGGCCATTCAAGAGGGCTGGTACCATCGCAATGGCAGCAAATACAAAACGATGCCCGAGCAAATGCTCATGTATCGGGCCGCCAGTTTTTTCACCCGGCTGTACTGCCCGGAAATCAGCCTGGGCATGGCCACACCGGAGGAAGCATACGACACCGAATATACGGTAATTGAAACGACGCCATTGGCTACCGTGCCCGCACAGCCCCCCACGGGCACCACAGTCGCCGATAAGGTAAACGGAGCAGCCACAGGCAGGAAAAAGACGGTGCAACCGGCAGCGGCCACACCAGGCGCCCCAGCACCGGACCCGGCGCTGGTAAGACGTGCAGAGGAAAACGGGTTCGTTGAGGACGCCGACATACTGCCGGACACAGACAAACCCGATGGCTATGACCTTTAAACCTGCTGCACTATGATATTGAATTTTAAAACTAACTACCCCAATTGGGTAACGGATAAAGCCGGGCAGCCCACAAAATTCATTGAACAAATTTGCCGCACCGATCCAAGAAAAATTCACACGATCCGCGACAACGACAGTCGGTATAACCGCCCCGGCGAGCAGGCATTGCACATGACAACAGGATCACGGACGCCGAATTATTGCTGCCATGCAATCAAAACTTACACCGGCAAGGAGCAGGTAACTATCACCGCGTCCAATTGTTCAGTAAAGCATGACGGCACCGACTGGCATCTTGTGCAAGTGAAAATCGGTGACAGAATCTTAGCCCACGAACAGGAGGAATTATTGTGGCGTAATGATGGATTTTATAGCGAAAAAGACTTTTGCGAATGGTTTTTCAATGAACAGCCCAAACCCGGCACTTTGTCCACGATTTCGCGTTGGATCATCCATTGGACGGATTTCAGGTACGCGAATTTATAGTCTAATTTGGCCGCTGTCAAATTTTGCGCCCCTGTCGGGATTACTTCCCGGCAGGGGCGCGTTCGTAGAAATTACCATCTCGATGGTACGAATCAAGCGGCCTCTTTGTGGCGAAGCAGGATAACGATGTCCAGGATCAGGGCAGCGGCGCCGACGCCTTTTTCAACGACTTGTTCGGCGACATCGTTAGCCAAATCGAAGCGGTCAACGAAGTAGGCGTACACCTCGTATTTTTCCTCGGTGGATGCATTGGCCCAGGCGCCGGGAATCAATTCGATGCCTTCGTAGGCTTGGGTTCCGGGACGTACCAAATCGAACACCTTGGGAATGTCCAACAGGTTGAGGCCGCCTCCGTCGCCTTTTGCCCGCTTGTATGTGTCCACGGTGGTGAACAAAAAGGCGATCACATCGACCAGTTCGTCGAGCGGTTGGTTTGCGGTACTGGAAACAAACTTTGTCATAATCTTGGTTTTGATATGTGTGAAGTATTGGTGTACGGGAGGTTCCGGCCAAACACAACGCGCCGGGAAACCAGGTTGTTGAGGCAGATCACGCAACCGCTGCCGGTAGCGGATCACCTCGGCGCGTGTAGCGGCGCACATCGGCATATCGGGCAACGCGCAATAATCAGTCTGCCCCAGTATGTAATCGCGCACCTTGCGCAATGCAATGGCCGTACCAGTGCCATCCCAGCCCCAGGCCACACCGTCCCAAATAGCCGGCAGCCTGCTCGGGCGAACTGGGGTACTGTTGGCCGGCCAAAGTATCACCCCTTTTTCTTCCGGGCTTTCTTCTGCCGTTTCCCAATGGGTGTATCGGCCTGCCCTGTCGTAACAATAGGCGATGTGATGGCTGGCGCCTGTGCCGGCGCCGGTGGTGGTGGATCGACTACCCATGTTTGCCCGTTCCATTTTGCCGGTGTGGCCTGGGGCTCAACAAATGTCGCATGAGCCGGAAGCAAATACAACACGGGGAGCAGCGGATCGGGGTCGGCATCGCTTTCCCCCAGGTATTCACCGGTATGTTCACAAAAATGGTAAACCTTCATTTTACTGGTATTTGATGCAGTACATCAACGCGATGTTCCTGGGCCGCGTCTCGTTGCCGCCATAGTCCTCAACGTTATCGCTGCTGGAAAAACCGGAAGTACCGGTAACGGCTGGCGGTAAGTCAAAGCCTGTCAAACTGCCTGGGCCGGTTTGCACATCCCGAAACAGGTGTTTGTGTGTTTTGAAGTCATCGGCCTGGGCTGTACCAATCGCCCGCCCCGAATCAATCCCACGGCCATTATCCCAGCCACGGACAAACTCGCCTCGCAGATCGGGCAGGTTGAATGTCGTTGATCCGTTGCCGGCGCCGTACGTCGTGCCGATCCGGGCAAACAGTTTTCCGTAAGTTGACCGGCTGACCGCGGCTCCATTGCATTTAAGCCAACCATCCGGGACCGTGCTATGTGCAAACGCTGTCACCATACCAATGTCATCGGCACCGGTGACAAAAGTCCAGGGATACCATGCATCAGTATCCCACCGGCGCCAGTAAATGCGGTTTCCGATGAAAAGTATTTGGATCAGTTGGTTCCCGCTGTCGGCCCCCTGAAAGACAATCATGTGCCCGACAGGGCCATTAAGCCCCCCCAGGCTTTCGGCGCTGGGCCTGTTGGCTGCCGTACTGGGCACAATATTGAAGCCCAGTTTAAACGCCGAAAAACTATCGCAGTCGGTGCAAACATTGCAATCCGCCCCCAGGCCAAACGCACCGACCGGCATTACCTGCCCGGCGCCGGTGCCGGCAGCCAGCAGGGCAGCGCTCCCCAGGCCATTTATTTTCGCGGGGTCAACTTTGGTGCCGTCAGGGATAAGCACATTATCCAGTCGGTCCCGCAGGAATTTAGTGCGGTTGACCAGCTGTTGCGCCTGCTGGTTTGCGATCCCGCCAGGGCCGCCGAGTACAGGATCACCGGTTTCGAGTTGGTAAATACCGGCTTCCCAGGTGGATGTTTCAGTAAGATTTGCCATGTTGGTCAGAATATGATTGTCCAGGTTCCTTCCAGACGGAAGGTGTTGTCTTTGGCAATGGCTGCCCGCGTTTTGCGGGCGAACAAATCGCCGTTATTGGTAAGGCCAAACTCCGTAATGGACAGGCCGTTGCCTTCGCTTGTTTCCAACGACCAGTTGAATGCGACCTGCCCCGTCGCCGGGTAGGTTACACTCAACAGGGCTTTATCCAGTTGGTTGGTGAGCGCCGTATCTCCCAGGGCCGGCGCCGCTGTACCTTCACCAAACGCAATACCATCAACCGCGAACACGGATGCGCCGCCCAACAGTTGCGCCAGGCTATTCCGCCCCAGGTTGACAATCAAATTTGCGTCCCGGTATTCTTCCAGGACGGCGCCGTCAACCTGGCGCACTTTGCGGAGGTAGAATTCCCCGCGGACAGTTACTTTCTCTGACGTTGCGTTCATAGTATTTCGGTTGAAATAAGGTCGCCGTTTTGGTAGATTTTTAATTCCAGCGGATCAGCCCCTTTGTCGTAGTTGCTGGCGCCGTTGTACGTGCCCAGGCCGTCGAAGTATAACCCGGCTGTCATGTAGTCAGGTGAGTTTAATGGATCGGCGTACAGATCAAATGTATCATCTGAAACAACCGCCGTGTCAGCAAAGGTAAGAGCAAACGTAATATCAACGAGCCTCGATCTCACGTTTTTGTATTCCTCCACCATCACCGCAATCCGCGCCCGATCAATTGCCCCCAGGGGTTTAGCATCTGGCACAAATATTTTGATCCGGAAGTCGGCCCAAAAGCCGCCGCCGTATGTCTGCGTCCCATCGTAGTTGTAAACGCCATCGTAATTCACGCTATCCAAAGAAACGTGTTCAATGATGGTTACATCTTGGTATCCGACCCGCCGTATTGCCTCCTTTACTGCCCAGGGGGTGCCCTTGCGCCGGTGCAACTCTATTGCACCTTTTATGAGTGTTCGTTTGGCCTGCTCTGTGTCTGCCAAATCCCAGCCGCCTGCCCCCATTACATCGAACTGCTCCGCAAGGTACAACAGCACAGCAGCCGGGACCGTGTTGATGTTATAGACCAGCACAGGCGTAATGTCCAGCCCATCCAGCCGGGTACCGGAGGCCAGATCAAAGGCCGCCAGGTGTTGAATGTGCCGGATTGATGAAGCGACAAGTTTATCAGCCATCGGTCGTGTCGGTTATCGTGATAGTAACGGTGCCACAAATACCAACCTCTGTTTCTCCCAGGATCAGGTCGGCAGCCGGCTGGATTACATCTACCGAGTAAACCTTGTCGGCCAAAAGTGCAGCCGCTTTGATTTGATCGATGGTTATGTCTTGCCCCAGGCGCCGCGCTCGGTTTGCCTTGTACGCTTCTACCTGTGCTGTCACTTCGGCCAAAACAGTGTCGGCGTCCAGCCCGTTGAAAATGACTATCTCAAGTTCGATATCGTATGCCGAAATCGTTGGGCTTTCTACCAATACTGTGTCCGTTAATGGCCGCACCGTTTCGTCGTTGCAAGCGCTGGCGACCAGGTTCAATATCGGCGTCGGCGTTTCTGTACCATCGGCCATCAGCGGCAATATCTTGACAGTGCCGGGTGTTGGCTGGATCACGGCGACATCCACGATTAAAACGCTGGCTGTTTTTGCCCAATACTGATAGGCGCCCCGGCTGCCGGCTGTGCTGAATGCTGCCGGCGCCAACCGTATGCGTTCACGCAATTGGTCGTCTGTTTCTGTGTCTGCACCGCCAACCGTTGCATCCGTATTGGCTGCCGTAAGTAACCAGGGCACCGGGTCCAAAATTTCGGTTATCTCCCCCAGGGCATACCCGTTGCCGATCACGCCAACAGGTGACGCGAACGCCTCCACCGAAACCGTATCTGTACCAACGGGCACGGAAACCGTTTCTACGGTCGCAAAAAACACCTTTCCGTCTTTACTGGCGACCCGGGTGTTTTCCGGTATAATGACGCCAGTATGTCCACTAACGAGCGTAAACTCAAGAGTGCAGACGGCCGGCGCTGACGGCAACCGTACTACACCGACCAGTTCACCCAGGTAGTCAAGTGCTGGGGCGCTGGCAAATGCGACCAGGTTTTGCAGAGCCGCGTTTTGTATTTGGGACCGCAGCAGGCTTTCCCGGTAAGCATAGGCATTCAGCAGCAGGCGTTCTATTTGCGCCGGTTGTAACACCTTCCCGGAAAGTTGTTGGTAAATGCTCACCAAGTCGGCAAGGATTGCATCAGGATCGTTTTCGATAAAAACCGGAGGTGTCGTAGTCATGGTGCCAGGCCTTCACCCGATTGGGTGGTTATTGGTTGCAAAAGTTGTGTCGAAAGCACAGCCGAAAGGTAAGGCGAAAATACATCAATGCCCGGCGCATTTAATTGGCTGTCCAGAAGCCCGACCAGCAGATCGGCCTCCCCCTGCAAAAATCCGATCTTAAACCGCCAGGATATGTTAAAGCGCACCTTCTGCTCCCTGTCCACAATTTGGTAGATGACACGGTTTACAGTTATCCGCGGCTCCCACATCGCAAAAGCATCCGCCAGGGCCGCCGCCATTGCCGGCGCCGCTGTTGTTGTCGGCTGGTCAATGAACTTGTAAAGATCACAGCCAAAGAGTGGACGGAGTGGATCGGTGCCCGGTATGGTTGCCGCAATGACAGCGAGGCATTGATTTACGTCATCAGTGCCCTCTACGACCTGCCCTATTTCAGCGGCGGCCAATTGCCATTCGGCTGATTTTATGTCTGCGAGTGTCATGTGATTGTAACGGTTATCGTGATAGTGCCGGTGACTGGGCCGGCGCCGTTGGCAAGGGTTGGAACGATTACTGCCGTTTCAATGGCATCCTTTACCTGGGCACCAATTTCTTGCGCCAGCAGTTCAGCCAGTTCGTCGGCAGCGGCATCCGCATCATCGGTATTGTCCCGTAATGCCAGCAATTTCGATTTTATGGAGGCTTTGAGTGCAGTAGCGTTGAAAGGCATCAGGCTTGGAATAAATCTGGTAAACGGTTTTTGATTGCTGTATATGCTGTCGCGTTGATCGGTGGCCCGCTCGGGCCTGTGCTGGTCGTATGGGTTTCCTGCAGGATGGTGTCGATCAGGTCCGACAAGATGGATTTCAATGATTCCCCCCCGCGTTTGATCGTAACACCGTCAGGCGTTACAACTATTTCAGTCGTGCCTATTTTGGCCGACAGCCTACTTTCTTCGGTGTTGTACTCAATCTCCGCGCCGTCCGAAAACTTTGCCCTGTAAACGCCAACGGCGCCGCTATCTGGCAAATCTTCGTCATTGTAAAAGGTGCCCAGGATCAACCCATCCTCTACCGCACTATCCATAAGACACGCAACCTGTGTACCAACGGGCAAAAAGTACGTGAACTTGTTGTCTGTTGATCCCTGCACCAAATACGGCAGCGGCGCCGTGATTATGCCGTCCTCGGTGAACTCCACACGCGCCAATCCTTTGTCTGGTTGCGTTTCGGTAATGATCCCAAAGAGTAGTTTCGAGTGGCTCATATTTTGATTACCTCCGTTTTTACACCCGGGTCCGGTTGTTGTGGCAACCGCTTATCGCTGTCAGCAACCGCCCCGACCCGTTTAAATTCTATGTCAGTAAAATACCCGCTCCGGGTAACGTTGTGCCGGCTTTCCGTAATGTGGTACAGCCCACTAAATTCACCAAGTCCATGGAGTGCGAAGTTATTGCCAGCAACCATCCAAGGGGCGCCGGCCATTTGTGCCGATCCGGTAAACTCTTTTCCGTTCTCCCGGTGGAGCGCCGCTTTGGCTTTTTGGTCGGCCTGGGCTGTTGTTTCTGCCCTGGCGACCACCACGTGTTCGTCGCCAGGTGCAGCCGTTGCAAAACTTACACCCGATGCGTTTTGGAAGGTATCGGCTTTGTATTCGTATTGGACGGCTTTTTTGGCTGTTGGGTTCCGGGCCGCAACTTTGGCGCCGGCATAGGTGCCAACCGTTTTTATCCGGATTGCGTACCGGATCAGGTCGGCGGGCGTCAGGGTGCCGGCAGGCTGGGCCGCTTCCAGGTCATACACCGAATGGAATGTAATGGTTTTATCCCGCAGGCTGAACACATACCCGTATTCAGCGGCCAACCGTGACAGGTATTGCAAATCGGTTTGCCGGTGTTGTGTACTCCGTTTAATGGCGACGTTCCCGATGGTACCCTGCAAAGAAAACCCGTGTTTGTCGGCAATGGCCTGGGCAATTTGGCGAAGCGTTTTCTTTTCGTGTGCGCTGCTGGTTTTGGTACGAACGGCCTTCCCGGCGCCGGCAGCAATGGCCCGGATGGTTAGGGTGTTTGGCGGCCCTTCATATTCAACCTCGTCAACTTCAAAGGTGCCACAGTTTACAGATACGCCAGCATTGCCCAGGGTAATGACCAGGCTATCGCCGCGCTCGGGCAGCCAGGCGTTACGGAACCGGCCATCGGTGTCATCGAGGCGCAATTCAACTTCGTCGGCCGATCCCTCTACCCGATCCGTATAATTCAACGACAGCAGCATCGGCGCCAGGTCGCCCGTGACGTTTTTGCCGTTGTATTGAATCAAATACGAGTATTTTGGTACGCTTGCCATATCATTTTTTCCAAGGTGGTAAAACTGTTGCGGCGGATGTGCCTCCGGTCACGGTTTCAATGATCGGGACAATGATCCGGAGGCCGGCATCTAAAAAAGGCGTCGCCACGACCCCAGGGTTTGCAGCGATCAGGTTTAAAAATTGCCCTGCCCGGCCATAGGCTTTGAATGAGATCAAATCCCAACGGTCCCCGGCGACAGTGATGTATTCGGTAAATTCGGTTGTCATAGTCTGCGAAGGCTGATTTGGTTCTCAATATTGGTGCCCTTAGTTACCATATCTCCAAACAGTGTGCCCAGCCCTTGCACACCGGCAAAGGCATTACCAGCGTCGCCGCTGATGATCGCTTGAATGACCGCTGGTATTGCCCCGGCTGCCTGCTGTGCGGCTGCCAGCATTTTCGGAGCGGTTTGGGCGAGGTTGACATAGGTTTGGAGGTTTGAAATAACCTTTTCCACGGATGCCTGTGCCGCCTCTATTTGCTCCTTTGCCTGCCTTAACCGGCTGGCTGCCGTCGTGGTATCCGCCTGTGCCCGCTTTATTTGCGCCTGGGCAGCGACGGCCCGCGATTGGGCATCACGTGCAGATGCGCTCGTGATAGTGGAAGGTCGGCCCGGTAGTGCAGCCACAGGCCGCACAGGTACAACTTTCCTTCTGTCGTTTGCAAATGCAGCATCCTCGGCGCCCTGCTGGGCTGTTTCGTTTGCATTGGGGTCGTAGAACTCCCGTGCTGTAACATCTACCATCGCTTCAATGAGCGCACCATCTGGCGCCCACTGAATTTCATTTATCCCCAGTTGTGTTATCACATACCGCCCCAGCAGTTGCCCGGCGCCATCGGTGAGCGGCAAAATAGTCGCCGCTTCTTTGGCCTGGCGCAATTGCCCGACAACGGTTGGCACATCCACAAATTGCCGGTGGAGGTGCATCGTAAACCCAACCTCTGTTAACTCGTCCCCGACGTGTTGCAACCTGGGGCGCCCGGTGGCCAATGCCACGTCGCCATATTTGGCCGCCTCCGTGTACCGGATGCTGTCAGGAGTAAGAAGCCCCTGAAATGTGATAGGGCCGAAAGTTGCGTATGCCATGCGTCAAAATTTTACCCGCTGCCCGCGTTGGATTGCGTCGTTTATGATCCGGGCCAATTCATCTTTGTGTGTCCGTAACACCGCCATCAGATCGCCACCATTTGCCCCAGGTGAAAGATTTACTGTCGGCGAGTAGTGTATAACCACTCCGCCACCAGAACCGCCCTGTGCAGCCCCAACAGGCGCCAGGGCTGGCGTTCTGGCCACGGTGCCAAATGCTGCCCGCGTGACGTTCCCGATTGCCTTTACCAATGGCGCAGGTACCAGGGCGCCCGCAATTGTTTCGACAATCTGGACCCGGTGCAGGTCACGGAATGCCCCCTCTTTGGCTGGGCTAAACGGCAGGAACGCCCGCATTTTTTTGGTCAGGTTGCCGATTGCTTCGCCCACTTTCCCGATCATCGACATGATCCCGTCAATAATGGATGTGACGATGTTTTTGCCGGCCTCCCAAAATTTCGCTCCCAGCCCTTTCAGCCAATCCCAAACCTTCATAAACACCCCTTTGATAGATGTAAAGACCCAGGAGTAAAACTGTACTATTTTAGACCAGTTTTTTATGATGATCCCGAGCGGGTTTACAGTGCTGAATACCATCCAAATGAATTTAACCCCAGCCAGGAAAGCCCCCTTTATCCAGTTCCACGCCTGCACCGCATAGCCTACGATTGCCTTCCAAATCTTGTTAAAGAAGGCCGCGATGTCATTCCAGTAAACATAGATCAGGGCCGCAACCGCTACCACTGCCATCGCTATCAGGATGACCGGATTTGCCGCTGCCAAAACGTTCATCATCAACAACGCACCATTCACCAATTTAATCGCCCCAGCGATCATCAGGACAGCGGAAACGCCAGCAGTAACCAACCCAATAAATTTGAACAGTTTGGGATTGTGGCTGGCAAAATTTTGGATAGCGGCGGCTGCCCGGTTCATCAAACCGACGATTGCCTTAATTTCTGGGCCAATGGATTGCCCCATTGCGGCCATAGCGTTTTCCACGGTGCCCGCCGCTGCCTCCCAAAGATTGGCCACTGTGCCGGCTTGTATGGACACCTTTTGGTCGAGGCTGCCCTGGGCTGCCATTTTCTGGACAGCTGCATTGTACCCGGCGACGCCATTGGCCGCAATGATCGCAGCGATCTTCCTGTCCTCGCCTTCGCCGAAGATCGAGGTAAGTATCGACAACCGTTGTGCGTCTGATAACTTCCCAAGTTGCCCCAGTTGCCCGACCAGGTTTTCCACCCCCTTGAATTTCCCGGTGGCTTTATCCACAAAGTCCCAATGGAGGCCGTACTGCTGCAATTGCGCGTTCGCCGCTGCCATCTTTTTGGGGTCAAAGATCGCAGTCATAAGCCGGGACATACCCGATCCCGCCGTTTCCCCTGACTTTGTGATTGGGATAATGGTACTGAACAGGGCCGCGAATTTACTGGCATCCCCCAGGCCGCCGAGGCCAAACTGTTTGAAGCCTGCCCGCCCAAAGGCGTATCCCATTTCCGTGGTTTCCACTCCAAGGTTTCGCGTCCGTTGGATCACATCCATAAACTTTTCCATATCCTTGGAAGCGACACCGGTTGCAATGGCAAGTTGAGCCGCGAATTTAGCACCCTCTGCGTATGGCATTTTCAAAACAATCGCAAGTTTGGCCGCCGCGCTGCCGGTGCCATCAAGGATGTCTTGTGCTACTTGCCCGTTACGCATCAACTCTATCATCATGCCCTGCAAATCAGCCGTTGTACCCGGCAAGATGTTGCCCAACTTAATCGCCAGGGCATTCACGTCTTTAAACTTGTCCCCAACCAACCCGGCGTCATTGGTCATTTGGCTGGCAAGGTCGGCGCTGGATGATTCCAGTTTTGTGTAGGCCGAGATGACGGGCACCATACCGGCAGCAATGGCCCCACCATATCCAATCAGTCCATACCCGGCTGTCGTGTAACGTTGCGACTTTTCTGCCAACCCACGTAGAGCGCCCTCCGACCTGGCTGCTGCCTGGGCTACGACACGGCTCATGTGGTCGTATGCCGTGAGGATGATCGCTGCCCGCATAATGTTATTCATCGTCAGGAGGCTTGTTTAGTTTGTTGTGCAATTTTTTGGCTTCAATACTCCACCAAAAAAGGTCGCCGATCCGCATATCCATTAAAGCCCGGTGCGAAAAGTGGCAGAAGTGCGCAAGGAACACAAAATCCTCCGCACTTAAATAAAATTTGACCCAAACTCGGCCATGATTGTCAGGTAATCATTGAGCGGCATTTCTTCAATATCCTCCATTACGATTGCCCGGCCATCATAAACGACGAGCAGGGAAACCAGGGCAGGCATGAATTTGGTTTGGTCGCCGTTGGCGATGCGCCCCGCTTCCATCGCGTGTTTGCCCTTGCCTTCGGTAAGGATCGCAGTTTTGCCGCTGGGCAAAGTCAGGGTTTTGGTTCCGGGTTGGGTTGGTGTTGCTGTTGTGGTGGTTTCCATGTGTGTGAATGTTACCTATCTGTTTAAAAAAAGGGCACAGGGACGGCGCCCGGTGCCCAGGTGTTTTATCTGTGCGGTTTGGCCTGGGGTTTAGATGCCCAGGTTTTGCCGGTAGTTTGCCAGTATGTCCTCGCCGTCCACTTTGTAGATATTGGCCAGAACATCAATTTCGTAGATCGCAGCCCCGTCGAACTCTACTTTTACATAGGTGACGGTGAGCATGGATTCCAGTTCGACGTTATCGTGCTGTTTGAAGTTGCCAGCGGGTACGTTCTTGAACATCCCGGTAACATAGCACACCACGGGCCGCTCGGCTGTGCGCCCTGCTGCACCGTATTCTTCCACGGAGCCACGGCATTGCAGTTGCACCGCCTGGGTCGGGTTGGCGGCCTTCTTCATTACCTCTGCGTAAAAAGAATTCCACTTGATTTTGCACTCCATTTTGTCGATGCCGCTGAAAAGTTCAACGGTACCAACCATACCGAGGCCTTTGTGGTCGGCCATCTTGTGTTTGATGTCGGGCAGGGTGATTTCTTCGGCACGGCCGAGAAAACTGTTGCCATCGACGTAGATATTGGCGTTCGTGAGCCGGTTTACTTTCAGTGACATGGCGTGTGTGTGTTTTATGCCCAGCCGGGCCGGTTCTTATTTAAGGTTTTTGAGGTAGTCGATATTGATAAACGATTCGAACGTGATGCGCTCGGTGGCAACCGGTGGCATAAAGTCGATATCGAACGTCAGGTGCCCGGCAGCCAATTCGGTCGGCGGGTTCTTGGTAACGTCGTACCGGCAAACGCCATCGATCAGGGCGCCGCGCCCGATCAGCGTCCGGATAAACGAATTGACGCTCTCCCGGATCGCGTCGATGATCGCTTGGTTCAATGGCCGGTCCAGGAATTGGAGCATGGCTTGTTCGACGCTGACGTGGATAACGTCGGCTGTGCGCCGTACAGGGATGAACGTTTGCGGATCGCTGGCGGATGGGAAACTTGCATTGCGGTTGCCCCAAAGCCGGAAGCCCGTACCAAAGGCGTTGAAGATGGTAACGATCCCGGCAGCATTCAATTGATTGGCTTCGCTGTTCGGGTCGTTTATGCTGGCGCTGATGGTTGTCAGCGGCGCCGTGATGCCTTTGATCTCGCGGTTAGATGGCGACCACCAATAACCGTTTTCGCTGTCCTGTGCGCAAATGACGCCGGCCACATACGGGGTGACGGATCGGGTGTCACTGTTGCCGGTGCGCAAGTTGGGCACCAATACGTTCGGGAATGCCAAAATGGTCCGTTGGCTGGATGTGCCCCAGCCGTAGAAACTGCCGGCATTGCCACGAGCGGCAATAACCTGTGAAACGCTACCGCTGTTCGGCCCGTCCAGAATACAGACACCACGGTAAGCATCGGCAGCAACTTGGAGCGCTTGGTTTACACCATCCAAATCCAATTCTTGGATGTCTGGGGCGATGAATATTTTGGCATCGAAACCGAATGTACCTTGCGCCAGGGCAAAGGCTTCCAGGCCGGTAGGCGATACGCCAGCCGTGCCAACAAATTGCTCGGGCGTCAATGTGGTGGTGTCCAGATAATCGTAGGACACTTTCAGTGACGTGCCATTGGGCAGCGTATCGAGGTCCAGGATCGTAAACACGCCAAAGTCGTCTTTGGAGTAATGGGTTCCCTCTGTGTAGGTGATGGAACCGGCGCTGTTCTTGACGCTGTAACTGCTGCCAACGGGCTGAAACTCCGATGTGAATTTGCCATTGGCAACGGCGACAACTTCATCAACAACAGATGCGAGGTTATCACCTTCATCCAACACGTTGACGACGATCACCTGGCCGGCGCCCTGGGCAAAAATGGCGTTCAATGCCTGGGGTATGGTAAAGCCGTCAAGTTCGGAGCCAAACTGCTCGGCGTCATTCTTGGAACTGACGAGCGTCAGCGTGTTTACCGGGCCTTTCGGTGCGATCCCTACGAGGCCGACAACGGCGCTCCGCACAATGGTAATCGGTACGGCGCCTTTTTTTACTTCCAGGGTTTCGACCCCGTGCAAGAAACCTGACATGATGGATGCGGTTTTAGTTTAAATATTGAGATGCCCCAAAGGTAATTCCGTTTTGGAATTACGATAGGATGTTTTTTACTGCCTTTGGTTGTTGACGACCAATAGCGACGCCCCAATCATGTAAAGAGTTCGTGACGTTGTGCCAGCCGTTTTTTCGATTTGGGTATAAACACCCATATTCGTCGTGTTCGGTACGTTCGTTGTCGTTACGCCAACAGATACCCCATTTATGAACCCTTCGCATTCGGCTCCATTGGGGGCGACAACAACGATAAGACTTTGCCCAGTTGCGCCCGTGCTATTTGTCACCGGTGCCGTGCTGGTATTTATTACTGTTTCCGTTGACGATTTACGCGCTACGAATTGCCAGTTGCCCGAGTTTGTGCCGTGTGTGTAGCGGAAATAAACACCATCCCCAGGCTCGCCCGTTGGGTTTGCAGAAGACATCCAGCCACATCTGGCATAATAGGTATTTGTACCATCTGATGCAGCCGAAAGCCCAAAAAATGATTGATAACGGAGATAAGTTGTAGATACGCTGCGAACCATCGCGTTTGCTGGGGTACCAATAGAGCCTTTCCCTGTCGCGCTTGAACTCGTTGTGATTCCACTTGACCCCCACGGGCTGCCACCGTTACCCGATCCACTGCCTCCGGTGTTGGCCTTCACAAAAAAGTCGCCGTTTGTACCGCTGCCGGTGGTGCCCGCAACCCCGTGACGAAATTGTGCGGACAAAACATAGTCTGTGTCGTAGTCAAACGGGGTTAATGCGATCCAACGTGAAAGAGTACCATCGTATAAAAGTTCAATCCCACGCCCAGGCAGTATAAACCTATCCGTGTTGTCGAAGGCGAACCGGTTGCTTGCGCTGCTGGATGCAGATTCGGCACGAAGCATCACGGTATAAGAACCGACATTTACCAAAGTCACCCGGCGCCCATCGGCGCCCCCTGCCAACCCTGTGATGATTCTAAAAGTGCCATCGGTTGAAAGCCTGATAACGCTGGCGGTAGACAACCCGGTTGGCGACCAATCGTTCTGATTTGCCGTAAGTTGTGACGGGCTGATTATCCCGCCCTGTACAAACTGTTCGGCCAATGCTGCGACGGTGATAGTTGTATTGGCACCGCCATCGGTAAGTTTGATATTCGATCCCGCAGTCAACACCCGTTCAGCGGACAATGTGCCATCGCTGGCGAGAGTGACATACTGTGCGCCAGTAGGCGCACCACTCCCTCCACCGGCACCAATAGACTGCCAATCGGTGCCGTCGTACCACTCGATTATATCCGCGTCAGTGTTCATGCGCATCACGCCAGCGGCACCCGTTGGCCTGTTCGCAGTAGTCCCAACAGGCAGCCGGATTCCATCGGTAGCCGCGGAGCAATCCAGTGTATAGGCTGGGGTTCCGTTTTTGATTCCAATATTGCCATCATCACGGACCCGGAAAAGTAGCGTTCCGGATGTGTTATAGGCATCGAATGCCGTTGTGCTGCTGGTATTGCCCAGCCCTACGACGTTCAACCTGGCGGGCACTTCCGGGTAAATTGATTCATTTCCGAAAATTGACTTGCTGTTGCCCGTTTCAAGTGCCCAATAATTAGGAGCGCTTGTTAGATTGTTATGGATAAGCAGGCCGTTTACCTTACCATTCGCGCCCCCCGTTTGGTTTACCGTACCATCAATTTCAAGCATCGAATAAACGCCATTCCCTGACGTTGGTGCAAAGCCGGCAGATAGCCGAAAGTTTGATGCGCCCCCGCTGGTAATCGTAGATGTTACAGATGTCGGCTGATAAATTCGAGCGTTTAAATTGAATGTGCCGGTGTATGTCGCACCGACAACAGCGACACCGGTGCCCTGAAAATATCCGTCACTGGTAATACGCGACGTTTCGGATGCCCCGCTGTTGTACCCCTGCAGAATGTATGACGTCGCATCAGATGACGAACCCTGTGCCTGAATCCTGGCGGTTCCGCCGCCTGGCGGCTGGGCAATGCGAAATTCAAGTCCTGATGCATCCCATTCGATATTTGCATCTGACCAGGTTGTCGCCGAACTGGCGTTGGTTATGAGCAACCGGTTAGCGCTGCTGCTCGCCTGCAAAAGCCGGGCCGGGTCGATGGTTGTCACCTGTGCGCCAGCAGTAAAAACGAGCAGCAGCGCTAACGCTGTAAAGAGTTTACGCATCATCATGGCGTTTTAGTCCCTTGTTTTGGTTTAATAGCGACGGCCCGAGCCTTGCCCAGGATGTCCTCAAGGGTACGGTTTTCTTCCCGCACCTGGGCCGCCTGGCGACGGAGCAAAACCAACCGCTCCAGGAGTTGTATTTCGGTTTCAATCACGCCGAGGGTTTCGTGGCCCTTTGCCAGATTGATTACTACCTGCCCGGTGTCGAATTTGGTTTGGTTCTTGCCCTGCTGCATCAGGAACGAATTTTGCGTACTGTCCCAGGTAATGGAATAGTCCGTTTGTGCAGGCAATGCCAGCCCGCCAGCCAGCAACAAAGCAATGATCGAAAAAAGATGTTTGATTTTCATACGTGTGAATGTCGTATTGGTTAAACAAAATGTGGTGATTAACTCGCGGTAATCTTCTTGACGATGATTTTTTGGTTGGCAACCAATGCCGTCAAAAATGTGATTACCGATCCGGACAAAGTGATGTCCTCGCCGGCGCCCCAATCAAGGTGTACCCCATCCACAAAAACCATCGTGTCGGTAGTCAATGGGGTAAAGCCGCTGACGGTGCAAGTTGTTTGCCCGCCTGTGCTTATTTCCTCATATCGCTGTACCGTAATGGTTGGCGCCGATGCTGCTGCCGCGATGGTGATGGTGTTGGATGATCGGGTTAGCGTTATCCCGCTGCCCTGTGCCAGGGTAACGGTACCGCTTCCAGGGCTGCCCAAAATAATCGTTCTGTCGCTGCCCGATCCGTCGCCGGCAGATAGTGCCGGGTGTGTGATGGTTGTATTGGTTACGGTGCCAGCAATGGTCCCGTCATCATTTAACGTAAATACGGGCACTTGCGTTGCCGATCCATACGTTCCGGCTGTCGCTTGGTTTGCCCTGCCCAGGCGTTTAAATGTCAGCGAAGTAGACCCCACGGTAATGGAGCCATCGGTAGTGAGCGCCCAAACGCTTTCCCCCTGGGCAGTACCTTCCTCTACATAAATCACGGCGCCGTTCGGCATTTCGGTAGAACCATCAAAGTCGGTTACCCTCGACCAGGCGCCGGTTGCGGATGCGTATAGGCCGTTCGCGCTGGCTGTGCTTTGCCCGACAACCAATACCCTGTCGTTAGTTGCGGTCGCAACCCCATCAATCGTTTGGTTCCCGGATAGCGTTATGTTTGAAGTGGCGACAACCCTGGCGGACTGTTTATAGGCATACGATCCGGTCGATACTGATAATGTGGTATTCCCGGATACGCCATCAGCGTTGCCCAGCCCCAAGGAAAGCCCTGCATCGCTGGCAGATGTGGCAAAGGATCGTTCCACGAATGTACCCGCGCCGGTCTTTACGACAAAGCCGGTACCGGTAAGGCCAGCCAGGCCACTCAATTCAGCGTCGATGGTAAAGTTTGGATAAGTGCCGGTGATGCCGGTGCCCGTAAAGGCTACCGTTTGGTCGGGGGCGCTGTTGGTGATTTGGTTGCCGGACAAGGAAATGCCGGTGCCAGCCGTTGCGATGGATGCCAGGTTTACCCAATCGACCCCACCGGAGCCATCGGTTACCATCAATTCGGAGTTGGTGCCGCTCGGTTTGAGCAAACGGGTAGCGTCCACTTTCGTGGTTTGTGCCCAGCCAGCAGAAGCCGCCAGGATCAGGAGCATTAAGAAAAGGATGCGTTTCATTTTTGCAAATGTTAATTTTCGATAATAAGTACAAAATCCTCACCGGTTGCTGCCAACACCAAAACGAGGTCTGAACCGCTAACGGTATAATCTTTAAGGTACTGCATCCGAACGCCGGATCGGTACAAATTTATGCGATATTCCCGATTTGACGATGGTATTGCATCTGCCGGGCTTATTGTTGTGCCAGTAACACCGGCAAATTCTTCATAGGTCTTTGATCCCGAGCCGCCAGTTACCGTGTCCGGTGCCCAGGTTGTGCCATTCCATGCCAACACCTGCCCAGGTGTTGCGCCGCCCTGTGCGATCTTAGCGCCTGTCACTGCCCCGTCGTTGATATGTATAGACCGGATCGCCGATGTAAGAACCTGGGCCGAATCAATGCCCTCAATGGACACGAGGCGGCCATTGGCTGCAAATGCCGCAAAAGTTCTTTCAGTTGCCCGTGCAGGCGCAAGAGTTGGCTGATTGTCGAACATTACGCTGTCCGTTGTCGCAAATTCAAACAACCCGCCATTCGCAAACACATCCGCATTCAACGACAGGCCATTTGCGCCGGCGCTGATGCTGATACCGGTTTCGCCATCTATGTACAAGTCGGCGCCGGTGGCCGTAATGTCAAAGCCGGTAGAGTTATGCGAAAAGACCAGGCTGTTGCCCCCACGGATCAGCCGCAGGAAATTGTTCGGGTCGCCGCTGGTAGATTCTTTGGCCAAAATATCAACCCCATAGGCAGGCGCCCCCAGTAGATCAGGGTCGGCCATGTCCAACGTCATGCGTTGGTTTGCCCAGGTAAAATTCGTGTCGCTGGTAATGCCGGCTCCGCTCCCAACAACTATTTGCCCGCTCGGCTGTGAAACGCCGGCGCCGGTTTGATCCACCGGCAGCCACTTTGCCCCATCCCAGCCCAAGACTTGCCCGGATGTCGGTGCAGTAGTGGCCACAGGGCGCCCGCCGACTTTTCTGGCGTATATTTTTGTCGCCAGGGCTGTCGGTAGTACCAAATCGGTCGCACTTGCAAACGTGGTATCAGATGAAAAGGATGTCACTTTAAACGATCCCATCCACAACGACTGCCGCGCTTTTAGGTGGTCGGCGGTCGTTGTGGTGCCGGTTTGCCCCCAGGCAAAAGTCCAGGCCATCACAAAAAGAAGGATCAGTAAAATGTTCGTTTGTTTCATCCCATTAAAAATATCTTGATTTCCACAATGCCGGTGAGCCCAGTAAAAAGCACATCAAGAGGTCCAAACCAGTCGAAAACATCCACGGTGAACAATCTCGGTACACCGGCTTCAATTGGTTCGTTTTCCAAATACGTGGTAGCCCCAGCCGTTACCGTCAAATCAAAATTGGCGGTCGATTTTATGATAAACTTCGCCAATATTTTACCCTGCTGCAAAGGCATGGTTATCGTTTCACTGCTATCCGTGTTCAAATTGGCAACCCCAGCGGCACCCGGCATTTGCTGGGCTGATGCGCGTTTGGTCACGCCATTTTGTACGATGGGGACAATATCGTACACGTTGACACTTTCGGCAGGGGGGAGCGAAAGGATCGGTACAAGTTCCAACGATGTTACCGGTTCTGGCATCAGGTTGTTACGTTTACAGTGTCAACGGTTATTTGTGTCACCAACACCTCGTCAACCGGATCGGGCAACGTAAGGGCCAACGCATCACATTCAAATGTAAACGCATAAACCCAAACCCCTTCCTCAAAGGCAACGTAGGTGAAATTTCTGGCCGAAAGCCGCCCCCAGTCTGATGGCCGGTATCCAAGGAGCCGGGCTTGTACCTTGTCTTTCAAATCGTAGAGGCCACCGGCGCCGCGAAGTACCCTGGCGCGTAAAACAACCTCTACGGTCGCCCGCTCTACCTGCACCACATTGTCGACAGATAATTGCCTGGGCACCCGATCCGTAATGTCAAATTCACTGCCCTTATACGCGACTATGACGCTACCGTTTGCGACGGCAGGTTTTGCATACTCTGCAACCGTTTCCGGCATTCGTTGCACGGTAAACCCATCGCCTACGATTGTGCCCAGGCGATCAGCAACCTCCTGTTCGAGTAGTTCATAGTTCATACCGGTGAAAGGTTTAATTTGACGGTTCTACCATCAAAATGCAAAGTGCTGCTTCTGACGTGGTAGTCGGTGCCGTCGATGGTAATCGTTTCGACGGCACCGGTATCACAGCTCTGGCGGAGGCCTGGGAATGCGGTATCCAAATACTCTACCATCCATTGAGGCTCATCATACCCGGCTGGGCCGGCAAGTTCCTCGCGGTCGGTTGGATAGTTCAGTAAAACTTTGCCTGTAATGGCTGGGCCGCCAGCGAGCGGAGCCCAGGTAGCGTCATATCCATATAAATCACGGACTGCCGTAAATACCTGCTCTTGCAGAATATCAAAGCGGGTGCCAGCCATTACAGTCGCAGTTTATTGATTCAGTTTGACGTGCCCGGTGGTGTCGCCGGACGCAGCAGCAGCGGCGGCATAAGCAGCCACAGCCGTTTCTGTGTCGGCTGTCGTAAACACGCTATTGGTTTCGTCCCAGTAGAGCGCAGCGCCAACGGCCCAGGTTTGGCCGGTTGCTTTGGGCAGGCTGTAAACGCCGCAAACATTGACCTCTACCGGATCGCTTTCGGCTGCATCTGTGACGCACACGCCGATAATCGAACCCAAGAGGATCGCTTGCCCGCTCACCACACCATCTACCGGCGCCGTCGCCGTAAGGGTACCGCCTTTTTGAATGAAGTTTTTCATTGCGGATCAGTTGAATAAGTAGTTATGAAAAAGGGGCAGGCGTTGACGCGGATCGCTGCCCGCCCCCATTGGTGACATTCACAAAAAAACCACGGATTAGTCGGTTACACGCACAAACCCACGGTGGTCGAGGGCTTTGGCGCCGAATACCATCCGGGCTTTGATCTCCAGGCCGTCCACCTCGAAACCGGTGCGCTGTTCGGTGAACAGTTCGCCGTCGCCTTCCAAGAAGGCATACTCGATGGTGTCGATCAGGCCGGGAGCAGCGACCAGATAGTAAAGGGCTCCACCGCTAATACGCGGTTCTACGATTGGCGTCAGGTTCGTGTTGAATGTCGGGTTTTGTGTGCCCGCCGTTTGGGGGGTATAGTTGACGCTCGTGTACTGCCAGGCCAACAGTTCATTCTCGGGACTTACCAAGATAAACTTTGGCTCGATGTTGAGGACTGTTTTGCCGTCCAGGTCTTTTTGCAGGCGCATTTTTGCACGGGCAGCCGCCAGGCCTTCGATGTCGAGGGCGCCATCACCATCGTTGCCGTGTGTGCCACTATCAAACAGGGCATTGCCGTCGCTCATATTGGGGTTCCCGGTAATGATCGCCCAAACGATATCCGACTGCTTTTGCGCAGCCTGCACACCGATGGATTGAGCGATCCGGGCAAAGGCGCCCAAATCATCGTTGACGATCATTTCGAACGTCACCGCGATGATTTTACCGAATTTTTCCACTTTGTAGCGCTCGGCGGCCTCCGTCATGGTGCCGTATTTGTATTCGCCGCCCTCGTTTACTTTGTCGAATCCGGACGTTTGCCCCAGTTGCACACGGGTCAATTCGCGGAAATCGACCGCGGATGTGCGCCGGCAAAATGGGATGAACGTGCGGGGGTAGATTTCATAAGCCGCCCGAAGGGTGCGGTTTACGGTGTTGCCCAGGATCAGGGGAAAGTCCGACGTGCTGTGCATACCGCCTCCACGTACCCCGAGGGCCGTTTCGGCGATCAGGCGCCGGTCCATACCCATCGTACGGACGCCGCGCAATTCCAGGCAATGCCGGGCCAATTCGAGCAGCGAATGCCCGCGATATTGACGGCCTTGTTCGGACAGTTCGTTGGCACCCGGGTCCATGCGATGGAGCAGGCTGTTTTCGATGGCGGCACGTGTACGGTCTTCGGGCGCATCACCCGAGACACGGGCGCCCTGGGCACCGTTGATTGGGGTTTGGCTGCCACGGGATTGCCACTCGGCGATGCACCGTTGCCGGGCCAATTCGGGTGTCATGTTGGGGTCGGCCAATAGCGTTTCTGCAAACGCCAGGTCGAGCCCAGCGGCACGGCAGGCCAAAAGAATTTCGCTGGCAGCGTTGCCACTCGGTTGCGCAGGCGCAGCCGGTGCAGCGGAGCGTTCGCCATCGGCAGCCGGTGCAGCGGGTGCAGCGGGTGCGGCGGGTGCAGCGGGTGGGGACGCCGGTGCAGCGGGGGAGGCCGGTGCAGCCGGTGCAGCGGAGCGGGTCTGGTCTACGGGCGGCTGTTCATTGCCCGGAACCGTTGTGGTTTGCTCTTCCATTGCGGATCGTTGCTGATTGTTAGGTGAAATGATGTATGCGGAGAAGGAACGGGTTTTATCCGATCCATTGTCGCTTCTAACCGCCGCCGACGTATCAGCGGGCACGGGGACAAAGGATAGTTCTTTTGGTTCCCAATCGATTGCTTTGTAAAGGGTGCGCTCTAATTCGACACCGATGTCTTGAATGTACTTGTAAACGGTATATCCCACGGAAACCCAACGGAGTGAACGCTCTTTGACCATCTTCCAGCAGGCTTCCCCTGCTTCCGTAGTCGCAAAACGCACCCGGCATTTCCCTTGCCGGCCGTCAACGCTGGCGCTGCCATCAACGACAGTACCAATAACGTTTTCGCGCACCGATCCCCAACGGGCATGATTGTCCAAAACACTGGCACCCCGATTCATAAAATCGAGACGAACGTGTGTAGGATCAAAGGACAGGGTTTCAAGTGCCCGGTCGCCATTGATCCACATTGGAACGGCTGCCGATCCATTACCAAAAGTTACCTCGACGGAGCGCTCGGCTTCGTTGATGGTGTCCGGCTGGATCGCTGCCCGGATATTCAAATCGCGGTCATAAACGACCGTCACTTGGTTGGATAGACTATTGCTCTGGTTTGGCATGGCGCAAGATTACGACTTTTTTGCTTTAGGTTGTTTTTTTGCGGTACCGCCTGGCGGTTCATCACCATCTGGCGGTTCCTCCTTTTGTTGCTTCCCGTTTGTCGGGTATTGCAAACCGGCAGCCTCGAAACGTGCGATGTCGGATGCGATCATTTCGAATAACTCGTCAGGATCATACCCCATTTCACGGACGCTTTCGGACCACGACGCAAGGTTGCCGCCAACCAAAGCGAGCAGCCCTTTTGCCTCCTTATCCGGGTCCAGCATGACGCGACGGGGTGGTGTCCAGGTAGCAAAGGCATTCAAACCAGGGCGACCAGTTTTTACCCTGGCGGCCTCCAAAAACCACTTCCACACCTCCTGACACAGGAGCGGGATAATCATGTGCCATTGCCAGTCCTCAATTTGCTTTTGAAATTCAATCCATCCCATCCGCCCGCTGCTGAAATTGACCTGGGCATAGTTACCAGTCAAAGCCTCGTATGATATGCCGGCACCGGCTGCGACGCCCTGTAAAATGGAGCGATCATATTCCTCATAATTGTCCGTCGCCGGTGGTGTACCGAACTGCACCTGCTTCCCTGGCGCCAGGTATTCAATGATGCCGGGTTCCACGCGCTCCAATGGGATAGGGCCGTTGGGGTTTGTTTGCCCTGGCGTCGGATCGCTTGGGTCGGTGACAAATGCAGTAAAGCAGGCCGCTATTTTTTGCCGGATCAGTTGCGCATCCACATATTCCTCATGGTCCCGAAGCCGCATCATAACGGCCGTCAAGAATGGTACCCCTCGAATTTGCCCAGGGCGCTCTTCATAATAGATGTGCAGCACTTCCGAAGCCGGGACAAAACTGCTGGTCAACCCGCGCAAAACATTGGTTTCGCCAGGGTGGCTATCCCAAAGCCAATACCCCTCGCGGGCGCCGGTGGTGCCGTTGAATTGTATGCCCTGCAAAATATAGGATTGTCCCTGCACCGCCTTCATACTGTCGCGGGTGGTATCCAGAAAATCAGATTCCAGCACTTGGAGCCTCATTGGCACCCCTGGGGCGCTCTTGTCCCGTATCCGGCGCACCAATACCTCGCCGCTTTCAATCACTGCCCGCATTACCTGGCGCTGGATGGTGTAAAAGGTTTTGCGCCGATCAGCGTCACAGCCGATATCATCAGCCCAGGTTTTCCACAAATCGCGGAGCGCTTTTTGGTGCCCGCCGACGCTGCTGCGAATGCTGGGCATTATACCGGTGCCGATAACGCTGTTTGGAATGACGTGGAATGAACGCCTGGCGTATGCGTTATTTCGCCCCAGGTCACGCGAACGGTTGCGCAGGGTATGCCCAGCCACTTCGATCTCCGTGTTTGCTGACGCTGGCGATGATCGCCAGTTCTTGCCACGGCGGTCAAGGCTGGCGCCGTCGTATTTGCGGGCATGATCTTCCAGAACCTTGATTACGTGCAAGGATCGGGCACGGGCGAGCGCTGTACTTGGTGAGACAGCGGCAATAACTTTTTCTAAGAAGTTCATAGGCCTCTGTGAAAGTCGGCTAAACGGCGCCCCCCAGGCTGCCCCGATCCACCGCCGTCCAGCCCGAGGGCTTTCCGGATAATGTCACGCGCTTTCAGCATTTCGGTGATGGTTTGGTACTTGACTTTTTTATCGCCATAGTACACCTCCAACGTCCCGGAAGCGATAGCCGCTTCCAATGCCGTGAGTTGCTCCTGGGTAAATGTGGTTTCTGCCATAACAGCCCGAAAGGTAAGAGTTTTTTATTACCAAAAATCAGATTTACGTTTTTCCCTGCCCGGTGGTGCGGCGGCCTGTTGCGCTGCCCGCCTCGGCATCTGCTGCAGAAGGGCATCGTAGTCGTTATCCGTCCACCTGTCTATGCCCGCAATGCAGGCGCCCGCCAGGGCATACACCCGGCAGTCCAACGGCTCGTTCCGGTCAAATGTTTTTACCCACTCGAACCGTTTGTATCCGCGGATGATTTTGAATTGCAGTTGTTCAGCCGTAAGCCCTTTAAAGTAAAGTTCCTCATATGCCGGGAACCAACAGTACCCAACCGGGAAAATTCCGTCATCCCCTGGGCCGCTACGGAGCCAGCCGTACAGCTGCGATTTAAGAAACGACACCCCGACACGCCACACCCGGGTCCCGGCATTTATGCCTTTCCCTTTGGTGTCCGTCAGGATGGCCCTGGGGGCACTTATTGCAACCCCCAGGCCGTCGTCGCCTTTGATCGGGTAAACCCGGCTCGCTGAAAATCGGCGGCAAAAGGCGTACACGTGCGACGTATTGTAACCACTATCCACACAAAGTTTGTACAGCGGCAATTCAATCCCATCGGGCCGCACCCAAATCTCGTCAACGATCTTTGCCAGATCATCCCAAACCCCCGGCTGGGAAGTGTCACCATAAAAAATCCGGTAGTCCAAAGACCAGGATCGTTTATTTTTCCCCCAACCAACGATCTCCACCTCTATGCGGTCGGCCTGTACATCGGCGCCGGCAGTAATGAAAAAAACGTCGGCGCCTGGCTTGTTCATTGCATAGTTTTCGCGCCGGCTGTGCAAAACCTTCCATTCTGGTACCTCCCCTTTTTCTACATACGTCTCCCCCAGTACCGTGTTCACAAAGGTTTTCATCGCCGCCCCGTTATCGTTGGCGATTTCCGCCTTGTCATAGTCCTGGGCTGCATCAGCCCAGCCATACCAACCAAAAGGAGCGTACAGGCTGTTTATATGGTACCCGCGCCGGGTTGGTGACACAAACTCGGGTGCAGATGCAACCCATTGCCCAGCGGATAACATCGCCGTTTTGAACCGTTCCTCGATCAGGTGACCACAGGCGACGCATTCGTAACGGGTTGTTTTTTGGTAGCGCAACACATCGTTCACGTTGCCTTTTTCCCATCGCAGTTGATCGAAACGCAAGGGCTGCAAACATCCGCAATCCGGGCAGGGCACGTGATAATATCGCTGGTCGGTTGTCTCAAATTCGGCTTCAATGATACTGGCGCCCTGTACAGTCGGGGTGGACAGGCAGAAAATTTTGCGCCTGGGGAATGTGCGGCTCCGGGCTTTGGCCAAAGCCAGCGGGTTGCCCTCCCCTTCCAAATCAAGCGGATAGGCGTCAACCTCGTCAAGGAATAGGTACCGCGCCGGCATGGATCGCAGCCCCGCCGCGCTGTTTGCGCCAGTAATAGACAGAACCCCACCTGGGAATTCCTTCATGTAGGTGGTATTGCCGCTGTCCCGGCTCCGGGCCGGTTTGATCTTTTCCCGCAACACCGGCGTCGCCTCAATCATTGGGTCAATCCGTATTTTGGAGTTTTTACCCGCCGTTTCGATGGTAGGCATGACGTACAGCATTGGCCCAGGGGCAGCGTCCACCACATAGCCCAGCCAATTGTTTCCGGCTTCCGTCATGCCTACCTGTGCGCCCTTCATTACAATCACCTCCTGTACCGCCGACCACACCGAAAGGCAATCCATGATCTCCGCCAGGTACGGCGTCCGTGCTGTGCGCCATAGCCCAGGCTCCGCGCTGCTCACCGGTGACAGGTACCGGTGCCGGTCGGCCCACTGGCTGACTGAAAGCCTGGGCTCCGGTTTTATGCCAGCCAGGAACCCGGCAACGAGCCTGAAATCAACGTTTGACATTTACCCCACGGTTTAGCACTTCTGTAACGGTTTGCAGGGCTTCGGCGAGCGCTTCATGCAGCAGCGTAAACGCCTCCGCCCGTGTTTTGCAGGCCATTAAATCATCGATGCAGCGATCAGGCACGGCCATGATAGCGGATCGCACCTCCGCCCCAGCAGCGTAAAGAGATTCATAAACCGCATTTTTATCTACGAGGCGCCCCTGGGCCTGCTCCAATTCAAGCCGCATTTGCTGGGCTTTCAACACCGCTTGCACCCGTTTTGCAGCCGCCAGGCTGGTATCTTCCACGGAAGCGGCTGCACCTGGCGCGTTTTGCGCCACTTTCGCACCTGTGTCGGGGTTAGTGCCAGCGACAGGCATAGAAGTTGTGACAGGCGCCGCCAGGCGTTTGTCAAGGGCTTTTGACCGCCCGGCATAGGATGGGTCAAATGCCCGGCGCCATTCATCCTCCGCAATCGTTGGGTAAATGACACGGGTTTTACCCTCGCCGGCTGTGCCTTTGACTATTTTCCCCGCCCGGATCGCTTTGTGAACGGCTGTATCGCTCACCTCCATTCGGCGGGCAAATTCCTTGACAGATATGCCCGGCTCTGTTGCCATTACTTGAACGTTTCGTTATCCCGGATACTGTAAAGCCGTTCGGTTTTGATCCCCAGGGCCGGGAACGTAGTGTAACACCAATTTTCGCCCTCATACGTGGTGGCAGGATCGTTGTCGTCAAACCTGGCGGTCACGTGAAGATCAGGGAAGGCAAATTTTGTAAGCATGGCACTTTCGCCCGATCCGCTGGGGACAATAACGGCGCCGGCGCTCGACCAATGTGAACATTCACGGCGCAATCGATCAACGATTTCCACATACAGCGGCAACGGCAAGTGTCCACTCGTTGCATCAAACATTCCAGGCCACAGGGCACGAATATCGGCCGGTGTCAGCCAGCGGGTAGGCCGCAACAGCGCATTCGGGCCGCTGCCAATCTCCACCACATACAACCCAACATCACGGAGAGCCTTTGCGCTGTTGCCACAGGTGCAGCAGATCACATCCGGCGCCGGGCCGTACATAGTTAGGTAGTCCCGGATCGCTTCGGCGCGAAGCCTTTTGAAATCAAATTCCAATAATTGCATGGTCACAAATTGATGGTTCAATAAACCAGGTTATTGCATCTTTTGCGCTGGGCAGTTTGTCCAGGTTGGCGAGCCGTTGGTATTCCTTGCGCAAGATCGACACGCATTGTTTGACATACTCGGGTTGTGCGACAGCGATCCCCAGGATGCACCGGTGCAGGTATTCCGATGCGCACTTGTAGCAAGTGCCACACATTTCAGGCCTCAATTTTACGCCATACTTTTTTTCGTTGGCCTGGCGCACCTTGGTCCGAAACCGGTAGGGCTGCAAACAAGACAACACGGTGTCCAGGGCAGCCGGGCAAAGTTCGTGCAGCGTTTTAAACGATTCGCTTTCATAGCGCATAACGCCACCCAGGTATTTGTAACTTTCAACCGTCCAAAGCCTGAACACCGGCTCGGCGCCGGCATACATTTCGCCGGCATCGCTGTAAGTAAAATTGATATTTGCCTCCCGGATCGTTTCCTTTGCGAGGTTGCCCTGGGCAAAATTGCTGCCCCCGTGCCGGTAGGCATAGTCAACCATCAGCGACAAAATGAATTGATTTTTTACGGGGTTATCCGGGTACTCAACTTCGCCGGTTTGTTTTACGGTAACCTCCACAAAAGGCATATTCAACACCTGGGCAACCCTGGCAGCATACACCCGCTCACCGGCATAGGATCGGTAATTGATGCCATTGACATAAAACAGCACCGGCGCCAGCCCTTGCGCCTGCAATGCCAGGGCCGCCGCTGCACTGTCTTTGCCGCCGCTGAACCCGACCAATACGGTACCATTATCCCGCAGCCGGGCCGGTAAAAATGGCCGGTCCAGGTATTGGAAGTTCAAATCCTTTTGCCGCCCCTGGGCAGCGTACAGGGTATTCAGGTACGGTTTAAAGCAACTATGCAAACCTGTCACCCGATCCGGCAGCGGGTTGGTGGAAACCTGTTGGTAAAGCGACGCCCATTGACGCGCAAGAATGCCGGGTGTGTAGTTAGGAAACGTAATGTCTTTTATCATTCCTCTTGGTGTGTTGGATCATCAACAGCATCCGTTTCGACCGCGGCGAACATATCCGGGTCAAACTCCACAGCAGGGAAAACCTTGCCAATCTGTGTCAGATCGCCTTTGAAAAAAATTAGTACGTGCTGATGGGTGCGCACAACTTTCCGCGTCCGGAACGTTTTGCCTGCCCGGATCGCAGCTGTACCGATGGGAGTAACCATCACGATTTCATTGTAATAATGGAGCCCCAGGCGTTGGAACATTGTCACGTTGTCACCTATAAAGTTCCGGTAGGCGCCGGTGTCACGGTCCCGTATTTCGCCGACCTTGACAATCAAAAAACGGTTGGGCGCCAGCATATCCACACACTGCCTGAAAATGTTTTCATACTGGGCCATGAACTCCGCATAGGAGCCCAATGCGCTCATGTCTTCGGCGCTGTACACTTCAAGGTCATAATACGGTGGCGATGTAAAAACCAGATCAAAGTCCCGGCGCCGGATCAGGTTTGAAATATTGTTGCTATCCCCAACGATGTATTTTACTCCATCCATGCCCGCACAGGCTGCCCGGTTGAACTCTACCTGCTCCTTTCGCATTTCCACGGCTTCATAGTTAAAGCCCAGGTACCCGCTCACAAAGCCTTTAGTCTGCTCGCCCCCGAAAGGATCGAGGACTGTGCCGCCAGGCAAGCAAAACCAACGGAACATGATTTCCGCCAGCACCGGGTCAAAACCGCTGCTGCCGTTGTTGATAAATTGCATGATGTATCCACGGGAAAGGGTACCTTCTTTTGTCGCGCTGGTATCCCCCAGCAGGGCCAACCATTCCTTTTTCCGCTTCTGCCAATACCCCTGTCGGGTGTCAAATATGCTAAACGGTGGCACCCCATAATTTCGGAGCAAAGGCTGGTCGCCGCTGTTCTGGTACTTTTCGGGAAACGGCTGGCTGACACCGGTGTACCCTGGCGCCTGGCTGGGCTGGGCTGGGCCATCAGGCAAAAGGCCTTCCCCGCGGAGTAGGTTGTCCAGGTCGTTGTAATCAAAGCCGGTAAGGGTCAAATCATAGTTGGCATCCGAAAGGGCTGCCAGTTCCCCCAGCAGTACATCCATATTCCACGTGGATCGTTTCGCCAATTGGTTGTCGGCGATAATGTACGCCCGCCGCTGCTCCGATGAAAGGTGCGCCAGTACAATACAGGGCACCTCTTCCAACCCGAGTACAACAGCCGCCTTCAGGCGCCCGTGCCCAGCGATCACCACGCCATGCTCGTCGATCAGGATTGGATTGGTAAAACCGAACTCTGTAATGGATCGGGCAATGTCTTGCACCTGGGCATCGTCATGGTCGTTACTGTTTTGGGCATACGGCGCCAGGGTAGCAGTCGGCCGGTACACGACCTTCAATTTGGGTGCATTTTCGTTCATGCGGGTGGTTTGATTTGTGAACGCGCAAATTTACATAAACAACCCACAGGGGCAAACATTCCGGCGAAAAGGTTTGTGTACCGGCCAAACGGACATCGCACGACGTCGGGCCGTACAAAGCGAAACTCGCGGCGAATATTTGCCGGTGTCCAGGGCGCCAGATCGGCAACCCAATTTTTTCGCTCTACCGCTGGCGCGTTTCTGGGGGTCGTCGCCC
>Ga0209605_1000532_pt1 | contig 47692 bp, 35 predicted proteins | sample AD_UKC035_MetaG_FD_184408 | JGI IMG/M metagenome (GOLD analysis project Ga0209605, IMG submission 184408) | Active sludge microbial communities of municipal wastewater-treating anaerobic digesters from USA - AD_UKC035_MetaG (SPAdes) (version 2) | ecosystem: Engineered > Bioreactor > Anaerobic >...
TTGAAAGGAAGGAGCGGAGATGATATATTTTTCATTGAAAACCCTTTGGGTGTTTGAGTATAAGTGTGGTAACTCTTACTAAAACACATTCCAGAGGGTTTTTCAATACTCCACATCTATTTCTGGGGGTCAGTCACGGCATGTTTTCGTCGAAAGATGGTAAACCGCAGATTAAAAAGATTTCTTAAGAGGCAGAGCAGGCTTTGCATGATCGATTCTGCGACTTCGCTGCGCTACGCGAAGAATGACGAAAAAGGGTGTGTCCTGCGCGTAGTCGCAGGGTTCAGACTCCTCACCTGGAACTATTGACTTAGAGCATGCCTCAGGTCGTAACCGACGTGCTGAGAATGCTGCTGAGAGCCTGGTTGCTGGCTTCGTCATCAGCGGAGGCTTCGGCCACGTTGTCTTTGAACATCTGCACCAGTGCGTTGGTCCAGTGCTGATACAGAGTCAGGCCGGGGTATGCGCGTGCCGACAGGGTTGCCTTTGGCGGGCCAGACGGAATCGTGATTTCAGCGCGGGGCTGGCCGAGTTCGACTATATAGCGGTTGAGCTGCTCTGCCGCGCTGGCAGCTGTTTTTCTCTGAAACCTCACCGGATTTGGTGCGTTGAGCTGGCTGTCGCTTTCTTCTGCCAGCTTTGCTTCGAGTTTCAAGCGCGAAGCTCCTTTTATTATTTCTTGAGTCACTTCGGCATACCATTCGCCCGGCAGGCCGGTAATCTGATGGAAATCTGTGTTCTGCGAGAGATGTACAAGCTGCTCCTGCCAGCGGTTCAAAACCGACTGGGCGAACTTTACGCCCTTGCTGACCGGTGTTTTAGCTGGTTTTGCCGGTGCTGCCGCTGGTTCGCTGTCGAAGGCAAAAATCGATTCTTCGAAAACCGGCGTGTCACTCTGGGCCAGTCCACCATTTTCGCTGCTTTCTTCTTCATCGCCCATCGGGTTGATAACTGCGTCAAAAAGCATGCCGATCGTTTTGTCAGATATCGAAAAACGGTCGAGGTCGAGAATCTGCGGCAACGAATAACGGGTTGCCATGACCCGGCCGAGGTTGACCAGAAGCTTCTTTGCGCGCTCTTCGGCGAGGCCGCGTGCTTTGCTGATGTCGTCGCCGATGAAATAAGGCTGCAGATGCGTTTTGAGTTCTGCTTCGATCTGTTTTAGATTGCTGCTGAGCTGGGCAACCTTGGTTGTATCTTCTATGCCGGTCCGCAACGTTTTTATGAGATAGGGAATTCCAGGGTTGCCTGGTGTCGCCGACTGCTGCCATGATTCGCACGGATTGGCAAAATGCTTCTGCACATGCTGGTTCGCGAGATACTCTTTTTTGATCTGGTCGAGCTGCTCTTCGTCGCGCACGAATTCCTGTCCGTCCTTATCACGGCCGAAGACCGTCTGCTGCACGTTAGGGTTACGCACCCAGTAGCAGTTCTGAAAAGCCTTTCCAGGCTCCCATTCATCTACCCATTCCCCGGCGCGGCCGAGAAAGTCGGCAAAATTGGTCTTGAGGCGGCTGTCCCAGCGCACCGCCGGGTCTTCGCCACGTTTGCGCACGAGATCCATGTCGAACTTGGTAAAAATGTTGAAAAGCAGCGGTTTCTTGCCTTTGCGCGCCGCAGCATCTTTGCCCTGACTCCATTCAACCCACTTATTAACCATATAAGGCAATGATTTTGCTTCCTGTGGCCCGCCTTCCTGGCAGAGCAGCAGGGCGCTGACATCTCGGTCGTCTGAGTAGCGGTCGAATAGATACGCGACTTTGCCGCGCAGATAGACTTCGACGAGAGCTTCGTGGTCTTTGCTGAGGCGGTTCTGGTCAAACACCTGGGCGCGGGCACGCGCACCGGGAAAGTCGAGAATGTCGAGCTTCTGCACCAGTGCTTCTTCGCCCGGTTCCTGAACCTGCATGATCAGTTCGCTGGTAAGTGCGCAAAGAACCGCCGAATCGAGCGCAACTTCACTGCCATTTCCCAGAACCACCGTGCATTTGCGATTGCCGACCTTGAGAAGCTGCGAAAGACGCTGCACGTCGATAATGCTGTTCTCACGAGGCAACAGTGCGTCATCGTAAATGCCGACGACTTCGCCGCCCATAGCGCCAAGCTCTTTGACCAGATGCCGGAAAAGCTCGGTAATCTTTGGAAACCGGCCCCAGAGCCATTCAAGATAGGTGATCTGCTGGTCGGCCGGCAGTGTGCGAATTTCTTCCTGCATTATGCCCCAGTAGTTGATATCTTCGAGCATGCGCAGAAACTGATTGTGAAAATGGCGCCGCGCGTAATCCTGCAGATCCCAGACGTCAGCTTCACTGAGCAGGCTGTTCGAAGAAGCTTTGCCGGCAAAGCTGCGGAACGAATAGCGAACCTTCTGCAGCTCGTCAGCTGACGGCATGAAGTCTGACTGACACTCGAAAAGAAAGCCGTTGAGGAAGATTTTGACGAGATCAGTTATGCTCAGAAGCCTGATATAAGCCGAGCAGCCGTTGACCTGACGGTAGGGGCGGGTAGTAAAACGCGTGACGATTGCCGTGCTTTCGCGGCCGCCGGCCGGATTGATCTCTTCGAGATAATCGCGGCTTTGCGGCACCTGACGTGCCTGATTGAGCAGAACCATTGGAGTCGGCTTCGTGCCGCGTACCAGTTCAGAAACCAGATATGATTTGCCGCATTGACTTGCTCCGAAGACGCCAAGAGCGAGCGGGCGTCTGGCCGATTCGCCGATGCGTTTTACGGTTATCTGTTTTTCCTGAATGACTTTCTGCATGAATTTGCGGATCTGCGCGTCTTTCAGGTAGTTGCCGGCCCAGTCAGCGCTGCTTGCCAGCAGTCGTGCCAGCTGTTCAGACATGTTGATAACTTTCTGTTCTTCGGGGCGAAGCGGGTTCTGCTGCATCTCTGGACTCCTGTCTGTTGTGTCGGTGTTACTGGTTGCCTGATCCTGCCGGTGCGCTTTCACCCGGCTGCGGAGTTGCCGGAGCCGGTTGTGGCGAAGTCTGTGGCTGTGCTGGCCTGCTGTCGGTCGGCTGAGCGGAAGGTTGTGCTGCCGGTGCCGGCTGTGAAATCTGATGACCACAATGCGGGCAGGTGCCGCCCTGCTGGCCACCACCAGAACCGCCGCCGGGCGCTCCACCTCCACCACCTGATGGGGCGCCTCCGCCTCCGCCAGAGCCGCCACCACCTGAACCGCCTCCGCCACCCATCATGGTGCCGGCACCGCCCATCATACCCGGCGGCGGAAAGCCCGACTGGCGTTTTGGCAGAAACAGCAACAGCAGAATAATTATGGCAAGAACGATGGCAAGCCATTTAACCCATTCGTATGCGCCCAGGCCGCATGCCATAAGTGGTTTGCTCTTGTTGAGCTCGTCTTCTTCGAGAGGCGCTGCCGGCTTTTCTTCTTTTTTGTCTTTTTGCGGAGCAACATCAGCCTTTTTTGCTTCTTTGGCCGGGGCAGCGGCTGTTTTAGCTTCTTCTACAACCTTCTGTGGCGCTGGCTCCTGCGCAGGTTTGTCACTGCTGAATAAAGCAGCGGCCGCCGCCGCCGTAGCCGCTGACGCCGGTGCTGAAGGTGCAGCTTCTTCGGCTTTTGGCGGCGCTTTTCGCTGAATCTCGGCCAAAAATTCATCCCAGCCGGCATATTTTACCTGTCCGGCAAAGCGGCCGTCTTCGCTGAAATAGCCCCAGTGAACGAGTACCGGTTTGCCTGAGACAACGAAGATCTGGCTGGCATCAGGCGATACCGCCACTGCCTTGAGATAGTCTGAATAGTCTTTTTCCTTGCCGGTTTTATTCTGTTTCGCTTCGGCGTAGGTCTTGATTTTCTGTATGTATGCGGTCAGCAGAGCGGCTGTTTCGGCGCGCTGCGCTTCTGACAGGTCGTTAAATTTAATCGCGTTGCCGCTCAGTTCGGTTTCCCATTCGACTTCCTGTGCGCTGGCACTGTTGTTTCCCGGAAAAACCGGTCGGGCGAACAGGTGCTTGAGTTCGCCGTCAGGGGATATTTCGTTGATGACCGCCTGCAGATGGCCATAGAACTGATGAACCGGCTGATTGCGAAAGAAGCAGGCGCGGAAGCCGCGGGTAAGGGTTTTGGCCAAGAGTCCCATTTTAGTTTCTCCTTGCTGGTTGCAGGTCAGGTTAGAACCAGAGCGGTTTTTACCACCTGATTGGAGCTTCGTGACGTAACCAGAAAGCCATGCATTTCGCGAATGCTTTTGCCGGAAGGCATCGAGCCAGGCGCGCGTTCGTGATACTGCGGGTTGAAGGTTTCGCCTTCCATCTGAATGAACGAGCAGTTTTCCGAGACTTCAGACAGGTAGCGGGCCACTGTCTTGAGCAGGCGTTTGCGCTCAGCAAAGATGACGCCGGCAAGCTGCTGCAGGAATCGCTCGCCGAGAGTGATCAGCATGAAAAGCTTCTGGTCGGGTGTGCCGTGGCGCAGGTTACTTTTGACCGGTAATAAAGAATTTGCCGCGCCCCAGACCTTGATCAGAACCCGATTATCGCCGATCGTTTTGAGCACTTCGCAGAACTGGTTTCTGGCTTCTATTTCGAACGCTTCGGTCAGATTCAGGCTTTCCCATTGTGTTATCAGCTGCTGTTGCAAAGTATTAGCCGCAACCGCTTCAGCCTGAACTGCCGCGGCAGTCGTATTTGGCAGTGGCATTGGTGGCAGCTCTGTTTCAGAGTTTCTGGCAATTTCAGGCTGATTGCCGCTGCCGGCCAACAGGCGTCTGATTTTGCGCAGTTCATCGCTGCTCAGAGGTGGTTCTTCGGCAGTGTGATCTTCTGAGCACGGAAATGCCGGCAGCTCGCTGCTGGCAGGCGATTCGCCCTTCGATTCAGATCCGCCCATGGCAGGAAACGGAAACAGTTCGTTGCTTTCGCTCATTTGTTTCTCCTCTTGCTGGCAGCCATTAGAGATCGAAACTGCCGGTGTCGAGCCAGTACTGGTCGGTAATCATCGTGCGCAGGCGCAGGCTGGCCGCATTGACTGAGACCTTGCTGCCCTTTTCATCTTTCAATCCTGCTATTTTAAGACATTCTCGGTGTTGCGGATCCTGTTGCAGCGAGATTTCGAACGGGCCGGCACTGCGCAGCTGGTCGCGTTCGAGCTGAACTTCCCAGATCGGGTTGACCATGCAGACATCAGAATCGATACGGCGAATGCCGAGCATCGCTGACTTGGCGGTCTGTAGAATCGCGGGTTCATTACCCGGAGTCGGAAAAAGACAGCGATCGATCGTCATCACTTCTGGCGAGAAGGTGCCGATAAAACATTCGCGCTGGCTGATCAGGCTGCGTTCGGTGCGCAGGCTCAGACCGTCGAGGTTGTTGAGCCTTTCGGCAAACAGCCACACAGCTGCGCCCATGACGCAGGTAGTTTTGGGGTCTGATATGCCGCCACCCTTCTGGGCGAACGGATACCAGCTGCCGACTGAATAGCCCTTGAGGCCGATGATACGGGCTGAAGGAACCGGCATCAGTTTGACCAGCATTTCTCTGATTATCGGCAGCGAAGAAGGCTTGCCACCGAGTATCAGGGTATCGCAGTCGAACTGCGCGATAACTTCGGAAAAGATGCGCAGAATGTTTTCGAGAACGTTGGCAATGACCGCATTTACGCGGGTGCGCGAGATTTCCCAGGGAATCTCAGGCAGAGTTATGTCGCAGCCGAAATCCTTTTTCATGCTCTCGGCGAAGAAATCCAGCACGTTGCTGCCCGGCAGCCGGCGTGGGAAAAAGCGGTCGAAGCTGAGCTCCATGTCGGGGTCTTCACTGTCGAGTTCAGCAAATTCAAGGTGGCGATGCGCCATGGGAATCCAGATCTGACGGCAGAGCTCAGCCTTCATGTCGTGAAATCTCTTGTCGCGCCCGCCGCGCCCCGGGCCGAAGAAAAGCTGGAATTCCTCCCAGGAGACATTGGGGTTTTTCTGCTGCGCCCAGTTGAAAATACGGCGTAGAATCAGCTTTTCGATGACCCGCTTGGCAATTTCGTCGCCGGCGACTGAAAAACCTTCGGAGAACAGCATGCGCTGCCGGATAATCGCTGGATCGGCCGGGTCTGGAGCGTATTCTGCGATCATCAGGTCACTGGTGCCGCCGCCGATGTCGATGCTGGCGAGTCTGAAAGTCTGGCGTTTCTGCAGCTCATCAACTGTGCGCGTGCGGCCGGGGATTGTCACCGCTTCGGCAGCACTGCCGAGAAAGCGGTTTTTGATCTCACCCATCAGATAGGTGAGCTGTACAGCTGTTGCTTCATCGAAGTCAAGATGTAGGACGGGTTTGTGGCTTTCACTGCGGCCAGTTGCATGAAAATAGAGGTCGATGGCTGATTGCACCCGAAGCCGGTAAAGATCGAGTTCTGGCTGTGACATACCGCAGGGCGTGGTGATGACGATATTTTTGAGCTGGCGGCCGGCAAGCCGATGCCCGCGTGATTTGCGGTAGCTGAATGAGTTTATCTGCGAATAGGCGTGGCAGAGGATCTCGCTCATCAGAAAGGTCATCAGAGCTCCTGGCGGGTAACAGGGCTCGAACGGTGGTGTGGCCTGATCGCCTTTGAAAATGCCTCTTTCGTCAAGGTGTTTGAGAAAACCGGCGTTGATCTTTTTGCCGGTGCCTTCTTCGTTGAGATTGAAATACCACGGGAAATGCCTGACATTGTCGTCCCACAGGTAACGCTTCGGGCTTGACATGCCGGTATCACCGACATCAGAAGGCTCCAGTCTTGCGGCCTCGTTGCCGATGCGAACGATGCTTGGCCAGACGAAAGTGCGCCCGTTCTGCGGGATAGCATTCTCGGGATCGTAGAACAGCGGCGGCTGAAACTTGAAGCTGGTCTCGAACGGTTCGGTATAGACATCGCCGGGTTGCTGAAGGTCTCTGATTTCGAGCTTACAGCACTCATCGAGACTTACCGGGCGACCTGGTGTCTGTTCGATGAGAATGCCGCAGGCACGGCTGTTGCCAAGATCTAGCACCAGGTTTACTTCGATTTCTTCGCCCTCAGGATGCATCATGGTGATTTCGGGCAGTGTTTCAGCCTGTTTGAGGCCGTCGATCAGCACGAAAAAGGCTGCAAGCGAAATCGCATAAGGTGGCACCTGGTCACCGCCGGCGGCAGGTATGCCTTTGAGCGAAGTCTTTAGCCAGTTGAGCAGGGCTGGGGTCTGCCAGAACCTTTTCTGACCAGGGTTGGCGATGAATGGCACGCCGGTGTCTTCAGAAAAAAGGCCGGCTTCGCTGCCTTCATTCTGCAGGGCTGTATCAACTGCGATTACCATGCGAACAACGTTTTCGTCTGGCTGTAACGGTGAGCGATAGAGAAACAGGCGCGCCCAGTCGACGCTGCGACATGGCACATCGCTGTCGGCCGATTTTGGCAGGCAGGGCAGCGGCAGCCATTTGCCGAGGCACTGGTCGAGCACATCGCCAAAACGCAGGGCGAGACCGCCGACATCGACCAGGGCCTGATCGCCCTGAGTTACGGCGTTGCTGATGGCTTCGCTGCCATATTGCAGGCCGATTGCTCCGGCTGGTGACTGCAGCACTCTGAACTGCCAGTTTTTCTGAAGCAGCAGGTCAGAAAGCCGGATCTCGTATTCAGGAGCATAAAAATTTATGCCGGTTGAAACCAGAAATTCAATTTTCTCCATGCAGCCTGTTACCTTTCAACCGTGGTGGTAGCGGGAATCTGATTCTGTTCGCTCTTTTCGAGCGGCTTGGGCCAGTTGACCGCTGCCTTGATCGGCCAGTACATAACCAGCGCCGTCAGAATCAGTACCGGAAAAGCCATGAGATGTGCTATTACAAAGATTTCGATTATAACTACCATGCTCCAGATGAGCAGAGTCTGGTTTACCACACGTTCGCGTTCAGCCATTCATGTTCCTCCTGCCGGTTAACCCTCGAGAATTTCCTTGAGCAGCACCTGAGCCTCTGTATGACCCTGCTGCGCTGCCCGCTGCAACAGATTTTGTGCCTTCTCGAGGCTGAATTCAACGCCCATACCGCATTGGTAAAGGCTGCCAAGATGATACTGTGCCTCGGCATCGCCGCCTTCGGCCGCCAGTCGCAGCCAGTTGGCTGCAGTCGCAAAATCCTGCTTGATACCTATGCCCTTCAGATAAACTATGCCAATGGCACGCCGGGCTGGAATAGAGCCCTGTTTGGCGGCCTGGTTGAGTATGGCCAGAGCCTCGGGCACGTCTGGTTTGCCGGTATGGCCGGGAAGCAGTTGAACCGCCTGATTGTAGAGCGATTCGGCGCTGCCATAATAAACCTTGCCGCTGGCAGCTGGTGCTGAGATTGGCCTTGCAGGCGCCGCCGGTACTGCCGATTTTGCTGCCGGTCTGACCGCAGGTTTCGGTTGAGCTGGTGCTGGCTGCTTCTGGGCGGGAATCGTTTTTTTCAGTGCAGGCGCCGCAGGGTCGACAGTTGCAGCCGGCGACTCTGCTTTTTCGTCGTCTTTTATCCCTTTTTCGGCTCTGACTGTTTTACGGCGGGGTGGCGGTGCTGAAAACAGCGGTCGATCTGCCTGAACTTCGATCTTTATCGGGCTGGCAGCCAGTCCGGCGCTGTTTTGGGGAGATTCTTCACGAAACCAGCTGGCAAAGACATGTACGGCGCCTGCTTCGTTCTGGCCGAAGATCAGTCCGAACCGGGATTTTGCCATGAGCTGGGCGTAGGCTGGTGGAGCAGCACTGATCGTTGTTGTTGCCGCCTGGGCTTTTGCTGATGGAGTGGTGGTCGCAGCTGGTATTGGCTTTGTGGGTGCCTGGGCTCTTGCTGCCGGGCTTTCGAGCTTGAGCCCGAGCGAGAGCGCCCAGGTTTCGACGGCCCATATAGCGAGATCGTCAGTAAGCCCGTGCTTTTTTACCAGCGCGGATGACAGATTTATAACCGCGCGGCCGCTGACCATGCCACTGCCGTCTTTTTGCAGTTCCCATGGTAGTCTTTCGGCCAGTCCGGCGGCGAGAGCAGGAATCTCCGGCAGGTTCTGCCATTCACCGAGTTTGTTGATTTCTCTGATAAAGTTGTCGAGGCTCTGAAAAACGCTGGCATCCTTGCGTCCGATCAGCGTCATCAAGCCTTTTTTTATCGATTCGCGAGCAGCACTCATTCCTCTGACCCCGCCTCTGTTGATATTGAGAGAATATCAATTATCAGCAACGCCGTCAACAAAAAGGCGGACACCAGCAGGTGCCCGCCTTTTTCATTCTGAGAGATCCTGCGACTTCGCGCAGAATCGACTTTATATCAGGCAAACATGAGTGAGTAGAGAACTCCGATGACGCCAGCTATTGCCAGGCCGAGAACTATGTTTTTCGGCATTTCGCCATCTTTTTCCATGGCAGCACCAAACATGCCGAAAACCAGAGGGTGAACCAGAAATGGCATGGCGAAGATGAACGGAATCAGGCTGGCAGACTGAGCACCGAACATGCCGCCCTGAAGAGCAGCAAAAAGGCCGAAGTGCGAAATTGCAGATGATTTGGCCATGCCAGCATTTGAAATGTCCATGCCACTGAGATGCAGCATGACGAAACCGCCAAAGACAGCGGTTATCTGCCAGCCGAACGAGAACTGCATGAGTCCTTTGACCTCTTCAGACTCTTTGCCGTTGGAATTTTTCAGCGTTTTAAGCGACCAGGCGGTGAGGGCGATCCCGATAATGGCGACGATCAGAGAAGGCAGCACCAGCAGTTGCCCGCGTTGAACACTGATTGCCAGAATCGTGAATACGAATATATGACCGAAAAATGGCACGTTGATCATGATCGGAGCTCTGGCGGCGGCTTCAGAACCGAGGTCCCCGGCAGTACAGGCGCCGGTCAGGCCAGAGTGCGAAAGTGAGCCCGCCATGCCGGGTGCCAGATTGCGCACATGATTAGCATTGCCCAGAAAGATCAACAGGGCAAGGCCACCGAACATCCAGAACAGCTGGCCAAAAAAGCCATAGGCCATGACCGGTGCCATGCCTTCGAGTTTGAAAGCTTCAGCGATACGTGAGCCACCGATCATGAAGTTGGCGGCGAGAACGACCGGAATGCCTGCAAACAGCAGCGAGCGGCCGGTTGGGCCCATTACCCATGACGAAAAGATTACACCGAGGGTCGCTGAGATGATCATCGCAAAAAAGATCTGTGGTAAAGCAATTACCGGCTTGATGAGAACGGCGATATGGTGCGAAAGCACCAGTATGCCAACGATCATCAGCATTTCGTAAATTCCTTTTCGGATATAGGCGCCTTTATTCTTTATCGTTGCCTTATTGTCGATAAGAATGATTGAGCCACAGATGCCGACATAGGCAACCAGCGGATAAAAGTGCGCGATCGGGTCATTGGCGCTGACTCCGAGAACCAGTTTGACAATGCCTTCGAGGCCGATAAGAATGAAGAATGCGCGAATCAGGAAGTAAAGCTGCGTACGCCGGGTGCCGAGAATGGTTTCTTCGCTTGAATAGACAACGATTTCATCGAGTTCAAGATGTTCACCCTTATATATCTTTCGCAGTTCCTGGCCGCCGACAAAAAACGAAACGACCAGCGCAACTATGGTTACTCTGCTGATCAAAGCCAGCAACGGGAACTCATTCAGGCCGGGCGTGCCGATTTCGCTCTTTACCAATGCGTAGCCCATGCCCAGACCAAAAAGCACGATGATCAGGATTGGTGAATATCTGCTGCCAGCAACGACTGAACGCGAGATCAACACGATCGGAATAATGAGAAAAAGCGACATCCAGAACTGGTTCAAAAACTGAAGCCTGGCAATCTGTTCTACTAATTGTTCCACTAAATACTCTCCATGTGAAAAAAATTACAAAACTCTTTTTGTGTGTAAAGAATTGTAACTGTTTTAGGGTCTCTTTGCAACAGCAAATGCGCTCGAAATCTATGTTATAAAAAAATACCGCCGGTCGAAAATTTCGACCGGCGGGAGTCCGATTCAGTTCGTGTCAGCTTCGACGCCCGTTTTTTTCGAGATTCTGTCTTGCCTGAAAAGCGAAAGTGGCAAGGTTGGTCTCGCGGTTGGGCATGATGCTGCCGTCGTAGATCATGTCGACGAAAGGTGCTTTGCTGCGCATGTGAACCTTGAGAATGGCGCTGGCTATTGTCGAGGGCATGCAGGTGAACGGCATCGAGTTGACTACACCGTTGTAGCCGTCTTTGGCAAAGGCCAGTGCGCCGCCTATGCTGAGAATGGCTTCACCATTGATGTGATTCGAGAATATCTCGGCGGTTTCTTCGAGAATATGCTCGGTATGATGGTCAAAGCGGTTTTTGAGCAGGCTGTTGAACGGTTGCGCGATGAAGCGGGCGACCAGGCGTTGATACTTGGCGGTAAGCCAGAATTTGGCAGCCTCGCCGATGTTACCCAGCGATTTCTGACGCCTGAATGCCTCGGTCGATTCTTCAATACCGGTATGGGTCGTATATTCAACCCACTCGGCGACTGAGCTCGTATAGGTTTCGCAGCCGAGATCTTCGAGAGCGCGCACAAGCTGCTGATTGCTTTCTTTGTGGGTTCTGACGAATATCTCACCAACTATGCCGATCAGCGGCTTCTGCTCATCTGTTCGTTCGATGGCCGAGAAGGCGCGGGCTGCTTTCTTGGCGGCCTTGATCAGCTGTAACCCACCACCGGCTTCAATGGCAGCGATACCGGCCTGCATGGCTTCTTCGAAAACCCTGTCGGTTTTGCCTTTGATCTTCTCATACGGTCTGATGCGCCAGAGAGCCTTCTCGATCAGATCTGAATAGACAATAGCCTGCCAGGCAAGTTTGCGAAACTCGATGGCCTGGTCGTCATTGAAGTAGCCGCTGAAACGATAACTGTCTTCAGAACTTGGCGACAGAATCGGCACATTGACATACTTGTATTTGTCGAGCAGAATGCGATGCAGACGCGTATACTGGCCAAAGCGGCAGGGGCCTTCGGTTTCGGGCATGAAGAAGGCGAGGCTGTCGTTGACGTTGGCGCCATCAGCAATGTGGCGGTCGATGACGTCGAACATGTCACCGGTTGTAACGATACAGGGGAAGCATTCTTTGCCGGAAGTATGCTTTTTGCCAAATTCAAGACCGGCATTCGTGTAAGTAGGCATGACTTCAGCTTTGCAGCCGAGATGTCGGAAAGCGGCGGCGAGACAGCGGGCGCCTTCGGCCATTTTTGGCAGATAGAGCGTGCGCTCGGTAAGCGGCGCCGTCGATTTGCGCGGCATGAAGTTGATTTCCTTCTCAGACAGAATCGTGATCTGAGTCTGGTTTTTGATCGCATCGATAAAGGCTAGCAGACGGGTTTCGACGCCGGCTCCGGCTGAGTGTTCGTCGAGTTCGAGTTCGAGGTAGGGGCGGCGGGTGCGGTTCATTTCGTGATTGAAGAAATGCAGCACGAACGAGTCGGGGCCACACGAGAAACTGGTCAGGTAGAGGCCGAACAGGCGCGGGTCGCGGTTGATATACTTGGCCGCCTGTAGAATACGGTTGCCAAAGCCCCAATACATGTTGGGATATTCTGATTCAATGTCGATGCCGTTGAGGTCGATGAATTCCTGCGGAATCGCATGTATGCCGAGTCGGCTGAAGGTTGCGAAGAGGTTGAGGTTGGTGCGCGAATCGTAGGCGCTGTATGGTCGTCCGATGACGATGATGGCGCGGCGGTCGCCCAGGTTCTTGAGAATCTCGGCGCCGACACGCTTGATTTCGCGGTCGAACTGATTGAGCACTTCGCTTGCAGCATCGTAGGCCTTGTCGAATTCGTTGGCATTGAAAGGCAGGCCCAGGCGTTTGAACTCGGCGGCGAAGTTGTGGCGCAGGTCGAGTTTGCCTTTTTTAAAGTAAACTGCGGGCTTGATCACCTTGCGGGCATCGAGTCCTAGTGCTGCCATCAGCATGTAGGTGTTGGCTTCGACGTAGGGGCAGTAAAACGAATTGTTGCCCTGATTCGATTCCATTTCGATCAGCATCGGCATGAACAGATAATCGCATTTGTCTTTGAGCGTAGCAGCATGTCCGTGCGAAATTTTGACCGGGAAACATGCTTCGCAGGTCATCGCCGCAATGCCGCGATCGACGATCTCACTGCTGGTTTCGGGGCTGATAACCACTTCATAACCGAGTCTGGTCATCAGGTGAACCCAGAATAGCCCGAGTTGATGAAAGCCGAGTGCGCGCGGAATACCAATAACTTTTTTGCCGCTCTCTGATTTGACCGGTTCTTCGCCGGCTACGCGGTAGAGGCCTTTCATGTGTCTGAAATAGAGTTCCTGACGGACGCGGTTAAAGTCGGGCGCGCGTTTTTTCGCCTGCTGGCGTGATTCATACATGCCGCAGTCGCCGCCGTAGATGGCCTCGTCGTTGCCGACGCGATAGATCTGAAGTTTGCACTGGTTGTGACAGTTGACGTTGCGGTTGCAGATTTCTTCTTCGTGTACGAATGGCTGATCTACTACCTGCCAGCCTCTGAAGCGGGTCTTGAACTGCTCGCCGGCCGCCTTGCGTTCTTTGATTTCGTCCATGGCGTGCAGTGCAGCGCCGATCCCGCCCATTACTTCACGGTGTGGCAGAGTGATGATAGGTTTGCCGACGATCTTTTCGAAGGCGGCGACAACTGACTTGTTGAGCGAAGGACCGCCCTGAAAGCTGATGCGGTTGCCAATGCGGCCGTCCTGCACGACGCGGTTGAGATAGTTGTGAACTACCGCCTGAGATAGGCCGGCAAGCAGATCTTCAACGGCGCCGCCCATCTGCAGATACGACATCAGGTCAGATTCCATGTAAACGGTGCAGCGCTCGGTGAGCCGATATGGTGCTTTTGCGCGCATCGCCATGTCTTCATACTCGCCGGCGATATCTATGCCGAGCTTGTTGGCAGTTTCTTCAAGAAAGCTGCCGGTGCCGGCGGCGCAGACCTTGTTCATTCTGAAATCGACGACGTAGCCGTTGCCAAGCGCCGTATACTTGGCATCCTGGCCGCCGAGTTCGAAAATGGTGTCGATGGTTGGCTCAAAATGGGTAGTGCCACGCGCATGCGCGGTAACTTCGTTGACCACGTCGTCAGCGCCGACGAACAGGTTGGCGACTTCGCGCCCTGAACCGGTGGTGCCGACTCCCATAACATTGACGCGGTTGACGTCAATGGTTTCTACGCAGTTGCGCAGCGCCTTTTTGATGGCGATAACCGGCTGTCCTTCAGTCGGAATATAGCACTTGTAGACAACCCGGCCCTCAGGCGTAGTGAGAACGAGCTTGGTGGTGGTCGAACCGATGTCGTAGCCCATGTAGACGTCGATGACATCTTTGCCGGCCGGCAGACCATCGGCCTTGCCGCACTCGGCGAAGGGGTGCAGATCTATGCTGAGCGGTGCGGTGCGAACCGCTGCGAAGGCTTCGGAGGCTTTGAGCTGGTTGATCTGCTCGGCGGTAACGCGGCAGCCCTGATTGGCTGACATGGCGTTGAGAATGGCGCCAAGCGCACCGACGCTGGTATAGTGATCGGGCACGCTGATTTTGAGCCCAAGCACGCGCTCGAATGCCTTGCGCGCAAGCAGGTTCGAGGCATAACCACCGATAAAGGCTACCGGTTCGAGCAGTTTTCGATTGTTGATCAGAGTTGACTTGAAATTTTTGGCAACACCTTCGTGCAGCCCTGAAATAATGTGTCTGATCGGAATACCCTTGTTCTGAAGGTGGATCATGTCTGACTTGGTGAAGACTGTGCAGCGGCAGGCGACACTGGCCGGGCAGTCAGACTTGCGGCCCTCTTCCATAAAACGCATGAGAATAGATTCCATGCGTTTCTGAGGGTCGGTGATGCTGTTGAATTCTTCAACGTCAGAAAAAATACGTTCGGCCTGCTGGTCGATAAAGCTGCCGGTGCCGGCGGCGCAGGCTTCGTTGAGTTTGAAATCTTCGAGAATGAAGCCCTTTGCAGAAGGCGACAGAACCAGCAGGGCAGAATCGTGACCGCCGATCGAGATGGCCGAGCGGGCTTCTGGCAGCAGGGCATGCAGGCCTCTGGTCTGGGCGGTGGTTTCGATTTCGAAGCTGGTTTTAAGTTCGGCTGCGATGGCCTTGCCGTGCGTGCCGGTAAAAGCGACACGTTCGATGTTGTCGCGGCCGTATTTGTCTTCGATCTGGCTGAGAATACGGGCGCAGAGCTCAAGTGTGCGGCCGAAATGTCGATGATAGGGCCATTCTTCGAGCAGTCTGGCGCTGGCATCGCACACCACAGTGTTGATGCTGACTGAGCCGATGTCGAACCCTATGTTGATTTTTTTGTTAGTCATAATACCTCCAGAACTCATTAAGGCGAGTCAGGTATTATAACACTAATCTGCCCTCAGAGCAAAAATACCCGCGCCTTTTTCGGGTGCGGGTATTGTCGGTGCAGTGTGGCGTATGAAGCTTCTGGAGCGGATGCTAGAGGCCTTCTTTTTTGTCCCAGTCATCGATGACCGGCGCAACTTCAGGTGAAGGAGCCGGCTTCTCATCAGGTTGTTCTTCGTCGATATCGTCTTCTGTTGTCGAAGCGGTGGTCGGGGTAATCGGGCTGATGCCCTGCAATGACTGTGGTGCCGAGGCGTTTTTGTTTTTCCAAAAATCGGGTTCTCCGGGAGTTTTCTGGCCAGGAATGCTGATGTCGCTCGGAGCATCGCCTGTAGCTGCTTTTGGCATCATTCTGATGTTGCCATTATATGACAGAAGCAATTCGCCGGCATCGGTCAAAAGCGGTTTCATGAAGTTGCTTTTGCCATGCGCAACCCAGCGACTGGTTGGTCTGTCGCTCTCGATATAGCTGCCATAAGTAGTTCGCGCAAAAAAAGAGTCCTTATGAGTAACGAAAATTCCGTTGCGGTAAGGCACAGCGTTGTAAATGTCTTCGAGACCGAGCGTCCATAGAGCCGCACCATCATCGATGCCAAGGCATCTGATGTTTTTTTTGTCGGCGATCATCAGCCGGCTGCCATATCTGGCAATACCAGTTAAATTAGACTGCATGGTGGTTGTCCATGATCGGCCATCCATCAATGAAAGACAGATGAGCCGCGATCCTCCGGCGGCCAGCATTATCAGGTGTTCGTTGAGAATTTGCACGGCCTTGAGCCCTTTGACTGTGTGCTTGTAAAGCAGATTGCCGGAGAACTGGTCTACTATCAGCATTTCGCCCTCGTTTGAGGCCAGCACGCAGATATTTTGTGCGAAAAGCGGAGTATCGGCACTCAAAGGCGCGGTTGATGTCCAGAGAACTTCACCGGTTTCTGCGTCCAGTGCAGTAGCTTTCCAACGCGGGTTCTTGAGGTCTGCATAACCATGCAGGCAGATTATCGTCTTGTCAACTCCGTAATTGATCAAGGTATCGGTAAATGTGTGATCCCAGACAGGTTTTCCAGTCTTACTGTCGAGGCAGAACAGCACATTGTGTTCAGACTGCACTATCAGGTTTTCACCAGATTTGATCGGAGGAATGCGAAAAGGTTCGATCGTTCCGGTTTCCCAGGCAATCTGCAGGCCTGGTACCGAGAAACCTCTGATCATACGGGCATAATCACCGACAACTACCATATCGTTGTAGCCTATTGGTTCGAATGGAAGATTTGGCAATTGCACCGATTGTGCGGAGGTTTTGCCGGTATCGTCGATCTCATAAAGCCTGAATTCCTTTTTGCCCTTGTCACCAGCGACAAAGACGAAACTGTTGCCGACGGCAACAGGGTCTGAGTAAATCTTGTCGCTGAGGTCGCGTTGCCAGAGCGCCCTGGTCTCAGGCTGTGAGCCAAGCAGATGAAAAGCCAGAATGCTGATGATGATCAGAATTATTCCGAGTAATCGGCTGGACATATTGTTTCTGTTCCTGATCAATCCTGCTGCTTGCAGGCTGCCAGAATGAGTTCGATACAGCGGTCAGGGCTGAGTCTGCTGGTGTTGACCAGCATGTGATACTGGTGCGGGTCATTGATTTCGACATCGAAAAAATCATAAATGAAGTTGGAAGCGGCGGCATCTTTGCCGCTTACCAGTTCTTCAGCCTTGTGCTGGTCAAGATTCTGCTCCTGCATCAGGCGTTTTATGCGGTCCTGGATGTCGGCCACTATGCGCACATGAAAGGCGTTGGCGTTACCCTTGAGAATTTGACTGGCGCCGCGCCCGAGAATAACCGAATTTGACTGTTCGGCTATTTCTTTGATCACCTGCGTCAAAACATCGTAATAATCTTTTTCCTGAAAAGTGTTGCGGGGGTAAGTCGTGAACATTTCGGCTGAATCCCAGTCGAGAGGGCCGATTCCGAATGGATGAAACACCATGCCACCCTGCGCGATGCTGGCCAGGGCTTCCTGAAAAAATACCCCTACACGGTTATAGCTGTTCTGGTCGAAATCTTCGAGCTGGTCTTTGTTTTTGCCCATTTTCCCGGCGATTTCATGAATGATTTGCTGATCGTAGCAGGTGCCGCCAATAGCTTCGGCAAGCTTGAGTGCAATATAAGTTCCTGATGCGCCAACTTCTCGCGATATTGTAATTATCGGCATCTTCCCCTCCTCAAAATGTTAGCCTGTAGGTTCATATTAAGGCAAAAGTAATTATCTGGCAACGAGTTACAAAAAATAAATAAAAAAGTTGTTAATCATTCCTGCAATTCCGCCGATGAATAATTTGTAGAAAACGCAAGGAGGAATAAACAATGGTTCACCCAGGGATGGTAGGTATTACAGAACTGATGATGGATGAGAATTTTCTGTGCTGGATGGAAGAACAGTCAGACGAAATGCTCGAGAACAATTCGACCTTCGAGATTTTTAAACTTTATCAGTCACTGCAGTAACAGCAGAACTACATAGAACACCAGATCGGGCTCTAACCCGGTTTTTTCTTTTTAGCCGGTTCTGAGTTGCGATTGTTTATGAAATTCTTGAATTCGGCGCGGGCAGAACAATTTTTCAAACTGCCGTCTGGGGCGATAAACTCAAGATACAGGCGCATTCTTTCGATGGTAGACTGTGAAACCCGGTGCTCGAGACGGCAGGCCTCCTCCTGAGCGAATTCTTCCGGAAAAGCCAGAATGTTTTCGAGAAAATCGGCCAGAATTCCGTGATAACGGCTCAGGGCCGCGATCGTTTTTTCGCCTTCGGCGGTCAATGTGACCGGGCGGTAGGACTGATAGTTGATCAGGCCTTTTTCACTCAGGCGCTGCAGGGCATTGGTAACAGACGAGCGTTTACAGCCCATGCGGTCGGCGAGGTCAGAGGTGCGTACCGCTCCATATTCTTTCTGCAGGTCGGCGATCTGTTCGAGATATGACTCCAGAGCGCCTGAAACGCGATCTTTCATGGTCAGCCTCCGGTACAATCTGATTTGCCGCGTGCCGGGCAGGAGCTGCAGCTGGCGCATGAATTGCATTTGCTGCCGCTGATGGTGACGATGAAGGTTTTAAGCAGATACCAGCCGGCAGCAAGTGCAGCGGTAATTATGATCAGCCCTTCGAACCAGGCTATGCCTGGGCTGGCCTGCAGTAATGTACCTATTTTCAGCGTAATATAGCTGACGATATAAGCGATAGCAAAATATACCATGAGCGAGAGGGCGGTAAAGCGCGCTGAGCCGCTTTCACGCCAGATCACGCCAAGAGTGGCTATACATGGTATATAGAGAAGGGTAAACATCATAAACACAAAGGCCGTCAGGGGTGTCATGCCGGTTTTTCGCATGGCGTCTCCAAGATCATCGGAATATGGTAAATAGAGCACCGTCAGCGTCGACACAACCGATTCTTTGGCAAGAAAGCCGGGTATCAGTGATACGGTCTCGCGCCAGCTGAAGCCGAGGGGCTCCATGACCGGATGAATGAATTTGCCCAGTCTGGCCATGTAGCGGCCTTCCATCTCCTCGATTTCGCGTTGCCTGGTAAGTGTTGCGATTTTTTCGGTTGTTTCGACGGTTATTTCACTGCTGCGCAGTCGGGTCAGTTCACTCTCATAATCAAAGCTGAGTGGCACTTCTCGCGGAAATACCGAGAGAACCCAGATGATTATCGACCCGGCAAGAATTACTGTTCCTGCTTTTTCGACGAAATGTGCTGCTTTTTCATAAAGCATGTGGAAGACGCTGGAAGGAGTCGGCAGCCGGTATGGTGGCATTTCGAGCAGAAAAGGCGAATTTTCGGTGGTGCGGAAGATAATGCTTGTCGTCTGGCCGAGAAAGATCAATACCAGCAGGTTAACGAAAAACAGGGTAAACATCCAGGTGCTGGGGTTGTCGTGGAAAAATGTTCCGCACAGAAGGACCAGAACCGGTAATCTGGCTGCGCAGGTGACCAGCGGTATCAGCAGCATGGTGAGCAGTCGCTGAAAGCGATTGTCGATGATGCGTGTCGCCAGTACTGCCGGAACATTGCAGCCCAGCCCCATGATCATTGGTATGAAGGCGCGCCCGTGCAGTCCGATGCTGTTCATCATGCGATCCATGATGAAGGCGGCACGTGACATATAGCCCGAATCTTCGAGTATGGCGATCCAGAAGAACAGTATCAGGATGTTGGGAATGAAGACGATGACACCACCGACTCCGCTGATGATGCCGCCAACGATCAGTTCACGGATCAGGCTTTCCTGCATGTTCGCCTCAACGAATTTGCCGAGCCAGTCGACGAGAGATTCCATCCAGCCCATGGGAATTTCGCCGATCGAGAAGGTGGTCCAGAAAACCCAGGCCATCATCAGTGCGAACACCGGCAGGCCGAGAAAACGGTGTGTCAGCACGCGGTCGAGTTTTTCCTGCCAGGCCGGAATATTTTTGCCGGGCACTACGGCGCAGGCTGCGATCAGTCTTTCTATGCGGCGATAACGGTCGCTGGCGAGTTCGCAGGCGAGATCGGTCGTTTTAACCGGTTTCTCGCGACCTTCGCTGAGCTTTTTAGCAAGATTCTGGCGGATTTCGATGAGCTCAGGAACGATATGCCCGGGTTGCAGCCTGATCAGATCGACAAGTGCACTGTAGCGCTGCGTTGGTGTTGCTGAGTTCCAGTGCAATTTTTTGAGCTTGAGGCCTTCTTCGGCGGCATTCAGCCATACCTGTGGCAGCGAAAGCCAGCTTGAATAGTCTTCGAGTCCTGCTACATCGGGCTTGCCGATGTATTCTACCAGATTTTGAGTGCCTTCACCCGTTCTGGCAACAGTTGGAAAAGGTGTCGTGCCGGTGAAAGTCGCGAATTTCTGCAGATCAATGGTGCCGCCGGCGCGGGTGAACGAGTCGAAGCAGTTCAGGCTGACGACAGGCTTGATGCCGAGTTCGACCAGCTGGGTGGTCAGAAAAAGGTTACGTTCAAAATTGGCGATATCGACGACATTGACGATGCAACCGCTGGCAGCCTCATCGATCGTTTTCAAAACGACTTCTTCTTCAGGAGTGGCAGGTGTCAGAGAATAGGTGCCGGGAAGATCGCAGATGGTCAGCGAAGCCGTATCGGTAGTGGCAGAGCCTTCGAGCTTTTGTACAGTTACACCCGGCCAGTTGCCAACACGGCGTCTTTCGCCGGTTATGGCGTTGAAAAGGCTGGTTTTGCCACTGTTCGGGTTGCCGACAAGATAGACATTGCGCTTCAGTTTATCTGTCATCAGGCTTTATCTCGACATCGATCAATACTGATTCTGAGCGACGTAAACCGACCTGGTAGCCCCGGATCTCAAAAGTGGTGGGATCACCCATCGGAGCTCTCTTAACTGCTCTGATCGGTGTTCCGGGGACGAATCCCAGGTCGAGAAGCCTTTGTGATGTCGGCGACAAGGCGTCTATGTCTCGAATCGTGGCTGTACTGCCTTCAGGCAGTTCTGAGAGGGTGACTGTAGTTCTGACCATTTATGCCCGCCTTGATAAAATTAGCTTTATCTAACATTTTTAGTCTAATCTAATTTCGGCGAAAAGTCAAGTGCAAAGTGTACGTAGCAAATATAGCAAAGTCTGACAGAGCGGTGAGATGCCGGAATTGCGGGCTATTTGTCGGAGAGAGAGGCAGATATGGCGCGTTCGCTCGCCCAGCTCTTGATGAATTTGATCTGTTCTGACATGGTGCGCGAAAGTGGCACAGTACTGCGGATGATGGTGTAGAGGTCATCCTGAGTCAGTGTTGTGTCACGGTGAAACGCTTCGATGGTCGCGGCTTCGACGACATGTTCGATCTCGGCGCCGTTCCAGAACTCGGTGGCGACGCTGAGCAACGGCAGGTCGAAATCTGCCAGATTGTTGCCGCGTCTTTTGAGGTGTACTCTGAAGATGGCTTCGCGTTCGTTGTCGTTGGGCAGATCGATGAAGAATACCTGGTCGAAACGACCTTTGCGGATGATTTCGGCAGGCAGAAGGTCGATTCGGTTGGCGGTGGCGGCAACAAAGACGCCAGATGCCTTTTCCTGCATCCAGGTCAGAAAGGCCGAAAAAATGTGCGAACCGGTGCTGCCATCTTTGGCGGTATTACTGCTGATACCGCCTTCGATTTCGTCGATCCAGAGAATTGCCGGCGCAACCGACTCGATACTTTTGATGGCGCGATGAAAAGTTCCTTCAGGGCTACCGTAGCTGCCGGAATAGACCTTGTTCATATCGAGGCGGAACAGCGGCAGGCCCCACAAAGAGCTGATCGCCTTGACCGACAGAGATTTGCCGCATCCTGATATTCCCATCATCAGCAGGCCGCGCGGCGGGTTGAGACCTGCTTTTGCGGCTTCGGGAGTGAACAGCTTGCGCCGTTTCACCAGCCATTCTTTGAGGTTTTCGAGGCCGCCGACGTCTTCGAGCGATTCCATGCTGCGAACATATTCAAGAACGCCATCTTTGCGGGCAAGCTGTTCTTTTTCATCCTGCAGAATTGACAGAATTTCGCGGTCGATGGTTTTTCGACCCCAGAGTGCCTTGTTGAGCGAGTATCTGATCTCGGCAGCAGTGAAGCCTTTGAGCGATATCGTGGCCTGATTGAGGTCTTCGGCTGTCAGGTTGTTGACTGAGCCGCGTCTGACCGCGGCCTGAATCTGCTCGTCAAGTATGCTTGCGATCTCTGGCGGTTCCGGGAGTTTGTAGTCGATAAGAATCAGATCTTTGCGCAGCTCGCCGGGTATGATGAAACTTGAGCCGGTAAGCATGAGAAAACGGTTTTGCCCGCGAAAACTATAATGAATGTTGCGCAGGCGCCTCTGGATCTCAGGATTCTCGAGCGATGCGTTGAGATCTTTGAATACAAAAAAACCGCTGCGATCATGCGTCTGAACTTTTTCAAGAGCCTCAAGGGCAGAGCAGGCAGTCGCTTCGCCAGTAATTGTATCGGTCAGGCCTGATTGCAGATCCCAGGTGAGAAAACTGCCCTTACCCTGAAAAGCACTGTTGAAAAACGCCTGCAAAGTCGCAACGGTGGCGTCTTCTTCCCAGGTTTCTATGGCGATGACCGGGTAGCCGCCGGTGAGAGCTTCTTTAAGCGCTTTGATATCCTGTCGGCGGGAGGCGCTCATGGCCGAAGCGAGTTCACCAGTTGCTCAAGAGTTGCATCGAAAAGGGTGTTTTCGTTTTCCTGCAGTGAACACCAGCTCTCCTTGAACAGCTGAGTTTCGAAAAGATCGCAATAACCGTAGGTGTTGCTGGCGAAGTGTTTGTCTAAAACTGTATTCTGGGTGGTCAGTTCAGGTTCCGGAAAACAGATTTCCATTTCGTTCATACTGCAGTTTCCTTTTCTATATTCAGATCTTAATCTGATTATAAACCAAATTCTTTGTTCATCAAGTAAAAACTGCAGGCTGAGTCAACTATTGGCAGTGGAATTTTAAGAAGATTCGGTGTATTTTATGCATGTATGATCCTGTACGAGTGGGGGGGCAGAGCATGAAGAAGTCACTGAAAAAAATAGTCGATAGCATTCTGAAGTCGATTAACGAAGATCAGAAAGAAGTTCAGCATTTCGACAGCAGCCCTCTGCCTGACAAGGCAAAAATCTATCAGCTGATCAACGATATCTTCATCATTCTTTATCCCGGTTATTTCGGGTATTCTGAGATGTCGTTCGAAACCATCAACCTGCGTATTGGTTATCGTGTAGCGAGAGTGTACGAAGAACTCAGGCCGCAGGTGCTGCGTGAGCTCATTCATGGTTGTCAGCGCGGACCTGAACCATGTGGACAGTGTGAACGCGCGGCCGAGATGATTGTCATGTCGTTTCTCGAAAATATTCCAGCTCTGCGAGCCGCTCTCGATCTCGATGTCAAGGCGGCCTTCGTCAATGACCCGGCAGCAGTGAATTATGACGAAATAATTTTCAGCTATCCCGGGCTTGAAGCAGTAAGTGTTTATCGGGTTGCCCACTTTTTTTACAGGAACGGCCTGCGGCTCATTCCGCGTATCATGACCGAATGGGCGCATTCGCGCACTGGTGTCGACATCCATCCGGGTGCGCAGATTGGCAAAAGCTTTTTTATCGATCATGGAACCGGTGTCGTTATTGGCGAGACGACTGTGATCGGCGATAATGTGACACTTTATCAGGGAGTGACCCTGGGAGCGCTCAATTTTCCAAGAGACAAGAAAGGGCAGGTGATCAGGCGGGCCCGCCGGCACCCGACGATAGGAGATTCTGTCGTCATCTATGCCGGTGCTACCATACTGGGAGGCGAAACGTTCATTGGCGAAAACTCGGTTATTGGTGGCAATGTCTGGTTGACCGAATCAGTTCCGCCAAACAGCAGGGTAATTCTAGGTAACGCCGATCTGAGAATAAGTTCGCGTAAGCCATTGTCAGTCGATCGAAAATCAGACAGCCGGAGCCGGTAAAAAATTGTCTTTTATTTATAAACAAAAGCCGTCCACTTCCCGATTAGATAGCCTGAACTGTCTATCAGAAACGGGGACGCAAAATGAAAGCTCGACCGCTATTTGTCGGCAGAATACTGCTTCTGCTGCTGATTCCGCTGGCACTGGCCGGCTGCCGTCAGGCGCCTGCCGGGAGCCCAAAATACTATCAGTGTGAGCTCGAGCAGATGCGCCAGAAAGAACTGAGCGCGAAACAGGTCGAACCGCCGGTTAAAGACTGGTACCCGTGGCGCGGCAAACCGCCTTATCGACCACAGCCTGATTTTTCGCAGCGCATCAGTATGCGTCAGCAGGAGATCAACTGCGAAATTGATTATTTGAATGAAGTCGTCAGAGGTAAAAAGAAAGTTAGAGTAAGGTTTCGGGATTGAATATGCTTATCAGCAAGGAAAAACGGGCATTCTGGCTGTTTCTGCTCTGGGTGCTCATTTTGCCTGTCATTCATCAGCCTGGCATGGCGCAGGATGATGATATGTTCATTGTCGAAGACTCCGCCGAAGGAGAGACGGCCACCGCGGCGGCAGATGCGCCTTCGTCAGCACCAGCTCCCGAAGAAGGAGTTCCGGTCACCGAGGGCGAAAACGCTGTCTTTGATCAGGCTGGTGAAGGAGACTCTGTTGTAGCTGAAGGAGCCGCTGAGGGAGATTCTGGCGCTGGTGAAGGCGGTGAAGATGAAGATCTGCACCCGGAATTGCCTGCTCTCAGTGCGGACCCGCAGGAGCTTCTCGCCAAGGTGAACGGGCTTGCCAAAGCTGGCAAGCACAAAGACGTAATCGAAATTCTTCAGGAACACGAAGATGCCGTGGGCGAGCTTCCCGAGCTGCTGGCCATCTATGTCGAAGCTCTGCTGGCTTCTGACAAACCAGACTGGAATCAGATTAACCGTCTTGGTCGCCAGCTTGGCTCAAAAGATCCCGAAAGTTCGCTGGCCAATTACGCTCAGGGCATGTATTACGTCAACGCCAAAAAACAGGATCTGGGTCGGGCGATGACCTTTCTTGGCAAGGCCAGGTCAGCCAAAAAGCCATATTCTGGCGCAGGCAGCGCCTATTATATGGTTCTGGCAAGGCGATTCGGATTGATCGCGCTGGCGCTGGTGGCCCTGCCGATCGTAGTTGTCGTTAAGAAAATCAAGGCGAAAAAAGCTGCAGCAGCATTGAACCTCGATGCATTGCCCGATCAGAAAGAAAAGGCCGGTGATGCAGAGGCGGCGCCAGCAAAAGCCGAAGGCGAACCGCCCAGGCCAGCTGGCGACAAGAAAGCAGAATCAAAAAAGAAGGTAAAGGCGAAAGCGAAGGCTGGCAAAGAAAAAGCCGCAGAGCCAGAAGCAGACGAAAAAGCGCCGGATGCTGAAGAAAAGGATGATTCGGCAGATAAAGGCAGCGAAGAAACTGATGAGGAAAAGGAAGCACCTGAGCCTGTTAAGCCGGCAAAAACAGCGCCAGCACCTGCTCAGGCAGCTCCAGCTGTGCAGGCTGTCGTGCCGCAGGCTGCTCCTGCCGCCGCTCCTCCGCTCACTGCCCCCCCGGCTGCAGCCACTTATCAGACCATTACCGCCAAACATCAGGCCGAAATCGAACAGTTGCGTGAGCTGATCAGACCTGGTCGCCGTGCTCCGGTGCAGGCTGACCCCGAGCTCGACTCTCTCTGGGGCGAGCTCAGCCGCAAGGCCATGCAGGGTAAAATTGCGCCGCAGTTTCGCCGTGAAGAGCCGGTTGCCGGTGGATATCGTTCTGGCGCCCCGTCGCGGCCGTCGGCCGCTGGTTCTGGTGCGTCGTATCCTGAGCCAATGACACCTGATGTCGATTTCAATGTCAGCATGGATCTTTCAGAAGAAGCTCTGAAAGATGATTTGACCGTCAAACTCAAGATGATGGCGATAACTGATGGTGAATTGCGCGATATGTTTGCCCAGAAGAATCCACGACATATTCCGCACCTCATCGAGTATGTCCTGACCAAACCTGAGCCAGTTCGTCTGGCTTTTGTCGCAAGAGAACTTGGTCATTATGATGACCCCGCCGTCATCGATGTGCTGGCCGGCCTGTTATACAACGAAGATCAGCGGGTGGCTCTTGCTGCAATACAGGGTCTGGAGCAGACGAAAAAGGTTCCTGCTATTCAGCATCTCTGCCCGTTTCTGCGCTCTGAGATTCCGCTGCTGGCGCAGGCAGCCCGCACGGCACTCAACAATTTTGGCCCGGTAAAAATCATGCAGGCCTTCCATAATCTGCCGCAGAACAGTGATGAGCGTATACGCTCTGCCGGCGTTTTCGTGCTTTCACGCATGAAAGGGGCTCAGGTTGAAGAGCTGCTCAAGCAGATGCTCAATGACGATTCACTTGACATCAGATGCGATGTTATTCTTGCCATGTCATATCAGAAGAATCCCGTTTACCTTGACGCTCTGCGCGAGTTTTTCAGAATAGCGGCAGACCGCGACAAAACTCTGGCCCGCAAGGCTATCGTATATCTGCAGGGCTTCGTTACCCGCAAGAAATAGCCATTAAATGCGGTTTTGAATGCAGATAATGGTTATGTCGTCGCGCCACGGTACGCTCATCGCGAGTGCTTCAAGGCGCTTGAGAATTTCTTCGGCGGGATTGCGCGGGTCAGCTTTGAGGCTTTCGCCAACTATTTCGAGAAATCTTTCCTGGCCAAGTTTCTCACCATTCTGATCGAGCAGATTGATTGCACCATCTGAGTAGAGGATGGTCGTACGTTTGTCGAGGCTGATGACGCTTTTGCCGAACTTGCTTTCTGCGCTGATTCCGAGAGGGGAAGAGGGCATGCTGACGAAAGACTTTTCGTTTGCATGCAGCGCAACACTTATCGGATACGACTGGCCGGCATTTGAACACAGCATCTGATCGTTGGTCGAGTCGATCATGCCGATCAGACATGTTGTCATGTGGCCTTTTTGATAATACGGCATGAAAATTTCGTTGAGTTTTTTCAGGATGGTATCTGGCCCGAAAGGAAAACTTGGAGCAAGCAGAGTAAACGATGTTTTAAGCATGGCTGTCAGATAGGCAGCCGAGATATCGTTGCCGGAGACTTCTGCGAGCACGACTGCGTAAGCTCCCTGTTTCAGCGGAAAATAGTCGAAAAAGTCGCTGAGGATGATGCGCGAATTGGAGTTGGCAGTAGTAATAAGATAACTGCCACAGCGAAATTCGACTTCGGGATACAGCTGTTTGCGTATTTTTTCTGAGATGGTGAGCTTTTTCAGGATTTCGGCGGATTCGTTGAAGGCGCGGGCGAGTACCCCAAACTCATTTTCTGAACGAACCGGAATGCGATGATCGTAATTTCTTCGGGCAAGGGCTTTTACGCCTGTCATGATATCGCTGATCGGCAGAATCAAAAGCCGGGTAAGCAGTCTGGCGAGGGCCAGGCCCATGATCAGTATTACGGCAAAGATGATGACAATGATGTTGAGGCGCCGGTGATAAATTTCATTGAGTTTATCGAGCGGCGATACCTTGATGAGCAGATAGTGCTTGAGGTATGAACCGCGTAGAACGCTTACCAGACTCTCGCGCCCGTCAACTGTCATCTGCTGCGTGAAGGTCTTGAAATCGTTGTCGCTGCGGCGGATAATGGCTTCGAAATTTTTGAATTCGAGTATTGAGGGAAAGTTCGCGGCATACTGGTGGGTCGAAACAGCTCTGATGTCTTCTTCCGGGAAGATGCGGTTGAGAATGTCGCGGCGGGCTCTCAGGTCGCCGAAAAGGTTTTCAAAATACTGCCGTTGAAAATTGACGAGGTCGACCAGCATGGCAAAGGCATACCAGGCTTCACCGCCCGGGCCGGGCAGAACATCGAGGTAGCCGAGGAAAATTTCGGACATGCCCTGGATGTTGGTGAACCGGCCTATGTTGGTGCGGGCCGACTGAAAAAGTGACTGTGTGTTCGACTCGATAATCGTATCTACTACCAGGCTTGAGCTGGTTCTCGATAACGGCTGGATTATGTTGTTGGACTGGTTGTAGTAGTCCATTGCTGCCAGCGCGGTGCTGGTGAAAAGTTTTACGAAGGCAGTGTGCCCTTCACCCTGTTCCGGTTCTTCGGCCAGTCCTTCGCTGGTCCCGCTGCTGAAAAGAGCTTTGACATGGCGCTCAGATATCGCAGCCTGCCGGTATTTCCAGCTGTCGAAAATTTTCTGGCGCTGCTGGTTCGACTGCTTGTAATGCCTTCTGACTTCTGCGGTCATGAGGTCATTCGAATAAATCAATTCAGAGGCTGAAGACACCATATGGATACTGTCTGCTTCAAAAGCATCATATTTTGCCTTGAGCTTGCCAATCAGCTTTTTACTATCAGTGACATTGCTCTTCAGGTCTTCGCTGAAACTGCGAAAAGCCAGCAGTCTTGCCGTTATGAATCTTGAAAAGCCGGCATCGATATCAGCGAGCCTTCGATAATTCGCCTGTTTTTCGCTCGAGATCATCGAATGTTTAAGCTCGCGAAGATATTGTACGATGAGAAAACTCGAACCTACAATTGGCAGAGCATAGCAGAGAGCGAACAGGCCGATCAGGCGCTGTCGCATGTTATGTTGAAAGCGAATCTGCAGCACGACGACGCGGTAAGTCAACCTGATAAAGAAAAAGCTGCAGACAAAAAAGGTCAGCAGAAGCACTGAGATCAATGCCCAGGGGTGTTCAGGTTCATCATATGCGCCGACCAGCAAAGTGGTCGGGTTGAGTCGCCTGAGTGAAATAAGCTTGCCGGCAAGCGAAAAAGAGCTGGTGGGATATTGCAGGTAATAGTCGATCAGTCTTTCCTGGTCGAGGTCGGCCAGTATTTCAGGCAAATTGGCAGTTTGTTCGCCGATGTAGCCAAAATGTACGGGATCGGCGGCATTGACAGTCGTGTCGAGAATATTGCCGACATCCATTTTATTGTAATGAATGAAAACGAGAATACCGGCTACGAATCTGCTGCGAATGGCACGGTCGAAGTCAAAATAGCACAGTGAATAGCGGTCAGGGTTGCCGAGTTCGATCACGCGGTCCCGCTGCTCTCTGGCTCTGGTCAGCATCAGATCCGGGGCCGGAAACAGCTTGCCAGCCAGACTCAGTTGTTCTGGTGAAATGGTAGTGTTGGCATAGCCTGCGTTGATAAGTTTGAAGAAAACTTCATGCTCTTCTCGTGCACCTCTGATCGGAAAAACCGAGCCTTCGCCATTGAACAGATAGACTTCCATCATCTGTTTTGGCCACTGCCGGTCGAAATCTACAATGATCTTTTCAAGAACTTCGTGATTGGGAGACAGCCCTTTAAGCTGTCTAAAAAGGCCGTTCAGCCTTGGCTGGAAAAAGCGGGTCGGCGAACTGTCGTAGGCGAAATTGTCGAGTCGCTGCTCGATGGTATCGAGAATGATCGCGCTGCTGCGCGTTATTCTGTCATCGAGAAATAGTTTGATACCGGTCCATAGAATTGCGGTCGGAATGCCCCAGACCAGGGCAACTATGAGCAACCAGCGCATTCCTGAGCTTCTGATTGGGCTGTTCATCCATTTGCCTTTCTTTCCGGTGTAATGTGGGCAACGATAAGACTGGCGGTTTCGGTGAACTCCTTGCCACAACTGAGTTCAGCCTCTTTCTGCAAGGCCGGGCGAACTGGTCTGCCTTCGCGCAACCGCATTGCCAGACTTGGGAGCATCGTTTTGAGTTTTTCCTGACAATTACCGGCAAATATTGGCGACAGAACGACGATCATCGAATTTTCCGTCATATCGGCTTCCTGTTTGCCGAGATTGTAAAACTCTGAACTACCGATTTCACAGGGTGGCAGATCGACTACTTCGACGCTTCGCTCTCTGGTATCACAAAGAGCGAGTTTTATGCAGCCGCAGCCACAGTAGCTGAGTTTGTTTTCCAGGCCGTCGAACAGAACGATGAAAAAATCACCGGTTAAGCGGCGTCTCAGGTTGATTCTGAAATATTCTTCGAGATCCTTGAGGATCTGGAAGGGCGAGCGGACGTTAAGCTCTTCAGAAATCAGTCTTACAGCCATTCTTGCCATGGAAAGGGTCAGCGAAGCCTCGATTCCCGACTGATCGGTGCGCATAAGAAAGGCGAGAGTAAGATTCTCGTCGAGTCTGGCAAAATGATATATCTCTTTTTCATCACTGCTTTTGCTGATTTGAAAGCCATCGAGCGTGAGTTTGCCTGAAACCATTGGCTCTGGCGGCAGCAGGTGCCGTTTTATCGAGCGCCCTTCGTTGAATTCTCTGACCTTGAGTATGAGATCGGTCAAACCAGTCGAAATGCTTTCAAGCTCGTTAGATTCAGAAAAGGCCATTTCTTCACTTCGCAGCGACTCGCGGCGCTGCAGGGCGGTTGCGTTGGCGGCCAGCATCGATATCGGCTGAATAAGGGTATCTGTCAGAATAATTCCCAGGAATGTTATGAAAATTAGCGCAAGAAGCGAACCAAGAACGAAGATCCCGGAGAGTTTGCCGGCTTCCTGCCGAATTGGTTCGAGCGGCATTATCAGAAAGAGGTTGTAGTTGCGTAGATTGTGTCCGGGAATGGCCGCTACCAGCACCTCGGTATCTTCGATTCTTCCCTGCTTGAAGGAGCTGACCTGAGTCTGGTTGATGAGATCCTGAAGCTTCCAGAGCGGGAGCTCAGAGGTAAGAGAAAATCTCGGGTAATATGCATTGCGGTCGGCATGCTTTTTGGGAAAGGCAACGAGAGAGAACCCGGTCGAGGCTGCCAGTTTGCTGGCAGAAACGGCGAGATAGCTCAGCTGCATTTTTCTTGGTTCATGCACGATAAACAGACAGCCAGAGGCCGTATCGTTATCATCGATGGTCAGTTCGAGAAAGGTCAGGGTTTCGTCGCCGTCGAAAGAAATCTGCTGCAGGGTAGAGCGGTTGGCGAGAAGGCCCTCGACCGGTCTGGCAGTCACCGAAGTTACTCCAAGCGGGTCATCGGTATATCTGTAGGTGGTATTGCGTGATGAATTGAAGGTTTTGATCAGCTGCGACGATACGCCGCCGATAAGATTGGCATACTTGCTCTCAATGGTGCTTGCACCACCGCTGGAAAAAGCATCTGGTGCCTTGAACAGAAAATTGCCGGCAGTGTCGGAATAACTCGCAAAAGCGATGTTATCGTCTGCCTGAGCTATTGCCAGCGGCTCAAGAATTTTTGCCGGAGTCTCGTTGGAATCTTTGAGCAAATGGTTAAGATGACGATATTGTCTGATCAGATCGCCATAAGAAGCAGTGAAATTGCGATCGATTTTTTCGAGAATTTCGACTGCGCGCTGCTTGTAATCACCAACCAGCGAGTTCTGTTTTTCATACTGGTAAGCAAGTGTGCCGGTAAAAAGAATAAGTATGCCAGCCAGAGCGGTAAACCCGAAGATAAGGGAAAACTGCAGACCCGCTGAAAGGTCGAGTCGCACCAGAAATACGGTTTTCCAGAGCATGAACAGAAGAAAAACCGGAATCGTCATGCGCAGCAGATTGAAGTAATTGCTCAAAAGTGGCGGCGGTGGGCTAATCATCCGTGAGCCTATCAGGCGAATTCCTTCGGGGGTATCGCTGATGGCTACCAGCTCATCATTCAGGCGAAAGCCTGATTTAAGCCCCTCGGTGGCCAGGAGCTTTTTGCTCTCGGGGCGAATTTTTAGCCCCCCGGTAACCACGTTCAAATCAGGGTTGTTGAGGTCCATCCAGGCAAAGATGTATTTGTTGCCAGCGAGCTGGCTGATTTTTCTGATCGCATTGTCTGCCAGCTGGTATCTCGAAATCTTCTCGGTGTTGAGCCAGGCGATAAGATGACCTTCGCCCATGTTTCCAGGCAGGCGAAGCTCGAACCATGCTCCATATCTGCGCATTCCCAGGCCCTGAAAACTTATCAGAGTTTCGGGACTTCGGGCCAGACTGTGAACGGTTGCCTGGTTGCCGGAAAAGGTGGCTGCGATATTCTGTTCACGCCGGGTCAACGAGCTGTTGGGGTCTTTGCGCAGACGCAGAAGTATCTGTATGTAGTCTTCCGACATCTTGCGCTTGCTGCTTTCGCCCTCGGGCCATGCCAGACGTACTCCTGAAGAATCGAAAAGAAACAGCTCGATAATTTCCTTTTCGGCTGGCCTCTCGATTTCTTCGGTCGAAGACGCCCAGCGAAAAGAATCGCACATTCTTCGCAAAGATTCCTGGTAGTAAGTGTCGGGGTTGGCGAGGCGGGCCATGTGCGCTGTCATTTCTGCCATCTCGTCGAGATTCTGTTGCTCCTGATCCTGGGCAAGGTTGTTTTGAACCATGCTGAGGGTCAGGCCGATGGTCAACGCCGGCAGAAGCACGAGCACAAAGAAGAAGACAAGGCTTTTGGCCGGGGCATACCAGCTCGAAAAGTTGTGCATTTGCTGCTCTCTCGCTTTTGTCATATTTACTAGTCTAATTCAGAGCGCAAATAGTTTCAACCATTACGCAAAGTCAAAAAGCCCGCCGTGAAGACGGGCTTTTGCTCAGTATTTCTGATTGTCTGCCGGAGAAATTTTATCTGCCGGCCGCTTTTGCTTGTTCAACCTGTTTTCTGGCGATCGACAGTTTCTCGATGGCAGCGTTTACTTCGGCCTGACCGGCTGTTCCAGCCTGTGAAATCTTGAGGTAAGCCTCATATGCCTGTTGGTAATTTTTCATTGCCTGTTGCAGGGTCACAGCAGGAACGTTGCTGCTCGTCGTCGTCGGTCGAGGCGCCCTGCTGTTCGGCGAATATACGCCGGTAGAACCCGATGAAGATGATGACGCGGAAGAAGACGACGACGGCGTCGCTCGGGCAGGAGAACTCGTGATCGCGCCAGGAGCCGATGCTGCAGCATTCTCGCCCTTGTTATATTTCTGGTTGTAGAGTTTGCTGGCCGCGACATAGTCTTCCTGGAGCTTGACCAGCTCTGTCATGCGCATGCTGAGTTTGTTTGTGCCCTGTTCGGCGAGCTCGCCTATCGACTCGATCGAATTGCCTGAATTCTGTATCTTGTTAACCGTGTTGCCAATGTTAAGAATCGAGTTAAGATCGCCACCAATGATGCCTTTAATCTCGCTCTGGATGCCGAGAAGATCCTGCATCGATTCTTTGGCGGCAAAGTAGAATCCTGAAGCTTCAAAGGCGATCTGAGCGCACTTTAATGGATACTGCCCCTCGATCTTGCCTAATTTGTATTCGTCGCTCAGTCGGCCCCACTTGAAAATGTTGATCGGGTTCTCCTTTACGGCATCAAAGACCCGGTTCCAGCCGTTTGCACCGGCCAGGCTCATCAGACGGTTTTCAGAAAAGGTTCTGACCAGTATTTTTTTCTTAGCGGTCTGGATCGTCTGAGTCTGATCAGCCAGTTCAGAAAAATATTGCATGCTTGGCTGGGCCTTTTTATACATGGCTTCCGCTTTGGGTGCAAGATTGCTGAATTCACTGACAACCGTGCTGATCGATCTGGCGATTTCGAGCAGCTGCGGAAAATTGCTTTTGAGATTCTTGTTTCTGATTGACTGGTAAACTTTGATCAGACTGCTGGCACCCTCTGCAAAGCGTTGAATGGACTTGCGCTCACGATAAAGGGTTTTAACTTCGCTGGTAATGACCTTCGAATGCTGTCTGATGTTTGCCTGTTCCGACACCCAGAGCTTGATATCAGAGATTACACCAGCTTTTACACTCGGTGCCGAAAATAATATCGCGAACAACAGCAGACCAAACAGGGCTTTCATCTGCAGACTTTTAAACATAAAACCCTCCCGCAACGCGATTAAAACCGTACATTAAATTGTAAGAATCATCTGCCAACCTGTCAAGGCCTTCAGACCCGAAATTGTTAACTTTTCTGTCTTCCTGGTTCAACGTATACAGGTTCGAGATTTATCTGATACAATAGATATAGAGTGCGGGGAAAATCAATGAACAACAAAGCGGGTCCTTCCGTCTGCAAACGCTCTGTCAAAGAAAAACTCAGAGCGGAATTTGTTCGTGCCGGCTGTTTTCTGGCCGATCTCATCTGCTATTTCAACAACGACGGGTCGGGGTTTTATCCCGAATTCTGTTGTAACAACCCGGAGCTGTTCGGTTGCCCCCCCACCCAGGATCAGATGTTCGAATGGTTTCTTTCGGCAATACATGTCGATGATGAGCAGGTTTTGCGCGAGGTTGTCGGCAGAGTTCTCGATGGTTCATCAGCTTGTGCCGAGATCAGGTTGAAGAACAGTGCCGGCAGCTTTTTACTGTACCGTGTCATCGGCAGACCATTACTGGAAGACAACAACCAGGTCAGCGGCGGTGTCCTGGCCTTCAGCTGCTGGAACCGCGACAAAAGCCGTGCGGTAGTTTCACACTGTGACACTCTTCTTGATTCACTGCTGGTAAGTTATGTCGTCGTCGACCGGGAAGGCACTCTCGAGCTCTGTACTGATCGAGCCGCCGCGATGCTTGGTCTTGCCCCGGAAAAAATTATCGGTCATCGTCTTTCTGATTTTCTGGCACGCCAGATCGACGAAATTTTGCTGAAGGCTGCCTCAGGGCTCCAGGAAGCCGACATTCAGCTGATTAATTCCACCGCACAATGCCGCTGGGTGCAGGTATGCGTGGCAGAAATCAGCCGGGCGCACGCAATGGGTGGCTGCCGTCTTGTCATATTGCGAGATATCTCAGCACGAAAAGCGGTTGAGCTCGAGCTTGCCCAGTCCGAAGAAAAGTTCAGAACTCTGGCTGAGAACCTTCCCGGAGTCATCTGTATTATTGCAGATGGGCGCATTCTCTACACAAATTCGCATGCCAACAGTATTCTCGGTTATGAAGCCAGCGAAATGCTGCGCGAAGAGTTCGATTTCTCAAGTATCTTCAATCTCTCCGATCCCGGCCATTTTCTTGTCAGTCTCGAAAATGAATTGCTCGAAAACGGGCGTGTCGAGCGTGAAGTCAACGTGTGTAAGAAAGATCACACGCTGATGCGGGCACTGGTTTCACTGCAGTATATACATTATGCCAGTTCCAGGGCGGTTTTATGCATTATAACCGATGTTACCAGCCTCTACCAGACCATAGACAGTCTTGACGAAACGAAAAAACGCTACTGGGCTCTTTTCGAGGCTTCTTCTGACGCCATTTTCATTGAGACCGTCGATGGCCGCATCTTTGACTGCAATTCGTCATGCGAAAGAATATACGGCTACACACGCGCCGAATTACTGAGCAAATCGGCGCGAGATCTTGTTCCCGGCGATCTTACCAGTATGCTCAAAAATCTCGAATCAGAACTCAGAGCCAAGCGCGGCAACGATCGCAGCATCTGTCTCGAAGCTCTTGGCATTCGCAAAGATGGCGGCGTTTTTCCCACCGAAGTAACCATAAATCCAGTTAAACTTGAAGGTCTCGAGTGCTTTCTCGTCACTGTTCGCGATATTTCGGTCCGGCGTGAGGCAGAGACGGCCAGGCAGCGCTACGAGAAGCAGCTGCTCCAGATTCAGAAGCTCGATAACCTAGGCATGATGGCCAATGGTCTCGCTAATGATTTCAACAATCTGCTTACCGGCATCATGGGTTATGCTGACCTGATGATGCGAGATCTCCAGGCTAATGGAGGTGCGCGCGAAAAGGCGCGGCGTATTATCGATGCGGCACGCCGTGCCGGTGAAATCATTCATCAGCTGATGTCTTATACCGGCAAACTGCCAAGCATGTTCCAGACAACTTCTATCCCTCAGCTGATCAAAGAAATGCAGTCGCAGTTCACTTCGATTGCTCCGGAAAGCGTCACCTTCAGATATGATTTTGCCGAGGATGGGCAGCCGATAAATGTCGATACACCGATGCTGAAGCAGGCCCTTTTCTGTATCGTTCAAAATGCCGTCGAATCAGTTCCTGCTTCGACTCCTGGCCTGCTTGAAATTAGCGTGCGACCGGGTAGAATCAGCTATAACGGGCATGAGCCCGGCTATTTCGGGCCGCCGGTCGTGGCCGGCAATTATCTTACCATTCAGGTTGCCGATGACGGCTGTGGCATGGATTCATCATACCTTTCCCGCATCTTTGATCCCTTTTTTACCACCAAGTTCGCCAGCCGCGGTCTTGGACTGTCTTCCGTGCTGGGAATGCTGAAAAGTCATCGTGGTTCTGCTCTGGTCGAGAGCTCTCCCGGCGAGGGAACAAAATTTTCTCTGCTTTTACCTTATGATACTCCGGCAGATGCTGTGAGCGAGGTTTTAGAGCCCAGGGTTGTGCCGGTTTCTGGTCGATTCAGTGAAGGCACCGCCCTTATCGTCGATGACGAAGAAAGTGTTCGTGACATTCTCTCAGAACTGTTGCAGGATCTCGGATACAAAACAGCTCTGGCTGAGAGCGGCGCCAAAGGGCTCGAACTGTTCAAATCGATGAACGAGTCGCTGGCAGTAGCCATAGTTGATCTGACTATGCCTGGTATGAGTGGCACCGAACTGGTGCGTGAGATCCGCTGGCTCAACCCTGAAATACCTGTAATTCTTTGTACCGGCATGCTTTTCGAAGACAAGAAGCGCGAACTTGAAAAAATGGGCGTCGCTGCCTTTCTCGAAAAACCTTTTACCAAAAGTGATCTCGAAAAGGTTTTTATAAAGGTAAAGCTCAAAACCAGTCTCAAGTAGTAGTGCAGGCAAATAAAAAGCCGGCGTTTCGCAGTAGCGAACGCCGGCTTTGTCGTGTTTGCTTATTTGTCGAATTCGAAGGCAACGATGCGGCTGATGCACGACTCAAGTTCAATCGCGCGCCACGGGAACAGACCGATCCAGGTGCGTTTGTTGTTGAGCTTGTCGATGTCACCGCCAATGTTTTCGGCGTGAACGATGCCGAGCGGGAACATCTTGAGATGCATTACCTGATAATACTCTTCGGGCGGATAGTATTCATCCCAGGCTTTGCCATGGGTTTCTTTGAGCTTGGCTTCGGCCTTGGCAAAGAGTTTCGGGTGCCAGTCACGCAGAATGGTGTTCATCGGATGGTCAGCTGAGCCGCAGTCAACGCCGATCCACTTGAACTTCATTTCTTGCGCCCATTTATGGAAGTCAGCGTCAGGGCCCGGGTGCTTGACCATGTAGCGCACTTCGTCTGCCTGTGGCTGATCCCAGCCGTATTTATGATATCCGGTGTTGATGATGAGAATGTCGCCTTTGCGAATATCGGCCTTTTTCATCAGCATGTCAGGTGAATACAGCGAGAAATCGCTGACTTCGTCGCTGATGTCGACGATTACGCCGTCGCCGCACCATTCTTCGAGCGGCACTTCGCCGATGGTGCGTCCATTGGCGCAGAAGTGAATCTCGCCGTCGATGTGGGTGCCTACGTGGTTGCTGGTCTTGATGATCTGGCCGTTGGCCCCCTGGCCCATGTGGGCCCCGGCGATACGCTTGAAATATTGCACCTGCAGCGGCATGTAGCTCGGCCACGGCGGGGTGTGAATGCTGAGTCTCTGAGTGAGATCGTACATTTTTACTTTGGTCATTTATTGTCTCCTTGTTTTTTGTCTGTCAAAATATTACTCATCCTTGCAGTATTTTTCAACATAAGCTTCGAGGGCGTCCTCAAAACACTTCAGCGGCGGGTTTACCAGCCCGGCACCGACCTGGCCGACCCCTGCCTTCTTGTGGGCAATGCCGGTATTGATCTGCGGCAGCAGATTCTTTTCGCAGACCTTGAGCAGGTTGATGCCCAGCGGTGAGCCTCTGAATTCCATGTTCGGAATCTGAAATGCCTGCGATTCGCCATCGGTAATCTCATACATCTTGCGGGTAAAATTCATCGCATCGTTGACCGTGCCGCCGACGAATTTGACGATCGCCGGTGCAGCTGCCATCGAAAAACCGCCCAGACCACAGGTTTCTGTGATTGCGCTGTCGCCGATGTCTGGGTTGCAGTCTTCTTCGCTGAATCCCGGAAAAAGCAGACCTTTGACAATTTGAGCCTGGCCGGTGAACCAGCGTTCCTTGAGGCCGGCGACTCTGATGCCGAAGTCAGTGCCATTGCGGCACATGGTGGTGACTATGGTCGAACCCTCTATCCATTCTGCCGCCTGCAACATCATCTTTGCCGCCGGCATGCTGAGATTGAGGAAAAAGTGATCGTTCGAGTGCATGAACTCGAGCACGCGAGCCTTGTCGGCTTCGGGAAAGCTTGTCTTGACGATTGCTGGTGCGAGTTCTCTGATCAGCAGCGAAGTCGCCGCCTTATTGCGGTTGTGTACCTCGTCGCCCATCTGAAGTGCCTGGGCGATCATGTTCTTGAGGTTAATTTCGGGCGCCAGCGGAATGGCTGCCTTGAGAACCGGTGCCAGAACCGTTTCCATCCATTTCAAACGGGTGATGACTTCTTCAGAGTAGGCGCCGTAGCGCAATACTTTACCGAGGCCTTCATTAAGCGTGCAGAAGGTTTTGCGTCCGCCTTTCTGCTCTTCGAGAATCCAGACGGGCATGCTGGCGGTGCCGACTCCGGCCATCGGGCCGACGCCGTCGTGCTCGTGCCAGGGCGAGTATTCGATTTTGTCAGTGGCAGCAAGCTTTTCTGCTTCTTCCGGGGTATTGGCCAGGCCTTCGTAGATGAGCGCGCCCATAACGGCGCCGCGCAATGGGCCAGACATTCTTTCCCAGGTAATTGGCGGCCCGGCATGCAGAATCAGATTCTTTTTCATGCCCGGAACCACTTCGAGAGCGGTACCGATGCCTTTGAGAACTGGCTGTGAAGCCTGAATAGCTGCAATGGCGTTGGCGTTGGCCTGTTGAATGTCGATCAGCATTATCTGGCTCCTTTCGCGCTTTTAACTTTGCTCTGCCAGCTGGCAACCTTGTCGAGCAGTGCCTGAATCTTTTTGTTGCCACCTGCCGGCGGGCGCCAGTCGGTATGTATGGTTTCGACGCCCTGTTTGCGCAGGTCTTCGGCAAAACTGGCAATGCCGAGGTTTATCACTTTGACTTTTTTTCCGAAAAAATCTTTTAACATGGTTATTTGTTCCTTTCCAGGCAATGCCGGGCAAAACTGACCATCGCCACATTGGTTGGAAACACCTTGATCCCGGCGTCTTCGAGAATCTTCTGCTGTTGTGCGTAATTCTGCGGGTCTTCGCGGGTGCCACAGATGCAGGCAGCCAGCAACGGCTTGCGGCCTGACTTTTTGCGGCCTTCTTCGATGGCGGCGACCATTTCGCCGGCCATGTCGAGGTGCGAGCCATAACCGAGCACGACGTCAAAAATAATCAGCCCGACGTCAGGGTCAGCGATTTCCTGAAGCATGCGTTCGGATCGATAAGCCGGATCGATCATCGGGTGCGCCTTGCCGCGGGTAAAATTATCGTCGCCGAGGTCGATTATGCAGTGCCCGCTGCTTTTGTAAACATCGGGCATCTCCTTGCAGCCCTTAACCGGAGTGTTTGAGCTGATTTCGCCGATAACCGGCAGCAGCAGTCGTTGTGCTTCGTCGCACAGGGTGCCGCCGGAATAGAGTCCGCGCAGGTGTTTTCCGTTCATTTTGCTGCTGGCTGCCGCTTTTTTTATCTGGTCTTCGCTCATCTCAGAATTGTGACTTTTGCCGGTGCTGAGGTCGCAGGCCTTGATTGCAGCGTCTTCGAGGTTATGGGCTGCGATGAAACCCTGGGCTTCGATGGCTTTCGGGTCGGCGCCGATAAAGTAGATCACGATTTTTTTGCCGACGTTTTTGAGTTCGGCATAAAGGGTTTTAAGAACCGATTCTGCCGGAGGTTTCGACAGCATGACTATAACTTTTGTTGCCGGATCTTCGGCCAGGGCGCGGGTTGCCAGCAGCGTCATCTTTCCGCCGATTTTTTCGGAAAGATCGCGGCCACCGACGCCGATTGCCTGCGTAATACCGCATCCCAGGCGGTGAATGGTGCTGGTGACTTCCTGCAGGCCAGTGCCGGAAGCAGCTACGATGCCAATGTCGCCGCTTCTGACAGCGTTTGCGAAGGCGAGGGGAGTGCCGTTGATTATGGCGGTGCCACAATCCGGGCCCATGACCAGCAGTTCTTTGCTGACTCCGAGAGTTTTGAGCTTGAGTTCTTCTTCGATGCTGACGTTGTCTGAGAACAGCATGACGTGGCGGCCGTTATTGAGCGCCTGTTCGGCTTCGCGGGCGGCATATTCGCCCGGCACCGAAATCACGACCATGTTGGCTTCGGGCAGGCGGCTGGCGGCTTCTTCCTGACTGCTCGGCGGCAATTCGGCTGATCCAGACGGCTGTTTGCGCGAGGCCAGGCGTTTTTCAACTTCGGCAATGCCGGCGTCGGCAGTTTGTTTATCTGCTGCTTTGACGCAGATGATCAAATCGTTCGGGGTCAGACCGTCGAAAGCGCTCTGATACATGCTGAGGCGCTTGAGACTGTCGATGTTATAATCGGTACACATGCCGACAACGGTGCTGTCGATGCCCGGAAGCTTCTTAACCTGCGAGCCGATCAGCATGAGCGTGACCGAATCGAAATACGTCTGTTTTTTTATGAGGTGGCTGATTACCATTCCAGACCTTGCTCCTTTGTTCTGCGGGTTTGGCGCGATATGCGGCGCCAGCGCTGCCGGTTTGGGGCCGACTGAGATTACAGAAAATAATAGAACTATCTTGGCGGAATGGCAATATAAAATATGCGCACTGCGTCAGTCGAGTCGATCAAGTCGACTGTGCATCGTTTTAGTCATCAACGTATTCAGGGTAAAACTTTTTCATGCATTCCGGGCACATGCCATGGCTGAATTCGGCATGCGAGTGAGCTCTTACATACTCTTCGACCAGGCCCCAGGCCCCTTTGTCATCTTTGATTTTTTTGCAGGATGTGCAGATCGGAATGATGCCTCGCAGTGTTTTAACCTCATCTATCGCAGTTGAGAGGTCGAGTTCGACCTTCTGAAAATTGACAATGATCAGACCAGTTATGACCGTTATGTGCCCGCAGAGAAAAACCGTCAAGGTTATGCCATGAAATATGGATGCCGTCATCAGATCGGGAATTGGATCGCTTGTGGCGGTCATTATCATTCGCAAAAGATTCCAGAGTGCAAGTATGCTGAAGCTGGCCAGTAAAAAGCTGTTTCGATCTTTTACCAGTTTTGGAATATCCTTGTGGCTGATGTAAGCGGAGTAGCCGAAAAGCACTGCCAGAATGGCTGAAAGAGAGATTATTCTGGCATTCACCGAGGGGGCGTAAAAGGTAAAACAGGGAAACACAACAACCGCTACAGCCGAGATTGATATAAACAGCCAGTTGTTAGGCTTTTTGCCGGTAAAAAGCTCGAGGCCGCGCGCGACAAGCCCGATTCCGGCTACGATAAGCAGGTTGGCAACCAGTATCGATGCGAAATCAGGTAGAATATTTCGGTAGCTTACCAGTCCCATGGCTCCGCCTAAAAGAATTGAAGCTGCTGTCCAATGCATGAATCCGCCGTAGGTCTTTCGGGTGGCAAACACGTAGAGCATGCAGAAGCAGAGAACTAGACCGATGATACTTATCACAAAAGACAACGTTCTTACGTCTAAAGAATCGCTCACCTGATTATCTCCATTGCCAACTTCTGAGCCCATGCACTTGTTGAACTCAGCCGCTGGCGCGGCAGCTGGGGAAAAATGATTTGATCTTCTGATTTCAGATCCATGTAGTTTTCCCCTCCTGATCGTGTGTGTGTGTGTAAACTCCTCGATTACCGGGGTTTGAGCCCTGGTAGATCACAACCGAAGAGATGACTTTATGTTACCACAAGAACAGGAAAAACTCGACAAGCTTTATCAGAGCATGGTCAAAGCGCTGAAAAGACAGGGTATGAGCGATGTAACAATCGACACCTACAGCAGAGCCATTATCAGGATTGCCCGTTACTTCGATCGATGACCTGATGATCTAGGAAAGCAGGATTTAAAAGATTACTTTGACCATTTTATTGCTATCCGCTCCTGGAGCACTGTTAGAGCCGATCGCTGCGGCCTGCAATTCTTCTGGAAGTATGTTTTAAACAAGAAATGGAAGTGGGTAGACATTGTTAAGCCGCCCCAGATCAGACCGATTCCGGATGTGCTCACGGTCGCTGAAACCGAAAAGGTTCTCAATGCTGTAAGAGAACTGCGCTATCGGATTTTTCTATTTGCCCTTTACAGCATGGGCATGAGGCTCGGCGAGTGCCTTTCATTGAAGGTTTCAGATATTGACAGCGAGAAAATGCAGGTTCATATTCGCAACGCCAAAGGTCGCAAAGACAGGCTTGTTCCGCTGCCGCAGGCGACGTTGAAAGCACTGCGATTTTACTGGAAAACGCACCGAAACCCGGTAATGATTTTTCCGAATTTACGCGGTGCCTGTTAACACCGGTCATGTTCTGACCCACCCACCGACGAAAAACTGACCCACTTTTCGGTGTCATTTTTTTGCAGCACCGATTTAACCCTGACCCACCATTTTGCCAGATACCACCTTGGTTCATGGCTTAAGTTGCTTTGAATCATATTCTTGATCCGAAAGACTTGTATTGGTGCTTAGAATTTTGAAATTCAGCACCATGGCCTGAGTAGAGCATCTCTTTGGCCATCTTTCAGACCAGGTGATTATCTGATGAACCGTCTCTGCAAACATTGCGGGGAGTCCTTTTCGCCCTGTCGCTCAGTTCCCGGGCAGGAATATTGCAGTAATCTCTCTTGCCAGAGAGCGCGAAAGCGGGCCTGGCAAAAGAAGAAACTGGTAAGTGATCCTGATTACAGTGACAACCAGAAGTCTTCTCAGCAGGCCTGGCGAGCCAGAAACCCTTCCTATATGCGGGAATACCGTGCCCGGTCGCGAGCATACACAGAGCGGAATCGATTGCAGCAACGGCATCGTAATCGGCGCCGCAAAAATTTACTCGTTACCGGGTCTGTTTTACCCTCATCGAGCTCGTCTCTGATTGTAAAGATGGACGAGCTCAAATCTTTTCTGGCAGGGCTTTTCATGCCATTTCGTCGCACACCATTCGACCCGCGTTTTATTGTAAAGATGGACGAGCTCATCGCTCATCAACAGGCACTTTCGGGGATGTATCTCCGGCAGTTTTCTGGCGGGGTTGATTGTAAAGAGATGACCAGCTCGCCAGCTTTATGCGGTCTGATTACACTTTGAACATGAGCGATGAAATACACCAACTTAATCTTTCGCAGATTGGCGAATCCTATGGTCCCCTGCGCATAATCAATGCTCGCGCCGACGCTTGCATGCTGCAGTCGATAAAAACATTCGGTCAGATGAGTCCGGTTGTCTGCCTGAGGACAGACGACGGTCATGAACTGGTTGATGGATTTAAACGGCTTCGCGCGTTGAGAAGTCTGAAGGCCGAGACCTTGAAATGCGTTTTCGTTGACGCCCAGGCTCGTGTTGGCAAGGCCAGAATCATTCAGCTGAACCAGGCATCGCGTTCGATAAGCGATATTGAAGAGGCTCTGGTTCTGCAGTCGTTGCATCGTATAGATGGTCTGTCTCAGGTTGAGATTTCAGTTCTGCTGGGCCGCGACAAGAGCTGGGTGTGTCGTCGGATTTCGTTGATCGAGAAACTGTCAGATTCAGTTCAGGAGCATATCAGGCTGGGTCTGATTTCCAGCAGTGTCGGGCGTGCATTAGCTCTGTTGCCCCGGGGCAACCAGCAGGAAGTTTTATATGCCGTTTTAAAGCACCATCTTGGGAAGCGTGCGGTTGAGCGGCTTGTGCGGCAACTTATTACCATGCCGACTCAGCAATGGTCTACGCTTCTATATAATGCCTGGTCATACGATTCACCTGAATTAGTCGCTCAGCAGCAACCTTGCGACAGGTTTTCAGGTCAGCTTAAAAGTCTGTTGCGTCTGCAGAAATCGGTAATTATAAGTGCTCAAGAGGTTCTGGCATCTGACCATGCCGTTTCTGAGGCATTACTTGAAAAGGCGCTGACGAGCGCGCAAAGCCTTAAGTCATTGATATCGCGCATTTTGCATGAAAAAACTCTGGAGGTATGATGATGCCACGTATTTTTCACAGCAGAGAAGAGTTCGAGCAGGAGCTCATTCTGCTTTCCCGCGATGGAAACTCAATCAGATTTTTATCGCGAACATTCAACATCAGTCGCAATACTGTGCGGCGCATTCTGCGGGAACATTCTGCCCGACGCGCAAGTGAGCACGACATATTGCCGGTTCGGCGCACCAGGAAGAGCAAGCTCGACGCATTTTCTGCTCAGATAATCGATCTGCTTGAAAAGTATAAAAACATAACAGCTCAGCGCGTCTTTGAAGAGCTTGTGAAAGAGGGTTATGACGGCGGTGTCAGCATTCTGCGCGCTCATCTGAGAAAGATTCGTGTTGTCGCAAAAGAACCGGTAATTCGCTTCGAGACAGGGCCTGGCCAGCAGGGCCAAATGGACTGGAGCCCTTATAAACTAGCCTTTACCCGATCAGGGAAGGCTGAGGTTCAGTGTTTTTCGTATATATTGGGTCATTCGCGGCGGCAATTCATTGATTTCAGCCCGCGCCATGATTTTTATACGCTGATACGCCGCCATCAGGCGGCTTTCGAATATTTTGGCGGTGTTGTGGCCGAGTGCCTGTATGATAACGAGAAAACGGTGGTATTGCGCTGGGAGGCTGGAAAGCCCGTGTTTAATCCGGCTTTTACGGCGTTCATAACGCATTACAACTGCCGCCCCATTGCCTGCCGACCGGGTAGCCCCAAGACCAAAGGCAAAGTTGAAGCACCGTTCAAGTATATAGAGGGAAATCTGTTGTGCGGGAGAGATTTTCAGGATCTTGATGATCTGAGAGCAACGGCTCGCTGGTGGCTTGAAAATGTTTCAGACCGGCATGTTCATGACACAACCCGACGCACTCCCATAGAACTGTTCAACGAAGAAGAGCTCTCTGCTCTGCAACCTCTGCCGGCTTTTCCTTACGACTGTTCAGAAGTTCGACTTGCAGTGTGTAACAGTGAGAGCATGGTAACTTTCGAAACCAATCGCTACTCGGTTCCGACCGGTTACATAGGTGATATTCTCAGCATCAAAGCTGGCGAAAGAGAGCTGAGAATTTACAGTCAGGACTTGAAACTGCTTGCGGTTCATGAGCGCCACGCGATGGGCGAAAATGCGACTATCGAGGATCCCTCGCATTATCGGGTGAGACGAGAAAAATATGGACTTGAGCCGGTTAGAGATGCTTTCGTGAGCTTTGGCGAAGCAGCCGAAGATTTTCTGGCGGGCCTGTTGAACAAAAATCCCAGAAATATCGGCTTTCAGGTCAGACACATTCTGAATCTCAAAGCGCAATTCAACAGCGATGACATTCACAGCGCTCTCATGCATGCCATGCGCTACAACGCATACGATGCGAAGGCTGTCGAAAGAATTCTGGCGGTCAAGGCTCAGCCAAGAACCCTTGAATCGATCAGAAATGAAAAAGCCCGGCAACAACTTGCCGAGACTCTGCCACCAATAATACAACGGCCGCTGTCTGAATACGGCGAGCTGTTTCAATCACAGGAGATAATACATGAAACCCTCACCAACTCTGATGCATATAAAAAGTCATCTACAGACTCTGAAACTGAAGAAAATACTTGAAGCCATCGACAGTGAAATGGCTTGGGCCGCGCAGAACAACCCGCCGCCGTCTGAATTCCTTGAAAGAATACTGGTGATCGAAGCGCAAGATATGATCGACAGACGCATTGAAAGAAGAATTCGCGAGGCCCGCCTGCCTGAGCGAAAACTGTTGGCTGAATTCGACTTCAAGTTCCAGACGGGCGTTGATAAGGCTCAGATTATGGATCTTGCCAGGCTTGATTTCGTTGACAGAAAGCAGGGACTAATACTTGCCGGAAGCTCGGGAACCGGCAAAAGCCACATAGCAAAGGCTCTGCTGCTACTGGCGTGCTCAAAATCATATCGTTGCCGATATACTACCGGCACAGACATGCTCAACGATCTGATGGCCGGACTGGCAGACAACACAATGCACAAGCGCTTAAAGCAATATCTGTCACCTGAAATCCTTCTGATCGATGAGGTCGGACTCGATAAACTCGAACAAAGTGAAGCCAGGCACGCCGGCCTCTTCCACAAAGTCATTGACGGGCGTTACTGCAAAGGCTCTACTCTCATCACAACCAACATCGACTTTAAAGAGCTTGGCGACTATCTTGGAGACCCGGTAACGACGACAGCATTGATCGACCGGATGATTCATCATTCAATTCTGATAACTATACAGGGCCCGAGCTGGAGAATGCACGAATCAAAGAAACTCAACGCCAGGGTAAAGGAGCAGAAAAAGCAAAAGACTCTGGAGAATGCTGACCAATAAACGATAAACGACAAAAATCTGAGCGTCAAAAACGCCCACCGGCATCGATATAACCGCCGGTGGGCGTTTTTCATGTTGGCCGACAATTATGGCAGGCAAAAAACAGCCAGAAAATCAGCAATCGGGAAGGCTGAAAACTCAAGCAAATTGACAACCTGCAGACAATAAACTCAAAAACAGGCAACTTTGCCCGGGTCCAATAAAATATGGAACATGGGTCAGAAATTATTCGGTGTTAGCAGCGGTGCCAAAAAGACGATAAGAAACTCTGTTGGGCACATGCATTATGCGGGACCGCAGCAGGCGTTAAAAGGCGCTCTGAAAGATTGCGCCGGGTGCGTGATTATGGCTTCCTGCATGGCAATTCCCGCAGGTTGCTGACACTCATTCAGTTGTTGTTGCGCGCCAGGCCTGCTCAAGTCAAGCTTCCAGAGCGCCCGGCATTTAAATGCCCGGACTGTGGCAGCGCCATGGCGTTGAAAGGATTTCGCTGCCCCGCCAGCTCAAGATCGCCACCTGCTGTGTCTTTGCATCTGCACAATTAAAGAATTCTGACTGGCAGCAACCGGATTTTATCTGTTGTTGCAGTTTTTTGCCGGTTTATAACGCCACAGACCCATTTAAGAGACACACAGACGGCGCGGGACTTGCTTCGCAAGGCCCGTGACGGCGGTCATTTTCCGCGTCTACGCGATTGTTACGCGGCTTTCTTTTTGCTTTCTTCTAGTTTTTCGGACAGCAAAATCTTTATCAATGACTGGTAAGGGACGTCTTTTTTATTTGCCATTACTTTTATTTCGTTCAGCATGCTTTCTGGCAAACGAATAGAAATGGTTTTCGAGGTAGGCTTCAAGTTAGGAAAAACCACTTTCTCTGCATCTGACCAATCAAAATAATCACAGGAATCGTGAGTCAGCCAGAATTCTCGTTCTTCTTGTTCGTTCTTAAAGTTTGGAAGTTTTTTCTTCATGTCTTTCATACTCCCTGAATTCACTTTTGGTCATATCCCTTGCTGAAATGACCCGGATCATTCTTTTTCTGAGGGTGAATGCAACAAACAAATATCTATCTTGGTCAGTCTTGCCGAAGGCCATAAATCGTTTTTCAGACAGAGAATGTTCCCGGTCAAATTTAATGAAAGGCTCATTTAAAAAGACAGCTTCACATTCAACTTGCGAAACACGATGACTAGACCAATTTTTGATTTCATTACCATCGTCCCAGTCAAAGCCAAGACAATTTCGAATCAAATCGAAAACATTCATTAACCTACCCATTAGTTTAACCTCAAACAAAGTATATTTTTTTCATATACGGTTGTCAACGGTTTTTATTTCATTTCCCGCGTAACGTCAGTCGTGACCGGAAATGGCCAGACGGCGCGGGGCTTGCTTCGCAAGACCCGTGACGGCGGTCATTTTCCGCGTCTACGCAATTGTGTACGCCCGGCACGGGCGTGAACTTATGGGGTGAGATCACTCTGGTGATCAAGTCCTCTGTATTGGAAGTCATATGATGAATACTTAT
>Ga0209605_1000536_pt1 | contig 47380 bp, 40 predicted proteins | sample AD_UKC035_MetaG_FD_184408 | JGI IMG/M metagenome (GOLD analysis project Ga0209605, IMG submission 184408) | Active sludge microbial communities of municipal wastewater-treating anaerobic digesters from USA - AD_UKC035_MetaG (SPAdes) (version 2) | ecosystem: Engineered > Bioreactor > Anaerobic >...
AGGTAGCCCGTGCGCTGGTGGCTGGCTGCGGCCACTTCGGGCTTGGAGAGGTAGGCGAAGAAGGCGGCGATGCCCTTGTACTCCGCGGGCTTCTTGCCCGCCATCACCCACAGGCTGGCACCGCCGATGACGGTGTTCTGCGGCGCGCCGGGAACGTCGGGGTAGTAGGGCAGGGTGGAGATGCCGCTGGCGAACTTGGCGTTGCGCTTGATGTTGCCGTAGAGCGCCGAACTGCCGGTGACCATCGCGCACTCGCCCGAGACGAAGGTCGAGTCCGCGGCGTTGCCGCGCCCCTTGTAGATGAACAAGCCCTGCTTGGACATGTTGGCCAGGTTCTCGATGTGGCGCACGTGCAGCGGCGTCGTGAACGCCAGCCGCGTGCCCAGGCCGTTGAAACCGTTGCGCAGCGTCGCGAACTCGACGTTGTGCCAGGCGCTGAAGCTCTCCAGCTGCGTCCAGCTCTGCCAGCTCGTCGTGAACGGGCACTTGTGGCCGCTGGCCTTGAGCTTGGCCGCCGCCAGCGCCACTTCGGGCCAGGTCTTGGGCGGATTCTCGGTGTCGAGCCCCGCGGCCTTGAAGGCGTCCTTGTTGTAGTGGAAGACGGTGGTCGAGCTGTTGAACGGGAAGCTCAGCATCTCGCCGTTGGGCGCGGTGTAGTAGCCGGCCACGGCGGGCACGTAGATCTTCGGGTCCCACTTCTGGCCGCCCTGGGCCATCACCTTGGCCACCGGCACGATCGCACCCTTGCTGGCCATCATGGTCGCCGTGCCGACCTCGAACACCTGCAGGATGTGCGGCGCGTTGCCGGCGCGGAAGGCCGCGATCGCCGCCGTCATCGACTCGTCGTAGCCGCCCTTGAACGTGGGGACGATGCGGTAGTCCTTCTGGCTCGCGTTGAAGTCCTTGGCGAGGTCGTTGACCCATTCACCGAGCGCGCCGCCCATCGAGTGCCACCACTGGATCTCGGTCTGCGCCTGTGCGGCGGTGGTGGCGAAAAGCGTCGCGGCGACGGCGGCGACGGCGGCGAGGGCAAGCGGTTTGCGGGACATGCGGACTCCGTTCGTGGAAAGCGGGAAGCGCCGATTCTGACCGGCGCGGTCGTCGGTTCGTGTGACAGCCGGGTTTCTGTCATGGATCCTCGAAGGCCTGCAAGCGGGATTACCCCGCTCGACGGCGCGCCGCGGTGCGGTGCTGCTGCACTGCCGCATTGCGCTAGCATGCGCGGCTTCGCGATGAATGCCCCGCCTGCTGTCGACCTGCGCGCTGCCGATCCGGCGGGCGCGCGTGCAGACGCCGACGTCCCGGACACGGCCGCGCCGCGCCTGCGCGAGATCCCCTACAACTACACCTCGCTCTCCGACCGCGAGATCGTGCTGCGCCTGCTCGGCGCGCGCGCCTGGGCACTGCTGCAGCGCCTGCGCACCGAGCGCCGCACCGGGCGCTCCGCGCGCATGCTCTACGAGGTCCTGGGCGACATCTGGGCGGTGCAGCGCAACCCCTATCTCGAGGACGACCTGCTCGCCAGCGCGAGGCGCCGCGGCCTGCTCATCGAGGCGCTGCAGCACCGCCTGCGCGAGATCGAGAAGCTGCGCACGCCCGCGCTGGACGCCGCGCGCGACGCCCTCGTCGGCGAGCTGATGGCCGCCGCGCACGCCGCCGTGCAGGCCTTCGCGGAGCGCTTTGCCGAGCTTGCCGCACGCCGCCAGCGCGCACGCGCGGTGCTCGCGCGCGTCACCGCCAAGGACAACATCAGGTTCGACCCGCTCTCGCGCGTCAGCCACGTCACCGACGCCACCGACTGGCGCGTCGAGCTGCCCTTCGTCGTCCTCACGCCCGACAGCGAGGCGGAGATGGCGGCGCTGGTTGCCGCCTGCATCGAGCTCGGCCTCACCGTCATCCCGCGCGGCGGCGGCACCGGCTACACCGGCGGTGCCGTGCCGCTGACCTGGAAGAGCGCGGTCATCAACACCGAGAAGCTCGAGGCGCTGGGCGACGTCGAGTGGGTCGAGCTGCCCGGCGTGGCGGGGAAGGTGGCGACCATCCGCACCGAGGCCGGCGTCGTCACGCAGCGCGTGGCCGACGCCGCCGAGCGCGCCGGCCTCGTCTTCGCCGTCGACCCGACGAGTGCCGAGGCGAGCTGCATCGGCGGCAACATCGCCATGAACGCCGGCGGCAAGAAGGCCGTGCTCTGGGGCACGGCGCTCGACAACCTGGCGAGCTGGCGCATGGTCACGCCCGACGCCAAGTGGCTGGAGGTGACGCGGCTCGCGCACAACCGCGGCAAGATCCACGACGTGGACGTGGCGAGCTTCCGGCTCGACCGCTACGACGCCGACGGGCGCACGCTGCTGGGCAGCGAGCAGCTCGACATCCCGGGCCGGGTGTTCCGCAAGCAGGGCCTGGGCAAGGACGTCACCGACAAGTTCCTCGCCGGCCTGCCGGGAATCCAGAAGGAGGGCTGCGACGGCCTCGTCACCAGCGCGCGCTGGGTGCTGCACCGCATGCCCGAGCACGTGCGCACCGTGTGCCTGGAGTTCTTCGGCCGCGCGCACGACGCGGTGCCCGCGATCGTCGAGATCAAGGAGCGCCTGTTCGCGCTCGCCCAGGCGACGCCGCCGGTGCTGCTGGCCGGGCTCGAACACCTGGACGACCGCTACCTGAAGGCGGTCGGCTACGCCACCAAGAGCAAGCGCAGCCTCACCGGCAGCGGGCTGCCGAAGATGGTGCTCATCGGTGACGTCGTCGGCGACGACGAGGACGCCGTGGCGCGTGCCGCCAGCGAGGTCGTGCGCATCGCCAACGGCCGCCACGGCGAAGGCTTCGTCGCCGTCGGCAAGGACGCGCGCAAGCGCTTCTGGCTCGATCGCAAGCGCACCGCGGCGATCTCGCGCCACACCAACGCCTTCAAGATCAACGAGGACGTCGTCATCCCGCTGCCGCGCATGGGGGAGTACACCGAGGGCATCGAGCGCATCAACGTCGAGCTCAGCCTGCGCAACAAGCTGCAGCTCGTGCAGCGGCTGCTCGAGTTCTTCACGCACGAAACCCTGCCGCTGGGCAAGGCCGGCGAGCGCGACGCCGCCATCGGTCCGGAGCTGCTGCAGACGCGCGTGCAGCAGGCGCTGGTGCTGCTGCGCGACGTGCAATCGCTGTGGCGCGGCTGGCTGGACGGCCTCGACGTGCTGCAGCCCGCCGAGGACGGTGACGCGGGCGGGCAGTCCGCGCAGACGCTCTTCACGTTGCTGCAGGAGCACCGCCTGCGCGCCTCCTGGAAGACGCAGATCCGCCAGCCGCTGCAGGCGATCTTTGCCGGCGAGGCCTACGCGCCCATCCTCGCGCGTTGCCAGGCCATCCATCAGGAGGTGCTGCGCAGCCGCGTCTGGGTGGCGCTGCACATGCATGCCGGCGACGGCAACGTGCACACCAACATCCCCGTCAACAGCGACGACTACGCGATGCTGCAGAGCGCGCACGAGGCGGTGGCGCGCATCATGGCGCTGGCGCGGTCGCTCGGCGGCGTCATCAGCGGCGAGCACGGCATCGGCATCACCAAGCTCGAGTTCCTCTCCGACGAGGAACTGGCACCCTTCGCCGCCTACAAGCGCCGCGTCGACCCGCAGGGGCACTTCAACAAGGGCAAGCTGCTGCGCGATCGCGCCGCGGGCAGCGAGGACGCCGCGGCCGCCGACCTGAGCGCGGCCTACACGCCCAGCTTCGGCCTCATGGGGCACGAGTCGCTGCTGATGAAGCAGAGCGACATCGGCGCCATCGCCGACAGCATCAAGGACTGCCTGCGCTGCGGCAAGTGCAAGCCGGTGTGTTCGACCCACGTGCCGCGCGCCAACCTGCTCTACAGCCCGCGCAACAAGATCCTCGCCACCAGCCTGCTCGTCGAGGCCTTCCTCTACGAGGAGCAGACGCGCCGCGGCGTGAGCCTGGCGCACTGGAGCGAATTCGAGGACGTGGCCGAGCACTGCACCGTCTGCCACAAGTGCCTCAACCCCTGCCCGGTGGACATCGACTTCGGCGACGTCTCCATGGCCATGCGCAACCTGCTGCGCAAGATGGGGCGGCAAAGCCTGCGCCCGGGCAAGGCGGCGGCGATGGCCTTCCTCAACGCCACCCAGCCGCAGACGATCAAGCTCATGCGCAGCGCCATGGTCGGCGTGGGCTTCCCCGCGCAGCGCCTGGCCAGCACCGTGCTCGCGCCCCTGGCGCGCCGCCAGACCGCCGCGCCGCCGGCCAGCGTGGGCACGGCACCGCTGCGCGAGCAGGTCATCCACTTCGTCAACAAGAAGATGCCCGGCGGCCTGCCCACGCGCACCGCGCGCGCGCTGCTGGGCATCGAGGACCGCGAGACGGTGCCCATCGTCCGCGACCCGGCGCGCACCAGCGCCGACAGCGAGGCCGTCTTCTACTTCCCCGGCTGCGGCAGCGAACGCCTCTTCAGCCAGGTCGGGCTCGCGGTGCAGGCCATGCTCTGGCACGCCGGCGTGCAGACCGTGCTGCCGCCGGGCTACCTCTGCTGCGGCTACCCGCAGCGCGGCGCGGGCCAGTTCGACAAGGCCGACAAGCTCGTCACCGACAACCGCGTGCTCTTCCACCGCGTCGCCACCACGCTCAACTACCTCGACATCAAGACCGTGGTGGTGAGCTGCGGCACCTGCCACGACCAGCTGCAGGACTACGACTTCCCGCGCATCTTCCCCGGCAGCCGCATCGTCGACATCCACGAGTACCTGCTCGAGAAGGGCATCACGCTGCCGGGCCACGCGACGGGCTACCTCTACCACGAGCCCTGCCACGACCCGATGAAGCAGCAGGACAGCCTGAGCACCGTGCGCGCCCTCGTCGGCGCGAACGTGGTGAAGAGCGAGCGCTGCTGCGGCGAGAGCGGCACGCTGGGCGTGGGCCGCCCGGACATCGCCACCCAGGTGCGCTTTCGCAAGGAAGAGGAGATCCGCCGCGCCGAAGCCACGCTTCGCGCCAGCGGCGCGGTCGAGCCGGGGCAGGACCTGAAGATCCTCACCTCCTGCCCGAGCTGCCTGCAAGGCCTGCACCGTTACCAGGGCGACCTCGCCAGCGGCCTGCTCGAGGCCGACTACATCGTCATCGAGATGGCGCGCCACATCCTCGGCGCGAGCTGGCTCGAGGACTTCGTCGCCAAGGCCAGGGCCGGGGGCATCGAGCGCGTGCTGGTGTGAACGCTGCGCCCCGAAACGGAACGGAATTCGAGGAACAGGATTCGAGGAACAAAAAGGCGAGCCCGAGGCCCGCCTTTCGTCGGTAGCGGCCCAGGGCCGCCACGCTGCGCGTGTGTCAGTCGGCGCGCCGGCGGCGTGCGCCCAGGAAACCCAGCACGCCCAAGCCCGCGAGCATCATCGCCCAGGTCTCGGCTTCGGGAACCGGCATGATCGTCGACGTGAGCGAATACATGCCGCCGTTGCTGAACGATCCGTTACCGGTTCCGGTCACCATGTAGAAGTACTTGCCGGGAGCCAGCAGCACGGTGTTCGTCGCATTGCCGGTGCTGCCGTCGAAGCTCCAGTTCCCGCCCAACTGCGAATCGTCGCCGCCCCCCACGCCCCCATCGGCGCCCATGGACCAGAGCGAATACTGGCCGCCGCTGATGTTCAGCACCGTGCCGCCCCCGAGGTTGTTCGCCACCGCGGTGCTCGACACCCAGTAGCTGTCGGGCGAGATCTCGAACGTGAAGTAGTCGGTAAACGAGCCAAAGACGACGTTGACGCCGAACTCGACCTGACCGTGCGTGTCCCAGGTTATCGTGTCGGCGTGGGCACCAGCGGCACCGAAGGCCAGCGCTGCCGCTGCGAGAATGGAATTGAGCTTCATGTTCATGTATCACTCCTCCGCTACCGGCTGCCGCAAGAAAGGTCACGGCGCGCCCGGGTTCCAGATGCCCCATTGTCTGCCGCTCGCCTCGTGTCGCCACCCCCCCCATTCAAGGGGGTTTTGCCGGTTTGACGGGCGATCCAGCGTCGAAAGCGTAACTTCGCGTTGCCCGCGCGCCGCCGCGAGGGGCTCGTCCGGGGACGCGCAAAGCCCTTGGGTCCCGAGGGTGCGCCGCCTGCGGCGGCGGCGGCGCTGGCTAGACTTTGCGATCCTTGCCACTTCGACTTCGACGCGCGTGCGCCGAACCGCCCCATGGCCGATCCGAAAACCGCCCCCCAAGCCCTCGCGTTGACGCTGCACCAGACCTCGCGCGTGCTCGAGATCGCCTTCGACGACGGGAAGAGCTTTCGCATCCCCTTCGAGCTCATGCGCGTCTACTCCCCGTCCGCCGAAGTCATGGGCCACGGTCCGGGGCAGGAGGTGCTGCAGACCGGCAAGCGCAACGTCACGATCACCGAGATCACGCCCATCGGCCACTACGCCATGCAGCCGCGCTTCTCCGACGGCCACGAGAGCGGCCTCTTCACCTGGGACTACCTCTACCACCTCGGTGCCGATCAGGATGCCCTCTGGGCGCGCTACGAGAAGCGCCTGGCCGAAGCGGGCCTGGATCGCGACGCCTCCATGGCCAGGCCGCCGGGCATCAAGGTCGTGCGCAGCAAGGACACCCCCGCATCCGGCTGCGGCGCCTCGGCGCCGATCGCCGGCAAGAGCTGAGCCGCCCCCATGAGCCAGACCCATTTCGGCTTCGAGACCGTGGAGGAGCGCGAGAAGGCCGGCCGCGTGCGCGGCGTCTTCGACTCCGTGGCCACGCGCTACGACCTCATGAACGACCTGCTGTCGTTCGGCCTGCACCGCCTGTGGAAGACCTACGCGGTGGCGGTGGCGAATCTGCGTCCGGGCGACAGGGTGCTCGACATCGCCGGCGGCACCGGCGACCTCGCGCGCGCCTTCGCGCCCAAGGTCGGCGCGCAGGGCGTGGTCGTGCTCACCGACATCAACGAGAACATGCTCCGCGTCGGCCGCGACCGCCTGCTCGACCACGGCATCGTCGCGCCCACGCTCGCCTGCGACGCCGAGCGCCTGCCCTTTGCCGACGGCGGCTTCGATCTCGTCAGCGTCGCCTTCGGCCTGCGCAACATGACGCACAAGGACGCCGCGCTGGCCGAGATGGCGCGCGTGCTGCGCCCCGGCGGACGCCTGCTCGTGCTCGAGTTCTCGCACATCGCGCCGGCGCTGCGCAAGCCCTACGACTGGTACTCGTTCCACGTCATGCCGCGCATCGGCAAGTGGGTGGCGCAGGACGAGGACAGCTACCGCTACCTCGCCGAGTCGATCCGCATGCACCCCGACCAGGCGACGCTCAAGGCGATGATGAAGGCAGCGGGCTTCGGCCACGTCGACGTGCACAACCTCGCGGGCGGTGCGGTGGCTTTGCACCTGGGGGTGCGGTGCTGAGCCAGCTGCGCCAGCGCCTGGCCGCCACGCAGCGGCGGCGCGCGATCGGGCCGCCGCCTCCTCCCCCGCCGCCCTGGGAAATCGAGGCCTTCCTGGAGGCCGCGCGGCGCAGCTTCGTCGGCGTGCAGCGCGCCTGGGACTGCGGCGATCTCGTCGCACTCGCGAGCTTCGCCACCGAGCCGCTGTTCCGGGAACTGCGCGCCCAGCTCGCCGAGCGCGGCGACGCGCCCAACCATACCGAGGTGCTGCACGTCGAGGCGCGCCTGCTGAACATCGAGAACCTCTGCGATGCGCAGATCGCCTGCGTCGAGTTCTCCGGCCTCATCCGCGAACGGCACGACGTGCCGCCGCTGCCCTTCCGCGAGCTCTGGATGCTCGCGCGCCTGCACCATGCGCTCCCGGAGCTCCCGGACCGCCCCGCCGAGCCGAGCTGGCGCGTGGCGCGCGTGCAGGCGCTGGGCTGACGGCCCCTCGATGCCGATGGCGCCGATGCTCGTGCTCGCGGCACTGGCGGCCGCCGTGCTGGCCGGCGGCTGCGGCGAGAAGAAGAGGGAGCGCCCGCAGCCCCAGGTCGCAGCGCGCGTCGACGGCAGCGAGATCACGCTGCCGCAGATCGCGCGCGTGCTCGAGCAACAGCCCAGACTGCGCCCGGAGCAGGTCGACGCCGCCAGCCGCCAGGTGCTGGAGCGCCTCATCGACCAGCGCCTGCTGGCGGCGCAGGCCGAGCGCATGGACCTCGGCCGCGACGCGCGCGTGCGCGAGAACATCGACGCCGCCACGCGCGAGGTGCTCGCGCGCGCCTATGCCGATCGCCTCGACGACAAGCTTGCGCCGCCGGACGCGGCGGAGGTCGACGCCTACTACCGCGCGCATCCCGAGCGCTTCGCGCAGCGCCGCATCTATACCCTGCAGGAACTGGCCATCGAGGCCGGCGCGGACCAGTTCGCCTCGCTGCGCGAGCGATTCCAGTCCAGCCCGTCGGTTGCCGCGTTCGTCGATCACCTGAAGGCAGCGGGGCTGCGTTTTTCCGTCAGCCAGGTCGTGCGCGCCGCCGAGCAGCTCGCGCCTTCGGCCTTGACCCTGCTCGAGCGCCTGCACGAAGGGCAGGCGGCGCTGTTGCCCGCGCCCGGCGGCGCGCTGGTGATGGTGCTGATCGACTCGCAGGCCGATCCCCTGTCTCCCGAGCAGGCGCGCCGGCTGATCGAGCCCATGCTGGTGGCCGAGCGCAGGCGCGGGCGGCTCGAAGCCGAGCTGCAGTCGCTGCGCCGCGCCGCGCGCATCGAGTACCGCGGGCCGTTCGCGCACGCCGCGTCGGCGCCGACCGCGGACGCCGCCGGCAGCGCCGCCGAGCGCGCGCTGCCGGTACTCACCCTGCCGTCCGCGGAGGAGGCATCCGTACGCAGGGATCCGCCTTGAAAGCGTGACGCCGTGCGGCATGCCGCCGGTCTCGGCTGGCAAGATCGCCTCCGGCGCCTCGAGGGCAGCAGCACGAGCCTTTCCGGGATGAGGATCCGCATCATGCGCCGGGGCACGATCCCCGCAGGCGCGTCCCTCGCCGCTCGTGGGTCGGGCAGGGCGGCGATGCGGACCGGGGTCCGGGCCGGGATCGGGGGGCTGGAACGCGGTGCGCGCAAGCGTGAAGGGCTCGCGATCGTCCGTGAGATTGTGCGCACGCCGACACCGCGAATGAGCGGCCGCGGGCGCGGGGCGCGACGCATGCCGAGGACTACACTCCCCGCCAACTCCTCCGCGCCGGACGTCCGGAGCCGGGGTGCGGCGCCGTGGGGCGGACCGGCGTGCCGCGGCGCGTCTCGGGCCGGAAGCCGCCTCGTTTCCAAAGGGAAGTGATTCGATGAAATTGCAGCAGGCAGCGTGCCCCCGTCGCAGCCACCGGGTTCTGGCGGGCGCCCTGCTCGCCGCTGCCCTGCTCGCGCTGGCCGCTTGCGGCCAGCGCGGCGGCACGGCGACGCAGACGGCCGCCAAGGTCGACAAGGGCGAGATCACCGTCCACCAGATCAACTTCATCCTGCAGCAGCAGCGCGGCCTGCGCCCGGAGCAGGCCGACGCCGCCGGACGCCAGGTGCTCGAGCGCCTGATCGACCAGGAGCTGGCGGTGCAGAGGGCGAACGCACTCGACCTCGACCGCGATCCGCGCGTGCTGCAGGCGCTCGAAGCGGCGCGTCGCGAGGTGCTCGCGCGCGCCTATGCCGACAAGGTCGGAGAAGGCGCCGTCAAGCCCACGCCCGAGGACGTGAGCCGCTACTACGCCGAGAAGCCCGAGCTCTTCAGCCAGCGCCGCATCTACAGCCTGCAGGAGCTCTCCGTGCAGGCCAACCCGGAGCAGGTCCAGGCCTTGCGCGAGCGCATGGCCAGCTTCGGCACGCCGAACGAGCTTGTCGAGTACCTGCGCGGCAGCGGCCTGCGCTTCAGTGTCAACCAGGCGGTGCGCGCCGCCGAACAACTGCCGCTGCAGCTCTTGAGCGCGCTGGCGCGCATGAAGGACGGCCAGGCGACGCTGATCACCTCGCCGCAGGGAGCGCAGGTGCTGCTGCTCACCGGTTCGCGCACCGAGCCCGTGAGCGAGGAGCAGGCACGCCCGGCGATCGAGCAATTCCTGCTCAACGACCGCAAGCGCCAACTCATCGACGCCGACCGCAAGGCCATGCGCGCGGCGGCGAAGATCGAATACTTCGGCGCCTTCGCCCAAGGCGCTCCCGCGGCGGCCTCGGCACCCGCCGCCGCGCCGCTGGCCGACACGCCTGCGACGATGGCACCCGCGGTGCACGATCCCGCGGGCGCGGTGGGCAGCGACGACGTGGCCCGCGGCCTGGGGGTGAAGCGATGACGCGCCCGCTGCCGTGGATGCCGCGGGCCGCGGCTGCCCTGCTCGCCCTCGCCGCCCTGGGCCTGAGCCTGGGCACCGTGTCGCCGGCGGCGGCGCAGAGCGCGAGCGTGGCCGCCGATCCGCCCGCCGTGGCCGACTACAGCCTGGGTGCCGGCGACGTCGTGCGCATCAGCGTGTTCCAGAACCCCGACCTCACGCTCGAGACGCGCATTCCCGAAAGCGGGGTCGTCAGCTACCCGCTGCTCGGCCACGTGCGCCTGGGCGGGCGCACGGTCGGGGCCGCGGAACAGCTCCTCGCCGAGGGCCTGCGCGCGGGCAACTTCGTCAAGCAGCCGCAGGTCACCCTCACCGTGCTGCAGGTGCGCGCGCACCAGGTCAACGTGCTCGGCCAGGTCAACCGCCCCGGGCGCTACCCGCTCGAGCAGGCCGGCATGCGCCTCACCGACCTGCTCGCGCTCGCCGGCGGCACCACGCCCATGGGGGCCGAGGTCGCCGTGCTCAGCGGCGCGCGCGACGGCAAGCCCTTTCGCCTCGAGGTCGACCTCGTCGCGCTCTTCGCCGCCGGCGGCCGCGAGACCGACCCCCTCGTGCGCAACGGCGACGCCATCTGGGTCGACCGCCAGCCGCTCGTCTACATCTACGGCGAGGTGCAGCGCCCCGGGCAGATCCGCCTCGAGCGCGGCATGAGCGTGATGCAGGGCCTGGCCGCCGGCGGCGGCCTCACGCTGCGCGGCACCGACAAGGGCCTGCGCGTGCACCGCCGCGCCGCCGACGGCCGCGTGCAGGTGATCGAGCCGCGCCTGGACGACCTGCTGCTGCCCGGCGATGTCATCTTCGTGCGCGAAAGCCTCTTCTGATCCCGTTCCTCCCCATGCGCAGGGCCCAACGCCGATGAGCTTCCAGCAATTCCTCTCCGTGCTGCGCGCGCGCCTGTGGGCCGCGCTGCTCGTCTTCGCGCTCGTCGTCGCCACCGCCGTCGGCGTCAGCCTGCTCCTGCCCAAGCAGTACCTGGGCGAGGCCAGCGTCGTCATCGACGTCAAGCCCGACCCGGTGGCGATGATGGCCACGCCCGGCATCGCGCTGCCGAGCTTCATGGCCACGCAGGTCGACATCCTCAACAGCGACCGCGTCGCGCTGCGCGTCATCAAGGACCTGAAGCTGGCCGAGAACCCGCAGATCCGCCAGCAGTGGCAGGAGGAGGCGAAGGGCGTGGGCACGCTCGAGCAATGGCTGATCGCGCTGCTGCACCAGCAGCTCGACGTGCGCCCCTCGCGCGAGAGCAACGTCATCAACGTCGCCTACAAGTCGCCCGACCCGCGCTTTGCCGCGGCGCTGGCCAACGCCTTCGCCCAGGCCTACATCGCCACCACGCTCGAGCTGCGCGTCGACCCGGCGCAGAACTACCAGCGCTTCTTCGACGCGCAGACGCAGGGCGCGCGCGAGGCGCTCGAGAAGGCGCAGGCGCGGCACTCGGCCTACCAGCGCCGCCACGGAATCATCGCCACCGACGAACGACTGGACGTCGAGAACGCGCGCCTCAACGAACTCTCCAGCCAGCTCACGCAACTGCAGGCCATCAGCGCCGAAAGCGGCAGCCGCCAGCGCCAGGCACAGGGGGCGCAGGGCGACCGCCTGCAGGAAGTGCTGGCCAACCCCGTCATCGGCAGCCTCAAGGCCGAGCTCGCGCGCAGCGAGGCGCGGCTGAAGGAGCTCGGCTCGCGCTACGGTGACCGTCACCCGCAGGTCGTCGAGGCGCGCGCCAGCATCGCCGAGCTGCGCGAGCGCATCGCCGCCGAGACGCAGCGCGTCACCAGCGGCGTCGGCGTCACCGACACCATCAACCGTCAGCGCGAGGCGCAGGTGCGCCGCGAGCTCGAGAACCAGCGCAGCAAGGTGCTGCAGATGAAGGCGGTGCGCGACGAGGGCATGGTGCTGCAGCGCGAGGTCGAGAACGCGCAGCGCGTCTTCGACGGCCTCGCCGCGCGCCTGAACCAGACCGCGCTCGAGGCGCAGACCAGCCAGAGCTTCGCCGGCGTGCTCACGACGGCGCTGCCGCCGACCGAGCCCAGCAGCCCGAAGATCCTGCTGAACACCGCGCTCGCCGTCTTCCTCGGCCTGCTGCTGGCCGTGGGCGTGGCGCTGCTGCTCGAACTCGCCGACCGCCGCGTGCGCTCGCCCGACGACGCCGTCGCCGCGCTCGGCCTGCCCGTCATCGGCACGCTGCCCCGGCCCGGCGCCAAGCGTTTCCTTCCCGGCAACCGCGCGCTGCTGCCCGGAGCACGCGGCCTGGCCTTGCCCGCACCGCAGCAGGAGGCCTGAGGCCATGTTCATGCGCCCGCATTCCCCCAACCTCGACGTCGAATCCATTCTTCCGCGCGACGCCGGCGAAGCGCGCCGCGGCGGCAGCGGCGGCGGCCGTGGCCCGAACGGCCAGCCCGAGGGCGCCGCCGACGCCGGTCCCGCCGTCGCCGACCGCTCGATCGGCGCGCTGATCGCGCAGACACGCAACCTCGGCCCCGAGCAGGTCGAGCGCATCCTGCGCCACCAGCGCGAAACCGGCATGCGCTTCGGCGAGGCCGCCATCGCCCTGGGCCTGGCCAGCGCCGACGACGTCATGTTCGCGCTCGCGCAGCAGTTCCACTACCCCTACGCGCCCGAGGAGCGCCGCCGCGCCAATCCCGAACTGGTGGCGCTGAACCAGCCTTTCGGCGTGCAGGCCGAGAGCATGCGCGCCATCCGCAGCCAGCTCATGATGCGGCTCTTCAACGAGGGCCAGCCGCGCCGCGCCGTCGCCATCGTCAGCCCCGACAGCGGCGACGGCAAGACCTTCTTCGCCGCCAACCTCGCCGTCGTGCTGGCGCAACTCGGCGGACGCACGCTGCTCGTCGACGCCGACCTGCGCCACCCGCGCCAGCACGAGGTGTTCGGCATCGACAACGCCGCCGGGCTCTCGGGCATCCTCACCGGCCGCACCGAGGCGCGCGTCATCCAGCAGGTGGCCGGCGTCCCCAACCTGTTCGTGCTGCCGGTGGGCGTGACCCCGCCGAACCCGCTCGAACTCGTCGAGCGCCCGGCCTTCGGCCTGCTGATGCGCGAGCTGCTGACGAAGTTCGACCACGTCGTCGTCGACACCCCGGCCGGCTGCTACGGCAGCGACAGCGGCGTCATCGCCGCGCGCTGCGGTGCCGCGCTCGTGCTCGCGCGCAAGGACAAGGGCCGCATCGCCGCGCTGCAGGACCTCGTCGCCAACCTGGCCGAGACGCCCGCCGTTCTGGCCGGCGTGGTCTACAACGAGTTCTGAGCATGGCGGTTGCGCCGCGCAGCCAGCCCGGCACAGGGCATGCCGCGCGGGAACCCCTGCTTCCGTCGGGTGCTGACCCGCTGGCGCTGGTCTTGTTGCTGCTCGGATTCGCGGCGCTCTATCTTCCGAGTTACTGGATGCTGGCCGAGCGCATCTGGCCCAGCGACGAACAAGGCCACGGCCCCATCATCCTGGCGGTCAGCCTGTGGCTGCTCTTCACCAAGCGACACGAACTGGCCGCCGCGCCCCGGCGCCCGAGCCTGCTGCTCGGCCTGCCGCTGCTGCTCGGCGGCCTGCTGCTCTACGTGCTGGGGCGTTCGCAGTTCATCATGTTCTTCGAGATCGTCTCGCAGATCTTGGTGCTGGCGGGCCTCGTTCTGCTGTTCCTCGGGCCACGCGGCCTGCGCATCGTCTGGTTCCCGCTGTTCTTCCTGCTCTTCATGGTGCCGTTGCCGGGCTCGATCGTGGCCAGCGTGACCGGACCGCTGAAGATGGCGGTCTCGATCGTCGCCTCCAAGCTGCTCTACCTGCTCGGCTACCCGGTGGCGCGCAGCGGCGTGATCATGAGCGTTGGCCCCTACCAGCTTCTGGTGGCCGATGCCTGTGCGGGCCTGAACAGCATGTTCACGCTCGAGGCGCTCGGCCTGCTCTACATGAACCTGATGCGCTACACGAACACGGTGCGCAACGTGCTGCTGGCCATCCTCATCATCCCGATCGCCTTCCTCGCCAACATCACACGGGTCATCATCCTCGTGCTCGTCACCTACTACCTTGGCGACGAAGCCGGGCAGGGCTTCGTCCACGGCTTCGCGGGCATCGTGCTCTTCCTTGTCGGCCTGATGCTGATGCTGGCCACCGACAAGCTGTTGCGCGTGTTCTTCCCCGAGAAAGCGGGGCGCGCGCGATGAGCCCGATGCGCGTGCGGGCACTGGTGGTGGCGCTGCTGATGCTGGCGAGTGCCGCCGCGGCCATGCTGGCGCGCCCGACGCGTCATCTGGCCGACGAGATCGGCAAGCCCGATCTCGAAGTGCTCTTTCCCAGGCAGTTCGGTGATTGGCGCATCGACACCAGCCTGCCCGTCGTGCTGCCGGCGCCCGACGTCCAGGCGCAGCTCGACAAGATCTACAACCAGGTGCTCGCCCGCACCTACGTCAACGGCAAGGGCCAGCGCGTGATGCTGTCGGTGGCCTACGGCGGCGATCAGAGCGACGGCACCAGTGCGCACCGGCCCGAGGTCTGCTACCCGGCGCAGGGTTTCGCGATCGTCTCCAACCGGACCGCGACGCTCGAGATCGGCGGGCAGGCTGTCCCCGTGCGCCGGCTCGTCTCGCGGCTCGGCGCGCGCGAGGAGCCGATCACCTACTGGATCGCGGTCGGCGGCAAGGCGGTCACCTCGGGCATCGAGCAGAAGCTCGCGCAGATGCGCTACGGCCTCAAGGGCATCATCGCCGACGGCATGCTGATGCGCGTCTCCAGCATCGACCATGTTCCCGCGCATGCGTTCGCCGTCCAGGACGGCTTCCTCGCCGACCTGGCCCGTGTCATCGACCCGCTGTCGCGGGCCCGCGTCTTCGGCGGCAGCTCCTGACCGGGGCGCGGGCAAGCGCGTCGGGCCGTCTCAGGGCAGCGCCGTGATCGTCATGCGGAAGGTCGCGCGCGGCGCCGTGGTCTCGAAATAGACGAACTGGCGGCGCTGCGGCAGGGGCGTCGTCGGCGCCGTGCCCATGAACACGCGCTGCATGCCGTCGGCCTCCACCTGCAGCCGATACGCCGTGGCCCCGCATTGCAGCCGCGCGCTCCAGCTGCTGCCGGCGCTGAAGTGCTGGTCCACGCGCCAGTAGCTCATCGCGTCGCTGCTCGGCAGCGGCTGGGTGCCCATGGTCCAGAGTCCCTGCAGCGGTGCGATCGCGCAATCGGTGTGGAAGGCCTCGCCCAGGCGCGCCGAGCCGGCCGCGCCCTTGAGCGTGATCTCGGTCGTGCTCGCGAAGCCGCTCGCCGAGGTCCGGTACTCGCGCGTCACGGCGGCGCGCGGGTTGTAGTCCGGCTGCGAGACGAGCAGCCGCGCCTGCGCGGCGTCGAAGGCAAGCACCGTCCCCGGCCGCCAGCGCGTCTGCCCCTGGCCGTCGACCATGGGCACGTTGTGCGCGGCGGCGCGGCGGAAGTAGTTCGTGTGATAGGGCGAGGAGTAGATGACCGTGCCCGCGTCGGTCGTGATCGGCGTGCGCCCGTCGTAGAGCTCGAAGTTCAGCGCCTCGTGCTGCGCGTGGCTGGACACCGCCTGCCCGTAGTGCACGAAGGCCTGCCACGCGCCGGCGCGCAGCACCGCCATGCGCACGGCCGGGAAGTCGCGCGTGGCGGGCTGCGGCAGCCGCGGCGCGCCCTCGGGGAAGGGGCTTGCGGGGTCGAGCAGCGCCTCCCACGACAAGGAGGCGTTCGCGCGCGCCGAACCCCAGTAGGTCGGCACGAGGCGGAAGAGCTGGAAGAAGCTCGCGTTGCCCGCGGCCTTCAGTCGCGAGGTGGCGTCGCCGGGCGTGGGCAGCGCGCCGTCGTCGAAGGCCAGCGCCAGCGGGGCCAGCAGGAGCTGGCGCGCCGTCTCCCACTCGGGCGCCAGCCTCGCCGCATAGCCTTCGAGCGAGGCATGCACCAGCAGCTTGGCCAGGCACTCGATGACGTAGGCGTTGTAGCCGAGGCTGCCTTCGATCCAGATCTGGTCGCTCGTCAAGCCGGTCGCGATGATCGCGCGCAGCCCCTGCGCGTTCGTGAGCGCGTACTCCAGCAGCGATTCGTCGCGCAGGCGCATGGCCACCGCCGCGATCGCCGCCTGGTGCCAGAGGCCGACGTTCGTCATCGGGTAGTTGCTGGACTTCTGGTTCTCGGCGATCGGGCGGAACAGGCGCGAGGCCCATTGCTCCTGCCGCGCCGCACTCGCGGTGCCGGCGAGCAGGCGCGCCGTGTCCAGCAGCGTGAACACGTTGACGGCTTCGCTCAGGCCGTTGCGGAACATGCGTGCCGGACCGTCGTTCAGGCGCAAGGGCCAGCGCGCGTAGTTCTCGGCGTAGAAGTCGAGCTGCCGCATCGCCCAGTCGGCGTACTTCTGCTGCCCGGTGGCGCGAAAGAGTCGGGCCGCCGTCAGCGCATAGGCGATGTTGCGCTGCCGCATGTGGGTGACCCAGGCCTGGCGGACCAGATCCTGCGCCGCGTCGGCGCTGGCCGGGGGCTCGGGCGTGTCCTCCTTCCACGCCATCGGCGCACCGGTGCGCGCGTCCACGTAGTCGTGGATCCATCCGCCGACCAGGTCCGCACGCTCGCGATCACGCAGGATCCACGCATCCACGCGCCGGCTCTGGTCGGCGATCCATTTCGCCACCGCGGCCGTCGTCGCCATGCGGGCCTGCAGGCCCGGCCAGTCCTCGCGTGCGAGGCGATCGGCGGCGGCAGGGCCGGGCTGTGCGCCGCCCAGCGCACCCAGCGTACCCGGCGCATGGGTCTCCTGCGCGCCCGCAGCGGCGCGCGCCCTGGGCATGAGGACGGTCGGCTGGCTCGCTCCCGCCGCAGCCTCGGGCTCGTCGCTGCGCGTGGCACTGGCCAGGGCCTGCGCCCGCAGCGGCAGGTCGCTCGCCTCGTCGCTCTGCTCGGGGTCGGCAAGAAGGAGTGCCTCGATCGCACTCGGGCCGAATGGCGTTGACTCGGCATCCGAGCCCTCGTCGGCACTCGCCGCCGGGAGGGCGAACGCAGCGCTTCCCGGCGCCTGCGACATGGGCGCGGCTGGAGCGCTCGCGCCCTCGGCTTCACTGCCCCCGCCGCATGCACCGAGCAGCACGCACAGGAGGAGGGCGCTCATGGTCTGGGTTGCACGGGGATGGCGGGAAGCGGGAGCGAAAGCGTACAACACAGGCCTCTTGCATCGGTCGGGCCGCCGGCGGGCGGCGGCGGATCCGCCGCTGCTTCGGCAGCGAGGCCGTCCGTCTTGAGTGCAGGGCCGGACTTGCCGGCGCGGCCGCGACCCAGGCCGTGACGGGCTGCGCGGCGACGGCGTCGGCGACGCGCGCCTGCACCCCGCCTCCCGTGACTTGCGGGGTGTGCCGCGCCGACGTTGCCGCCTACACTCCGCGCGTTCGCCCCGCGGCAGGCCCGGCCTTTTGGGAGCCCAAGGCTTACCGCGCGGGCCTGCAGGCCCCATGCTTCGTCATCGCCAGCCGCCTGCGCGCGGAGTCCAGCCAGCACCTTCACCCTCTTGCCGATGCAACTGCTCCGCCGCCCGGGTCCGCCCACGCCGCCAGCCGTCCTCGGCGCCGCGCGCTCGATGCCGGCGACCTTCACGCTTGCGCTGCTGGCGTCCTGCGCCTGGCTGCTGCTGTGCGTGGTCTTTCTGCTCGTCCTCGTGCCCACCCAGAGCGGCTTCGTGCTCGCCTTGAAGATGGGCGTCACGATCGTCCCGCTGCTCCTGCTCTGGGGCCTCTACGCCGCCGGCGCCGGCGGGGAGAAGTCGATCGCCGCCCTGCTCGTCGTGATCCTGGTGATCACTGAGCTGAGCCTGCGTCGCCGCGCCTTCGAGGACACCAGCGCCGACCCGCAGAACCTGGTGAAGATGGCGGTCTGGGGCGTGGGGCTGCTGGTGGCGCTGATCAACTGGGGGACGCTGCGCCAGGCGCTGCGCGAGCCGGCGACGGCGCTGCTGGCGCTGACCACGCTCTGGTTCGCGGCGACCGCGGTCTATTCGCCCATCCCCGTCTACACCCTCGGTGCGGCGATTGCGCTGCTGGCCGTCGTGCTCTTCGGTGCCGTGGCGCGGCGCTCGGTCCGCGAGTCGATCCTGCTCAAGGCCCCGGCAGCGGCGCTGACGGTGATGCTTCTCGTCGGGCTCGCGCTCTACGTCGTCGCGCCCGATCGGGCGCTGGCGCAGACCGAGGGCGGCACCGTGCTGCGCCTGGCCGCGCCTTTCGGGACGCCGAACCAGCTTGGCCGCGCCGCGGCGCTGGTGGTGCTGCTGACGGTGATCGGGATGGCGCGCGGCCACGTCCGCTGGCGCTCCTTCCTCGTCTGGCTGGGTATCCCGGCCGCGCTGGCCTGCCTCGTGCTCTCGCAGAGCCGCACGGCCGGCGGCGCGCTGCTGGCGGCGCTGCTGCTGGTCTACGGCAGCAAGCGGCCGCGGCGCGCGCTGGCGATGGCGATCGTGCTCGCCGCGCTCGGCATCGTCTACTCGATGCTGGACATCGATCTGGCCGACCTCGCCGCGCTCGTCTCGCGCACCGGTCACGTGAGCGAGCTCACCACGCTCACCGGCCGCACCGCCATCTGGGCGGCGGTCTGGCAGCAGATCCTCGAGCAGCCACTCCTCGGCTACGGCCATGCGGCGGGGAAGGTGTTGATTCCGCAGATCTACCGGACCTTCTGGGGCTGGACGGCCACGCACGCGCACAACATGTGGCTGCAGACCTGGTTCACCGCCGGCCTCGTCGGCGTGCTGCTGCTGCTGGCCACGCTGCTGGCGCAACTGCGCTACTGCCTGCGCACGCGGGACCTGGGCAGCCTGGCCCTGCTCGCCTTCGTCTTCGTCGCCGGCATGGCGGAGGCCGGCAATTTGAGCGGCGCCCCCAGCGTGCTCACGGTGATGTGGGCCTTGTGGCTCACCGGCCCGGCACCGGCAAAGGCGCAGGCGCCTGGGGCTCGAGCGGCGCCTGGCCGCAGCGCGCGCGGCCTGGGCTTGCAGGCCTGAGCCCGGCCGTGCGCGCAGGCGAGCAGCACGGCGCGGCATCGGCGCTCCCGAGGCAAAGCGGGGAGACGCTGCACCTGGCCTGGACCGGCTTCCAGCGCCGGCAGCAGGCGATGGCGGCGCAGGCGGGCCTCGAGTGCATCTTCCTGCCGCGCACGGTCGGCGCTTCGCGTGCGGGTCTGGCCGCCGAGTACGCCGCGCTCTACCGGCGCACGCTGGCCTTGCTGCGCGCGCGCCGGCCGCGCGTCTTGTGGATGCAGCTGCCGCCCATGCCCTTGCTCTGGGCCGCGCTGCAGCACCGGCGCTGGGTCGACCCGCGCATGAAGCTGGTTGCGGACTGTCACAATGCCGTCTTCGGCCGGCGCTGGTCGCGCCTACCATGGGGCATCAGCCTCCTGCGGCACTGCGATCTGGTCGTCGTCCACAACGAGGTGATGACCGGGCTTGCGCGCGCTCGCGGAGTGCCGCAGGACGTGTTGTTCGAACTCGAAGACGTGCCGCCGCAGCCCTCGCCCCCGACGAAGTCGATTCCCCACTGTCTGCAGGAGCGGCCGCGCCCATGGATCCTGGTGCCGGGCTCGTTCTCGGCCGACGAGCCGGTGGCCGAACTCCTGCAGACGGCCCGCCTGCGCGGTGACTGGACCTTCGTCCTCACCGGCGCGCCGGCCAAGGCGCGCCGCTTCGGCCACGACCTCTCGTCGCTGCCGGCCAACGTGCTGCTGACCGGCTACCTCGACCCGCCGCAGCTCGATGCCGTCCTGCAAGCCGGCGATGTCGTGCTCGCCCTGACGAAGGAGGATGGCATCCAGCTCAGCGTCTGCAACGAGGCGCTGGGCTTTGGCAAGCCGCTGGTGGTGTCGGACACGCCGCTGCTGCGCCGCCTGTTCGGTGCCGGGGCCATGATGGTCGATTCGAGCCGGCCCGAGGCGCTTGCCGCGGCCATCGCCCAGGTGCTGGAACAAGCGGCACAGTGGCAGCAGGCCGCAGTCGACCTCGCGGCCCGTCGCCGCGCCGCCTGGACCGGCCGCTACGAGGCCTTGGTCGAGAGGCTGGCCCATGCGCGCGCGCGGACATGAGCGCGCCCGCCCCGCGCCCGCGCGCGACCCGGATCGCCGGGCTTGCCGACCAGGGCGCCTACGCCCTGGCCTCGTTTGCGCAGACGGCGCTCTACGCGCGCCTGCTCCCGCCCGAGGAGTTCGGCCTGTTCGCGATGGTGCTCAGCACCGCCCTCCTGGCGCAGATGCTGCAGCGCTGCCTGGTCCTTCTGCCGATGGTGGTGTCGCTCGCCGATCACGATCGCGCCGGCGTGCGCGGCTGGTTGCGCGTCAACACCGGCGTCCTGGCGGCGGCGATGGCCCTGCTCCTGCTGGCGGCGGGCGCGCTGCAGTTCCTTGGCGGCGCCGCGCGCGCTGCCGCGCTGCCGCGCGTGCTCGGCCTGGCGGCGCTCGCCCTGGCGCCGGTCTTTCTCTACGAGTTCGTCAGGCGGGCCTTGTACGCCGAGCAGCAGCACCAGCGGGTGCCGCTGCAGTCGGGGGCCTATCTCCTCCTGCAACTGGGCGGCGTGTTCGTCGTGACGCTCGCCTTCGGGACGGCGCTTGCCGCGGTGCTCAGCCTTGCGCTGGCGAATCTGGCGGCCGCCGCGGTCGGTGCGGCCGGCCTGGACTGGCGGCGCAGGCCGCAGGAGATGGGGGCCAGGGGCCTGGTGGCGCGCTATCGTTCCGACATGAGCTGGAGCCTTGCCGCGGCCGCGCCCTATGCCGGCTACAACACGGCGATGCCGCTGCTTGTCGGCCTGCTGTCGGGGCCTGCGGCGGCGGGGCTGTTCTCGGCTACCAAGCTGCTGCTGGCGCCGATCACGACCTTGATCGCAGCCGTCGACAGCGTCGACAAGCCCAAGGCCGCGCGCAGCCTGCGGCAGGGCGGAGGCGCCGGGCTGCGGGGCGCGCTCCTGGACACCTGCCGCTCGCTGCTGCTCGGTGGCGGCCCCTACCTGCTGCTGGCGGCGCTTCTCCACGCGCAGCTTCTCGCCTGGGTTCTCGGTCCCACGCTCGCGGCCAAGGCCGGTCCGGCCTGGCTGTGGCTGCTGGTGGGCCTGCTGATGCTGTTCGGCCAGCCGCTGGAGACGGGCTTGCTCGTGCTGCGACGCTCGCGCTGGTCCTTCTGGTCGCGTCTGGCGGCACTCGCCGCCTGTGCGTCCGTCTTGTGGATCCTGCCCCCCCAACTCGGGCACATCGCCGGCGTGGCTGCGATGCTGGTCGGATGGCTGGTTTCGACAGGGGTCGCTGTCGCCATGTTGCGTTGGGCCTTGCGAGACTTGCCGCCAAGCGATTGCAATGCCGATGGCGAGTGATGGGTCGAGCGCTGGCGAGCGGCCGGGGTACGTGGTATCGGGGGGCGGCGCTGCAACCGCCAGCCGCCCGGGAAGATCATTCGGGTCTGGAGATCCTGTTACCAATAGATCGTGTTGGTGACAGTCTGGGCTTGCCAGGATTGTCGGTCGTAGTCGCTTTGTCGCGAAATGTTCGCTGTACGATCGATCGCTCCCCGGCGTGGCGGCGACTGGTGACGTGTATTCGTCTGTGTCCAACCTTTGAATTTGCGGATGGATCAGGCCGAGTCAGAGCTGCCGGGCGTCACGGCGTGGATGCGTGTATGGCGTCGGATTATTTTGCTAGGCGATCAGCAGGAAGCGCAGTGCGAGAGCAACTTGGGCATTTTGCCTTTCATTAGGTGTGCGCACCGCAGTGTCGATCGATTTCCGTCATGCCGGTTCCGTGTTGAGAAATCAGGATGAAAATGTTCCTTTCGGCGAGTCGCGCTGCATGAAACAGCTCTATCTGTGCTGGAATGATTACCAGCGGCGACCGGATTCCATGCGGTCGACGGTGGGCTATGAATTACGATTTATCCCGCCGCCGTTTCGGTCTCGATTGCTGAAACCGTTCGGCTATGTCTGGCAGTCCATCGCGAGCCTGTGGGCAGTGGTGCGCTTCCGCCCAGGAGTGCTCTGGTTGCAACTGCCACCGTCGTTCCTTGTCCATCTAATGTGGGTTGCGCGGCTTTTGAGCGCAGGACGAATGCGCCTTGTCGCTGACTGCCACAACGCGATGCTGCGCCCGCCGTGGTCGAAGTTTCCAGTGACGATCGCGCTCCTGAATCGAATGGATCTCGTCCTTGCGCATAACCAAGAGGCGCTTGCCCAGGCGCGATCACTGGGGATCACGACACCGCGATTGCATTTGTTGGAGACTCGGCCTGCCCAATTGAATGGCCCGGTTTGCGTGGAGACAGAAAGCAGGCAAACCGGCGGAACACCAACCATACTTGTGCCATTGTCTTACGGGGTCGATGAACCAGTCGATGTGGTGTTGTCGTCGGCCGCCAGGCTTCCCGATGTGACCTTTTTGTTGACAGGGCATCTGGAAAAGGCGCGAGCCAAGGGTTATGTCGGGCGCGCACCTGCCAATGTACGCTTTACCGGGAAGGTGGATGTCGCAGAGTACAACCGTCTGCTTCTCGAGTGCGACGTGGTTCTTGGCATCACCGCTTTCGAAGGAATCCAGCTCAGCGTGGCAAACGAAGCTGTCGGAGCCGCCAAGCCGCTTGTCTTGTCCGACACAGCCATCCTGCGTGAGCTTTTTGCAGCGGCCGCGCTGTTCTCACCGAATGAACCTGAGGCCTTGGCACGGATGCTGAGGTCAGCGCTCGCAAGAAAAGCGCAGCTGGCCGTTCGATCACGCGAGCTTGCCACCATCAGGGAGATACGCTGGAATGCCCAGCTGCAAAGCGCATTGAGTGCGATTGGGGTTGAGATCCCTACCGTATCCGAGACTGACGTTGGCGGCGCATGGAATTCCGTCCCCGCAGCCACGCGAAAGTGGCCGCGATGAACTGCCATGGGGGTCGGATCGGCCAGGAATGATTCACCAGCAAAGCCCGTCGTAGGCATTTCCGCTGACCTGCTCCGAAATGCGGACAAAATCGACCACCACCTGCTCGGCACGCGGCGTGTCCAGAACGCGACCAAATTCGGCATCACCATTGCCGATCACGATGACTTGTGCGTGCTGGACAACTTCTTCCACCGAGTCGACCATCAGCCGCGAAATGTGAGGGATGTGATTGAGAATGTAGTCGCGGTTGGCGCCGGTGAGCGATGCCATCTTGACGTTGCGGTCGTAGAGCCTCAGGTCATAGCCTTTGCCGATCAGGTGTTCGATCACCGCGACCATTGGAGACTCGCGAAGGTCGTCGGTACCAGCCTTGAAGGCGAAACCTAGCACCCCGATTCTTCGGCGGCCCTTGGCGGTGATCAAGTCGATCGCCCGCTGCAACTGCCGCTCGTTGGACGGTAGAACCGCGCTGATCAGGGGTAGATCCAAGTCCAGACTGCGAGCTTTGTACGTGAGCGCGCGCACATCCTTGGGGAGGCAAGAGCCACCAAAGGCAAAGCCGGGCCGGAGATAGTATGACGAAATATTGAGTTTGGTGTCACGGCAGAAAATATCCATCACGCGGTGGCCGTCGATTCCCAAGTGTTTGGAGAGGGTGCCAATTTCGTTTCCGAACGCGACCTTGAGTGCATGCCAACTGTTGTCTGCATACTTGACCATTTCGGCAGTCTCAATGTCTGTACGAATCAACGGCGCGTCCATCGCACGATAGAGCTCAACCAAGGCTTCGCCGGCACGACTATCGATTTCTCCAATTACCGTTTTCGGAGGGTGATAATAGTCATGTACAGCAGTGCCTTCCCGCAGGAACTCGGGATTGTTGGCCACGCCGAAGTCAACGCCTGCGGTCTTGCCTGAGTGCTGCTCGAGCGTCGGTATCACGATTTGTCTCATGCTGCCAGGGAGCATCGTCGAGCGAGCAACGACAATATGATAGCCGTCCTTTCCATGCAAAGCAGCGCCAATTTGTTCGCAAACCCGGCGCACGTAGCGCAGATCAAGATTCCCATTGAGTTGCGACGGTGTCCCGACGCAGATCAGAGAGAGATCTGTTGAGGCAATTGCTTCATGTGCCGATGTGGTCGCCCGGAGCCGCTTGGAACCAACAGCTTCTGCGATAACTTCTCCTATGGCTCCTTCAATGATCGGCGCCAACCCTCGATTGATGAGATCGACTTTGGTCTCGTTCGGGTCGACGCCAATGACTTCATGCCCGTCTTTGGCAAGGCAACCGGCTGAAACAGCACCAACGTAGCCAAGTCCGAATATGCTGATCTTCATTGCGGCTCCACTTTTTCATTGCATATGAACATTTGGGATTCTTGGATCTATTAGCTTGAGTTCGTTCTCGAGACTCCGTCTTTCAGTGCTGTCTGTCTTGAAAGAGGCCTTGTCTCCAAGTGATTGCGAGCGTCTGTCGCCACTTTCGATTTCAGTTCTTTCAGTGTGTCGGTTCTGTTTCTGCGCAAACCGAGCAATTCGACTGGGAAGGTGTTTCCGATGGGGACAGGCCGGCAAGTGCGCTCGCGCAAGCGCTTCCAATGACAGCTGGCCCAGGAAGGCTGAGATTCGAGAACGCAGTGCGATTGTGTGCAGGGAAGCCAATGAACAACTTGGATCCCGCCAGCCTTGGTCCGGTGCGTGTATGGCCCAAGCAGACCGCCATTCTCGAGTCTGATCTCGGTGAGATGGAAAGGCTTGAGTGCGGAAATAATCCAATCGCGATGCAACCAAATCAAGCCATTGTACTGCAATACCCATCCCCAAGTATCGATTTCTAGAATAGAGAAACCGTCGATTCGTATCGTGATTTCCGAGAGTCAATGCCTAAAGACAACTATCGATTTCGGTAGCCCGAGGAAGCGTTCCACCACAATTCGTGCGTGCGGAAATAGCTCATGCATCATTTTCTTACTCAGAAGTCTTGCGCTCTCAACCATACGTACGCATTCGTCAACGGAGGCGCCCTTTTTCCAGTGGCCAAGTCGAAAATTTCCCACAAGCCATATTCGAGTCGGTCTTGGAAGCCAGTGGAAGAATGGTGTCATACAATGCGGCTCAATAGGAAACCAGAAATTTGGAGTCTGGCAGAAATACTTGGCTGCCACACGTTGCATCTCGCTGGCGAAGCTGCGCATTCGATGCCAGTCCCCCACATGCTCAATGACAGAGTTGGAGTGTGCGATATCGAAATGATTGTCGCGAAACATTTGTAAATCACAAGCATCCCCGCGAATCGCGAGAAATCGTTCGTTCATCGTGACCGACGCAATTTCTTGGTTGTTGACGAGAGTAATTTTGACTTTGCGGCTTTCGAGAAAGCTGCTCGGGATAATGCTCCAATAGCGCTCAGTCCCTCCCAAGTCTATAATCTCAACCGAACCCTTCATCGCAAACACCGCTTCAATCATTTCGGTCAAGGGTTTAACCCGCTTTGCGCGTAACCGTGAACCGAACGAAGTGGGATCATTATAATCTGTCAGCTTAGATGCGACAGAATGTATCTTCGACATATGACATACTCCACTATTGACTTAGACGTCACGTCCATCAATCACCGTACGTCCGGTTAAACAACTTTGCTGAGCAACAAAGTGCTGTCCTAGAGTTGCCTGAACAATAGTGACCAGCAATGATAGATTTGGCGTTGCATTCAATTTAGATCTTGCTCGTACAAGTCGGACGAGGTGTATTTGATCATTTCGGATCCGACCGGGATCGACGCTTAGGCAAATAGATAAATAGAGGTGACAAAAGATCTATTGAAGCGACCTACCAGAACCTGAGGCTGAATTCTTCATCAATTGGGGCGATGCCTCGATACCTGATGAATGCTGGTCCGTCTGCTGCTCCGGTTTTCTGATACTACGCGGCAGGTTGGAGGCGCGCAATACGCCGGCCTGAAGCTTTTCGGCGTGCAAGTTCAATGCGGCCATCAAGACTTTCATGTCCTTGTGCCCGCGTAGCTTTCTGAACCGGCTCTTGGCATCATGCGGCGCGCTGGCCACCCAGCGTCAAGCCATGCTGGCATCCTTTCAGTGCTTGACGTTGCGCGTGTAGCGAGCGAGCGCTACCTTGAGCTTCTCGATCGGGTTGCTTTTGCGCAGTGTTCGATGCAGCGCCCCCGTGACGCCCAAGTCCTGCAGCGTCAGCGTCCCGGCCAGACCCTCGCGCAGGCTGGCCCCCGCACCCGGGTGCTGGGTCTGCAGCGAGTTGGCCAATGCCTGCAGTCGATTGGCCGCCATCGTCGCGTGGTGGCTGTCCCAGGACTGACGCATGACTTTGCCGCTTCCGCGCTGCATCGCCTGCGGCGGGTGCTTCAGGACGTTCCTGCGCGTGTGTACGTTCTGCCGACGTCGCCAGAGGGAGCACCTGATTCGCAACAGCTTGGACTTCGCCAACTGGACGGACCGCAAGTCGCCGGCCGCGGCCTTGAAGCCGATCTAAACGGACCCGAGGGCTGAAGCTGCGGCGGCCGAGTTGGACGCCTTCAAGGGTAGCGCCTAGGGCGTGGAGTTTCCGACCCTGGTGGCCGCACGGCCTCGCGCCTGGGGCCGGGTGATCCCGCTCTTCGCCTTCGCGCCCGAGGTGCGGCACGTGACCTACACGACCAACGCGATCAAGAGCATCCACGCGCGGCTGCGCAGAATCATCGAGACGCGCGGGCACTTCCCCAGCAACGACGCGGCGACCAGGCTGATCGGGCTGGCGCTTCGTAACATCATGGCCGACTGGGGCCGCGCGGCCAAGGAGTGGCGCGCCGAGATGAACCAGTTCGCCATCGCCTACGGCGACCGATTCTTTCCGACGGCCGCGTAGCATGGCAACCCCGACTTGCCCACCGCTGCGGGCGTTCGTCGCAGGCGACGCCTGCCGCCGTGGACAACTCTCCGAACCCTCGCACACAGGAACACAGAAGGTCCCGACATGGGCGTCCGCGCAGTTGGTGCGCGCCTCAGCGCTGCCGCAGTTCCTTGAGCAGCAGTCCGACGAATGCCATGTCCTCGATGAAGTAGCGGCGAAACATGCGGCGCGGCTCCTGGAGAAAGCGGTAGAACCACTCCAGGCCCGCGCGCTGCATCCAGAGCGGCGCGCGCTTGACCTTGCCGGCGACGACGTCGAAGGTGCCGCCGACTCCCATGGCAAAGGGAATTCGCATCTGGGCCTGGTATGCGCCCAGGAATTGCTCCTTCTTGGGTGAGCTGATGGCGACGAAAAGAAGATCGGCGTGTGCGTTGGTGATCTCATCAACTACATCCTGCTCTTGCTCGGCCTCCCAGTAGCCATTGCGATGCCCGGCGAAGACCAATTGTGGATATCGCTGGGCATAGAGATGGCGCACTCTGGAGACGATGTCCTCCCGAGCGCCGAGCAGGAACACCCGCCACCCTCGGGCTGCGGCCCGTCCCATCAAGGCGTCGAAGAGATCGACGCCGGCCACGCGCTCCTTGAGTGGTTTGCCCAGCAGGTGCGACGCCCAGACCACCGGCATGCCGTCGGCGTTGATGAGCGCGCACTCGTTGATGATGCGGCGCAACTCCGGATCCTTCTGAGCCTTGACCAGCTTGTCGACGTTGACCACCACATGCTGGTGGGGCACGCGGCTGGCGACGAAGCGTTCGATCGTTTGCAAGGTCTCTTCCATCGTCAGGTTGTCGATGAGGCAACCCATCATCTCAATGCGGGACCGAGTCCGGGTGTCGTCCATGCCGTGTCTTGCTTCGGTGAACTCTGGATGGCACCGATCATATGTATCTAAGAACCCCGCACCGACCGTGACCCCAGGCGTGTGGCCCCGGCCGTGCTCAAAGCTCGGCACGCAGGGCGCGCAGGACGGCCGTCAGCCGTTGCGCGTTGGCGCGGCCTATGCGCAGCAGGATCTTGTGGCCGGCACTGGCGGATTGCAGGGCGGGGTCGGCGAATTCGTAGCGCAGCCAGGGTTGGGTGGACTTGAACTCGCTCTTCACGTCCACCAGGCGCAGCGGCAGCGGCTCGGGTGGCTGCGGGGCGGCCAGGAGGTGGTCGATCACGGCCAGCAGCCGCGCGTGAAAGCGTCGCCCGGGGTAGCCGAGCTCTTCGTACGCAAGCTGCAACTGGGGCAGGAGGCGCGCGTAGAGCGCGGCGGCGGCGCGTGCGTCGATGCGCTCGGCCAGCTGCACGAGGGGGCGATAGCGCTCGGCGTTGGCGGGGTCGGCGATGAGTTGTCCGCCGCGCTCGAGGACGCGGAAGCGGGCGGCGGTCGGCTTCAGCGGCCACAGGCGCGCGGCGGCGTGCTCGCGGTCGAGGTTGTCGACGGTGACGACGAAGCGGCGCACGAAGTCGTCGCCGATGAGGAGCGGGGCCAGCGTCGCGTCGCCGAAGAGCGCGGCCAGCGCGGCGGGAACGTCGGCCTCGGCGAGCGGAGCGGCGCCGGGAGGCGGTTCCGCGGCCGCCGGGGCCTGCGACGCGGCCCCGGCGGGCCCTTCGGCCGCGGGCAGCGAGGTCGCGGGCGCCGGTTGGACCATGCCTTGCGAAACCGTGGGCTCCGAGGAGGGCGCCGGTGGCGTGCGCTGCCACCAGAACCACGCGCCCGCGGCGGCGGCGAGGAGCAGCAGCGCCGGCAGCCAGGCGCCCGGCCCGCGACGGCGTGGCGGCTGCAGGCTGCGCGGACGGGGATCGGCGCGCGGTTCTTCTGCGTCGGGAATCGGTTCGGTCATGCTCGAGTCGCAGGCCTTGCGGCCCGGCGTTCGCCGAGCGCGACGCCGCGCGCCTCACCGGCGGCGGCGGCCCGATCGGGCGGGGAAGGAGGGGCGGTCGATCGACCCTACACCCCGACGCCAGGATGTCAAGCATTGATCGGGGTCAGGTCTTGCCTTTTGCCTGTGGCGTGAGGACACTCGCGTCATGTCGCGGCCGCTACGCATCGAGTTCGAGGGCGCCGTCTACCACCTGACCTCGCGCGGGGACCGGCAGGAGCCGATCTTCGTCGACGATCTCGATCGGCAGCGCCTGCTGGGCATCGTCGGCCTGGCGCTCGAGCGTTTCGACGCCCAGGCACTGGCCTACTGCCTGATGGGCAACCATTACCACTTCGTGCTGCGCACGCGGCAGGCCAATCTTTCGCGCCTCATGCGGCAGGTCAACGGCGTCTACACGCAGGCCTTCAACCGCCGCCACGGCAAGGTCGGGCATCTCTTCCAGGGGCGCTTCAAGGCGCTGCTGGTCGACCACGACGCCTATCTGCTGCAGGTCTGCCGCTACGTCGAGCTCAACCCCGTGCGCGCCGGGCTCGTTCAGCAGCCGCAGGCCTGGCCCTGGTCGAGTCTGCGTGCGCACCTGGGGCTTGCGCCCGCGCCGCCGTGGCTGGACGTGCCGGGCCTGCAGGCGCAGTTGCTCGGCCGCGAAGCGCGCAGCGCCGCCGACGCCAGCCGCGCGGCGGCCCAGTACGCGGAGTTCGTCGCCGCCGGCCAGGGCGAGCCCCTGTGGGAGCGTGCACTGCGCCAGCAGATCTACCTCGGCGACGAGGGCTTCGTCGAGCGCATGCAGGCGCGCGCCCAGCCGCTGCGGCGCGCGACGAGCGACGTCCCGGCGGTGCAGCGCCGCAGCGCGCGCGGCTTCGAGCACTATCTGCGCGAGGCGCCTACGCGCGACGAGGCCATCCGCCGCGCCTACGCCGAGGGCGGCATGACGATGACGCACATCGCCGCGCAGCTGGCGCTTTCGGTGTCGCGCGTGAGCCGGCTGCTGGCGCGCGCCGAAGGCGCACCGGCCTCGCGCAGGCGGCCGCCGGCTCCCCCATCGAAGGCAAAAGGCAAGACCTGACCCCATTCATGGAGATCACGCATCACGGCGCCGTCGACGGGGTGACGGGTTCGTGCCACCAATTGCACCTGCCCGGGGGCGAGTCGGTGCTGGTGGACTGCGGGCTGTTCCAGGGGGCGGAGACTTCGGCCGACGGCCGGGCGGCGGCGGGGCGGCCCGAGATCGGCTTCGCGCTCGACGGGGTGCGCGCGCTGGTGCTGACGCACGTGCACATCGACCACGTCGGCCGCCTGCCCTTCCTGCTCGCGGCGGGTTTCGAAGGGCCGATCGTCTGCACGACGGCTTCGGCGCAGCTGCTGCCGCTGGTGATCGCCGATGCGCTCGAAGTCGGCGTGACGCGCGACCGGCGCCTGATCGAGCGCGTGCTCGACCGCATCCGGCGCCAGCTTCTTCCCTTGCCCTACGGCCAGTGGCACGAGATGGGTGCCGCGCTGCCGGGGTTGCGGCTGCGCTTGCAGCCGGCGGGCCACATCCTCGGCTCGGCCTACGTCGAGTTCGACCTGCGCCCACGCGCCGGGCGCGCGGCGGCGCCGCGGCAGCGCATCGTCTTCTCCGGCGACCTGGGCGCGCCCTGGACGCCGCTGCTGGCCTCGCCGCGCCCGCCGCTGCGCGCCGACGTGGTCGTGCTGGAGAGCACCTACGGCGACCGCGAGCACGAGGACCGGCGCACGCGGCGCCGGCGGCTGCAGGCCATCGTCGAGCGCGCGCTGGCGGACCGCGGCACGGTGCTGGTGCCGGCGTTCAGCATCGGCCGCACGCAGGAGCTGCTCTACGAGCTCGAGGACATCATCCACCGCAACCGCGCACGGCCGGCCGCCGCGGGCGTGCCCTGGGGCGAGCTGGACGTCATCGTCGACTCGCCGCTGGCGACGGCCTTCAACGCCGCCTACCTGCAGTTGCGCGGGCAGTGGGACGCCGAGGCCAGGCGCAGGCTGGCGGCGGGGCGGCAGCCGCTGGCCTTCGAGCGCCTGGTGGCGGTCTCGGAGCACGAGAACCACCTGCGCCTGGTGCAAGGCCTGGCGTCGAGCGCGCGCCCGAGCATCGTCATCGCCGCCAGCGGCATGTGCGCCGGCGGGCGCATCGTCGACTACCTGAAGGCGATGCTGCCCGACGCCCGCCACGACGTGCTCTTCTGCGGCTACCAGGCCGAGGGCACGCCGGGGCGGGCGATCCAGCAGTACGGCCCGCGGGGCGGCTGGGTCGAACTGGAGGGCCGGCGCATCGACATCCGCGCGCGCGTCCACACCCTGGGCGGCTTCTCGGCGCACGCCGACCGCCGCAACCTGCTCGACTTCATCGGGCGCATGCGCTTCCCGCCGCGCCAGGTCCGCCTCGTGCACGGCGAAGCCGCGGCCAAGCGCGCGCTCGCCGACGAGCTGCAGCGCCGCCACCCGGGGATGGAGGTGGTGATCCCCTGATCCCTACCGCCCTTGTTGCAGCGCCTGGCGCAGGCGCTGCTCGTCGAGGCCGAGGACGAGGTGGCGGCCCTTGACGACGAAGGCCGGCGTGCCGGGGGAGCCCAGGCGTTCGTACTCGGCGCGGCAGGCGGGATCGCGCTCGATCGAGCACTCGCCGAACGCGACCTGGTGCGCGTCCAGGCGCCGCCGCGCGACGACGCAGTACGGGCAGGTGTCGGAGGCGATCATGTGAAGGTCGCCCGGCGCCACGAGCGCGGCGAGTTCGCGCCCCCGCGTCGCCTCGACGTGATGCTGCCATGCGAGCTGCGCGCCGTAGACGACGGCGACGATCGCGGCGAGTCCGGCGAACGAAGCGAGGGGGCGTTCGCGGGGCGCGTCGGAGGCTGCATCTGCCCTCATTTCGCTGCATTGCATCACAATTCCCCGGCGGTCGCACCGCTGCGGCGCCGCCGCGCGTTCCGTTCGCGCCCGGCACTCGCCTACACTGCCCGCGCTGCCGGTGCCGCCGCTGTCCCGCATGTTCGCTGTTCCGGCGCCGGGGTCGCGTGCATGATTCTTCGCCTGCTGGTTCGCTGCCTGATGCTGTCCCTGCTGGCCTTTGCGCTGGGCGGGCCGGCTCAGGCGCGCCGTCTGGCGCTGGTGATCGGCAACGACGCCTACCAGAAGGTCGTGAAGCTCGACCGCGCGGGTGCCGATGCCGAAGCGGTGGCGCGCGAGCTCACGGCCGCGGGTTTCGAGGTCTCGCTGCACCGCGACCTGAGCAATACGCGCTTCGCCGTCGCCGTCTCCGAGTTCTACGACAAGGTGAAGAAGGGCGACGAGGTCGTCGTCTTCTACGCCGGCCACGGCGTGCAGACCGAACGCGGCGCGCAACTGCTGCCGGTGGATATCGAGGGCGATACCGAGTTCGTCGTCGAGCGCCTTTCGCAGCCGGTCAATGGCCTGCTCGACAGCCTCGAGCGGCTGCAGCCGCGCGCTTCGGTGGTCATCGTCGACGCCTGCCGCGACAATCCGCTGCGCGCGCAGGGGCGGCCCATCGGCGCCGCGCGCGGGCTCTCGGGGCCGAACGTGGCGCGCGGGCAGATGCTGATGTTCTCGGCCGCGAGCCGCGAGCGTGCGCTCGACTCGCTCGGCAAGGATGACCGCAACCCCAACGGCGTCTTCACGCGCGAGCTGCTGGCGCGCATCCGCACGCCGGGGCTGCCCTTGGAGCAGCTGGCGCGCCAGGTGCAGGATGCGGTGGAGAAGCTCGCGGCGACGATCGACCACAAGCAGCGTCCCTTGATCGTCAACGATTCGATCGGCGACTTCGCGTTCTATCCCGCAGCCGGCGGGGCGGCGGTGGCGCCGGCGGCGCCGGCGGCAACGGAGGCGACCTCGCAGGCGCTTGCGCGCGAAGACCGCTTCTGGGACGGCGTGCTCAAGGCCGACACGCCGCAGGCCTACAGCAGCTATCTCGAGCGCTATCCGACGGGGGAATACGCGGTCGTCGCGCGTGCGGCGCTGGCCAAGCACAGCACGCCGCCGGCTGCGACGCTGGCGCAGAACAGCACGCGCAGCGCCGAGGCGCCCGCGGCGCCTGCGCTGCCGATCGTCGAACCCGGCGCAGGGGGTGGCGCAGGGGGTGGCGCAGGGGGTGGCGCAGGGGGTGGCGCAGGGGGAAGTGCCGGTGTCGCCAACCTGCCCGCCCCGGTGGCACCGCCGCTGACGCCGGCACCGACGACGCTCCCCGGGCCCGCGGAGGATGCGCCGTCCCGGGTGGCCTACGCGCTGCCCAACGGCGACCGCTACGAGGGCGAGGTGCAGGGCAACAAGCGCAGCGGGCGCGGCAGCTACCGCTTCGCCAACGGCGACCGCTACGAGGGCGAGTTCGCGGCCGACCAGTTCATGGGGCAGGGCGTGATGGCCTTCGCCAACGGCGACCGCTACGAAGGCGGTTTTCGCGGTACCGCCAAGCAGGGCCTGGGCGTGATGGTGTTCGCCAACGGCGACCGCTACGAGGGCGGCTTCGACGGCAACCTCTACGAAGGCCAGGGCAGCCTCGTGCTGGCCAGCGGTGAACGCTACACGGGCCGCTTCCACCAGGGGCGCAAGAGCGGCCCGGGCGAGCAGCTCTTCGCCAACAAGGACCGCTACGCCGGCCCCTTCGAGGCCGACAAGCCGCAGGGCCGGGGGACGATGACGCACGCCAACGGCGACGTCTACGAAGGCGACTTCGTCCAGGGCGTGAAGCAGGGCGAGGGCCGCTACCGTTTCGCCAATGGCGATGTCTACGAAGGCGGCTTCGAGGGCGGGCTCTTCAGCGGCAAGGGCCGGCTGACGCTGGCCAGCGGCGACCGTTACGAGGGCAACTTCGCCAACAACCTCAAGAACGGCGCGGGCGTGCACTACTTCGCCAACGGTGACCGCTACGAGGGCGCGTTCAGGGACGGCGCACAGCACGGCCAGGGAACGCACTACTTCGCCAACGGCGACCGCTTCGTCGGCCCCTTCGTCGCCGGCCTGCGCCACGGCAAGGGCATCCACCACTACGCGAACGGCCGGTCGCGCGAGATCGATTACCGGAGGGGCGAAGAGAACTAGCCGTGGACCGCGCGATCACTCCCTCCCCCGCGCCGCGGGCGGGGCTTGGGCTGAGGGTGCGGGCCGTTCACCCGGCAGCTTCCGCGAGCCGCGGCGCCGCCGCATCCTTGGCGGCGACGATCGGGCTGCCCCCGACGCGCAGCAGCGGCCAGTCGATGCCGATCGCCGCGTCGCTCCACAGAAGTGCGCGCTCGCAGTCGCGCGCATAGACGTCCGTGGTCTTGTAGAGGAAGTGGGTGTCGTCCTCGAGCGCGAGGAAGCCGTGCGCGAAGCCTTCGGGAATCCAGAGCTGGCGCCGGTTTTCCGCCGAGAGTTCCACGCCCACCCATTTCCCGAATCCCGGTGAACCGCGCCGGATGTCGACGGCGACGTCGAAGGCTGCGCCCTTGACGACGCGCACCAGCTTGCCCTGCGGATGCGGCGGCAACTGGTAGTGCAGGCCGCGCAGGACGCCGGCCCTGCTGCACGAGTGGTTGTCCTGCACGAAGGCGCGCGGTGCGGGCAGGCCGAGCTCATGCAGGGCGGCGTCGAAACGCGCCTGGTTCCAGCTTTCCATGAACCAGCCGCGCTCGTCGGCGAAGACGGCGGGCTCGACGATGACGACGCCCGGCAGCGCGGTGGCGACGAGCTTCACCGGAACACCTTTTCGCCGAGCACCTGCATCAGGTAGCGGCCGTAGCCGTTCTTGAGCATCGGCTGCGCGAGTTCCTCGACGTCGGCGGCGCTGATCCAGCCCGCGCGGTAGGCGATCTCCTCGGGGCAGGCGACCTTCAGGCCCTGGCGCTTCTCCAGCGTGGCGATGAACTGGCTCGCTTCGAGCAGGCTGTCGTGCGTGCCGGTGTCGAGCCAGGCGTAGCCGCGGCCCATGATCTCCACCTCGAGCTGGCCCTGCCGCAGGTAGCGCGCGTTGACCTCGGTGATCTCGAGTTCGCCACGGGCGCTGGGCTTGATCGATGCGGCGATGTCGCAGACCTGCTCGTCGTAGAAATAGAGGCCGGTGACGGCGTAGTTGCTCTTGGGCCGGTGCGGCTTCTCCTCGATGCTGATCGCGCGGCGCTGGTCGTCGAACTCGACGACGCCATAGCGCTCGGGATCGTGCACGTGGTAGGCGAAGACCGAGGCGCCGCTTGCGCGCGCGCTGGCACGTCGCAGCAGCGGCTGGAAGTCGTGGCCGTAGAAGAGGTTGTCGCCGAGCACGAGGGCGCTCGGTGCGCCGCCGATGAAGTCGCGTCCGAGGAGGAAGGCCTGCGCGAGACCGTCGGGGCTCGGCTGCACGCAGTAGGCGATGTTCATTCCCCAGCGGCTGCCGTCCCCGAGCAGCGCCGCGAAGCGCGGCGTGTCCTGCGGCGTGCTGATGACGAGCACGTCGCGCATGCCCGCGAGCATGAGCGTCGACAGCGGGTAGTAGACCATCGGCTTGTCGTACACCGGCAGCAGCTGCTTGCTCATCGCCAGCGTCGCCGGATGCAGCCGGGTGCCGGAGCCTCCGGCGAGGATGATGCCTTTGCGGTTCATGGGCGAGGGGCTTCGTGGAGCGTCAGTCGTCGACTCGGCGCAGGGGCACCGGGCGCGTCATCGGAGTCCGACCGGATCAGCACGCCAGAACCTCGCGCAGCATGCGCTCGACGCCGTTCTGCCAGGGCGGCAGGCTGAGGCCGAAGGCGCGCCGCAGCCTGGCGGTGGACAGGCGCGAGTTCAGCGGCCGGCGGGCGGCGGTCGGGTAGGCGGAGCTCGGCACGGCGTGGACGGCTTCGGGTGCCACGCGCACGGGGTGCCCGTGCGCGCGCGCCCATTCGATGACGAAGCGCGCGTAGCCGTGCCAGCTCGTCTCGCCTGCGGCGACGCAGTGGTAGGTGCCTGCCAGCGCGGGGGTGGCGATCGCTGCGCGCAGCGCGTGCGCCGAGACGTCGGCGAGCAGGTCGGCGCCGGTGGGAGCGCCGATCTGGTCGTCGATCACGCGCAGCTCGTCGCGCTCGGCGGCCAGCTTCAGCATGGTGCGCGCGAAGTTGCCCCCGCGCGCGGCATAGACCCAGCTCGTGCGCAGGATGAGGTGGCGGCAGCCGCTGGCGCGGATGGCCTCCTCGCCTTCGAGCTTGCTGCGGCCGTAGACGCTCGAGGGGCCGGTGGCGGCCTCCTCGTCGCGCGGCGTGCTGCCGCTGCCGTCGAAGACGTAGTCGGTGCCGTAGTGCAGCAGCCAGGCGCCGCGTGCGGCGGCCGCGCGCGCGAGCACGCCCGGCGCGGCGGCGTTGATCGCGCGCGCGAGTTCGGGTTCGCTCTCGGCGCGGTCGACCGCGGTGTGCGCGGCGGCGTTGGCGATCAGCTGCGGCTGCACGCGGTCGACGAGTTCGAGCAGCGACTCCGGCCGGCTGAAGTCGGCGCGGTACGGCGCGGGCGAGTCGAAGTCGCAGGCGACGACCTCGCCCAGCGGCGCGAGCGCGCGCTGCAGCTCCCAGCCGACCTGGCCCTTGCAACCGAGGAGCAGGATCTTCACGCGTTCACCCGCGGGCGGCGTAGTGGGTCGCGACCCAGTCGCGGTAGCTGCCGCTTTGCACCGCGGCCACCCAGGCGGCGTTCTCGAGGTACCACTGCACCGTCCTGCGGATTCCGGTCTCGAAGGTCTGCCGCGGGCGCCAGCCGAGCTCGCGCTCGATCTTGCGCGCGTCGATGGCGTAGCGGCGATCGTGCCCCGGACGGTCCTTCACGTGCGTGATCAGGCGCGCGCGCGGACCCGCGGCGTCGGGGCGCAGCTCGTCGAGCAGCGCGCAGATGGCGTGCACGATCTCGCGGTTGGGCTTCTCGTTCCAGCCGCCGATGTTGTAGACCTCGCCGCAGCGGCCCCTGGCGAGCACGGCGCGGATGGCGCTGCAGTGGTCGCCGACGTAGAGCCAGTCGCGCACTTGCATGCCGTCGCCGTAGATCGGCAGCGGCTTGCCCGCGAGCGCGTTCACGATCACGAGCGGGATCAGCTTCTCCGGGAACTGGAAGGGGCCGTAGTTGTTGCTGCAGTTGGTGGTCAGCACCGGCAGCCCGTAGGTGTGGTGCCAGGCGCGCACGAGGTGGTCGCTGGCCGCCTTGCTCGCCGCGTAGGGGCTGTTGGGCTGGCAGGGGTTCGCCTCGGTGAACGCGGGTTCGCCGGGGCCGAGGCTGCCGTAGACCTCGTCGGTGCTGACGTGCAGGAAGCGGAACGCGGCCTTCGCGTCGCCCGCGAGCCCGTTCCAGTGCGCACGCGCGGCCTCCAGCAGCGTGAAGGTGCCCTCGATGTTGGTCTTGATGAAGGCGCCCGGGCCGTGGATGCTGCGGTCGACGTGGCTCTCGGCGGCGAAGTGCACGAGCGCGCGCGGCCGGTGCTCGGCCAGCAGCCGATCGAGCAGCGCACGATCACCGATGTCGCCGTGCACGAAGACGTGGCGCGCGTCGCCTTCCAGCGCCGCCAGGTTGCGCCGGTTGCCGGCGTAGGTGAGGGCGTCGAGGTTGACGACGGGCTCGGCGGCGGCGTCGGCCAGCCAGTCGAGCACGAAGTTGCTGCCGATGAAGCCGGCGCCACCGGTGACGAGAATGGTCATGAGGCGTTCAGGCCCTGCCGTAGGTATCTTCGTAGCGCACGATGTCGTCCTCGCCGAGATAGGAGCCCGATTGCACCTCGATGATCTCGAGCGGCACCTTGCCCGGGTTGGCCAGGCGGTGGCGCTGCCCGAGCGGGATGTAGGTGCTCTGATTCTCCGTCAGCAGCAGCACCTGCTCGCCCACCGTCACTTCGGCGGTGCCGCTGACGACGATCCAGTGCTCGGCGCGGTGGTGGTGCATCTGCAGGCTCAAGGAGGCGCCGGGCTTGACGAGGATGCGCTTGACCTGATGCCGCGGGCCTTGGTCGATGCTGTCGTACCAGCCCCAGGGGCGGTGTACCTTGCGGTGCAGGGCGTGCTCGCCGCGCTGTTCCTGCCCGAGGCGGGTGACGATCTTCTTCACGTCCTGGCTCTTGTCGCGGTCGGCGACGAGCACGGCGTCGGGCGTCTCGACGACGACGACGTTGTCGAGGCCGACGGCGGCGACGAGCCGGCTCGTCGCGTGCACCAGCGTGTTGCGGCTGTCGGTGACGATGGCGTCGCCGTTGCAGGCGTTGCCGTCGGCGTCGCGCGCGGCGACCTGCCACACCGCCTCCCAGGCGCCGAGGTCGTTCCATCCGGCATCCAGGGCCACCATGCGGATGTCGATGCCGCTGCCCGGGCAGCGCTCCATCACCGCGTAGTCGACCGACTCGGCGGGGACGGCCTGGAACTCGGCCTTGCCCGGGCGCACGAAGGCGGCGTCGGTGCCGCGCGCGCCCCAGGCCTTGCGGCAGGCGGCGGCGATGTCGGGGCGAAAGCGTTCGAGCGCGGCCATCCAGGTCGACGCGCGCAGAACGAACATGCCGGCGTTCCAGGCGTAGTGGCCGTCGGCGAGATAGGCCATGGCCGTCTCGGGGTCGGGCTTCTCGACGAAGCGCTCGACCACGGCTTCGCCGCCGTCGCCGGCCGCGCTGCTGCGGATGTAGCCGTAGCCGGTCTCCGGCCGCTCGGGCATGACGCCGAGGATGGCGATGCCGCCCTCGGCCGCCACCGCCACCGCGCGCCGCATCGCGGCGGTGAAGGCCTCGGGCCGCGTCACGGTCTGGTCGGCGGGGGTGACGACGAGAACGGGGTCGGCGTCGCCCGGAACGGCGTCGCGCGCCTGCAGCGCGGCCAGCGTCAGTGCCGGCGCCGTGTTGCGGCCCGCGGGCTCGAGGATCACGGCCGCCGGTGGCGTGCCGATGGCCTCGAGCTGGTCGAGCACGAGGAAGCGGTGCTCCTCGTTGCCGACGATCAGCGGTGGCCGCAGCGCAAGCGTCGCGTCGGCGAGGTCCAGCAGCCGCGCCACCGCCTGCTGGAAGAGGCTCTGCCGCCCCGACAGCACGAGGAACTGCTTCGGATAGCCGGCGCGCGAGAGCGGCCACAGCCGCGTGCCGGAGCCGCCGGCCATGATCACCGGCAGCACCTGGATTGGGGAGGGCTCGTTCTTGCTCATTTCGGGCGTCGAGGGGTTCGGAGGCCGCGCTCAGGCGTCGAAGCCCTGCGGGTTCAGCGACTGCCAGCGCCAGCTGTCGGCGCACATGCGCGCGAGGTCGCGGTGCGCACGCCAGTCCAGCAGCCGTTGCGCCAGCGTCGGATCGGCCCAGCAGGCGGCGACGTCGCCGGGACGGCGCGCGACGATGCGGTAGGGTACCGGGCGGCCGCTCGCCTGGGCGTAGGCGCGCACCAGTTCGAGCACGCTGTGGCCGCGTCCCGTGCCCAGGTTCACGGTCAGCGAGCCCGGTGCGTCGAGCAGGCGACGCAGCGCCGCGACATGCCCCTCGGCGAGGTCGCAGACATGGATGTAGTCGCGCACGCCGGTGCCGTCGATGGTGGCGTAGTCGCCGCCGAAGACCGAGAGCTCGGCGCGCTTGCCGATCGCCACCTGCGCCACGAAGGGCATGAGGTTGTTGGGCGTTCCGCGCGGGTCTTCGCCGATGCGCCCGCTCTCGTGCGCGCCCACCGGGTTGAAGTAGCGCAGACAGGCGGTCTGCCACTGCGCGTCGGCCGCACCCAGGTCGCGCAGGATGGTCTCGCCGATGAGCTTGGTTCGGCCGTAGGGGTTGGCGGCCGAGAGCGGCGCGTCCTCGGCGATCGGCAGGCGCTGCGGCTCGCCGTAGACGGTGGCGCTGGAGCTGAAGACGATGCGACGCAGGCCGTGCGCGCGCATGGCGCGGCAGGTGCCGAGCAGGGCGCCCAGGTTGTTGGCGTAGTACTCGAGCGGCTGCGCGGTCGATTCGCCCACCGCCTTCAGCGCCGCGAAGTGCACGACGGCGTCGACGCGATGGCGCGCGAGGATCGCGTCCATCGCCGCGGCGTCGCCGGCGTCGGCGCGCTCGAAGACCACGGGCCGCGGCGCCAGCTCGCGCAGGCGCTCGAGCACGCGCGTCGAGCTGTTGCGGAAGTCGTCGACGCCGACGACGTCGAAGCCCGCCTCGTGCAGCGCCAGCCAGGTGTGCGAGCCGATGTAGCCGGCCGCGCCGGTCAGCAGGATGCGCGCCAAGCCCGGCCTCACTGCAGCATGAACTGGCCCCAGCAGCTGAACGCGTTGCTGCGTTGCGCCAGGAAGAGCTCGCTCTCGCTGCGCGCGAAGCGCCGCCAGTCGCAACCCAGGCTCAGGCTGCGCTGCGCCTGCCAGACGGCGGACAGCAGCAGGCTGTTGTCGTGGTCGCGCGCGGCGCGGCTGTCGGCGCCGAGGTTGCTGACGTTGAGCGTGCGCTCGAGCCGGCGCCGCGAGTGCTCCGCTTCCGCCCGCAGCGCCACCTTGGCGCTGAGCTGGTAGCCCGCGCGCAGCGCGAGCACGGTGCTCATGCGGCTGTACTCGATCGAGCCGAGCTCGCCGCCGGCGTCCAGCAGGTAGGCGTCCTGCGCCGGCTGGCGGCGCAGCGTCGTCGCCAGCGAGAAGCGGCCGGTGGGCTGCCAGTTCCAGCGCACCTCGCCGGTGAGCCCCGAGACGTCGCGTTCGCGCGCGATGTCGTAGCGCGTGCGGCCCTGCGACAGGCGCGCGTGCACGCGGCTGGCGGCGCTCGGGATCCACTCGCCGCTGAGTTCGATCGCCTGGCGGCGGAAGTCGTCGCCGCGGCTGCTGCCGTCGACGGCCGTCAGGTAGTGCGGATAGCTGCCTTCCGTGTGGCGCAGCGAAAGCAGCAGGTTCAGCCCGGCGCGAGGGCGCCAGCGCAGGCCGAGCGAGGCGCTGTCCTGCTCCAACTCGCGGCGGCGGTAGCGCTCCGACGAGTAGCCCACGGTGCTGCGCTCGAGGCCGGCCTCGACGCGAAACGGGCCGGCGAGCCCGTAGTGCGCGCTGGCGCCGAGCCGCGTCGTCTGCTCGGTGTTGCGCTCGGTGGGAATGCCGTCCTCGGTGCCCGCGAAGCGCGCGAGCGTGCGGTTGCGCGATGCGAAGAGCTTGCCGCCGACGCGGCCCGCGGTGGCCCAGTCCAGCCCCAGGCGCAGGTTGTAGCCCTCGTTGTCGTAGCGCTTGTTGTGCGCGAAGCGGTTGGCGCGCACGGTGGCGTCGGCCTGCAGGCGCTGGCGCGAGATCGGCTGGTCGAGGCCGACGATGAGCGCGGTCGAGGACACGGTGTCGCTGCGCCGCAGGCCTTCGGGCAGCATCTGGCCCTCGCCGGCGCGCAGCAGGTTGTCGTCGTGGGTCACGCTTTGCGAGACGCCCAGCCGGTAGGGGCTCGCCTGCGCGTTCGCGGCGCCGGGCAGCGCGGCCGGGCACACCAGCGCCGCCAGCGCGAGCAGCGGCATTGAGGACGCCCGGCGGCGGCGGCGCGAGAGGAGACCGGGGAGCTTCATCAGTAGGCCTTGCGGTCGAAGAAAACGAGCTTGATGGTACGGGCCACGATCTGCAGGTCCAGCAGCAGCGACCAGTTGCGCAGGTACTCGAGGTCGTACTCGACGCGGGCCTGCATCTTCTCGAGCGTGTCGGTCTCGCCGCGGTGGCCGTTGACCTGCGCCCAGCCGGTGATGCCGGGCTTCACCTTGTGCCGCACCATGTAGGCCTTGATCAGTTCGCGGTACTGCGCGTTGTGCGCGACCGCGTGCGGGCGCGGCCCGACGATGCTCATGCGCCCCTGCAGCACGTTGATGAACTGCGGCAGTTCGTCCAGCGAGGTGCGGCGCAGGAAGGCGCCGAGCCTGGTGACGCGCGGATCGTCGCGCCTGGCCTGCGGCACCACGTCGCCGTTGTCCTGCGTCGTCATGGAGCGGAACTTGTAGACCACGATCTCCTCGCCGTCCAGGCCGTTGCGCCGCTGGCGGAAGATCGCCGGGCCCGGCGAGGAGAAGCGCACGGCGGCCGCAATGATGAGCATCAGCGGCCAGATCAGCGCCAGGATGAGGCCCGACAGCAGCAGGTCCGAGGCGCGCTTGACGAGCAGGTTGGTGCCGGTGAATGGGCTTTCGCAGAGGCCGACGACGGGCAGCCCGTTCATGTCGCGCAGCCGCCCCTGGATGATGCTGATGCCGAAGACGTCGGGGACGAAGTAGATCGACGCCGTCGTGCCCTGGATGCTCTCGAGCAGCGCGATGATGCGCGGCTGCGAACCCAGCGGCAGCGTGATGTAGGCCTCGTGCACGCCGTGCTCGCGCACGAAGGCGGCGACGTCGGCGAGCCGCCCAAGCCGCAGCGCACGCGCTTCAGCGGCGATGCGGCCGTCCTCGCGGTCGTCGAAGTAGCCCAGCAATTCGTGCCCCAGGCTGCCGCGGGCCTGGAAGGCGGCTGCGACCTTCACCCCCAGGGGACCGGCGCCGACGATCACCGCGCGTCGGCGGTTGGGCGCCTGCGCGGCGTGCCGGCGCAGCCAGCGGCGGCCGCTGAAGAAGGTGAGCCACACCAGGGCCGGGGAGATGAGCGCCCAGGCCAGCAGGGCGTTCCAGTCGAAGAGTCCGAAGCTGTGCGTGGCAAAGCCCACCAGGGCCAGGATTCCCAGCAGCGTCGCCCAGTTGGCGCCGATCTGCACGGCGGCGTTCAGCGGCCGCTCCCAGAAGTGGTTGTGCCCCGGGAAGAGCAGCGTCACGGCGAGCACGCACAGCACGATCTCCGGGCGGTCGATCGGCTCGCGGAACCACCAGCAGCAGACCAGCAGCGTGAGGACGGCCATGCCCGGCTCGACCAGCGCGGCGATGCTGCCGGCCACCGAATCGGGGATCCGGTGGAAACGGCGTCGTTCTGCTGGGGTTTCTGGCATCGAGGAATGACAGCGCGGTTCGGGTCGCCGCCTGGGCCCATCGGCCCGCGATTCTCCTCGCGCAGCCCTCCTCGTGCGTCGCCACGCCTGGATTCTCGTCCAGGGATGTTTCAGCGCTGTAACCGTGGCGGCGCTGCCTACAATCGTGCGATGCTGCACAACCTGCACCGGATGCTGGCGCCGGCCGTGATGGAGCGGCTGACCTTGTTGCTCAACCACGTCCTTGGCAGCGAAGCCGTGGCCACGCAGCGATTGTTGCCGCACGCGGGCAAGACGCTGCAGATCGAGGCCGCCGGCTGGCCCGCGCTGCTGCCGCCGTTGCCTGCGCTGGTCTGGCAGGTGACGCCCGCGGGCCTGCTGGAGTGGTGCGGCGACGCGGTTCCGGAGGCGCGGGAGGCGCAGGAGCCCAAGGAGTCGGGCGAGCGGCAAGCGCCGCCTCAGCCGGCACCGATCGAGCTGCAGCTGCGCGTGGCCGCCGACAACCCGATGCGGTTCGCCGCGCGCCTGGCCGCGGGCGAGATGCCGGCGGTGGAGATCGCCGGTGACGCGGCCTTTGCCGCCGACGTCAACTGGCTGCTGCAGAACCTGCGCTGGGATCTCGCGGGCGATCTCGAGCGCGTGCTGCCGCTGCCGCTGGTGGCGGCGCTGGCGCGCGCGGGCTCGGGCTTCAAGCGCGCGCTGGCCACGGCGATGCAGGGCCTGGGGACGCTGCGCGAGCGCTGGCCGGGTCGCCCGGGCGGGTGATGCGGCAGTTCCTGCGCCTGTCGTTCATCGTCTACATCGTCCTGCGCTACGGGCTCGACGAGCTCGCGCTCTCGCCGTTCCGCCAGCGCCCGGTGCGCGTGCTGGCGCGCCTGATCACCTTCGGGCGGCGCCTCGAGGAGCCGCGCGGCGTGCGCCTGCGCCGGGCGCTCGAGCGCCTGGGCCCGATCTTCGTCAAGTTCGGGCAGGTGCTCTCGACGCGGCGCGACCTGCTGCCGCCGGACCTCTCGGACGAGCTCGCCAAGCTGCAGGACCGCGTGCCGCCCTTTCCGGCGGCGCAGGCGCGCGAACTCGTGGAGAAGGCCTTCGGGCGTCCGGTGGACGCGGTCTTCGCGCGCTTCGACGCCGAGCCGGTGGCGAGTGCCTCGGTGGCGCAGGTGCACTTCGCGCTGCTGCAGGACGGGCGCGAGGTGGCGGTGAAGGTGCTGCGCCCGCGCATGCTGGCGACGATCGAGGACGACCTGGCGCTGCTGCACCGGCTCGCGCGCTGGGTCGAGCGCCTGTCGGCCGACGGCAAGCGGCTGCGCCCGCGCGAGGTCGTGGCCGAGTTCGACACCTACCTGCACGACGAGCTCGACCTCGTGCGCGAAGCCGCCAACGCGGCGCAGCTGCGGCGCAACATGCAGGGCCTGGACCTGGTCCTGATCCCCGAGATGGTGTGGGACCTGTGCACGCCCACGGTGATGGTCATGCAGCGCATGAGCGGCGTGCCGATCAACCAGACGCAGCGCCTGCGAGAGGCCGGCGTCGACTTCAGGAAGCTCGCGCGCGACGGCGTCACGATCTTCTTCACGCAGGTCTTCCGCGACGGCTTCTTCCACGCCGACATGCATCCCGGCAACATCCAGGTGAGCCTGGATCCGGCGACCTTCGGGCGCTACATCGCGCTCGACTTCGGCATCATCGGCACGCTCAACGAGGTCGACAAGGACTACCTGGCGCAGAACTTCATCGCCTTCTTCCGCCGCGACTACAAGCGCGTGGCCGAGCTGCACGTGGAGAGCGGCTGGGTGCCCTCGGGCACGCGGGTGGACGCGCTGGAAGGCGCGATCCGCGCCGTGTGCGAGCCGCACTTCGACCGCCCGCTGAAGGACATCTCGCTCGGCCAGGTGCTGATGCGCCTGTTCCAGACCTCGCGCCGCTTCAACGTGCACATCCAGCCGCAGCTCGTGCTGCTGCAGAAGACGCTGCTCAACGTCGAGGGCCTGGGGCGCGAGCTCGACCCGGAACTGGACCTGTGGACCACGGCCAAGCCCTTTCTCGAGCGCTGGATGGACGAGCAGATCGGCTGGCGCGGCCTGCTGCTGCGCCTGGAGAAGCAGGCGCCGCACTACGCGCACCTGCTGCCGGAGCTGCCGCGGCTGCTGCACCAGCGGCTGCAGGAGCCGGCCGCGCGCGCCGATGAGGAGCGGCTGCTGCTCGGCTTGCTGGCGCAGCAGCGGCGCAGCCACCGGCTGCTGCAGGCGCTGGTGTTCGGCGCGCTGGGCTTTCTCGCCGGCGTGGTGGCGACGCAACTGCTGATGCACTGGCGCGGCTGATCCTCCCGCGCGCGCCTGGGGCGCGCGCGGCGTGCGGATAATGCGCGCCGCTTTGACCCGAATACGCGGAGCCGCGCCGTGCTGATCACCCTCGTCATCCTCTACCTGCTGGGCACGCTGGCGCTGGGCGTCTGGGCCGGCACGCGCATCAAGACGACGACCGACTTCGCCATCGCCGGGCGCAGCCTGCCGCTGGTGATGGTGATCACGACGACCTTCGCCACCTGGTTCGGCGCGGAGACGGTGATGGGCGTGCCCGCGCGCTTCATCCAGGGCGGGCTGCACGACATCGTCGAGGACCCCTTCGGCGCCGGCATGTGCCTGGTGCTGGTCGGCGTCTTCTTCGCCGCGCGGCTCTACAGGCTCAACCTGCTCACCATCGGCGACTTCTACCGCCAGCGCTACGGCAAGGGCATCGAGGTCTTCTGCTCGGTGGCCATCATCCTCAGCTACCTGGGCTGGGTGGCCGCACAGATCACCGCGCTCGGGCTGGTGTTCTCGATCCTCACCGACGGCGCGATGTCCGAGACCACCGGCATGATCGTCGGCACGCTGGCGGTGCTCATCTACGTCGTCATCGGCGGCTTCCTGGCGGTGGCCTGGACCGACTTCATCCAGATGATCGTGCTCGTCGTGGGCATGAGCGTGATCGCCTTCTTCGCCGCGGACCTCGCGGGCGGCAGCGACAAGGTGCTGGCGCTGGCGACGAGCCAGGACCTGCTGCGCTTCCTGCCCGCGCCGAGCTTCAAGGAGATCGTCTTCTTCGTCGCCGCGGGGCTGACGATGATGCTGGGCAGCATCCCGCAGCAGGACATCTACCAGCGCGTGATGTCCGCGCGCGACGCCGGCACCGCCGGGCGCGGCGCCAGCATCGGCGGCGTGGCCTACATCCTCTTCGCCTTCGTGCCGATGTTCATCGTCGCCAGCGCCGTCGTCGTGATGGGCGACGAGGCGATGACCCTGGCCAAGGACGACTACCAGCGCCTGCTGCCGACCTTCATCATGACGAAGATGCCGCTGCTGATGCAGATCCTCTTCTTCGGCGCGCTGCTCTCGGCGATCAAGAGCACCTCCTCGGCGACGCTGCTGGCGCCGGCGACGAGCTTCGTCGAGAACATCCTGAAGAACCTGCGCCCGGGCATGAACGATCGCGAACAGCTGCTGGCGATGCGCTGGTCGATCGTCGCCTTCGCGGCGATCGTGCTCGCCTACGCCATCGCGATGCAGGGCACGACGATCTACGAACTGGTCTCCGAGGCCTACCAGGTGACGCTGGTGGGCGCCTTCGTGCCGCTGGTGATGGGCCTGTACTGGAAGCGCGCGACGACGCAGGGGGCGATCGTCTCGGTGACGCTGGGAGTCGCCACCTGGGTGCTGTTCTTCCCGCAGATCACGACGCTCGGCGAGCATTTCCCGGGGCAGCTCGCGGGACTCATCGCCGCCTTCGCCGGCATGCTGGCGGGTTCGCTGCTGCCGCAGTTCGTGCGCCAGCGCCGGGACCACGATCACAAGGTCAAGGGCTTGAACGCCTGAGCGGCGCCCCCACTTGGGGCACCTATAATTCCCGGTTTTGCCGCGGGGACCCCCGTCATGCCGATCTACGCCTATCGCTGCAGCGCCTGCGGTCACGCGAAGGACGTGCTGCAAAAGCTCTCCGACCCGCTGCTCACGACCTGCCCGGCCTGCGGCGCGCAGACGTTCGCCAAGCAGGTGACGGCCGCGGGCTTCCAGCTCAAGGGTTCGGGCTGGTACGTGACCGACTTCCGCGGCGGCAACAGCGCGGCCGCCAAGGCCGGCGACGACAAGCCCGCCGACGGCAAGCCCGCCGACGGCAAGCCCGCATCCGCCGACGCGGCGCCCGCGGCCGATGCGGCGGCAGCGACGCCCATGTCGACGCCCGCCTCCGCGGCGGCGCCCGCGGCGCCGACGCCTTCGGCCGGCAGCGCCGATTGATGCGGAGTGCGCGCGGAGGGCGTGCGTGAAGCGCTTCCTGATCGCCGGCCTCCTGGTCTGGCTGCCGCTGGCGATCACCGTCTGGGTGCTCGGCTGGCTGCTGTCGGTGCTGGACGGCGTCTTCCTCTCCCTGCTCTCGCTCACGCAGGCGGTGATGCCGGCGTCGATGCACGAGGCGATCGAGCAGTGGCGCCATGTGCCGGGACTGGCCGTGCTCGTGCTGGGCGCGGGCCTGCTGGCCACCGGGGTCTTCGTCACCAACATCTTCGGTCAGTGGTGGGTGCGCCAGTGGGACCGGCTGATGCACCAGATCCCGATCGTCAAGTCGATCTACAGCTCGGTCAAGCAGGTCTCGGACACGCT
>Ga0209605_1000537_pt1 | contig 47345 bp, 35 predicted proteins | sample AD_UKC035_MetaG_FD_184408 | JGI IMG/M metagenome (GOLD analysis project Ga0209605, IMG submission 184408) | Active sludge microbial communities of municipal wastewater-treating anaerobic digesters from USA - AD_UKC035_MetaG (SPAdes) (version 2) | ecosystem: Engineered > Bioreactor > Anaerobic >...
CCGGCTAAAGCCTCGACTCCAACGTGGCAGCCACCAAACATGGCCGGAGTCGAGGCTTTAGCCGGGTCTGGACGATGCGGGTTGGGCGCGCCGACCCGGCTAAAGCCTCGACTCCAACGTGGCAGCCACCAAACATGGCCGGAGTCGAGGCTTTAGCCGGGTCTGGACGATGCGGGTTGGGCGCGCCGACCCGGCTAAAGCCTCGACTCCTGTCTGGCAGCCACCAAACATGGCCGGAGTCGAGGCTTTAGCCGGGTCTGGACGATGCGGGTTGGGCGCGCCGACCCGGCTAAAGCCTCGACTCCTGTTTGGCAGCCACCATATGTGGAATCGCTGCTGGATAGCGACAAGTTTTGACAGATCCAGCGCCGGTGTCTGCATCTGGGGGGATGGAAACCATGCGGGAATTACGTTTAGCAATGAGAGAGGCCAGTCTTCGGAAATCGCCGACGGGGCGGCTTCCGAGATCGTAGCCCCCAACACCCACATCGAGAAGTCGCCCAGCCCCCTGGGCCGGCTGTCCGCATCTGATGCATGAAAGGCAGGCACAACAACCATGGCAGACAAACAAGGCGTCCCACTGACTGATATCACCGGTTTTCCTGTGGACCTGGCCGACCGCCTGGCCGGGCTTTGGATCACCACCGCCGACGAGTTCTACAGCGCGGCCGACGGCGACGGCGCGCTGGGCCTGGCAGAATTCCTGGGGATCAGCCCGGAGAATGTGGCCGGGCTGGTCGATCTGGTAAGCCCTGACGTGGCCATGCGCGCCGTGGGGCCGGTTGACTTCCCCGGCATGGGCGCGCTGGACGACGAGCCTGGCCTGGACCCTGCTGAGGGGCCGGCGGCCGCCGGCCGGGGCGTGCTGCCCACCCTGGTCAATCTGATCGACCAGATGCCGCCGGTGCGCGACCAGAAACACCGCGGCACCTGCGTGGCCCACGCCTGCGCGGCCGTGCGGGAGTTCCTCCTGGGCCCCGATGCCAGCGTGACCGCCAACCTGTCGGAACAATTCCTCTATTGGGCCTGCAAAGAGCGGGACAAGTGGCCAGGCGAGGGAACCTGGATCAAGGTCGGCATGGAGGTGTTGCAGGCGCAGGGGGTCTGCACCGAGGAGGTCTGGCCCTACAACCCCGACAAGGTGGCAGGCAACGAAGGCCAGGGCCCCGCGCCCCAGGGGGCCGCCGAGGCCGCCGCGGCCCACAAGATCAGCGCCGGCGAGCTGTTGCAGGCCCGCTGGGTGAGCAGCTTGAAGGAGACGCTGGCAGATGGCCGGCCGGTGGCCTTTGCCGTGCCCGTCTACCGCTACTGGCTGACCGAGCCGGTCAAGTCCACCGGCGACCTGCGCATGCCGCTGAACAGCGAGCAGTCCATCGGCGGCCATGCCATGGCCATGGTGGGCTACCAGGACGACGCCACAGTGCCCGGCGGCGGCTATTTTCTGATCCGCAACAGTTGGGGCGAGGACTGGGCCGGCAAGAGTCAACTGGCCGCGGGCTATGGCCGCCTGCCCTACGAGTTCATCAGCAAATACGGCCGCTCAGCCTACACCGCCACGGCCCCCAAACCGGCCCAGCCTGAACAGCCCAAGCCCCAGCCCGAACAGCCCAAGCCACAGCCCGAACAGCCCAAGCCGCAACCTGAACAGCCCAAGCCGCAACCTGAACAGCCCAAGCCGCAACCTGAACAGCCCAAGCCGCAGCCGGGCTCCAACTGGTTCAGCGACCTGCTGCGCAAGCTCTTCCAGAAGCCGCCCAAGTAACCCCACCCGCCCCGTCACACCGATTACCAATTGACAATTGGCAATTGTCAATTAGCCATTGACATGTCCTCCCGACCCAGCCCCTACCCCGGCCCACGCTCCTTCCAACGCGGCGAGCGGCTCTATGGACGCGACCAGGAGCTGGCCGCCCTGCTGGATCTGCTCATCGCCGAGCGCGTCATCCTGCTCTACTCCCCATCAGGCGCCGGCAAGACCTCGCTGCTGAACGCCGGGCTGATCCCCGCGCTGGAGGGGGAGGGCTTTCGCGTGCTGCCCCCCATGCGCGTCAACGCCGCGTTGCCGGGCAATGCCAGCGCGCCGGCCGGGCGCTACACCCTGAGCTGCCTGCTCTCGCTGGAGGAGGGACTGCCCCAGCAGGAACAACTGCCGCTGGCTGAGCTGGCCGGGCTCTCCCTCGATCGCTACCTGGCGCGCCGGGCCGGCCCGACGGGAACCAACGACAGCCCCTGGCACGGCGACGTGCTGATCTTCGACCAGTTCGAGGAGGTGCTGACCCGTGATCCCACCGACCGCGAGGGCAAGCTGGCCTTCTTCGAGCAGGTGGGCGAGGCGCTGCGCGACCGCAGCCGCTGGGCGCTTTTCGCCATGCGCGAGGAGTTCATCGCCGGCCTGGACCCCTACCTGAAGCCGATCCCAACCCGCTTCGACAAGAGCCGGCGCTTCCGGCTGGAGCTGCTCAGCCCCGCGGCCGCGATCCAGGCCATGCAAGAGCCGGCGCGCCAGGCCGGGGTGGACTTCAGCGACGCCGCGGCCGCCCGTCTGGCGGCCGACCTGGCCGCGGTGCGCGTGCAGCAGCCGGACGGCTCCACCCGCATCACGCCGGGGGACGCGGTGGAGCCGGTGCAGCTTCAGGTGGTCTGCTGGCGGCTGTGGGAACGGCTGGCCGCGGATGACAACACCATCGACCAGGCCGACATCGAGGCCATCGGCGACGTGGACGCGGCCCTGCGCGGCTACTACGCCGCCACAGCCGCGGCCGTGGCGGCCAGCACAGGCGTCAGCGAGCGCATCCTGCGCGACTGGATCGAAAACACCCTGATCACGGCCCAGGATATCCGCGGCCAGGTGCTGCAAGGGGTGGACGCCAGCGACGGGCTGCCCAACGCGGCCATCTGGCAACTGGTGGACGCCCACCTGCTGCGGGCCGAGCAGCGGCGCGGCGCCACCTGGTTCGAGCTGGCCCATGACCGGCTGGTGCGCCCGGTGCGCGAGGAGAACGCGACCTGGCGCGAGGCCACGCTGAGCCCCTTGCAGCGCAGCGCGCTGCGCTGGCAACAACAGGGCAAGCCCGCCAACTCCCCCCTGCTGCTGACCGGGCGCGACCTGGCCCAGGCCGAAAAATGGGCGCGCGGCCATGCCGCCGACCTGAGCGCGCTGGACCGGGAATTCCTCGGCGCCAGCCAGGAGGCGCAGCGCGGGCAGCGGCTGCGGCGCCGGCTGGCGGGCATCGCCGCGCTGGCCGCGATCTTTCTGACGCTGGCCGCGGCCGTCTCCGCCAAGTTGCTCCTCGACGCCAACGCTGTGCGCCGGCAAGACCGGGCGCGCACCGTGGCCGCCCAGGCCCGCAACGTGCAGTTCACCCAGCCTGACCTCTCCCTGCTGCTCAGCGCCGAGGCGATGCAGTTGACCTCCAGGCCCAGCAACGAGATCAACGCCGCGCTGCTGGCCGTGCTGGACGACAACCCGCAGTTGGAGCAGGTGCTGCACACCGGCCAACAGTCCATCCGGGCGCTGGCCATCAGCCCTGATCAGCGGCTGCTGGCGACCGGCGCCGCCGATGGCCAGGTGCGGCTCTGGGAACGGCGCACGGCCGCCGAACTGGCGATTTCTCCCCTCCCCTCCGACGGCAGCGGCGTCAGCGATCTGGCCATGGCCCCTGACCGCGCCCTGCTGGCCGTGGCCGACAAGCGCGGCCGCGTCACCCTCTGGGACCTGAGCGGCGAGCAGGAGGTGCGGTCGGGCGCGGGGGATCTGCCCGGGGCCTTCCGCGACGCGACGGCCTGGCCGCAGCCCTCGCCCACGCCCCCGCCGCCGCTGCCGCCCCATCAGACCACCCAGGTCAGCGCCGGTCAGGTCAACGCCATCGACTTCAGCCCCGATGGCCGGCGGGCGGCCACCGTGGGCAGAGACGAGGCGCTGCTCTGGCGGGTGGAGGGCCTGACGCTGGTGGATCCGCAGCCCCTCGAAAGGAGCCAGCCCACCCGCAGCGTGGCCTTCAGCCCCGACGGCGACAGCGTGGCCGTCGGCCGCGATGACGGCAGCATTGCCCTGCACAGCCTCGCCTCCGGCCTCAGCCAAACGCTGATCGGGGAACAGGGTATGGTGCAGGCGCTGGATTTCAGCCCCGACGGCAACTGGCTGGCCGCCGGCATCAACACACCGGGCCTGGACGAACAGATCGGCGTGGTGCAGATCTGGAATCTGGTCACGGCCTCTGCCTTGGCTCAGACGCCGGAGCAGAGGCAGGCCTCCCCCGATCAGACGCTGCGGGACTTCAGCCGGGCGGTGGAAAGCGTCGCCTTCTCCGATGACGGTCAGGTGCTGGCCTCCGCGGGCCGCGATGGGGTGATCCAACTGTGGAACGTGGCCGACGGCGTGCCCTTTGGCCAGCCGCTGCGCGGCCATCCGGCATGGATCAACGACCTGGCCTTTGAGCCGGGCGGCCAGTCGCTCTACTCCGCCGGCAGCAAGGGGGAGATCAACCACTGGCTGTTGGCGCGGCGCACGCGGATCGGCCAGCCGCTGCCAGGCGACGACGGCCAGGTCTGGAGCGTCGCCTTCAGCCCCGACAGCGCCTGGCTGGCCTCCGGCAGCCGGGCGGGCGCGGTGCGGCTGTGGCAGGTCGCCGACCAGACCGCGCAGGAGCTGGAGCGGCGCAGCGACGGGGTGACGGCCGTGGCCTTCAGTCCAGACGGGGCCTGGCTGGCGGCCGGCGGCCTGGACGGCGCAGTCCATCTGCTGGATGGCCGCAGCGGCGCGCCGCTGGCCCAATTGCCGGGCAACAACTGGATCACCGCCCTGGCCTTCAGCCCGGACAACGCCCGGCTGGCCACGGCCAACGCCGACAACCAGGTGCTGCTGTGGGAGCTGAGCGCCGGCCCGGCTGTCTCGGCGACGTTGACTGCCAGCCTGGCCAGCCGGATCACGGCCCTGGCATTCGACCCACAGGGCAAGATGCTCTACGGCGGCGACGCCGCGGGCACGGTCTTTCAATGGGATGCGGCGCGCAGGCAGATGCGCTCCCGGTTGAACCGGCTGAACGTTGACAATGTCCCCGTCGAGATTCCCGTGGCCAGCCTGGCCATCGATCCCAGCGGCAAGCTGCTGGCATTCGCCAGCCACGACAACGCCATCTACCTGCGCCGGCTGCCTGACCTGCAGTCGGCCGGCGGCGGCGTGCTGGCCGGCCACACCCGACCCGCCAGCGCCGTGGTCTTCCATCCCAACGGCGAGATGCTGGCCTCCGCCGGCCATGACGGCGCGATCATCCTGTGGGACATTGACACCCAGCAGCAGATCGGCTCGCCGCTGCGCGGCCACGACGGGCCGATCAACGGGCTGGCTTTCAGCGCCGATGGCCGCTGGCTGGCCTCCGCCGGCGACGACCAGCAGGTGATCCTCTGGCCGATGACGCCGGAGAAGTGGGTGGACATCGCCTGTCGCATCGTGGGCCGGCCGCTGAGCGAGGCCGAGATCGGGCAGTACCTGTCGGGAGAACCGGCGCGCGCGTGCCAGGGAATCAACCCCTCCGGCGACTGAGAGCGCAATTCCGGTCGCGCCGGCGTTCAGTGTGATAGCAACCACCGATGGCCTGTGCTGATGAACTTCGGAGAGCACCATGAACAACAAGCCTCCCCCCCTCCATCGTTTCGCACTCCTTCTGGCTCTGGGCGCCCTGCTGCTGGCCACGCTGACCACGGGAAAGGCCCTGGCCCAGCCGCCGCGGCCAACCCGCTTGCCGCCCATCAGCTTGACCCCGGCGCCGCTGCTGCGCGTCACCCCGGCGCCCACCCTGGCCCCCACCGCAGCCTCCTGCATCCATCTGACCACCGACGGCGCGCCCGGCGCCGCCTTCGTCGGCGGCCGCATCGACCAACGTTGCTTCGTCTTCCCGGCCAACGCCGGCGCGACGGCCTCCATTCAACTGACCACAGCGGCCGGGGCCAAGCTGCCTGGCATGGAGCTGCGCGGGCCCGATGGCCAGGTGATTGCCCGCAGCGCCACCGGCGCCATCACAGACCAGGCCCTGAGCCAAGGGGGTTCCTACACCCTTATCGTCCAGGGCGCGGGCATCGTGCGCCCGCTGCGCGTCGAGGTCGCCGTGACTGTGCCAGAGGCCGCCGGCTCCTTCTCCGGCAACGCCGGAGCGACCGCCCTCTGCGGCGGGACGCTGACGCCGGGCGAGATGACCACCGGCATGACCCCCTTTCCGGGCGAAAACTGCCACTTCACCTTCTTGGGGCAGGAGGGCCAGGGGGTGGCGCTGCGCATGGAGCGGCTGAGCTCTGACCTGACGCCGCACCTCACCCTCGTGGCGCCCGATGGCGAGGTGCTGGACACCGGCCACCCGCTGAACGCCACAACCAGCTACGTCAGCGCGCTGAAGCTGCCGGCCACCGGCATCTACACCGCGGTGGCCGGCTCGGTGGACGACCGCTCGGCCGGCGCCTTCCGGCTGACCCTTGATCCGCTGCAAGCGGCCCAGTGCGGCGACACACTCGCCTTCAACCAACTGGCCGAGCTGGCGCTGCCGGCCGACGAGAAGCCGTGCGATCTGTGGCTGGAGCTGCCAGAACCCAGCTTCATGTCGGCCAGCGTGACCGGCTTCGACGGCGCGCAGGGGCTGAACTGGCAGTTGAGCGACCCAAACGGCGAGATAGTGGCCTCCAACCAGGACGCCAGCTTGCTGGCCAGCACCGCCGGCCAATACTTGTTGCGCATCCGGTCGGCGTCCGGTCGCCCCGGCCGGGCGCTGATCCAGATCCTGCCGCCGGCCTTCGTGCCCCATATCGTCACCATCTCCTGCGGCGCCAACCTGACCTATGGCCAAAGCCCCGGCACGGTACCCCAGACGCTGCGCGAGGTCGGCGACCGCTGCCTGTTCAATTTCACCGGCAAGCAGGGCGACCTGGTCTGGGTGGCGGTTTCCCGGGCCTACGCCGGCGAGAATTTCGAGCCGGTGACCGAGCTGCTGCCCCCCGGCTACACGGCAACCAGCGCGCCTGAGGCCACCGCGCCACGCGGCCAGGTCCCCGGCATGACGATCCTGCGCGATCACCCGCTGGCGCGCAGTGGGCGCTACACGGTGCGCGTCAGCGACTACGACAACGACGACACGGGTAGCTTCTACATCATGGTGTGGAAGCGCACCCCTGTGAACTAGGAGGCCACCGACCTTGGCAGCGTCGCAACCTGATCTCGAAATCACCCTGCAGCGCCGCGACGGCGAGGCCTACAGCCTGGATCTGCGTTTCAGCGCCCCTGACAGCGAGGTGGATCGCACCTTCGCCGGCCAGGCGCCGGTTCGCCTCGACGGGGCCGAGCTGCGCCGGCTGGCCGGCGACGCCGCAGCCTACGGCGACTATCTGGGCGGCCAACTGCTGGCCGATGCCGCCGCGCGCAGCTTCTTCGACCAGGCGGTGGCCGTCAGCCAGACCCTTGGCCAGCCGCTGCGCATCCGCCTGGTCATCGGCCCCAGCGCGCCGGAGCTGCACAGCCGTCGCTGGGAGACCTTGCGGCTGCCCGGCGCCGGTTCGCCGCTGCTGACCGACCAAACGCTGCGCTTCTCCCGCTATCTGAGCAGCATGGACTGGCGGCCGGTGGCGCTGCGGCCGGAGGGAGAGCTGCGCGCCCTGGTGCTGGCGGCCGACCCCAGCGATCTGGCCCGTTTCCAGCTCAGCCCCGTGGACGCCGCGGCGGAGCTGGAAACGGCGCGGGCCGGCCTGGGCGCCATGCAGACCGACGCGCTGGCCACGCGCGGTCAGGCCACGCTGGACAACCTGGCCCAGCGCCTGGGTGAGAACTACGACATCCTCTACATCGTCGCCCACGGCCTGCTGGTGGATGGGGAGCCGTGGCTCTTTCTGGAGCAGCCCGACGGAACCGCCGCGCGCGTGCCGGGCAGCGAGCTGGCCACCCGCCTGCGCGAGGCGCAGCAGCGGCCGCGGCTGGTGGTGCTGGCCTCCTGCCAGAGCGCAGGAAGCGGCGAGGAGCCGGCGCCGGAGGCGGATGGCGCGCTGGCCGCGCTGGGGCCGCGGCTCGCCGAGGCCGGCGTTCCGGCCGTGATCGCCATGCAGGGCAACATCTCCGTGGAGACCGTCGGCCAGTTCATGCCGGTGCTGTTCGCAGAGCTGCGCCGCAACGGGATCATCGATCAGGCGGTGGCGGCGGCGCGCGGCGCGGTGCGGGAACGACCCGACTGGTGGATGCCGGTGCTGTTCATGCGCCTGCGCAGCGGCCGGATCAGCTACAAGCCCGGCTTCGGCGACGACCTGCAAGGGCTGCGCAAGTGGCCGGCCCTGGTCAACAACATCAAAAGCGGCCGCTGCACGCCGATCCTGGGGCCAGGCGCCAGCGAATGGCTCTTCGGCTCGCGGCGGGAGATCGCCGAACGTTGGGCTGAGACTTTCGGCTTTCCCATGAGCGTCAGCGGCCGCGAAAGCCTGCCCCAGGTGGCGCAATACGTGGCGGTGGACCAGGACGTCTACTTCATGCGCGACCAGTTGGCGGCCTACCTGCGCCAGGAGACGCTGCGCTGCCTGGGCGGGCCGGCGTCGGCCGAGCTGCAAGACGCCTCGCTGGACGAGCTGATCAGCGCGGCCGGCAAGCAATACGCGGATCAGCACGAGACCGAGACCTACCGCGTGCTGGCCAGCCTGCCGCTGCCCATCTACATCACCACACACCCCGGCAACCTGCTGGGCAATGCGCTGCGCGCCGCGGGGCGGGAGCCGGTGATCGAGATCTGCCGCTGGAGCGAGGAGCTGACCGGGCTGTCATCGATCTACGACCGGGAGCCGGACTATCGGCCCACGCCGCAGCGGCCGCTGGTCTATCACCTCTTTGGCCGGCTGAACGAGCCCGAATCGGTAGTGTTGACCGAGGACGACTATTTCGACTATCTGATCGGCGTGACCAGCAACAACGACCTGATTCCGCCGGTGGTGCGCCGGGCCTTGACCGACACGGCGCTGCTTTTCCTGGGCTTCAACCTGGACGAGTGGGATTTCCGCGTGCTTTTCCGCAGCATCATGCAGCGCGAGGGGCGCAACCGCCGCGGCCGCTATGCCCACATCGCGGCGCAGATCGACCCGGAGCAGGGGCGGATCCTGGAGCCTGAGGGCGCGCGGCGCTATCTGGAGGAATACTTCGGCGACGCGGACATCAGCATCTTCTGGGGCGGGGTGAGCGATTTCGCCGGCGAGCTGGCCGCGCGCTGGAAGAAAGACGCGTGAATCCCTACCCTGGCCCCCGCTCGTTCCAGCGGGGCGAGCGACTCTATGGGCGCGAGAGAGAGACCGGGGAGCTGCTGGACCTGCTGATCGCCGAGCGGATCGTCCTGCTCTACTCCCCATCGGGCGCAGGTAAGAGCTCCCTGCTGCACGCCGCCCTGATCCCGGAGCTGGAGCGGGAGGGCTTTCGCGTGTTGCCTCCCCTGCGCGTGGGTCTGCCGGTGGATGCCAGCGCGAACGGCGCCAACCGCTACGCCCTCAGCCTGCTGCAAACCCTGGAGGAGCAGCGGCCGGCGGGCCAGCAACGCCCGCTGGCGGAGCTGGCCGGCCTCACCCTGGCCGGCTATCTGGCGCAGGAAAGGCCGTCGGACAATCAGCAGTCCTGGCAGGGCGACGTGCTGATCATCGACCAGTTCGAGGAGATTCTGACCGTCGACGCCGGCGACCAGGCGGGCAAGCTGGCCTTTTTCGAGCAACTGGGCGAGGCGCTGCGCAACCGCAACCGCTGGACCCTCTTCGCCATGCGCGAGGAGTATGTCGCCGCGTTGGATCCCTATCTGCGGCCGATCCCGACCCGCTTCGACAAGGGCCGACGCTTTCGCCTGGACCTGCTCGGCCCCGAGGCGGCCCGCCAGGCCGCCCAACAGCCGGCGCGCGCCGCGGGCATCGAGTTCAGCGACGACGCCGCCGCCAAGCTGGTGGACGATCTGCGCACCGTGCGCGTTCAGGCCCTCGCCGCGTCCCCGGACGGCGGGGAGGCCGTGGTCGCCGCCCTGGGACATGTGGTGGAGCCGGTGCAGCTTCAGGTGGTGTGCCGCCGTCTGTGGGATGGCCTGCAGCCGGGCGACCGCGTGATCGACCTGGCCGACGTGCAGGGCGTGGGGGACGTGGACAGCGCACTGCGCGGCTACTACGCCGACACGGTGGCGGAGGTGGCCGGCCAAAACAGCGCGGGCCAGCGCGCGATCCGTCAGTGGTTCGACACCCAACTGATCACCGCGCAGGGGATCCGCGGCCAGGTGCTGCGGCAGCCGCAGCACAGCCAGGGGCTGGACAACCGCGTCATCCAAGCGCTGGTGGACGCGCACCTGGTGCGGGCCGAGCAGCGCCGCGGCGAGACCTGGTTCGAGCTGGCCCACGACCGGCTGATTGAGCCGGTGCGCGCCGACAACGCCGCCTGGCGCGAGGCGCATTTCACCCCCTTCCAGCGTCAAGCGGCGCTGTGGGAGCAGACCGGCCGGCCTGAGGGCGTTCTGTTGGGCGGGGCCGCGCTGGCCGAGGCGGAGCGATGGGCGGCAACCCCCGGTCAAACGCTGGAGCCGCACGAACAGGCCTTTCTGGCCGCCTCGCAGCAAGACCGCGCCCAAGCTGCCTACCGCGCCCGCCAGGCGCGGCGCATCCGCTGGCTTGCTGCGGTGTTGGCCGTGATCGCCCTGCTGGCCATCGCGGCCTCGCTCCTGGCCTGGCGCAGCCGCCAGCAGGCCAAAGCGGGCGAGCTGGCCGCGGCGGCCGTGGCCAACCTCTCCTTCGACCCAGAACGCAGCACGCTGCTGGCCCTGGAATCGCTGCGGATCGATCCTGGCGTCATGGCCGGCGACGCGCTGCATCGGGCGCTGGAGGCCAGCCGCATCGAGATGGTTCTGGACGCTCACAGCGGCGAGATCAGCGACGTGGCCTACAGCCCCGACGGCAGCCGGCTGGTCTCGGCCGGCTTCGACGGCGCGCTGCGCCTGTGGGACGTCCAGTCCGGCGCGCTGCTCCAGAGCTGGCCCGGCGAGAGCGGCCAGCTCCACGGCGTCGCCTGGAGCCCCGACGGCAGCCAACTGGCCTCGACCGGGCAAGATGGCGCCGTGCGGCTGTGGGACGCGCGCACGGGGGCGCTGTTGACCCCGCTGGACGCGCACAGCAGCGCGGGCAACAGCGTCGCCTGGAGCGCCGATGGCGCTCTGTTGGCCTCGGGCGGCGACGATGGTCAGGTCATCGTCTGGGACGCCGCCACCCTGGATCAGATCCAGGCGATCCCCCTGCCCGATCAGCCGCTGGTCAAGGGGGTCGCCTTCGCCCCGGACGGGACGCGGCTGGCCGCGGCGCTGGCGCTGCCGGCAGCGCTGGCAAATTCGCAGTCGCAGATGGCAGGTCGCGCCGTCGTGTTGGACCCGTTCACCGGCGCTGAGCAGTTCCAGTTGATCGGCCACAGCGACAGCGTGCTGGATGTGGCGTGGAGTCCCCGCTGCGCCGACGCGGCGACCGCAGGGCCGGCCGGCGGACGCTGCACGGAGCTCCTGGCCACGGCCAGCGCCGACGGCACGGCGCGCACCTGGGACGCCTGGACCGGCGAGCCGCGCGATGTGCTGGCCGGCCATGAGGGCTGGGTGCAGGGGGTGGCCTTCAGCCCGGACGGCCAGCGCCTGGCCAGCGCCAGTTGGGATCGCACGGCCAAGATCTGGGAGGCCAGCAGCGGCCGTGAGCTCTACACCCTGGCGCGTCACGCCGGTTGGCTGGCTGACCTGGCCTGGAATCCAGCCTGCCAGCCCGCGACAGACGCGGCCGGCGCGCCGCTGTGTGGCCAGCAACTGGCCAGCGCAGGCGAGGATGGCGCGATCCGCCTGTGGAACACCGGCCCCAGCCGTGAGGTGCTCAGCATTGTGGCCAGCAGCCAGCCGGTGTTGCGCCTGGCCTGGAGCTCCGACGGCCAGCGATTGGCCACAGCCAGCGCCGATGGCCAGGCGCAGGTGTGGGACGCCGCCTCCGGCCAGTCGTTGCTGGTCGTGCAACATCTGGGCCCGGTGCGCGATGTGGCGTGGAGCCCAGACGGCCGCCTGCTGGCCACAGCCAGCGATGACCGCAGCGCGCGCGTGTGGGAAGTGGCCACAGGCCAGGTCACGGCGACGCTGACCGGAACGCGGGGCGCGGTGACCGGCGTCGCCTGGAGTCCCGACGGCCGGCGGCTGGCCACCAGCGGCTCCGACGGCCTAATGCGCCTGTGGGACGCGACCAGCGGGCGGGAAATATCGACGCTGCCAGGACATGAGAGCCGGGTGAACAACGTGGCCTGGAGCCGCGATGGCCGGCGCCTGGCCACCTCCAGCGGCGACCGCACCGCCCGGCTGTGGGATGCAGAGAGCGGCGCGCTGCTGGCCACGCTGGCTGGCCATGCAGCCGAGGTCTACTTCGTGGCCTTCAGCCCCGACGGCAAGACCGTGGCCACCGCCAGCGTCGATCAGACGGTCAAGCTTTGGGATGCCGCCAGCGGCCAGGAGCTGCGTCAACTGCAAGGCCATGGCAACCGGGTGCAGGCGACGGCGCTCTCCGACAGCCAGGCGGCGACGGCCAGTTGGGATCGCACGGCGCGCCTGTGGGATCAGCGAAGCGGCGGGTTGCTGGCCACCTTGGCGGGAAATCAGGGCAAAGTGCTGGACGTGGCCTTCAGCCCCGACGGACGCTGGCTGGCCACCTCCGGCGAGGATGGCACGGTGCGCATCTACGCTGCGACGTTGAGCGACCTGACGCAGATCGCCCGCCAGCGGCTGACCAGGTCCTGGACCGCAGAGGAGTGCCAGCTCTACCTGGCGCGCTCAACCTGCGTCCGAAATCGATAGCGTAAAGAGTGGGCTGGAAGGCGTTCAATTACGGTGAATGATGTCTCACCATGTGGGATCGAATGGACGTGATGTGCCGAGGAGATGTGAACGATGCGAACTATAGGATTGACTCTGGTGCTGTTGATTGGTATAGTGACTCTGATCACCGTTGGCGGCCGGCCGGCGCAGGCCAGACCGGCTGCCGCGCCCCTGGCCCAGCAAGCCACGGCCACGCCGAGGGCCACCGTCTATCCGGCGGGCAAGATGGGCACAGTGCTGGCCGCGCGCCTGAATGTGCGGGCTGGCGCGTCTGCCGCGCAGCGGCAGGTCGGCGTGCTCTCGCGCGGGGCGCGGGTGCAGGTGCTCAAGCGACAGGGCGCCTGGCTGCAGATCGTCTTCCAGGGCGGCCCTGGCGGCCGAGGCTGGGTGAGCAGCGCCTATGTCGCGGTGGACGGCGAGCCGACGCCCGTCGCGCCGGCGACCGCAGGGCCCACTGCGACCCGTCCTGCGAGCTCCTCAGCAACGGTAGCTGCGCCCCGTGCGGTCAGCTATCAGGAGCCGGTTTTCACCTGGGAATGGGGCGGCCTGAACCAAACGCCCGCGCCCTGGTATTTCGACATTCAGATCTACACCCGCAGCGGATCGGATCCTTACGACGTGCTGTCGGCCACCATGGCTCAGGTGCGCCAGGAAAATGGCGCCTGGAAGTTCGACTATCGCTATCAGGCCCAGTGCGACTCCTATTGGGTGGTGCAAATCGCCCGCGGCGCGCCGGGCGACTTTCGAGGCTGGATCACCGACAAGAGCAACCGCCAGCCCATCGGCGAATCCTGTCCGGCGCCAACGCCCGACTGCGAGAACTGCGGCGGTTGAGCGAATTAGCTTTCCACAAGGAGCATCCATGAATCACAAATATGGCTTTCACTGCAACCGCACCGGCGACGATGTTCTGAGTGCATTCCGACGCATCAAACCGGCTGTGGTCAAGGTTCTCGATCCCAACGTCGATTTCCTGACCACCCTGCGCCGCGTGCATCCCGATGTCTTCATCATTGCCCGCATCGTGGTGTCGCTGGAGCAGCAGAATCGCTTCGCCGAGGACCCGGTGGGCGAGGGCCGCGCCTTCGCCGACCGCGTGCTCGGCATGGAGGCCAGCCGCACGACGGTTCAGGGCCGACCGCTGCTGGATGCCTGGGAATCCTACAACGAGGTTTTCCCTGAGAGCACGCCGCCGGAGACGATGCGCAAGTACGACGATTTCCAGGTGGCGTTCGGCCAGAAGATCAAGGCGGCCGGCCTGGAGCCGGTGGGCATGAACTTCGCCACCGGCAACATGCTGGGGCGTCATTTCCTGAACTACTTCCCCGGCACTCTGGAGACCTACACCTACCTGGGCTTCCACGAATATGACTGGCCGACCATGTGGCGTCTGCACGAGGAGAACATCCGCGAGAAGCAGGAAGGGGGCATGTGGCTGACCCTGCGCTACCGGCGCGTCATGCCTGAGGTGCGCGCCGTCTACGGCAACAAGCATGTGGCGATCATCACTGAATGCGGCATGACCCAGGGGGTGATGTCGGGCCGCGATGACATCGGCTGGCTGGCCGATCCGGCCGTGCCCGAGAGCAGCTACTGGGATTCGCTGATGTGGTACAACAACGAGCTGATGAAGGACAGCTATGTCAAGGCTGGTCTGCTGTACGTGGTGGGCGCGGCCGGCGGCTGGCCCAAGTGGGAGAGCTTCGAGCATATCGGCGGCATCATCGACCGGCTGGAGGCCTATCAGAACAGCGCGCCGCCGACGCCGGTGGCTCCGGTGACGCCCACCCCGACCCCGCAGCCGCCCACGCCCACCCCCACCCCGCAGCCGCCCGCGCCCACCTTGCAATCGACGCTGTTGGCAGAGGCGGCCCGCCGGCAGGTGATCCAGTTCAACCCCAACGCGTCCTTGCAGAAACGCATCTTTGCCGATGGCTTCGTGCCCAACTCGCCCGAGTTCGAGGTCGAATTCGGCAACGCGCGTTATGTCGCCCAGCGGGCGGAAAACCTGGCCAGCGGGGAGGTGCGGGTCTATTACGTGCGCAGCGGCGACTGGGGCAACGTGGCCTTCCACGGCCGCGGCCCCGGCGACGCCCTGGTCTGAACGCCGCCCGGGCCAGTCTGTAGCTCACGCCGCTCGGGCCAGTCTCCGACCGTGCCCGCCACCCCCACCGCGCGGCCGGTCTGTAGCCGCACACCGCTCGGGCCGGTCTCCGACCGTGCCCGCCACCCCCGCCGCGCGGTCCGGTCTGTAGCTGCACACCGCTCGGGCCGGTCTCCGACCGTGCCCGCCACCCCCGCCGCTCGGGCCGGTCTCCGACCGTGCCCGCCACCCCCACAGCGCGACTGCCAGGCCGGTTCTCCAACGAGAACCGGCCTGTTTATTGACAAAGCGGCCAATCTGACTATGCTGTTGCGCCATGAACGAAGAGACCTTGCGCGCCCTGCTGGAACGGGTCGCGACCGGCCAGGAAGAGATCGACCAGGCCATGGCCGCGCTGCGCACCCTGCCCTTCGAGGATATCGGCTTCGCCCGGCTCGATCATCACCGCACCCTGCGCTGGGGCTTTCCCGAGGTGGTCTTCTGTCCCGGCAAGACCGCGGACCAGGTGGCCGTCATCGTCCAGCGCCTGGCGCAGCGCAGTCCGCGCGTTCTGGGCACCCGCGCCAGCCCGGAGCAGTTCGCGGCCGCCCAGGCGCTGACCCCCGACCTGCAATACCACGCCTCGGCCCGCGCCCTCTGGCTGGAGCGTGAGCCGGAGCGGCCCCTCAAGCCGGGGGTGCTGATCGCGGCGGCCGGCACCAGCGATCTGCCCGTGGCCGAGGAGGCGGCGCTCACCCTGCGTCTGATGGGTCACGCCCCGCACCTGGTGGTCGATGTGGGGGTGGCTGGGCTGCACCGCCTGCTGCCGCACCTGCCCGCGCTGCAAGCGGCCCACGTGGTGATCGCGGTGGCGGGCATGGAAGGGGCGCTGGCCAGCGTGGTGGGCGGCCTGGTCGCCTGCCCGGTGATCGCGCTGCCCACCTCGGTCGGCTACGGCGCCAGCTTCGGCGGCCTGGCCGCGCTGTTGGCCATGCTCAACAGTTGCGCCTCCGGCATCGCCGTGGTCAACATCGACAACGGCTTCGGCGCCGGCTACATGGCGGCGACGATCAATGAACTGGCGTATCGTGGTGCGTAACCGGAGGGCGCGTTTGGAGGCGACTTTGGGTGCGTGATGCGTGATGCGTAACGAGTAATGCGTAACCGGAGGGCGCGTTTGGAGGCGACTTTGGGTGCGTGATGCGTGATGCGTAACGAGTAATGCGTAACCGGAGAGCGCGTTTGGAGGCGACTTTGGGTGCGTGATGCGTGATGCGTAACGAGTAATGCGTAACCGGAGAGCCTTTTTTTGATGTGAGGTGTGTGGTGCGTAACGAGTAATGCGTAATGCGTAACCGGAGAGCATTTTCTGTGATGTGAGGTGTGTGGTGCGTGGTGCGTAACGAGTAATGCGTAATGCGTAACCGGAGAACATTTTCTGTGATGCGAGGTGTGTGGCGTGACCCGTGACCCGTAACTCGTAACTCGTAACTCGTAACTCGTAACCAGAAAGATGTCTCGTAATACGGAGACTCCCTCCGGGTTACGCATTACGCATTACGCATCACGCATTACGCATCACGCATTACGCATTACAAGTTACGCTCCCCAGAAAGAACGACATGAACGACGACATGAACGACGAACTGCACGGCAAATTGGAACAATTGCGGGCGATTCTGCGCTCGTTGGATTCGGTGTTGGTGGCCTATTCGGGCGGTGTGGACAGCGCGCTGGTGATGACGGTGGCGCATCAGGAGCTGGGAGAGCGGGCGCTGGCCTGCATCGGCGTCTCGCCCAGCTATCCGACGCGCGAGATGCGCGCGGCCATCAACCTGGCCGAACAGTTGGAGGTGCCCTTTCGCCTGATCGACACCGAGGAGTATCTGGACCCGAGCTATGCAGCGAACCGGGCCGACCGCTGCTATTTCTGCAAGACCGAGCTGCACGACCAGCTCCAGGCCATCGCCCAGGCCGAAGGGTGGGCCGCGATCGTGGATGGCAACAACGCCAGCGACCTGGGCGACTACCGGCCAGGCATGACCGCGGCGCGCGAGCATGGCGTGCGCTCACCCCTGCTGGAGGCCCACATCAGCAAGGCTGAGGTGCGCGAGCTGGCCCAGGCGCTGGGCCTGCCGGTGTGGGACAAGCCGGCCATGGCCTGTCTCTCCTCGCGCGTGCCCCACGGCACCCCCATCACCCCGGAGCTGCTGCGCCAGATCGAAAACGCCGAGGACACGCTGGTCGAGTTGGGCTTTCGCCAGTTCCGCGTGCGCCATCACGGCGACATCGCCCGCATCGAGCTGCCGGTCGAAGATCTCCCCACAGCCCTGGCCCAGCGCGAAACCATCGTCGCCGGCGTCAAAGCCGCCGGCTACCGCTTCGTAGCCCTCGACCTGGCCGGCTTCCGCTCCGGCTCCCTCAACAGCGCCAACGGATCAATGACAACAATCCCACTCATCACCCCCTAACAATTGCCAATTCCCCCATTCACCCATTCACCATGATCGCCTACCTCGACCTCCCCGCCGGCCTCTCCGGCGACATGTTTCTGGGCTGCCTGATCGACGCCGGCTGGCCCATCGACGCCCTGCGCGCCAGCATCGCCGCGCTGAAGCTGCCGGCGGATTCGTGGCAGGTGCGCGCCGAAGAGGTGATGCGCGGGCCGCTGCGCGCCACCCTGGTACACGTCGACACGCAGGAAACCGCCCAGCACCGCCATCTGAGCGACATCCGGGAGCTGATCCAGCACGCCGAGCTGCCCCCGGCGGTGCGGGATGACGCCATCGCCGTCTTCACACGCCTGGCCCACGCCGAGGCCCAGGTACACGGCGAGCCGGTGGAGCACGTCCATTTCCACGAAGTCGGCGCGCTGGACGCGATCATCGACATCGTGGGCGCGGCCGCGGGGCTGCACGGGCTGGGCATCGAGCGTCTGTACGCCTCCGGCGCGCCGCTGGGCAGCGGTTGGACCGATTCGGCCCACGGCCGCATCCCCCTGCCCGCGCCGGCCACCCTGGCGCTGCTGACCGCGGCCCAGGCGCCGACGCGGGCATCGCCCGGCCCCGGCGAGCTGATCACCCCCACCGGAGCGGCCCTGCTGGCGCAGCTTGCCCGCTTCGAGTCGCCCGATCTGCGGCTGATGCGCACGGGCAGCGGCGCGGGGCAGCGCAACCCGGCCTGGCCCAACGTGGCGCGGCTGTGGCTGGGGGAAGAGCTGGCGGCCGGCGCGATGGTGGAGATCAGCACCAACATCGACGACATGAACCCAGAGCTGTACGGCGCGGTGAGCCAGCGGCTCTTCGCAGCAGGCGCGCGCGACGTCTGGCTGACCCCCGTGCAGATGAAGAAAGGACGGCCCGGTGTGGTGCTCTCGGCGATCGCACCCGCCGCGCTGGAGGGAACGCTCTGCGATCTGCTGCTGCGCGAGACCACCACGCTGGGGGTGCGGGTTCATCCCGTGCGACGCCATGAGGCCGGCCGCGGCCAGGGCGTCGTGGAGACCCGCTACGGCCCGGTGCAGGTCAAGCTCAAGCGCATCGACGGCGCGCTGTGGGGCGCGATGCCGGAGTACGACGACTGTCTGCGTGTGGCCGAAGCGACCGGCGCGCCGGTGCGGCTGGTGTACGAAGCGGCGCTGGCGCAGGCGCAAGACCTGGCGAGCGGCGATGCGTAACCCAAAACCCGTAACCCGTAACCCGTAACCCGTAACTCGTAACCCGTAACCCGTAACCCGGAGAGATCGCCGCAGGCACAGCTCCGGTTACGCATTACGCATTACTCGTTACGCATTACGCAACCCGTCTCCGACCACATAGGCAAGAATCTCCTCGTACCCCACATCTTCCAGGTCGAACCAGGCGATGCGGGGATCGTCCAGGCGGAACCAGGTGGACTGCTGGCGCACGAAGCGGTGGGTTTGCTGCTTGATGGCAGCCACGGCCGCGTCGTAGTCCAATTCCCCTTGCAGGTACTGGATCATCTGACGGTAGCCCAGGCCGGTCAGGGCGGGAAGCTGCGGGGCATAGCCGGCCTCCAGCAGGCGCTGCGTCTCGGCCAGCAGCCCGGCCGCCATCATCTCATCCACCCGGCGGTCGATGCGGGCATAGAGCGCGGCGCGCGGCCGGGTCAGCCCGATGCGCAGAAGGCGATAGGGGGGCGGCGTGGCCGCCTGCATCTCGCTGATGGGCCGGCCGGTGAGCAGACAGACCTCCAGGGCGCGGATGACGCGGCGCACGTTGCGGTGATCGATGCGCGCGGCGGCCACCGGATCCAGCGCGGCCAGCCGGCCGTGCAGCGCCAACGAGCCATGGTCGGCCGCATAGGCCTCCAGCTCCAGCCGCAGCGGCTCGTCGGGCGCCACCTCGGGAATGCCCAGCCCCTCCAGCACCGCGCGCACGTAGAGGCCTGTGCCCCCCACCAGCAGCGGCTGGCGGCCGCGGGCATGGATCTCGTCGATGGCCAGATAGGCCGCGTGCTGGTATTGCGCCAGGGTCAGCACCTGGTCAGGCGCGACCACGTCCAGCAGATGGTGGGGCACCTGAGCCTGCTGCGCCGGGCTGGCCTTGTCCGTGCCGATATCCAGGCCGCGATAGATCTGGCGGCTGTCGGCCGAGACGATCTCGCCGTCCAGGTCGCCGGCCAGCCGCAAGGAGATGGCGGTCTTGCCCACGGCCGTGGGGCCAACGATGGCGATGAGCAGGGGATGAGTCATGAGCGGGGAACGTTCGCCAACCTTTGCGCAAGGTTGGCGAACTGAGCGGTTGGCGACGATCGTATGCCGGCCTTGGGACAGGCTGGCAACCTGGTCCGTCAGCGCGGGCGCACCGAGACCACCAACTGTCCCGGCTGCACGGCCAGCGATTCGACGCACCAGGGGGCCAACTGCTGGTCCAGCGACTGGTTGACGAAGCCGGGGATGGCCGAGGTGGCCAGGTTGCGTGGGTTGATGCTGTCGGCCACGAATTCCACGTCGCAGTTGTTGACTGTGAAATGCCCCTGGACGGTGACGTTGCGCATGGAGACGAAGCTGTAACGCAGCGAGTCGAAGCTCAGCGTCATGCTGTCGCTGGCGAACTGCACATCCAGCCCGGTGACCTGCAAGCCAGGCACAGAGGCGGCGCCCTGCTCGATGTCGTCGGCCGTGATGGTCAGGGACTTGGGCCATTCCGGCGTGGGGGTGGCAGCAGGACGAGCCGGCGCGCGCGTCGCCGCAGGGACAACGCGGGTGGCCGTGGGCGCAACGCGGGTAGCCGTCGGCGCGGCCGGGGTAGCCGTCGGCGCGGCCGGAGTAGCCGTCGGCGCGGCCACAACAGCGCTGGCCTGCCCGCCTGCGACGGTGGGCGTGATCACCTGACCGGCGTCGCTGGCGGCCGCGGCCGCTGTCGCCGGCGTCTCGGTCGGTGCAGCCTCGGCGGGCGCGCTTTCAGTGGGTGCAGCCGCAGCGGGCGCGCTTTCGGTGGGCGCGGCCGCCGCGACGGCTGCTGCATTGGCGGCAGGAGCGGCCGGCTGCGCTGACGCCGACCGCTCGGCGCGCGCAATGAAGAGCGGCGGCAGCGGGGCAGACCCGCAGCCTGAGAGCGCCAGGACGCCAGCCAGCAACAGCAGCGCCAGCGCCGATCGGATTGTTCTTGTTCGATGGTTCATGTCAATTTCTCTGATCAACTCAACGTCACATTTCATCCCACGACATCCATCAGATGCCGGGTCTCCAGCAGCCGGCCATCAGCCGTGAGGGAGATGGCCACCACGTCGATGCGCAGCGGCCCCTGCCAGCCGGCCTCCGCGCTGTAAGCTTCGGCCAGGGCCGCCAGACGCGCCTGCTTGGCCGGTGTGACCGATTCCTCGGCGCTGCCGAACTGCCGGCCGCGACGGGTGCGCACCTCGACGATCACCAGACAGGGGCCATCCTGTGCCACCAGATCGATCTCGCCGCTGCGGCCGCTGCGCCAGTTGCGGGCCAGAATCTGATAGCCCTTGCCGGCCAGCAGATCGGTCGCCATCTGCTCGCCGGCGCGACCCAGGCGCTGGCGCTCAGCGCTCATGGCGCGCCTGTGGGGCCAAGAGGCTCATCTGCACGCCGCGCACCGGCTGAAAGCTCATGCGGTGGGCGGCGCAGGGGCCAAGCTGGCGCAGGCTGGCCTGGTGGCCGGCCGTGCCATAGCCTTTGTGCTGGCGGAAGCCGTAGCCGGGGAAGAGCTGGTCCAGCTCGCCCATCAGCCGGTCGCGCGTCACCTTGGCGACGATGGAGGCGGCCGCGATGGAAAGCACCTTGCTGTCCCCTTTGGGCAGCGAGCGCTGCGGCGTGGCCAACCCGGCCAGCCGCACATAGTCGATCAACAAAAAGTCGGGCGCGGGGGCCAGGCTGGCCAGCGCGGCCTGCATGGCGGCGCGCGTGGCCGCGGCGATGCCCTGGGCGTCGATCTGCGTCGCTGGAACGACGCCCGCGGCCCAGCTCACGGCTTCCCGCCCGATCATGTCGAAGAGCCGTTCCCGCTGCGCGGCCGATAGCTGCTTGGAATCGGCGACGCCGGCCAGGCGGCTGGCCACGGCAGCATCGGGCGGCAGGGTGACCGCGGCCGCGACCACCGGCCCGGCCCACGCGCCGCGGCCGGCCTCATCCAGCCCGGCGACGCGGAGATAGCCCGCCTGCCACAGCGCTGTCTCCTCGGCCAGAGTTGGCAATTGCCGACCGTGCCTTGGCTCCACGCCACATTCCTCACACATACACAGACCCTACGGGTTGCACGAACTCGTAGGGTCTCGGCGGCATCCAGACGCGAAAAGGGCGGGGAAACCCCGCCCAGACGGCTTACTGATTGGCGCCCAATTCCTTCAGGCGGGCGGCCTTGCCGCGCAGATCGCGCAGATAATAGAGCTTGGCCCGGCGCACCTTGTTGCTGCGCAACACCTCGACCTTGTCGACGCGCGGCGAATGCTGCAAGAAGGTGCGTTCGACGCCGATGCCGTGAGAGGCGATGCGGCGGACGGTGAAGCTGGAGCCGGCGGCCTTGTTGCCGCGGATGCGGATGATGGTGCCCTGGAAAACCTGGACGCGCTCCCGGCTGCCCTCGACGATGCGCGCATGGACACGGACCGTGTCGCCGACGCGCAGGGAGGTGATGCCGGGGTGTTCTTTCGGCTCCAGAGACTCAAGCAATGCGTGCTGCATAGGATACCTTCCTGAACTGTAGTTTTACCTTTGTTGATCCACACCGCAGCTACCAAGGAGATGTACCCACTAGAGCCGCAGGGTTCGGGTCGTCTGCCAGGCTGACGAAGGGGGAGTATAACACAGGGGGCGCGGCCAAGCAAATCTGCAGCCCGCACTGCACTCCTGCGGGACGAATTCACAGATCAGCCTGTAATCGCCCGGCCAGCTCGCGGTCCTGTTCCAGCCGCGCCAGGAAGGCCAGGTCGTCGTCGGTTAGCCAGGCCATTTCCAGCATGTCGGGGCGGCGCAGCGCGGTGCGCAGCAGGGCCTGTTGACGGCGCCAGCGTTGGACGTTGGCGTGGTGGCCGGAGAGCAGCAGCTCGGGCACGCGCCAGCCGCGGAAGTCGGGCGGCCGGGTGTAATGCGGGTACTCCAGCAGGCCGGTGGCGTGGGAGTCGTCGGCTGCACCCTGCTCCGCGCCCAGCGCGCCGGGCAAGAGCCGGGTCACCGCGTCCACGATCACCATGGCCGCCAGCTCGCCGCCGGAAAGGACGAAGTCGCCGATGCTGATCTCGTCGGTGCAAAGCTGGCGGCGCACGCGCTCATCCACCCCCTCGTAGCGACCGCAGATCAACGCAATGCGCGGGTGATCGGCCAGCTCCAAGGCCACGCTCTGGTCAAAGCGCCGGCCCTGGGGGGTCAACAGGATGATGGGCGTCGGCCGGCTGGAGGGAGCAGCTTCCAGCTCGCCGGCCGAGCGCGGCGGCAGGCCCAGCACGCTCTCCAGCGCGCGGAAGATCGGCTCTGGCTTCATGACCATGCCGCCGCCGCCGCCGTAGGGGTAGTCATCGGTGATCGCGTGCTTGCCCTCGGCATAGTCGCGGATATTGTACAGCGCCAGGGAGACGATGCCGGCCGTGCGCGCGCGCATGACGATGCTGTCGTCCAGCGGGCCGGCGAACATGGCGGGGAAGAGGGTGAAGATGTCGAAATGCATGGGTAGCTCCTCAGTGGGTTTATACCGCACAAGGGGCCATGCAGGCAAGTTGGCTGCAGCATGGGCGGAGTCGAGGCTTTAGCCGGGTCTGAGCATGGGCAGAGTCGAGGCTTTAGCCATGGGCGGAGTCGAGGCTTTAGCCGGGTCTGGGCATGGGCGGAGTCGAGGCTTTAGCCGGGCCTGGGCATGGGCGGAGTCGAGGCTTTAGCCGGGTCTGGGCATGGGCGGAGTCGAGGCTTTAGCCGGGTCTGGGCATGGGCGGAGTCGAGGCTTTAGCCGGGTCTGGGCTCGACTCCAGTCTGACAGCCGCCGCTCGGGCCGGTCTGTGCACAGCCACCGAGCCCGCCACTTTCATTGACGGCTGTGCGCCCAGCGCATGGACGGCCCTCCCCCGGTTTGTTGTCGAGGCCAGAATGCTGTACAATGCGCTAACTTTCTCCGCACAGGAACATGTCGTGTCCGCCGTTTTCACGAAACTCAACCTCAAAGATCAAGCTGAGATCGTCGTCCTCGACCCGCCGGCCAGCTTCGAGCCGGAGCTGGCCAGCCTGGAGAGCGTGGCCGTGCGCCGCAGCCTGGACGACGCGGCGCGGGTGCAGTTCTCGCTGGCTTTCGTCACGCAGCAGAAGCAGATCGACGCGCTGGCCGGGCAGATCGCAGCCAGGGGCGAGGGCGACGTCGTGGTCTGGTTCGCCTACCCCAAGGGATCGTCCAAGCGCTACCGCTGCGACTTCAACCGCGACACGGGCTGGGGCAGCCTGGGCGCGGCCGGCTTCGAGCCGGTGCGTCAGGTGGCCATCGACGCGGACTGGTCGGCCTTGCGCTTCCGCCGCGTCGAGTACATCAAGAAGCTGACCCGCAGCAGCCTGCGCGCGATCAGCGCAGCGGGACAGCAGCGGATCGCTGACCAGGCCAAGGATACATCGTCATGACCACCATCGCCAACCAGCATTTCATCGAGGCCCTGCTCGTCGTGCTGGACGAGACCTTCGACAACGTCCGCGGCATCTACCTGGATCAGGGCACATCGCTCTTCGAGACGCTGGCCGGCATCACGGCCGAGGAGGCCTCGATCCCGGTGGGCGGGCAGTGCGCGACGCTGGCCGCCCAGGTCAAGCACGTGGCCTTCTACTTGAACGTGGTGGATCAGAGCGTCCGTGCGCCGAACTCCCTGGAGGTAGACTGGAACGAGATCTGGCGCACGGTCAGCGGCGTCACCCCGGAGGAGTGGGTCGCGATCCAGGACGAGCTGCGCGCCAGCTACAGGCGCATCGTCGCGTTGATCAATGACACGCCTGACTGGAACAACATGCGCGCCGTCGGCGGCGCCATCGGCGTCGTTGCGCACACGGCGTATCATCTGGGCGAGATACGGCAGGCGTTGTGCTCGATAAGAATGTCGCCAACAGACAGGCGCGTGATCGGTTTGTAGAATACATGTGGCATGGACAGGCTCGGTCGGAGACCGGCCTGAGCGACGTTGGCAGATGGGCAGGCTCGGTCGGAGACCGGCCTGAGCGGCTTTGACGGATGGACAGGCTCGGTCGGAGGCCGGCCTGAGCGGCTTTGGCAGATGGACAGGCTCGGTCGGAGACCAGCCTGAGCCGAGATTATAAGGCTAGATCGAGGAAGGTATGGCTAGAAACTTTATCGAACCAGAGTACACCCCGGAGGTCCAGGCGGTCGAGACCGAGGAGTGGCGCGAGTCGCTGGACTATGTCTTGCAGCAGGGCGGGCCGGAACGGGTCATCGCCCTCTTCGAGGATCTGAAAAAACACGCGGCGCGGCTGGGCGTCAAGGAGCCGTTCACCGCCAACACCCCCTACGTCAACACCATCCCCCCCTACGATGAGCCGCGCTATCCTGGCAACCGGGCGCTGGAGCGGCGCATCAAGAGCCTGATCCGCTGGAACGCCATGGCCATGGTGGTGCGGGCCAACAAGCTCTCCCCCGGCATCGGCGGTCACATCTCCTCCTACGCCTCCGCCGCCACGCTGTACGAGGTGGGCTTCAACCACTTCTTCCGCGGCCGCACCGCTGACTTCGAGGGGGACATGATCTTCTTCCAGGGCCACAGCGCGCCCGGCTTCTATGCCCGCGCCTTTCTGGAGGGCCGTCTGTCACATCGCGATCTGGAGAATTTCCGCCGCGAGCTGGAGCCCGAAGGGGGTCTCTCCTCCTATCCCCACCCCTGGCTGATGCCGGAATTCTGGCAGGTGCCCACCGTCTCCATGGGCCTGGGACCGATCATGGCCATCTATCAGGCGCGCTTCCTGCGCTATCTGGAGGACCGCGGCCTGAAGGCGGCCAAGGGCGCCAAGGTCTGGGCCTTCCTGGGCGACGGCGAGACCGATGAACCGGAGACGCTGGGCGCAATCTCGCTGGCCGCGCGCGAGAAGCTGGACAACCTGATCTTCGTCATCAACTGCAACTTGCAGCGGCTGGATGGCCCGGTGCGCGGCAACGGTCAGATCATCCAGGAGCTGGAGCGCAATTTCCGCGGCACCGGCTGGAACGCGATCAAGGTGGTCTGGGGCGGCGACTTCGACCCGCTGCTGGAGTCGAAGTACGGCGCGTTGCTGACCCAGCGCATGGGCGAGGTGGTGGACGGCGAGTACCAAAAGTACATCGTCGAGGGCGGCGCCTACCTGCGCGAACATTTCTACGGCAAATATCCCGAGCTGCTGGAGCTGGTCAAGAATATCAGCGACGACGACCTGGCCAAGCTGCGGCTGGGCGGACACGATCCACAGAAGGTCTATGCGGCCTACTACCACGCCTTCAACCACAAGGGCGCGCCGTCGGTGATCCTGGCGCGCACGGTCAAGGGCTATGGCCTGGGCGAGGCCGGCGAGGGCAAGAACATCACCCACCAGCAGAAGAAGCTGAACGAGGCTGAGCTGGTGCAGTTCCGCTCCCGCTTCGACATCCCCCTGTCGGAGGAGGAGGTGACGCACGCGCCCTTCTTCCGTCCGCCGGAGGAGAGCCCGGAGATCCAGTACATCCATGAGCGGCGGCGCAGCCTGGGCAGCTATCTGCCGCGCCGGGTGGCCCACGTCGAGCCGCTGGCCACTCCGGGCGAGGAGCTCTTCCAGGAGTTCTACGAGGGCACCGACGGCCGCGAGGTCAGCACCACCATGGCCTTCGTGCGCATCCTGACCAAGCTGCTGCGCGATAAGAACCTGGGCAAGTACGTGGTGCCCATCGTCCCCGACGAGGCGCGCACCTTCGGCATGGAGGCGCTCTTCCGTCAGGTGGGCATCTACGCCTCGACCGGTCAGCTCTACGAGCCGGTGGACTCCGACAGCCTGCTCTACTACAAGGAAGATAAGACGGGCCAGATTCTGGAGGAGGGCATCACCGAGGCGGGGTCGATGGCCTCGTTCATCGCCGCGGGCACCGCCTATGCCAACTTCGACATCCCCACGCTGCCCTTCTTCATCTACTACTCCATGTTCGGCTTCCAGCGCTTCGGCGACCTGGCCTGGGCCGCAGCCGACATGCGGGCGCGCGGCTTTCTGGTAGGCGGCACGGCCGGCCGGACGACGCTGGCCGGCGAGGGCCTGCAACACCAGGATGGTCACAGCCACCTGCTGGCCACTGCCATCCCCACCGTGCAGGCCTACGACCCGGCCTTCGCCTACGAGCTGGCGGTGATCATCCAGGACGGCATGCACCGCATGATGGTGGAGCACGAGGACATCTATTACTACCTGACCGTGGGCAACGAGAACTACGCCATGCTGCCCATGCCGGCCGGCGCCGGCGTCAGGGAGGGCATCCTGCGCGGGCTCTATCGGGTGCGGCCCAGCGACCGGCCGGACGCGCCGCTGCGCGCTCAGTTGCTGGGCAGCGGCTCGATCCTCAACGAGGCGCTCAAGGCGCAGGGCATGCTGGCCGAGCGCTACGGCGTGGCCGCGGATGTGTGGAGCGTCACCAGCTACAAGGAGCTGCGCCGCGATGGGCTGGAGACCGAGCGCTGGAACCTGCTCAACCCCGGCCAGCCGCCGCGCGTCCCCTTCTTCACCACCGCCTTGCAGGACGCGCCCGGCGCCATCGTGGCGGCATCGGACTACGTCAAGGCGATGCCCGACTCCATCGCCCGCTGGGCGCCGCGGCCGCTGATCTCCCTGGGCACCGATGGCTTTGGCCGCAGCGAAAGCCGTGACCGCCTGCGCGATTTCTTCGAGGTCGACGCGCGCTACATCACCCTGGCGACCCTGACCTCCCTGGCCCGCACGGGCGAGCTGCCCACCGCCACAGTCCAGCAGGCCATGAGCGATCTGGAGATCAACCCGAACAAGCCGAACCCGCTGCGAGCCTAACCCGTGACCCGTAACTCGTAATGCGTAATGCGTAACCGGAAACGCCTCTCCCATGCACACCCCTGCCGGGTTACGGGTTACGAGTTACGAGTTACGGCCCGCACACGCACTTATCATCGGAGGAAACACCCGTGTCATTCGAGTTCAAGCTGCCCGAACTGGGCGAAAACATCACCAAGGCGACGCTGGTCGGCGTGCTGGTCAGCGTCGGCGACCAGATCACCGCGGGCCAGCCGGTGCTGGAGCTGGAGACGGACAAGGCTGTGCTGGAGGTACCGTCGGACGTGGGCGGCCAGGTTACGGCGGTGCACGTCAAGGCTGGCGACGAGGTTGCCGTCGGCCAGGTGTTGCTGACCCTGGAGCCGGCGGAAGCCGCACCTGCGCCGGCGCAGGCAGCCCCGGCCGCACCTGTGAGCCAGGCCGCGCCGCCGGCTGCTCCGGCTGCGCCTGCACCTGCTGCGCCGCCCGCTGCACCGGCCGCGCCGCCCGCGGCTGAGCCGGTCAAGTCTGGCGAGACTGCACCGGCTGCGCCTTCGGTGCGCCGCTTTGCCCGCGAGCTGGGGGTGGAGATCGCGGAGGTGGCAGGCAGCGGGCCGGCCGGCCGCGTGACCACGGAGGACGTCAAGACGCACGTGCGGACGGGGATGGGCCGGCAGGCGGCCGCGCCGGCCGTGGCCGCGCCGCTGCCTGATTTCAGCAAATGGGGCCCGGTGCAGCGCGAGAAGATGAGCAACGTGCGCCGCGCCACCGCCCGCAATCTGGGCCAGTCCTGGCCGGCCGTGCCCATGGTGACGCAGTTCGACAAGGCTGACATCACCGAGCTGGAGCAACTGCGCGCTCAGTTTGGCAAGCGGGCCGAGGCGGCCGGCGGCAAGCTGACCCCCACCGCGTTGATCCTCAAGGTAGTGGCCGGCGCGCTGAAGCGTTTCCCGCAGTTCAATGCCAGCATCGACCTGGCCAACGAGGAGATCGTCTTCAAGCAGTACATCCACGTGGGCGTGGCCGTGGACACCGACCGCGGCCTGTTGGTGCCGGTGCTGCGCGATGTGGACCAGAAGAACACCATCCAACTGGCCGTAGAACTGGGGCAGATCGCCCAGCGGGCCAGAGAGCGCAAGCTGAGCATGGATGAGATGCAGGGCGGCTGCTTCACCATCTCCAACCTGGGCGGCATCGGCGGCACAGGCTTCACCCCGCTGGTCAATGCACCGGAGGTGGCGATCCTGGGCGTGTCCAGAGGCAGCGTCGAGCCGGTTTGGGTCGACGGCCAATGGCAGCCGCGCCAGATGTTGCCCCTCTCGCTGACCTACGACCATCGCCTGATCGACGGCGCCGACGGCGCTCGCTTCCTGCGCTGGGTCTGCGAGGCGCTGGAGCAGCCGTTCTTGTTGATGCTGGAAGGCTGAGGTATGTGAGGCGCGTGTGGATGCGTAACGAGTAACGAGTAACGAGTAACCCGGAGGAGCTGACCGTGGATGAAAGTTGTTTCCGGGTTACGCATTACGGCTCACGGCTCACGCCCAAACCGCTCATCCCAACACACCCATCACCCCCTTCCGGGTTACGCATTACGCATTACGGCTCACGGCTCACGCCCAAACTTCTCATCCCAACACACTCATCACCCCCTTCCGGGTTACGCATTACGCATTACGGCACACGGCTCACGCCCAAACCGCTCATCCCAACACACCCATCACCCCCTTCCGGGTTACGCATTACGCATTACGGCTCACGCCCAAACCGCTCATCCCAACACACCCATCACCCCCTTCCGGGTTACGCACTACGTGTTACGGACAGGCTAATCATGACAGGAAGCACAGTACAATGACCGACAACATTGTCACCACACAAGTTCTCGTCCTCGGCGGCGGCCCCGGCGGATATCCGGCAGCCTTCAGGGCCGCCGATCTGGGGTTGGATGTGACGCTGGTGGATCTGGAGAAAAACCCTGGCGGCGTCTGCCTCTACCGCGGCTGCATCCCCTCCAAGGCGCTGCTGCATGCAGCCAAAGTGCTGAACGAGGCGCGCGAGGCGGCCGAGCTGGGCATCATCTTCGGCGAGCCGACCATCGACCTGAGCCAACTGCGCAATTTCAAGGACAAGGTGGTGGGCCAGCTCACCGGCGGCGTGGGCATGCTCTCCAAGCAGCGCAAGGTGCGCTTCATCCAGGGCCGCGGCCAGTTCGTAGACAGCCACACCCTGGCCGTTACCCACGCCGACGGCAGCACGTCGCAGGTGCAGTTCGAATACGCCATCATCGCCACCGGCTCCCGGCCCACCGTCATCCCCGCCTTCGACATCGGCTCCGAGCGCATCATGGACTCCACCGCGGCCCTGGCGCTGCCGGAGATCCCGGAGACGCTGCTGGTGGTGGGCGGCGGCTACATCGGGCTGGAGCTGGGCAGCGTCTACGCCGCGCTGGGCAGCAAGGTCACGGTGGTGGAGATGCTGCCGCGCATTCTGGCCACCGGCGACGAGGATCTGGTGAAGGTGCTGGCCAAGCAGTTGGCCGACCGCTTCGAGCAGATCATGGTCAACACCGCCGTGCTGAACATGGAAGAGGTGGAGGGCGGCATCCGTGTGCGCCTGCGCGGCCTGGACGGCCAGCCCTTCGAGCAGACCTTCAGCCGCGTGCTGGTGTCGGTGGGCCGCAAGCCCAACTCGGCCGGCCTGGGGCTGGAAAACTTGGGCGTGGCGGTGGATGGCAAAGGCTTCATCCCGGTGGACGCGCAGCGCCGCACCCACGCGCCGCACATCTTCGCGATCGGCGATGTCGCGGGCGAGCCGATGCTGGCCCACAAGGCGACGCACGAGGGCCGCGTCGCGGCGGAAGCCATCGCCGGCCAGCCGACCACCTTCGATCCCCTGGCCATCCCGGCCGTGGTCTTCACCGACCCTGAGGTGGCCTGGTGCGGCCTGACCGAAATGGAGGCCGAGGCGCAAAGGCGTCCGGTGCAGGTCACCCGCTTCCCCTGGGGCGCGTCAGGCCGGGCCACCACCCTGGGCCGCAGCGATGGGCTGACCAAGCTGATCATCGACTCGGTCAACGACCGGGTGCTGGGCGTCGGCATCGTCGGCGCCAACGCCGGCGAGCTGATCTCCGAGGGCGTGCTGGCCATCGAGATGGGCGCCACTGCCGCCGACCTGGAGCTGACCATCCACCCCCACCCGACGCTGTCGGAAACGGTGATGGAGTCGGCCGAGGCCGTGTCAGGCCAGAGCACGCACGTTTACAGGCGCAAATAGCCAGGACGATTGCCAGAGCGTCCCGCCGGGTTTCGTCCGGCGGGACGCTCTGGAGATCGTTTGCGGCATCGCGACCGGAGAACCCTTTTGTCAACCCGCTTTCGTTCAATCCGCGCCGGCCGGCTGGCCTTGCTGCTGGCGACCCTGGCCATTCTGACGCTGGCTGGCTGCTCAGCCTTTCAGCCGGAGCCGACGGCGACGCCAACGCCCACCGAGACGCCGACATCGACGCCATCGCCCACGGCCACTGCCAGTCCAACGGCCACTGCCACAGCGACGGCGACCAGCACACCCACCGCCACCGCGACCCCCTCCCCGACCGCCACGGCCACGGCGACCATGACGCCGACTGTGACGTTGACCGCGACCTCAGCCGTGACGGTTTCCGTTGCACAGGCAACCTTCACCCCCATCACGCCGGGTGGACCCTGGCCGACGCCCGATGTGGCCCAGGCCAGCGACCACTTCTGGCTCGGCCGGCCGACCGGGCCAGACACCACCCAATGGGCCAGCCCCTTCTACCCCTACGGCAGCACCGGCCAGGGACAGTATCTGCTGCACCACGGCGCGGACATCGGCAACCCGCTGGGCACGCCGCTGCTGGCGCCGGCCGATGGCGTGGTGGTCTTCGCCGGCGCCGACAGCCAGATCCCCATGGGCCCGACCACCGACTTCTTCGGCAACGCGGTGGTCATTGAGCTCGACCGGCGTTTCGACGATCAGCCGGTGTTCGTGCTGCTGGGCCACATGAGCCGCGTCGATGTGCAGGTGGGGCAGCGGGTGGCGCGCGGCCAGCGGGTAGGCGAGGTGGGCAGCACCGGCGTCGCCCTGGGACCGCACGTCCACATCGAGGTGCGGGTGGGGGTGAACGACTACGATCACACCCGCAACCCTGAGTTCTGGCTGGAGCCCCTGCCGGGCCACGGCGCGCTGGTCGGCCGCGTCTTGACGGCCGATGGACGCCACCTGCCCAACGCGCAACTGCTGCTTTACCCCGGCCCTGCCTTCAACTCCCCGCGCTACTACACCTCCACCTACGAAGATGCCCTGGGGCTGATCTTCCCCGACGACCATTGGGGCGAAAACTTCCTCCTCACCGATCTGCCGGCCGGAACGTACATAGTCGAGACCTCCATCAACGGTGTGACCTATCGGCAGGAGGTGGTGATCCGGGCCGGCGAGACCACCTGGATGGAGCTGCGGACCGAGTAGACTCTCAGGGGGGCGCGGCGCCGAACCAGCGCGCCATCAGCGCGTCCAACGTGCCATCGGCCTGCAGCGTCTGCAAGGCGAGGCTGACCTGCCGCTGCAGCTCCGAAGCCTTGCGCGGCAAGACAATCACGTAGGGGTCCGAGACGACTACCTGGGGGGCAATCGCCAGGCGCTGATCCGCGGCGCTGGCCTGCAAGGCGCTGATATGATCCACCAGCGCGGCGTCGGCCCGGCCTTCGGCCACGGCCAACAGCGCGGCCTGCGGGGTGTCCTCGGGCAACAACACCAGATCAGGGAAACGGCGCCGCAGCAGGCGGGCCTGCACATCCCCCTCAGAGCCCCACTCCACCGCCAGCCGCCGGCCGGCCAGATCATCCAGCGAATTCACCGCCCCACCCCCCGCCATCGCATCATTTTGCGGATCGTTGCCGGCCAGCGTCACCAGCACCAGCCCCGCCTCGAAATAGGCCGGGGAAAAGGCCACATCCTGGGTTCGCTCCGGCTGATAGGGCAGGGCCGAGATGGCGCTCTCCAGCCGGCCAGTCTGGACCGCGTCCACCAGGCCATCGAAGCCGAGGCCCTCGAACTGAACCTCCACCCCCCAGGTCGCGGCGATGGCCCGGGCCAGGTCCACATCGAAGCCGATGGGCTGGCCGGCCGCGTCCAACGACTCGAAGGGGGGGAAGCTGGGATCCAGGCCAACGCGCCAGCGGCCCGTGGCCAGGATCTGCTCCCAGGCGCGGTCGCGCCCCACGACCGCGCTTTGCCAGAAGAGCAGCGCCACAGCCGCCAGCAGCAACAGGCCCGCCAGCGCCAGCCAGGCCCAACGGGGCCGCCGCTCAGCCATCGTCGCCCTGCGCATAGCGTTGCGTCTCCAGATAGATGGCCTTGGGCTCGAAGTCAGGGGTGACAAAGGTGAAATAGTCCTGGTAGGTGCGAGCGGGCGCCGGATAGCGAAAGGCCCACATGGCCGCGGCCATGGCCCAGGGCCACTCCTCCTGGACCTTCTGATAGGCGCGCAGCGTGTAGGCGATGCGCTGGCCCGGCCGCACCGCGCGCGTCCAGCGGGGATGATCGTTCCAGCCCCCTTCGGTGATCATGATCGGCTTCTCCCCGTCGCCGTTGCGCACCATGATCTCCCGCAGCAGCTCGGTGCGGGCAAAGTTGATGGCGTCGGCCGCGGCCGGCTCGTCCGGCGCGAATTTGCCGCCGTAGGCGTGCGCGGCCAGGATGTCGAAGTAAGCAGCCGCGCCCGCGTCGTACATGGCTTGCAGATAGAGCAGGTCATCCATGCCCCACTGGCTGCCGGCCGGCGCCAGCGTCGGCGCCAGCGCGCCCCCCAGCACCTGCACGTTGGGGTTGGCCTCCTTGGCGCGGGCATAGGCCACTTTCAACATTTCCGTGTAGCCGGCCGGATCCACAGGTCGATAGCCCCACTCCAGGCTCAGGTTGGGCTCGTTCCAGATGATGATGTAGTTCACCTGGTCACGGTAGCGCTTGACGAATTCATAAACATAGTCGCCAAAGGCCGCATAGTGGTCTTCATCCAGGTAGAGCGGCGTGGTGTCCTTGGGCCGGGCCCATTGAGGCGCGAAGCCGAGCCGGGCGACGACCTCCAACCCTTGGGCGCTGGCGTGCTGAATCACCATGTCGCTGTGCTCCCACAGGCCCTGGCCGGGCCGGTCAGGCTCGACATAGGCCCAGGGAAAGTACTCGACGATCCAGGGCGCGCCCATCTCGCGCACCATCTCCAGAGTGCGCTTGATCTTCCACTCCTCCACTTCGTCGGTCAGGCGCGTGTGGATCCCCAGCTTGGGGTTGATGGTAGTGACAGCCTGTTGAGGGCCGACCGTCACCAGCGGCTGCGGCGGCAGGCTGAGGAGGGCCGCCAGCGCGGCCAGCACCAGCAGTTTGAGCAGCAAACCGCGCCGGCGGCGGACGAAGGCCGCGCCGGCGGCGATTCTGGCATGGAAAGGGGAATGGGACACGGCTACGGCAAATCCTTTGGGGACCGCACCTGTTCAGCGTTGGCCCGGAAATCGGGGCTTTCTCCTGCGCACATGGCTCGTCACTCAGCCAGCGGGTGCGAGCATGTGGATTTCGATACGGCGGCCTACTCAATCCACCGGATTTCGATACGGCGGCCTACTCAATCCACCGACGCGCCGCCGTTGGTTGAGTAGCCTTCTGAGGCGTATCGAAACCAGCGGCGGGTGTGCGCGCGTGGATTTCGATACGGCGGCCTACTCAATCCACCGACGCGCCGCCGCTGGTTGAGTAGCCTTCTGAGGCGTATCGAAACCAGCGGCGGGTGTGCGCGCGTGGATTATAGCACGGCTGTCTGATCGGCCTGGAATCCACCGCCGCCCTCCCAACGCGCCACCTCCGCCCCGGGTCGGGCCAGCCGCGCAAGTTTCCAACCTGCTGAATGGGGTCTGAAGGAGAAAAAGATGCGAGGACAGACCACCGATCGATGGCCTGTCCTCGCCGCCACGCGTTGCTTCCCACATCGCGCGACAGGTTGGTTCCCCCGAAGCAAAGAGGTAGCGTGTCGCCTCGCTACGTCTTCAACCAACCTTTGTACATATTATAACACATCTTTCCAGAAATGGAACCAGCACAGCATTGGGTTTTCCTTACAGTTTTGTAACAAGTATCTGCTGTCTGGCGCCAACCGCTCCTGAACACAAGCACGATTCTTGCTGGGAACTTGACGAATGGCATAGCGTCAGGTATACTGCCACCGTAGTAAAATCGGCAGCAATCAAGTCAGGTTAACATCTCATCGCCAAGCGTTTGTTGCCGCATCCGTGGGTTGGGCCGTCTCGATGCAAGAATAGTCTCGCCATGTCAGCCAGACGCAATGAAAGCGTCAAATTTCTGCACATTAGGAGGTGCGTACCATGCGATTCTTCCGGGTTGTGATTCTAATGGCGCTTGCGGCGCTGCTGCTCAGCGCCTGTGGTGCAGCCACCGTTCCCACCACAGATGAGACGACGGAGAGCGGCCAACGCTTCCTGGTCTCCCTTCCCCGCCTGGTGGTCGATGTCGACAGCGACGGCGAGGCATCGGTCAACGGGCTCAGCATCGATGCGGTCAACGCTATCATCCCCGGGGCCCCACTGCCTGATCTCACCGTCAATCCCTACTACGTCGACTGGATGACCAACACCAACATTCAGCATCTGGAGTTCGTCAGCACCGACAACGGCGTGTTCGTCTTCGCCAACGGGGAACCGCTGCCCTTCCTGGCCTGGGACGGCGATTCGCTGACCAACCTGGGAACCCTGGCCGGTATCGCCAACCTGCCCTACGGCAACCTGATCACCCGCTTGGTGCCCATCGTGCAGCGCACCGGCTTGGACATCGTCATGCGCTTCCCGACCCAGGCTGGCGCCGAGGCGATCGCGGTGCGCGACCCCAGCGTGGCTCCCGAGTCCATGCAGCCGGTGACCGAGGAGACGACCCCCTCCTTCATTACCCGCATCGATGTCAACTATGACGCCAACGGCGTGCCCACCATCGCCGGCATCAGCAGCCGTGACCTGGCCGAGGCCGGGATCTTTCTGCCGATCGAGTTGACGCCGCAGACGCTGGCGCAGCTCAAGAGCAACAACGTGAAAGAGCTGCGCTTCGTCACCGGACCGAACGGCGTCTTCGTCACCGTCAACGGCGAGGCCCTGCCGCAGGTCAGTTGGAACAGCGCGCTGCTGACCAACAGCGCCGATCTGTACGCGCAGATGAACCCCGACAGCCCCTACATCGCGCTGGCCAAGCTGCTGCTGCCGGAGCTTTCCAATCTCGACGTTGACCTGCGCGTGACCCTGGAATAGCCAGGGATCATCCCACGCCGGGAAGGAGCATAACACACGTGAAAAGCCGTTATCAAGGGCTCCGCAGTTTCGGTACACTGGCCCTGGTCATCGCCTGGATCCTGCTGATCCTGGGCATTCTGGCCGCCATCGGGACATGGCTGGGGATCAGTTCGTTGGCTACTCAGCTCACCGGCCAGCGCGCAGGCTGGGTGATCTTCTCTGCATTGCCGGGCCTGTTCTTCGCCATCCTGGCCTTCATCCAGTTCTACATCATCGGTAAGGTGCTGCACCTGCTGGTTGACCTGGACGACACTGCGCTGGACGTGCAACAGAAGGTGCAAACACCGGCCGCAGCTGCCGGGGCCAGCGAGGCATCAGCCGACATCTCCGGCGAGCTGAAGCGCCAGGCCAAGCTGATCGCCTCCAACCTGGAGGCCACCCAGGCGCTGCAACAGCAACTCAGTTCGATTCAGAGCAGGATCGGCGCCGTGGCAGCCCCTGCCGCGGCGGCCGCGGCGGACGCCCCCGCCCGCTCGTCTATGACCACTGAGGAGATCGCAACCGTCGTTGCTGCCGTCGTCGTCGAATAGCTGTCTCTGGGTTATCCCGGTGCGGCGCGGCCTGCGCCGCACCTTATGACAGGAAAAGGATGAGACCCTGGCTTCTGTGAAGGTAGGGTCTCGCTTTTCCGTCGTGACCCAACTTGCGCAATCAGACACGATCTGGTAGAATCCAGGCATCGTCGAGCATCCTCAGCGCCGGTTCGACCGCCAGCCGGCCCTTCATTCGTTAGCTTCGAGGAATCTATGCTGAAACTGAACGCTAAACAGTGGGTATTGATCGCGGTGTGTTTTGCCGTCGCCGCAGTGGTCAACTACCTGATCTGGCTCATCGCCATGGGCAATCCTAGCGAGATCAGCGCTTTCTATCACGTTCTGAACACGCTCTGTCTTGGATCTGCCTTCCTGGTCGTGGCTGACCGCTTCATGAAGACGCAGATCTACCGGTAGAGCGAACGGCAACCCGACACAGTTAGAGATCGGACCATCAAGACGTGACCCAGGTTTTGTCTGGCGCGAGTTGGCGAATCTCCGTTTTTTTCCCGGGCATCGGTTGAGCCTCGCACTGTCACCGCCCCCTGAAGCTCATGCCAGCCCTGAGTCCGCTTGCCCTGCTGGCCTACCTGCTCATCTTCGTGGGCCTGGTTGGCAGTCTGTTGCCCGTGGTTCCTGGCCCGGTCTTCATCTGGCTGGGCGCGCTGTTGTGGGCCGCCAACGATGGCTTTCAAGCCATCGGGTGGCCCACTTTGCTTTTTCTGGGACTCTTGACTATCCTGGCGTGGACCAGCGATCTGCTGTTGACCACCCTGTTCAGCCGGAAAGTCGGCGCCAGTTGGAAGGCGATTCTTGGCGCCATCCTGGGCGGTTTCGTGGGCGGCATCTTCTTCGGCGGATGGATTCCCATCGTCGGGACGTTGGTGGCTACCGTGGTCGGCGCGGTGCTGGGCATGGTCGCGATGGAGGTGCTCGACAAGCGCGACCTGCGCCTGGCGCTGCGCTCCACCCAGGGCTATATGCTGGCCGTGCTGGCTTCCAGCATCCTCGAGGCGTTGTTGGCCTTGGCGATGATCCTGATCTTCGTGTGGCAGGCCTTCCTTTCCCCGGCGGCATGAATCAAAAGACGGCTGCTCCAGCGCCATTGCTGAAGCAGCCGTTTCTTGACTGTACCCCCAGCTGGACTCGAACCAGCGCACCCGGCTCCGGAGGCCGGTGCTCTATCCTCTGAGCTATGGGGGCTCACTGCGGGGCAGTGTACCACAGAGTGCGCCGCTTGGCAAGCTGGCGAGTTTTGTTGACAGCCTGAAAACGGGTATAATCGCACCTGCCATGAAATCATCATCGAACACCACCACTGCCCTGCTTTGGGCCCTGACCATCGTGCTGATTCTGGGAGGCGCCAGTCTCGCTCTGTTCGGGATGCAGGAGAGGCCAGCCGGCCAGTCTGGCATGGCGTTTCTGCCCGGCGTCTCCTCCGGCGCGTCTGGCTCCACCGACAGCCTGAGCCCGCTGGCGCCCAGTGAGCAGCCATTGTCATCCACGCTCCAAACCACCCAGACGGGGAACAGCGCAGCGCTGGCGTTGGATACCGCGTCGGAGCTGGCCATCGTCCTGCCGCAGCCGCTGCCCCCCGATCTGGCCGATCCCATCCTGCGTTGGATTGCCCAACAGCCTGGCGCACGGGTGATCACCGACACCCAGCAGGCTGACCTGTGGATCAGCACCGAGCCCGGCGGCGAGCTGCTGGCGGAGCGCATCTACGTGCCGGTGAGTCGCTTTGCCACGCTGCTGGACGAAGCATCGACCGCCGATCTGCTGGCTCTCTGGCTGGGAACGCCGGAGCCGGGCCAGGCGCCGCTGGCGGTTGACGCCAACGCGCTGGCCGGTTTGACGCTGCTCTGGGGTCCCCCCACCCAGGTTGAGGTGCTGCCCGACGCGGCCGCCGTCGCCGCGGCGCTGGAGCCCTATCCGGCGCGCCTGGGGGTGCTGCCCTTTGACCAACTGATTCCGGAAGTCGCCGCCCTGGCCAGCGGTGGCCAGGACCCCACCGACAACCGCTTCGACGCCGCGGAGTACCCGCTGGCCGTTCGTTTTTATGTAAACAGCACGTCAAAGGGAGCACAGGCCGCCGCCGAGCTGATCGCGTCCATCGCCGCCGCCGGCGCGCAGACCAACCGAGATCCTGACAAATTGACCGTGCTGGTGATGACCGGCGTCACAGCCATGGCACGCATGACTGCGCTGCGCATGGAGCAAAACGGCTATGACTATCCGGCGCAGGTGATTGGCCCGGAGCTTTCCCAGGCGGATATCACGCATATCAGCAACGAGATCCCCTTCATAGAAGCTTGCCAGGTCAACGCCAGCGAAAACAACCTGACGCTCTGCTCCCGGCCGGAGTATCTGGAGGCGCTGCGCGGCGTTGGAGTGGACATCGTGGGGCTGACCGGCAACCATCTCAACGACTTCGGCGGCGACGCCAACCTGGAGTCGTTGCAGTTCTATCGCGACGAGAACCTGCCCACCTACGGCGGCGGCGCTGATCTGGAGGAAGCGCTCAAGCCGCTCTTGGTGGAACACAACGGCAACCGGCTGGTCTTTCTGGGCGCCAACCAGTATGGACCGGAATTTGCCTGGGCCGACGTCGACTGGCCAGGCTCTGCGCCCTATGACTTCGACCGCATGACCCAGGCGATCGCCGACGCCCGCACCAAGCTGGACGCCGATCTTGTGCTGGCCGAGCTGCAGTGGGAGGAGAGCTACGACACCCTGCCCATCCAGTCGCAGGTGCAGGGGCTGCGGGCCATCAGCAGCGCCGGCGCAGACCTGGTCACCGGCGTGCAGTCGCACGTGCCGCAGGCGGTGGAGTTCACCGACACGGGGATGATCCTCTACGGTCTGGGCAACTTATTCTTCGATCAGATGTGGAGCCAGGCCACGCGTGAGGGGCTGATTCCCCGTCATACCATCTACGACGGCCGCCATCTGAGCACCAAACTGCTGACCACCATGCTGGAGGATTTCGCTCAGCCGCGCTGGAGCACCGAGGCCGAGCGCGAGACGCTGCTGCGTCGCGTCTTCACCGCCAGCGGCTGGTAAATCAACCAGACAGCGGGCCCCCATCCCCCCGCTCTGGCCGGTCTCCGACCGAGCCGCGCCCCAACGCTCTGGCCGGTCTCCAACCGAGCCACGTCCCAACGCTCTGGCCGGTCTCCGACCGAGCCGCGCCCCAACGCTCTGGCCGGTCTCCGACCGAGCCAGCCGCGACCCCGCGAAACCTTATCCCCCCACACTCGTAACCGATGCAAGCGGCCCCTTTGTGCTGCGGGCTTCCTATGGCATAATTCAACCCGCGCCATGCCGGCGCGCCGCAGATCGCGGCCTGCTAACAGGACGCCATTGGACGCGCATGGGCAGCGTTGTTCCAGCCGCGGCGCCTTGCGCGCAATCATTTCACCGATCAGGAGAGCGTCGTTTGCTCAAACGTCTGTTGAACCAAAGCGAAGAAGTCCTGCTGCAGGCCGCGCGCAACGTCGTGCAGCAGCTCAATCTGAACCTGGTGCGGCTGGAGGCATCAACGGAGGATCAGGGCCGGCTGGAGCAGGCGCGTCTGCAACTGGACGAGCTCTTTTTGCTGGTGGTGGTGGGCGAGTTCAACGCCGGCAAGTCCGCCTTCATCAACGCGCTCCTGGGGCAAGATCTGGTGGAGGAGGGCGCACTGCCCACAACCACCCGCGTCCATCGCATCCACTACGGCGGAGAGATCACCCGCACGCTGAGCGGGGCCGATCTGGAGATCATCACCGCGCCGGTGGACTGGCTGCGCGAGCTCAATATCGTCGACACCCCCGGCGCCAACGCGGTGATCCAGCGTCATCAAGAGATCACCGAGGAGTTCGTGCCCCGATCCGACCTGGTGCTCTTCGTCACCAGCGCCGACCGCCCCTTCTCCGAGAGCGAGCGACGCTTCATGGAACGGATTCGCGAGTGGGGCAAGAAGGTGGTGATCGTCGTCAACAAGGTGGATATTCTGCACGAGGGCGATATCGCCAAGGTGCGCAGCTTCGTGACCGAGAATGCCCTCAAACTGCTGGGCGTCGAGCCGCAGATCTTCCTCGTTTCTGCCAAGCTGGCCCAGCGCGCCAAGTTCGCCAACCAGCAGGCTCCGCTCGCGATCATCCCCCCGCCCAATCTCCCTCACCCGCAGCCCACCGTTCTGGAGCTCTGGTCAGCCAGCCGTTTCGAGCCGCTGGAACGCTATATTCTGGATACCCTGGACCAGCAGGAGCGGCTGCGGCTGAAGCTGCTCAACCCGCTGGGCGTGGCCGGCCGGCTGCGCGACAAATACGCCGATGTCACCGCCACCCGGCTGGAGATCCTGGCCGACGACTTCACCACCATCGACACGGTGGAGGTTGACCTGGACGCCTTCGAGGAAGACATGCGTCGGGATTTCCAGTACCGCGTGGGACAGATCGACGCCATCCTCTACGCCATGGCCGACCGCGGCATCGCCTTCATCGACCAGTGGCTGCGCATCGCCCGCGTCTTCGACCTGGCCAACAGCGCCAAGGTACGCGAGGCCTTCGAGCGCGAGGTGGTTGCCGACACCAACGTTCTGTTGGAGCGTCAGATCAACGACCTGATCGATTGGATAGTGGAGCGCGAGCATAAGCAGTGGCAGGGGGTGATGAGCTACCTCAACCGCCGGGCCGACCTGCACAAAGACCGGGTGATCGGCGAAGTGGGCGGCAGCTTCGAGGGCAACCGCCGGGCGCTGTTGGAGGTGGTGCGCCGCGACACCCAGCGCGCCATCGGCGACTTCGATCATCAGACCGAGGCCGCCAAGCTGGCCGAGTCGGTGCAGACCGCGCTGGCGCAGACCGCACTGGTGGAGGTGGGTGCGCTGGGCCTGGGCGCGCTGTTGGTGGCAGCGCTGCACACCCTGGTGCTGGATCTGACCGGGCTGCTCTTTGCCGGCGCGCTGGCGGCCGTGGGGCTGTATGTGCTGCCCAATCGGCGGCGCAAAGCGCGCGATGAGCTGCGCGCCAAGGTGGCTGACCTGCAAGAGCGGCTGCACGAGGCCCTCAGCAGCCAGTTCGAGCAGGAACTGAGCCGCTCACGCCAGGCTATGCAGGAGGCGATCCAGCCCTATACCCGCTTCATCCGCAGCGAGCGGGAGAAGCTGACCGCCATCGCCGGCAACCTGGACGGGATCGAGCAGGAGATGCGCACATTGCGGGCGAAGATCGAGGCTTTGTAGCCTGTTGACTTCAGCCGGACAGCGTGATACAATCTGGGAGGGACTACCACATGGCACAAAAACCGGCCGACATCGGCAGCAAACGTCTCATCAGCCTGGCGCCTGATGCCTGGGTGCAATGGCTGCTGGATGATTCGGAGGTGCGTACCACCGATGTGCTCTCGGCCGACTTTCAATGGGTCGGGCGCGAGACAGATGCCCTGCTGAAGGTACGCAGCTCAACATCCGGCGAATTCCTGGTGCTGAACGAGGTGCAACTGCACTACCGGCCCGACATGCCTCTGCGTATGCGGGCCTACGCCGGGTTGGCCGCAGAACGTTACAAACTACCGGTCGTGCCGGTGCTGATCAACATCCTGGAACCCGCCAAGTCTCTGGACATCCCTGGTCAATACTTTTCGGAGTTCCTGGGACTCGTTGCACGCCAAGATTATCGAGTAGTGAATCTGTGGGACATCGATGCGTGGTCCGTGCTCGACAAGCCCGTGTTGCCCCTGGTGCCGTTCACACCCGCCATGCACGGCGGCGCAGACGAAACCGTATTGCAACAGGCCGTTACACTGTTGCGATCCGATGAAACGCTCTCAGATCTGGAACCGCTGCTGGCGTTCTTTGCCAGCTTTGTGATGGACACTGATGTGATCCGATCGATCATGAGGTGGGATATGGCTGTATTACGCGAATCGCCCTGGTATTACGAGATCCACCGAGAAGGCTATGAAGAAGGCGTCGAGCAGGGCATCGAGAAGGGCATCGAGCAGGGCATCGAACAGGGCAGTCATGACGCTGCCCTGCGCAGCCTGACTAACCTGCTCCACTATCGCTTCGGACCGCTGCCTGCATCGCTCACCAGCCTGCTGACTTCCTTGCCGGCCGCGCACTTGCAGACGCTGTTCGATGTTGCCTTGACCGTGGAGACTCTGGCCGAATTCCAAGACAATCTGCCCAGCAACGTTGCGGTCGCATCCAACGGGCAGAGCGCATGAGTCTCCTCGATTCGCCGGCGCCTCCGCTGACCCTGCGGCCGCTCAGCCTCACCGATGGGCCTGCGCTGCAAGCGGTGTACCAGGCCAGCGCGGATTTCTTTCGTGACCGCGCCGGCGCGCCCCCAGACCCGGGCCAGGCCGAGGCCGATTTGGCTGCGACCGCGGCAGAAGAGGGCCGTTTCCTGCTGGGGATAGCCTTGCATGAGGCCATGATCGGCCTGATCGATCTCCGGCTGGCGTATCCGGAGCCATTCGATGTGTCCATCGGCCTGATCCTGCTGGCTGAGAGCCAGCGGCGCCAGCGGCTGGGCAGTTGGGCGCTGCGCATGCTGGAAACGTGGCTGCGCCGCGACACGCCCACCGAGGCCGTCGTCGTCGCCGTGCCGGCGCAGGATCACGCGGCCCAGGTCTTTTTCACCGCCAACGGCTATGGCTTCACCGGTCAGGCGACGCGCGTGCTGGCGGGGAGCACCCGCCTTCGCCTACTGGAGATGCGCAAAAGCCTCATCTGATTTGGCTTTGCCCTACCTCAATCCCTTGCGCCGCGCCACGTCCATGGCCTGGGCGCGGTCGGCTACCTGCAGCTTGTTCAAATCGTGGGGAGATGGTTGCACACAGCCGTGAAGCTGACCACCCGATCGTCGGCGATCTCTTTTGAGAGGCTGGAAGGTCATCGCCGATATCTGACAAGGCAACGCTCAGTGTGCTATACTCGCGGGTCGCCATCGTCCGCTCAATCCTGGCATGGTTTGTTTGTTCGCTCAAGGGCAGTCTTGCCTTTCTAGCACGAATGTGCTAAAATGGCACGGCTGTTTCCCATTCCGTTTCGCAAGAACCCAAAGAAGACCGTCCCATGGCACAAGACAAACTGGTGATTCGCGGCGCACGCGAGCACAACCTCAAAAACATTGACCTGGAGATCCCACGCGACAAGCTGGTGGTGATCACTGGCCTCTCCGGTTCCGGCAAATCGAGCCTGGCCTTCGATACCATCTACGCCGAAGGCCAGCGGCGTTATGTCGAATCGCTCTCAGCCTACGCCCGCCAATTCCTGGGCCTGATGGAAAAGCCGGACGTCGACCAGATCGAGGGCCTCAGCCCGGCCATCTCCATCGACCAGCGGGGCGCCAGCCGCAATCCTCGCTCCACCGTGGGCACGGTCACGGAGATCTACGACTACCTGCGCCTGCTCTATGCCCGCGTCGGTCTGCCCCACTGCCCCAACTGCGGCTCCCCCATCAGCCAACAGACCGTGGAGCAGATGGTGGACGCCATTCTCAACATGCCCGAGGACAGCCGCCTGCTGCTGTTGGCGCCGCTGGTCAACGCGCGCAAGGGAGAACACAAGGGGGTCTTCGACGACGTGCGCAAGGCCGGCTTCGTGCGCGTGCGGGTCAACGGCGAGGTGCACGAGGTGGACGAGGAGATCCAGCTCGACCGCTACAAGATGCACACCATCGAGGCCGTGGTCGACCGGCTGATCCTGCGCAGCAGCCGGGAGGGCGGGCTGGACATCGCCCGCCTGGCCGATTCGGTGGAAACCGCGCTGCGGCTGGGCGATGGCGTGCTGATCGTCAGCGATGTGAGCGACGCCGACGCGCCCAAGGATCGCTACTTCAGCGAGAAATTCGCCTGCGTCAAGTGCGGCATCAGCCTGCCGGAGATCGAGCCGCGCACCTTCAGCTTCAACAGCCCGCATGGCGCCTGTCCCACCTGCACTGGCCTGGGCACGCAGTTGGAGTTCGACCCGGAGCTGGTGATCGACGTGGAGAAGGGGTTGGCTGAGGGCGCGATCCTGGCGCCTGGCTGGGGCTCGGTCGGCCAGAAGCAACAGGATGGCGGCTATGGCCAGCAGCTCTTGCAGGCGGTCGGCGTGCGCTATGGCATCCCGCTCAACGGCGCGCCCTACCGCGAGCTGGGCCCGCGCCAGAAGGAGATCATCCTCTACGGCGCGCCCAAAGGGGACAAGCTGCTGCTGGAATACAGCAATCAGGCTGGCCAGCGGCGCAGCTTCGAGACCACCTTCGAGGGGGTGATCCCTGGCATGCAGCGCCGCTACCGCGAGACCACCAGCGATTACATGCGCCAGGAGTACGAGCGCTTCATGTCGGCCCGGCCCTGCCCAACCTGCGAGGGCAAACGGCTGCGCAAGGAGGCGCTGGGCGTGACCATCACCGACGAGAACATCGTTCAGGTGACCACCAAGTCGGTCTCGGACGCGCTGCGCTGGGTGGCCACCTTGCAGAGCGAAGAAGAGCGCCACAAGGCCACCGACTCGCTCAACGGCGGCGCGGCCGATCTGCCCCCCACCCCCCTCAGCCCGCGCGAGCAGACCATTTCCCACCAGATTCTGAAGGAGCTGCGCGCCCGGCTCGGTTTTCTGCACGATGTGGGGCTGGACTACCTGACCCTGGACCGGCAGGCCGCCACGCTGAGCGGCGGCGAAGCGCAGCGCATCCGCCTGGCCACCCAGATCGGCTCTCAGCTCATGGGCGTCATGTACATCCTGGACGAGCCCAGCATCGGCCTGCACCAGCGGGACAACGACCGCCTGCTGAACACCCTGCTGACGCTGCGCAATCTGGGCAATACCGTGCTGGTGGTGGAGCACGATGAAGAGACCATGCGCGCGGCCGACTGGATCGTGGATCTGGGGCCGGGCGCGGGCCAGCACGGCGGCGAGGTGATCTGCTCCGGGACGCTGGAGGAGATGCTGGGCTGCACCGACTCGCTGACCGGCCAGTATCTTAGCGGCGCGCTGCGCATCGAAACGCCGCGTCAACGCCGGCCAGGCAACGGCGAGTATCTGATCGTCCAGCGCGCGGCTGAGAACAACCTGAAACGCATCGACGTGCGCTTCCCCCTGGGCAAGCTGATCTGCATCACCGGCGTCAGCGGCTCCGGCAAGTCCAGCCTGGTCAACGAGATTCTCTACAAGGCCATCGCCCAGAAGCTCTATCGGGCCAAGGATCGGCCCGGCCGGCATCAGGCCATCATCGGGCTGGAGCAGATCGACAAGATCGTGGACATCGATCAGACGCCCATCGGCCGCACGCCGCGCTCCAACCCGGCCACCTACACCAACGTCTTCACCCAGGTGCGCGACCTATTCGCCGCCATGCCCGAGGCCAAGGTGCGCGGCTACAAGCCGGGGCGCTTCAGCTTCAACGTCAAGGGGGGCCGCTGCGAGGCCTGCATGGGCGACGGCATCATCAAGATCGAGATGCAGTTTCTGCCCGATGTCTACGTGCCCTGCGAGGTCTGTCACGGCAAGCGCTACAACCGCGAGGCGCTGGAGGTGACCTACAACGGCAAGAACATCGCCGAGGTGCTGGACATGACCGTCGAGGAGGCGATGCACTTCTTCGACAGCTTCCCGGCCATCCGCAACAAGCTGCGCACCCTGTGGCAGGTGGGCCTGGGCTACATCAAGCTGGGCCAGCCGGCGACCACCCTCAGCGGCGGCGAGGCGCAGCGCGTCAAGCTGAGCAAGGAGCTGAGCCGCGTGGCCACCGGCCGCACCCTCTACATTCTGGATGAGCCGACCACCGGTCTGCACTTCGCCGACATCGAGAAGCTGCTCAAGGTGCTGCACAGCCTGGTGGACAAGGGCAACACCGTGGTGGTGATCGAGCACAACCTGGATGTGATCAAATCGGCCGACTGGCTGATCGACCTGGGGCCGGAGGGCGGCGACCGGGGCGGCTACGTCATCGCCGAGGGCACGCCGGAGCAGGTGGTGCAGGTCGAGCGCAGCTACACCGGCCAGTTCCTGCGCCCGGTGCTGGCCGGCCACGAGGCCAAGCAGCCGGCTGAGGTGATCGCCGAGCTGGAGGAGATGGCGCAATAGCCATTTCCGCCGAAAAAATAGCCGCTCGGGCCGGTTTCCTGACCGAGCCCGGCCACTTTCATCAACGGTTGTGCGCCCAACGCATGGATGTTTGACTTGAAAACCATCGCCAGCCGCTCGGGCCGGTCTCCTGACCGAGCCCGGCCACTTTCATCAACGGTTGTGCGCTCAACGCATGGATGTTTGACTTGAAAACCATCGCCTTTCTGCGCGCCATCAACGTCGGCGGACATACGGTCAAGATGGACCACCTGTGCGGCCTGTTCGAGCAAATGGGCTTCAGCGGGGTGGAAACTTTCATTGCCAGCGGCAACGTGATCTTCGATGCGCCCGTCGAGGCTGGGCGCGGCCTGGAGGAGCAGATCGAGGCACACCTGCGGCAGGCGCTGGGCATGCCGACGACGCTGCGCAACGTGACGACGGTGCGCAAGCTGGCGGCCAAGATTGCGATGCGTTGATGAGTCTACCAAAGCCCGTCCTAAGCAACTACGTCGGCAGCCTGTCAGCAGCTAAGCTCCAAGCTCTCGACCGGACGCAGCTTGTAGCTTTGAGACCTGACAACGAGCTTTGGTGACGGTTTGCCGCCATGCCCACCCTCATCCCCACCATCACCAACGCCGCCGGCGAGCGGCTGGGCGCGCGGCTGGATCTGCCGCTGGAAGGCCGGCCGCTGGCCTACGCCATCTTCGCCCACTGCTTCACCTGCACCAAGAACATCAAGGCCGCCTCGCATATCAGCCGGGCGCTGAACCGCCAGCGCATCGCCGTGCTGCGCTTCGACTTCACCGGGCTGGGCGACAGCGAGGGAGACTTCACCGAGACCAACTTCACCTCCAACGTCTCGGACCTGGTCGCGGTAGCCCGCTTTCTGGCTGAGGAGTTTGAGCCGCCCAAGCTGCTGATTGGTCATTCGCTGGGCGGCTCGGCCGCTTTGCAGGCGACGCAACACATCCCGTCGCTGGTAGGGGTGGTGACCATCGCTGCGCCGGCCGATACCA
>Ga0209605_1000538_pt1 | contig 47287 bp, 62 predicted proteins | sample AD_UKC035_MetaG_FD_184408 | JGI IMG/M metagenome (GOLD analysis project Ga0209605, IMG submission 184408) | Active sludge microbial communities of municipal wastewater-treating anaerobic digesters from USA - AD_UKC035_MetaG (SPAdes) (version 2) | ecosystem: Engineered > Bioreactor > Anaerobic >...
AAACGGAGGCGACGATGAGTAAGACGACCGAGAAACCGCCGACCGTCCGGTGCGCCGTCTACACGCGCAAGAGCACCGAGGACGGCCTCGAGCAGGAGTTCAACAGCCTGGACGCCCAGCGCCAGGCGGGCGAGATGTACATTGCCAGCCAGGTCTCCGAGGGCTGGGTCTGCCTGCCGGACCGCTACGACGACGGCGGGTTCACCGGCGGCAACATGGACCGCCCGGCCCTCCAGCGCCTCATGGCCGACATCGAGGCGGGCCAAGTGGACTCCATTGTGGTCTACAAGGTCGACCGCCTCAGCCGCTCCTTGATCGACTTCTCGAAGATCATGGACGTGCTGGAACGGCATAAGGTCGCGTTCGTCTCTGTCACCCAGCAGTTCAACACCAGCACCTCGATGGGCCGCCTGATGCTCAACGTCCTGCTCTCCTTCGCCCAGTTCGAGCGCGAGATGATCTCCGAGCGCACCCGCGACAAGATCGCCGCCACGCGCCGCAAGGGCAAATGGACCGGCGGCTATCCCATGCTGGGCTACGACGTGGTCGAGAACGGCGGCCGCCTGCGGGTCAACGAGGACGAGGCCGCCCGCGTGCGCGACATCTTCGAGTTGTACCTCGACCGCCAGTCGCTCCTGACCACGTCAACGATCCTGGAAGAACGGGGATGGAGAACGAAGCATTGGACGTCGACGCGGGGCCGCGAGATGGGCGGCAGGCCGTTCGACAAGAACAGCCTCTTCCGACTGCTGACGAACCGGGTCTACCTCGGCAAGATCACCTACAAGGACGAGGTTTACGATGGCGAACACCCGGCCATCGTGGACGCCGAGATCTTCGACCGCGCCCAGCACCTTCTCAAGCGCAACGGCCGCACCGGCGGGGCCCACGTCAAGAACCGCCACGGGGCGCTCCTCAAGGGCCTCGTGCGCTGCGTCACCTGCGACTGCGCGATGGCCCCATCGCACACCGTCAAACGCCTCTCCGACAATGGCGGCAAGGTCTACCGCTACTACTGCTGCACGAACGCCCAGAAACGCGGCTGGCAGTCCTGCCCAACGCCGTCGGTGCCCGCGCCCGAGCTGGAGCGGTTCGTGGTCGATCAGGTCAAGAGCATCGGGCGGGACACGAATCTGCTCAACGAGACGCTGGTCGAATGCCGCCGCCAACGCGAGGAGGCCATCGGCACGCTGGAGACCGAGAAGCGCACCCTGGAGCGCGAACTGGGCCGCCACAACGCCGACCTGCGCAAGTTGATCGGCAAGGACGGCCAGGCGACCGACCGTCTGGCCGACGTCCAGGAGCGCATCCGCAACGCCGAACAACGCGCCACGGAGGTCCGCGAGCAGATTCTGGCGCTCTCCCGCGAACTGGTGGACGCCCGCGAGGTTGGCGAGGCGTGCGCGTTGTTCGATCCTCTCTGGGAGACCTTGAGCGCCCGCGAGCAGGCCCGCATCCTGCACCTGCTGATCGAGCGCGTGGACTACGACGGCCCCAACGGCACCGTCGAGATCACCTTCCACCCGACCGGCATCAAGACGCTGGCCGATGAACTCAAACGACAGGAGGCAACGACATGCGACCGATAAGCATCAAGAAGGAGTTCTACTTCACGCGGGGGCAGCACACCCGCAAGATCATGCAGGACAGCCCGCCGCTGGAGCCGGTTCCGATGCCCGAGGGCCGCGTCCCGCGCATCTCGCGCCTGATGGCCCTGGCGATCCGCTTCGACCGGCTGATCAAGGAAGGCGAGATCACGGATCAGGCCGACTTGGCGCGGCTGGGCAACGTGAGCCGCGCCCGCGTCACGCAGATCATGAACCTGCTGCATCTCGCGCCGGAGATTCAGGAGGCGCTCCTGTTCCTGCCGCACACCGTCAAGGGTCGCGACCCGATCCGTGAGACCCACATCCGCCCCATCGCCGCCGAACTCGAATGGCGCAAGCAGCGGCGGCTGTGGAAGGGCCTGGCGTTCGAGCAGAAGGTGGACTAAGAAACTTGAACAGTCACTGCTCAGACAACTGCCAACGGATCAAGGTCGAGTGGCCTGTTCGGCTGAAGCCGTTTCAGGTCCGCCTTCTAACCACACTTCCGAGCCACATACACACCATAGCTGTAGTGACGCCCATATTTCTCGTACAGCTCGATTTCTCGCTCTTCCGCTTCGACAACGGCTCGCGCTTCTTTGCTGTTGTCGTGGCGATCAAGGAATCTCTGAAATCCCTTCTGCATGGGGCGATAGTAGTTGTCGAACCAGCAATGTTCCGGCAACACAAAATAGCCAATCGGAGAATACCCATTCTTTTCAAGGATGCTGATTTTCGACGAGGCCACGTCGATCTCGGGGTATTCGGCGTCCCAATGTTTCTGCAGCTCTGACGGGCGGGACGATGTCGTCCATGTGATCTCTGAAACCACCAGTACTCCGCCGACCTTCAGATAACGGTTCCAACCTGCTACACCCTTCTCAAAACCCATGTTGTATATTGCACCCTCAGACCACAGGACATCGAAGTCGCCGTCCCCGAAAGGCAGGCTTTCCATCGGACACGAAAGGGTTGATATCCTATCTGCAACGCCTGCGCCAGCGGCTCTGGTCTTCAGCGCTTCAAGGAATTCCGGCAGGAAGTCGACGGCCGTAATGTCCGCAGCCAAGTCCTGAGCAAGAACAAGCGTAGACGCACCTGTTCCGCAACCTATGTCGGCGATTCTCAGCGGTGCGGACTTGTCCAGCTTGGACAGCTCTATGGCAAGCCTCGTCTCTGCATCACCACCGGGCCCTTGCCGGTCATTATTCTTATGGAGGTCTATCAGAAGCTGCAAATCCATCATGTCGCCTTTCTCTTACTTCTCGTATCTGTTACCGAGATGGATAGAGAGCATTTAGGTTACCATCCTACGGCTGGCGGGACAAGGCCAAGCGATCCGCCAAGCGATCCGCGCCACGCGAGAACAGATAGGTTTTCCACCCCACGGCGCGAACCCAAGAGGCTATCGTGACTGTCATGACTCAGAGCACCGAAGCTGGCCATGTGACAACCCTATTCAGGCACTGTGGCCGTTCTTACTCGACCGAGCTTTCCGTCAAGATCGTTCCAGTCCGGCATCTGCTCTCCCGTCTGGTAGCGGGTTCGGGCATCGCGGATGGCGGCGTGGAGTTCCGGCCACTCCTGGGCCTCGTCCTCGGCTTCGAACAGGTGCCCCACGGCGCGGAGGCGGTAGGCGTAGCCCTCGCGGGCCTCGGTCAGGAGCACGTAGGCCGCCCCGAGATGTTTCTCGACGCATTCGATGCAGCTCGGTCGCGTGGGCGTGTAGGATCGGCGCGGAACGACCAGCGGCGGGCAGTTGCCGCACTTCTTGGCTTTCGGAATCAGGGTCTCGGTCATCGTCAGGTCCTCCAGGGTTACGGCGCTAGCACGAAGGTCAGCGCGAACTGATACCAGGCGTCGAAGTGGTAGAGCGGATCGTTGGTGGTGGCGTCGATGAAGAGCGTGTGCGGGCCGGGATTGAGCAGCACCTGTTGCGGGGGCGGCGGGTCTGAGACCACCGGGCCCATACCTGCGCAGCCCTGATCGCCGCCCGGCGCGTGGGCCGAGCCGACCAGGTTGCCGTCCACGGAGAGGCTCATCAGCTCGAAGTTTGGGTCCTCCGTCTCGCCCATTCCCGACCAGTTGACGGTCATCAGCATGGCCTTGGGAACCGTGATCTCGCAGGTTGCCGTGGCATACTGCGTGTAGGGGTTGTGGCTCTTGCAGTTCTGGTCGTACTCCCAGGTCAGCTTGAGCCCCAGCCCCTCGTCGAGGATGTACCACGGGCTGGCTGGCACGTCGGCGGGGTCGTCGTAGGCACGATAAGCCCCGTCCTGGCCGCCGTCGATGAAGCCGGTATCGGTGAACGACCAGCTACGCGAGAACTCGATGCAGCAGGCCGGGCAGGTCTCCTCGGCGTTGTAGACGGCCGCCTTGCCGCCCACCAGCACGCCGCGCTTGCCGCTCGCGATCACCACCGATTTGCCGGGATCACCCATGCCGTCCTCACGTTCCGTAGCCCGAGGTCTCGCAGGCTTCCTGATCCACCATCTCGTTGATCCAGCCCAGGACGAGCTGTTCGTCGCCGGAGCCGTCGTCCTCGTAGTGGGCGTAACCGAAGTCGGCGGCGATCATCTGACCGACCGATGGCCGCTTCCACTTGTGGGGCGACGAGGTCGGGTCCACGCTGCTCTCCAGCAACGCGCCGCTCTCGATGTCATAGACGTTGTATGTCCAGGACGCGGCGTAGGACTCGTCGCCCTGCGATCCGCCGGTCTGGCTCAGGTTGACCGGGAAGACGTGCAGCGGGATCGGTTTGCCGAGGCGGACGACCGCCCACTGCACGCCCGTGCCGCCGACGCGCCACAGGATTCCGGCGGAACCCCGGCGATTGACCTCCAGATTGGCCGTCGTTCCGCCCGCCATCTCGGCGAAGCGGGGTTCCTCCGTCTCGTCCACCACGTTGATCTTGACCGCGCACACCCCGGCGGCGAAGGCCCGCCCGATCTTGCCGCTGGCGATGGGCTCGGCCAGCACGACGAACCGCCCCTCGTGCGTATCCTCGACGGGCTGGACGCCAGCCAGCGCCACGCGGTTCTTGAACTCATCCTCGTTGTACGAAGGGTCGATCACCGGCGCGTCCACGCCCAGGATTTCGAAGCGCTGCCGGTCGCTCCCGGAATCGTTGCGCACGAGGATGATCGTGGCCTGCGGGAACGCGGGCTGCGCCCCCTGGCCGATGTGCGCCGTGCGCTGCCGGAAGTCGATGGCCGCGTCGATAAAGGCGTTGTAGGCGCTCGCCGGGATGACCAGCGGCTGGCCCGCCTGGACTTTCTTGAGTGCGTCGCTCATGTGCCGATCCCCAGCGAGGAGAAGTTGCCTTCCTCGTAGACCTTCTCCACGTAGGCCCCGATGGGCTGCTTGACCAGCGTGTGGCTGGCCGTGTCCTCGATGTCGGCGTAGCGCACCCAGAGGTATTCCCAGCCTTTCTTGCTGATGCCGCTGATTGGCCCAACGGACAGGCCCGTGCGGTTGGGCGACCCGGCGAACCGGAAGGTGATCTCCCAGTCGTCGGTCCCGCGCTTCGAGCCGCTGGCCCCCAGGAACAGGCACTCGCCCGCCGCCAGGCCCTTGAACGAGCCGTTGTTCACCTTCCCGGTGAGGCTGAAGAGCGTGTACTTGTAGGACGTCGTCACCGTCGAAGACGGCACATAGTGGGTCTCGCTGAAGGTGTAGACCGGCACGGTGATGTCCACGCCCTCGACGTTGTCGTGTGTGACGCCGATGGCACCCTTGAAGTCGGGTGCGGTGCCGGGATATTTGCCGATGGTCTGTAACGACTGCGTGATGTGCTGCGTGCCGCCGCCGGTGTCGAAGTTGAAGACCGACTCCCCCGTCGCGGGCGGGTCCTCGTGCTCGAAGGGTGCGTAGTTCACCGTGCCCGTCCAGATGCACTTGTCCGGGTGCGCGGTGTCGATGTGGACCGGCTCCACGGTCACTGGCTGGCGCTTGAGGCCGTAGAGGACCGCCGGGGCGGTCGCCTTCAGAGCCGAGAGCGCCGCCGATTCGTCGGACGTGCCGGTGATCTTGTAGAGCAGCTCGGCCGACTGGGCGTCGGTCAGTTGCCGCGAGTCCATTCTTTCCGCGCAGACGATGGCCATCTCAGTCCTCCTATGCGAATGTCAGCCCGCCGGTCTGGGCGGCCTGGACGAGTCGCTTTGTGTTCTTGGCGGTCTCCTCGGTTGCCGTGGCGGTGCGGTCGGCGGCGTTCCCGGCGGCCAGTCCCTGGATCGCGGCCGCGTTGAACGTGCCGCGCACGCCGACCTTCTCGGCCTCCGACTGCACGAGATCGCCGATGTCACCCAGACCGGCCAGGGCGTCGCGGGCCTTCTGGAGGATGTCGTCCGGGCCCTCCGCCCCGGTTTCGGCCTCCTTCTCGGCGCGTTTGCGCTTGGCCGCGTCGATGGCCTCGCGCCATTCCTGGCGGGCCTTGGCCAGATCGGCCTCGTTCTCCGCCATGCGCTCGGCGTACTCGGCGTCGAGCTGCGCGTGCTTGTCGAGGTTCTCCTGGCCGATCCCGGCCAGCGTCGCCTCATGCACCGCCGAGGCGCGGCGTCGTTCGGCTTCCCGCTGGGCCTCGCGTTCGGCTGTCTTGCGCTTCTGCTCGTCCTCGATCTTCGCGATGGCGGCCTGTTTCTGTTCCTCGACCATGCGGTTTTCGGATTCCAGGTCGACCGAGTCGTCGAACAGGCTCCTGATCCAATTCCAGGCCTTCTGCGCCCCGGCCTTGATGTTCTGCCAGGTCTTGGCGAAGAAGCCGGTGAAGTCGGCCCACAGCTTGGAGAAGAAGGCCGTGGTCTCGATCCAGCCAACCTCCAGCGCGTTCCATACCATCTCCACGGCGGCCAGCATGCCGTGCCAGGCGTCGTAGCCGATGCGGATGAAGAAGTTGCGGAAGTTGAGCCAGGCCTTCTCGAGGAAGTTGACGCCGCGCGTCCACTCCATCTTGATCATCAGCCACAGGATCTTCACCGCCAGTGCGATGTCGCCCGCCGCCAGCGCGTCGGCGATGCCGCCGAAGGATGCCAGCGCGTCATCCTTGAGGACCTTGAACCGCTCGCCCAGCCACGCCAGCGCCTTGGCTCCGGCCCCCGTCACGTAGAGAATCGCAGCGCCGAGCGCGACCACGGCTGCGATCACCAGGCCGACCGGCGAAACGAGGAACGCGATCACGGCCGCCAGAATCTTCAGCACGGCCATGACGGCGGTGACGATGGTCGCGAGCACTCCGAACGCCGTGCCCAGTCCGGAGATGATCGTACCCAGCACGGTCAGCCCAATGCCGACAGCCACGACCACCGCACCGACCTTAAGCGCGCTGACGATGAAGCCCCGGTTCTGCTTGATCCAGTCGCTCGCGACTTTCATGACGCGCATGATCTTGTTTGCGAGGTCCTGGAGCGTGGGAGCGAGCGCCGCGCCGATGTTGAACGCGCCCATGCGAATTACCTTCCAGAGCCGGTCGAGGGTGTCGCCAAAGACTTCGGCCGCCTGGGCGTCTTCGGTGCTCATGGTTAGGCCCAGTTGCCGGGCCTGTTCCTGCAAGACCTCGATGCCCCGGGCCCCGCTGGCGAACATCGGCAGGAGCTGCGTGCCCGACCGCCCGAAGATGGTCATGGCGAGCGCCGCCTTGCGCGTGGGGTCCTCGATCCGGCTGATCCGCTCGGCCAGCAGCTTGAACTGCTGTTCCGGGCTGAGTCCCTCCAGGTTGGCGACAGTCAGCCCGAGGTCCGCGAAGGCGTCGGTCGCCGTGCTGAGGCCGCGATCCGCGTCATAGATCGTCCGCTGCATCCGGCGGAAGCCGTTCTCCAGTTCGGACACCTCCACGCCGCTCTGCCCGGCGGCATACTGAAGTTCACTCAGGGCTTCAACGGTGAGGCCCGTGCGGCGGGCCATCTTGGCGACGCTGTCACCGAAGCCGCTGAAGAGCTTTGCCGAGGCCGCCAGCGGCGCGAGGATCGCCGAGCCGAAGGCCACGGTCTTGAGCCCCAGGTTCCGCACCGAGTTGCCGAACGCCTTGAGCTTCTTCTCGGCCTGGCGCAGTCCGCGCACGAGCTTGGTGTCGTCTGCGAAGAGCTCGACGAACGCCCGTCCGGCCCGGATTCCCTGCGCAGTTGCCATCGTTCCTCCTCACAGAAGCCCATTTCGGTCGACCAGGATCGCCAAGGCGACCACCGCCGCCACGATCACGAGCGCCACGATTCCGACTACGATCTTCACGGCAGGTCCTCCCCATCGACCGGCAGCGCGTACCAGCCCTCGGGCAGGTCCATGCGGCCTTCGACCACCTGACCGTCCGCCTCCTTGACCCAGACTTTCACGTCCGGGACCGTCTCGCGCAGGCGCACGGGCGTGCCGTGCGGCACATAGACCGTGCGCACGCAGCCGGTCAGGAGCATGAACGGCAGGAGAAACGGGATCAGGTGCTTCAAGAGCCTCATGGCTTCCCCCAGTGCTTGCGAACCCTGTCGCGCAGCCGGTCCCGCGTCCGCCGGTCGGGATCGGCGCTCCCCGCCGTGGGCCGCGATTGCCTTGCGAGCCACGGCAGGAGCGCCCGGAACAGGGCGGTCAGTATGGCGACCAGCCATTTCACCCCGCCGCCTCCGCAGGTGCGGGTGCGTCGAGATTGCCGGACGCCTCCAGCTCGGCGTGGACGATCTGGATGCCCTCGCGCAGCTCTTGCTTGGTCTGCGCGTCGGCGGGCTTGCCCCGGGCATCCTCGTAGACCTTGAGCACGTAGTTCAACGCCGCGTTCAGGCGGTTGAACGCCTTGTTCGGCGTGTCGTCGGGGATCTCCTTCTCGGCCCACTTCACGGCCGCGATGATCGTTCCCTCGAACGCCTGCCACGCGGGCTTGGCCGCATAGAGGCGATTGAGCAGCCAGAGCAGGCCGCCCGCCATCAGCGCGATCACGGCGGGGCTGTTCACCACATCCCACGCCACTTGCAGAAACGCAGTCCAGTTCATCTCTTCATCCTTTCCGGCCCGTGAAGGCCTCTTTCATCATTGCCAGCGATTCCTCGTCCACCTCGATCCGCTCCCGCCGGTCGTGGCGGGCGTATGGGTCGAAGTCCGACGGCTTGAACGGCCGCGACCGCTTCGGGTCGCGGTTGGCGTTGGCGATCAGCGCGCAGAGAAGCGACGTGTGCGCCCACCGCTCGCGCCCCAAGCCCTCGGCCATCCAGAGCAGTTGCCGCAGCGTCAGGGGACATGGGTCGACGCCGACGCTTCCGGCGATGCGCCAGATGTCTCCCCAGTGGTCATGGCCCCCCGGATCGTCGCGTCGATGTCGAGCGCGTCGATCCGCGTCTCCACCGCCGCTACCGCCGCCTCGATCAGGGCCATCTGCTTGGCGACCGCCTTGGCCCGGTCGTTGCGGCCGCGCGACCGGAAAAAAGCGATCAGCTCCTCGTAGAAGGCCTTCTGCGCCGCGAGCAGCGTCTGGCCGTCGAAGCTGGAGCGCACGTCCTCGTCGGTCACCTTGTTCGCCTCGAACTGCCCTTCGAGCATGGCGCAGAGCACCTCGCCCAGGAGCATCTCGTCGGTTCCGAGCCGCGTCAGCAGCGGCGGGTCGCCCGCCTCGGGCTGAAGCAGATCGATGTCGAGCTTCGCCTTGACCTTCATGGCCGTGCCGAGGGTCAGCGTGAGCGTCCAGGTCCGGCCAGCCGCGTCCGTGAATGTCTTCATGGCGATCAGGCTCCCCCGACCCAGCTACGGAACTCCGCCAGCTTGGCCGTGACGCTGACGGTGATGGCCTCCTCCAACGCCTCGTTGCGGCTGAAGGAGGTGATGGCGAAGTCACCGTCCGGTCCCTGGCCGCCCGCCTGGTCGAGAATCTTCAGTGCGACCAGCCCCGCCGTGAGGAAGGCGTTCTTGATCGCGGAAAACCCCGCGTCGGTCGGGTCCCAGACCATCTCGAACTCGGCGGTGCATTCGCGCAGCGTCGGCGCGGTCGCCCGCCAGCCCAGGTTGGCGCGGGTGGTGACATCGGCCTCGCCCGCCTCGAGGGTGAGCGTCACGTCCCGGACGTTGCCCATCTCGGTAGCGGCCGACCCGCCCGCCGCGCCGTAATACAGCTTGGCATTCATGCCCAACACAAATTCAGCCATGACTCGTTCTCCTCATTTCACGCTGTCCCGCCACATGGCGGGCAGCTTCGGTTGTTCCTTCTCGAAGGCCGGTCCCATGTAGGGCCGCGCCCGGTATGTCGCCCGTTCGCGTTTTCCCCGGCGCACGAGCGTCGTCTGCCCGCCGTACTCCAGCAGCGAGGGCGCTTCACCTTGCCCGCGCCGGTCGAGCCGCGTCGGCCCGATCACCACGCTGCGTTGCTCCGGGTCGTAGCCGAAGAAGATGAACTTCTTGAGCAACCCCGTGTGCGAACTCGGCGGTGATCCGGGGGGCGCGGCCTTTCTGCGCCGCCGGATGCTCCCCTTGGCCGTGCGCCGCACGAACGCGCCGAACTTCGACAGCACCTTGCGCGTCGCGGGGTCCACCCGCGAGGTCACCGCCTCGCGGTCGAAGAAGAGCTGCTTGATCTCGAAGCCGATCATCCGACGCTCCTGTAGGTGACCGTCAGCACGCTCGTGAAAGCCCGCTGGTCGGCCAGATGTTCCGGCGCATATACCGGATCGTTCCGCGACCGCACCCATACCGCGTGCGGCGTGGCGGCCAGCGGACGCCGTCGCAGGTAGGCCGCGATGGCGTCCATCAGGCTGCACAGCGCCGCCGTTTCGGTGTCCAGGTCCTTGCCCAGCTTCTTCTGCACGCCGATGTCGATCTGGCAGTCGAACTGGCCAACCGACCGCGTCGCGCCAGTGATCTCGACCGCCTTGGGCACCACCGTGACCTTCAACTCCGCCAGCTCGGCGAGATCGAACTCCGGCAACACCCGCCGCACGGCGGTGAAGACCGGGTCGAACGTCCCCGCCGGTGGGGCGTTGAGCTCGGCCACGACGGCATCCGCGATGTCGATCACCAGCGCCATAGGTCAGTCCAGTTGCGATACGACGGCTTCGAGTTCGGTCTTCACCTCGGCGGCCTGCGCGATCTGCCGGTCGATGTTCGCCTCGGCCTGCGCCAGCAGGTCCTTGGCGTTCAGCTTCGCCTTGGCGGCGGGGAGCTGCTTGGTCATGCGCTCGTTCAGGGCGGCGATCTGGTCGGTCACCTGCTGCTTGTTCAGCAGCGACCTGCCATTGACCACAAGGGCCTTCTTGCCGTCCACGTTCGCGATCTTGATCTCGGGCTTCATGGGCACTCATCCTTTCCTGGTTACACGGTTCTCAACGCATGCTGTGCGGAGTCGTAAACGTCCTCGAGTACGGTCCGCACAGCCGACAAATCATCCCGCACGCTCTCCAACAGGGGGCGGCCATTCATCCAGTCATAGAGGTAGTAATCGAGGTTGTAGCTGATGGTCTGCAGCCACGGCTGCCACAGGTTCTGGTCGTAGAGGTGGTAGTAGAATCCATTGTCGACGGCGTAGGTCAGCGTCTCTAACCACGGCTGCATGTTCCACTGGTTGTAGAGGTAGGTGTTCAGGTCGTAGTTCGTCATCTCCAACCAGGGCATGAGGCTCATTTGGCTGTAGAGATCGTTGTGGATCGTCTGGAACCAGGGTTGCCAGGTGTTCCAGTCGTACAGCCAGTACTCCAGGTCCATGCGGATCATCTCGAGCCAGGGCATCATGCTCCACTGGCTGAAGAGATCGTTGTGAATGGTCTGGAGCCAGGGCTGACTGAAATTCGGGTCGTACAGGTGGTACTGGTTGTCGTTGCGGATCAACTCCAACCACGGCATGAGGTACATCGGGCTGTAGAGGTCGTTGTGGATGGTTTGCATCCACGGCTGCCAGGTGTTCTGGTCATAGAGGTGGTAGTAGAACCCGTCGTTGATCGACCGATCCACCGTCTGGAGCCACGGCTCCCATCCCCACATCGAGTTGTAGAGGTAGTAGTCCAGGTCGTAGTGGAGCGTCTCCATCCACGGCATGAGGCTCATCTGGCTGAACAGGTCGTTGTGGATGGTCTGGAACCACGGTTGCCAGGCGTTCTGGTCGTAGAGGTGGTAGTAGAAGTTGTCGTTGATGGAGCGGTCGACGGTCTGGAGCCACGGTTCCCACCCCCACATCGAGTTGTAGAGGTAGTAATCGAGGTCGTAGCGGATCATCTCCATCCACGGCATCATCCCGAAGTCGAACAGCCCGAGGTTCAGGCGGTCCTGCACATCCGTGAACGTCATCCCGCCGGGGCCGGTCAGTCCCTGGACGATGCTGTCCACGTCCGTTTGGACGAGGTCAGCGTTCACCGTTGAAAAGATCGTTCCGCCGTAGGGCATTACCAGGTCCCTCCGACCACCGTCACCACGTCGCCGGGCGTTCCCTTGATGACGATTTCATTGAGGTTGACGCTCCAGAAGTCGTGCCACTCGCCCGGCACCCACGGTACGTCCGAGCCATCGTCGCCCCGGAAATAGACCGTGCCGCCGTTGGTGGGCAGGCTCGCGAGCGTGACGGAAGCCACCAGCTTGCGATCCGCAAGCGGCTGGTAGTCGGCCGTCACCTCGACCCTTCTCATGATCACATTGTTCATACGCTTGCCTCCTTCAGCCGGTGGCCCAGGCCACCAGCACCGACGCGAACGCCGTAGCCGCCGAGCCGACGATCAGCCAGACCAGCCGCGAATACCGCCTCGCGTCCTGTTCCAGCCGGTCCAGCCGCAGCGCGATGCCGGGCTTGCCGTTGCCCCGGATCGCCTCGTCGAGCCGGTCGAGCTTGACGCGGATCTCCGCGAACTCGCGCTCGCACGCCGCGCGGAACTCACCGCTGATCGTCACTTCGCTCACGGTTCTGCTCCCACGTCCTTGGTGTGGATGCGGTAGGTCTGCCGGTAGGGATCGCTCCAGCGCCAACAGCCTTCGCCGCTCAGATTCATGACCTCGTACCGCCGCCCGTTGGCCGCGATCACGTCTCCCGGTTCGGGATCGAATCCCAGTTCTTCTGCCAGGATCAGGAAGTCCCAGACCTGGCCGTTGATCGTCAGGCCCGACTCGTCGGCGACCTCGAACACGGTCCTGCCGTAGGTCGCATGGACGCTCTTGGCGTCCGGCGGCCTGCGGTACTCGACCGGGCTGGAACAGTGCGCGGTGCGCTGCTGCTCCAGCCACTGCGAGCCTTGTTGTAGGAGGTCGCCCACGGTCGGTCTCCGTCACTGAGTCAGGCGCACCCGCACGAGGGCGTCGTCGTCGGCCGCCGCCTTCACGGTCTTGCCGATCTCCTTGTTCGCGCCCGCCTCGCTGTCGGCCTTGGCGACCTGCTCGGCCACGTCCCAGTAGACGCGGGCTCCGACCGCGATGGCCGTGCCCGCGCCTGCCGCCTTGGGGAAGTCGAAGAGGCCGGTCACGGCCAATGCCCCGAGTTTCCCGGTTTGGATATCGAGCTTGGCGACTCCCACGAGTTCGCCCTGCACCACGACATCGCCCGCTGCCACGTTCGCGCCGGGGGTGTAATCCACCGCGTCGCCCGTCTGGATGTACTTCACGCTCATGTCATGTCTCCTTGCGGTTTACGCTTCGCCCTTGAACTTGGTCATGCCCCGGTAGTCCTGCTCGCGCACGCCCAGGTCGAAGTAGACCCGGAACTTGATGCCGAGGGTGTCGAAGTCGGTCTCGCCCTGCTCGACCGTCGGCACGCGGCGGCCCTTCAGGTAGCCGATCTCGAACGTGTCCACGACCGCCGGGTCGGCGAACAGATACCAGGCCTTGACCGACGCGCCCGGATAGTTCGTGTTCGAGAGGTAGGGGCTCGCCACGACCTCGATGTCCTCGTCCGCGAGGGCGTTGTAGGTCGGGATGCGGGCCTTGTTGGAACTGCCCGTGGCGAAGAACGTCACGGAGTTCAGCAGCTCCCGCGCCGTCATCTTGAGCGCCGTGGGCACCAGCAGGAACTTCGGGCTCACGTTGATCGGCTGCCCGTCGGCGTCGGTCTGATCCAGGAACATCTGGATCGCCAGCGCCAGGGAGTCGCCGGAGAGAGCCGTGTCCGCACCGTCCCGCCAGTTCTTGTGGTCAGCGTGGAACAGCGTCTTGCCGTCGCCCTGCACCGGGTTGCCGAGCAGGCGCGTGAAGAAGAGCTGGTCGACCTTCCGCCCGGCCCGAGCGCCCATGCCTTCGGGCACCTTCATGAAGGCGGCCAGATCGTCGTTGTAGATCATCTCGCGGGTGAGCGCGAAGATCTTGCCGAACGTCCCGAGCTGGTTCGTCGCCTTGTCTTCCTTGAGCCCGCCGTGCTTCAGCTCCCCGTCCGGCGCAACCGGTTCGAGGTCGCCCACGTCCGTCAGGCGGTAGCGCTCCGACTCCTTGAAGTCGTTGAGCTCGCCCTCGGAGCAGATGCGCGTCGCCACGATGGCCTGGGACTCGAAGGCCCGCAGGAGCTTCTTGTTGGCGACGTTGTTGAGGATGCCCGGCAGCGACACCGTCGAGAACGCGGCCCGGATCGTGTCGTTGCCGAACGTGCGCGGGATCGTGCGTCCTTCCATCTCGGCGCACTCGGCCAGCAGCGCCTGGAGGCTGATCTCGCGGTTGGCGTAGGCGCTCTCGACGATCTGCTCGCCGTACTCCTTCACGAGCGTCTCCTCGGGGATGCGGGCCCGCAGGCAGAGCGACGCTTCCAGCGACCGCGCCGTGAAGGCCGACCCCTTGTCGGACCGGGTCACGATGTGGACATCGGCCTGGGGCCTGTTCTCCCGCATCGCCTTGAGCACCTTCTGCGAGGTGTCCTCGATGCTCCAGCCGAGCCGGATCGCGTCGCGCTCGATGCGCGGGAACTCGCCCCCGCAGATCTCCTGGATCGCGGACACGCGTTCGCGCTCGGTGCGAACCGCCGACTGTGCTTCCTCACGCGCCTGGATGACGGCCTCGGCCGCGCTCGGCTTGCCCTCGACCGGCTTGGCAGGTCCCGCCTGCGTGCCACGCGCGGGCTGGTCGCCGTCCGGCTTCCCGGCAGCGTTCATTTCCGCCTCGTACATCGCCTTGAGATTCGCGGTCTGATCTTCCGACAGGTCCGCGAGCACAAAGCCCTTCGCCTCGACCCACTTCTCGAAGTCCATTGTCATGACCTCCATGTTGCTGTTGCCTTCAATGACCGGAATGCGCCCGGCCTCCACTTTCGCCGTCGTCGCGTCGTCCGCGCCGAGCGCCACGAAACTCACTTCGCCCAACTTCGCCTGGCGGACCATGTAGACCGGCCCGGCGAACTCCTTCCCGTTGGCGGCCGCCGTCTTGCCCTCGGGCACGAAGACGACCTTCTTTACCGCCGCGCCCAGGCTCGCCTGCCAGGGAAAGCCGTTGTCGGACGCGCCCACCACTTCCCGCGCCGCGCTGCCCACGCCGGAAATCACTCCGGCGACAGTCAGTGCGGTGCCTTCCACGCCGACGGTGTCGGTGTGCCCGACGATCCGCGCGGTGTCGTGGTTCATCAGGATCGGCCGCGACTTCTTGCCGAGGGCCAGTCCGGTCAGGTCCACGACCACCGGGTACGGCCAGCCCGCGAGCGCCATCGCGCCGCCGGTGTAGGCGGTCATGGTGAAGCGCCGCAGCGTCTTGCCGTCGTCGGCCGTCGCCGCCTGGAGGTTCACATCGCCCGCTTCGGCGCGGATGTAGAACCCGCCGGGCACGGTCTTCCTCGTCCTATTCATCGTTGTCTTTCTCCTCCGTCTCGTTGCCGGGTGCGGACGGAACGGTCTCCGTCGCGCTGAGTCCGAGTTCATCCATGAGGGCTTTCTCCTTGGCGCGTTGCCGCAGTTCCATCTCCCAGTCCTTGCCCTGCCGGGCATACTCGTGCGCCAGCGTGGTGGTGTGGTTCCGCAGGCGCGTCTCCTGCGCGTTAGCTTCCTTGGCGGGATCGACGTGTTCGAAGCCGTCCCAGAACCACTGGTGCGGGGGGATGATGCCGATCAGGCCGAGGTTCCGGGTCAGGACGGCGTATTCGCGGAGCCATGCCGTGAGCACGCGGTCCAGGACTCGCGACGCCGTGAACGACTGATCCACGCGGATGGACTTGAAGTAGGTCTGGTGATCCAGACGCCCGGAAGCATAGTTGTAGCCCGAGGAGTTGCCCGCCGCGATGTTGAACGGCATGTTCAGGCAGCGGGCGATCTCGTTCAGAATCTCCTTCTTGAACTCGGCATAGGTCGTGGCCGGTTGCATCGGCTCGACCTGGCTCATCTTCCAGCCGCCGGGCATGGTCATGAGCATGTTGCGCTCGAGCTCGATCAGGTCCATCGGCTCGACGGCGTCGGCCTCGCCGTTGGCCGGAGCGTCGGTGTAGAGGATGCCCGCGAAGTCGGCCGCCGCCTCCGCCGCCGAGAGCACGGCCAGGGTGAAACGCCGGAGCTGCGCGAAAAGCGGCAAGGCGGGCGTGATCTCGGGGATGCCGCGATGCTGGCCGGGCCGGTCCTGCCGGAAGACGTGGATCATGGCCGGGGCCGGAACGGTGGTGAAATCGTCGAAGACCATCCGGTAGGCACTGCCCGGGTGGTTCTTCATCACCCGGTAGGCGATGGGATTCCCGTAGTCATCCAGCACGAGGCCGTCCACCTCGTGCTCGTCCTGGATGTGCCGCCACGGACTGGCGACCTGGTCGGCCTCGACGAGCAGCATGTCGAGCTGCACGTCGTGCTCGACGAAGGGGTTGAAGGCCAGCACGGCGAAGGACTCTCCATCCTGCGAGCGGGCCATGCGCATGGTGCGCAGCTTCTGCGCGAGGCCGACGGCCTGCGCCCACGAATGGAAATCGCTCTCGACGTTGCGGTTCAAGGTTGGATCGTCGGAAAGCATCTGGAGCCGGGGGCCGGTGCCGACGCTGTCGTTGGCCAGCGTCAGGACGATGCCCCGGGCGTAGGAGTTGTTCGCGACCTCGTAGCGGGCGCGGTTGCGCAGCGTCCGGCGCACCTCGGGACTGGCCGCCGCGTCGGCGGAGAGCGCGTCGGCCCGCGCCCAGTGGCGGCGGTTGTTGTCGGTGGTCTCGGCCGAGTCGAACCCGGCTCGGACCCGCCGCCGCGCCAGTGCGCGAACGTCGACGCGCCGCAGGGCGGGCTTCTGGAACCCGCCCAGGCGGACCGGCGTCTTCGTGACGTTGTCGGCAACCTGCACCATCATGCGCTCCCCGGGGGCACGAGTTTCGACATGCGGATGCCCAGTCCTCGGGACCGGGCTGCCTTCTTGGAGGCGAGATACCGGTCGGCCGCGATCTGGTCGTTCAGCGGGTGCTGTTCGACGCTGCCGGAATCGCCGGTCGCCTTCTTCGGCCCGGCGGCGTTGTCGCGGATCTGTGTGTCGAGAGTCTCGGCCACGGTTTTCTCCCGTCGGCGGCCGACCATCGGCCGTCTACGGGTTACTTACGCGGCGAGATCGCAAAGTGGCGGGGCGCGGATGAAGATTTCTGCGGCAGGTTCTACGGGTAGAACATGGGAGCGAGATAGCACATGTATTCTGGGTCGGAATCGGATAGACTGGCCCCCGTTCTGATGGAAAGTGGACACCTATGACGGATACGACACCCAGTAGCCGAAGACTGGCCCAGACGTGGCCTTTCCCCCGCTACTATGCCTATCAGCGGAAGATGCGGGAGACGGCGAAGCACTGGTTCGACGGCAAGGATCTGCCGCGCGATCCGAAGTACGCGTTCATCCTGGACAAGTGGGAGAACTGGCCCAGCAACCTGATCCTGCCGGACGTGGTCAAGTACATCAAGCGACACAAAGCGATCTGCGAGAACGAAGGAAAACCGTTTCCGCTTCACAAGTACCTGCACCACGGCCTGAGCAGTCAGGCGATGGCGTTCAATCTCGTCGGGCCGCTCATCGTGCGCCATGACTACGATCCACTGCTGGCCGCGCTGCGATCCGTCGGGGTCTCGTGCGAGAAGCAGTTGGAAGATGCTGTGTTCGAGTTCGAGGACCGCAAGGTCTTCAACGAGGACTCGGGACAACCCACGTCCATCGACATCGCCCTGCGCGACGCGTCTGGGCGGCCGTTCGTATTCATCGAGTCCAAAATGATGGAGGCGGAGTTCGGCAGTTGCACGGTTCTCGGCATGGGCGATTGTGCCGGGAAGAATCCTCTGCCCGCGAAAACCGGCTGCTACCTTCACCACATTGGACGCCGGTACTGGACGCTGGCCGAGAAGCACGGGCTGGCCGATCTGATGAAGGGCGAACGCCAATGCGTGCTGGCGTTGAACTACCAGTTCTTCCGGGAACTGCTTTTTGCGCTGGAGTATGGCGGCATCTTTGTCCTGTTGCACGACGAGCGAAGTCCGGTCTTCCACTGCGACACGGGTTCCGATTCCGGCGGCATCATGCCCTTTGTGATGCAGTTCGTTCCCGATGGGTTGCGAAGCCGGGTGGCATCATTGAGCATGCAGACGCTGGCCAGGCACATCGCGGACTCAGGACGGCATGCGGACTGGATCGGCGACTTCCGGCAGAAGTACGGCCTGTGACCACCGCTCAAGCGGATGCTGCCTCATACGTCGTCACGCGCCGCCCGCAGTGACGGCATTCTCGACGGCGCAGGATTCGGCCGCCGATGGACCGGCGGGTGTAGAGCACGCGGAAATGGGCGCAGCCGCAGCCCGGACATTCCAGACCCCGCTTGGGCGCGGATACCCTGTTGTCGGCAGCAGGCTTCATCGTTTGCCCTTTCGCAGTTCGGATAACCGGATCGGCGCACGCGCGGTCGCGGCCTTGGCGTCAGTACCGGGCAAAACCGCGCCCAAGATCGACGCCGCTACGGCGCAGCCAACCATGCAGTCGAGCCAGTGGTTGTCGGGCCCGCCCGCGCGGATCTTCCACTCGTCCACGATGCGGCCCCGCGCCTCGGTCTTCACGCGGTACTCGGCGGTGAGATGCTCGGCCAGGAGCTGGTGTTCGCTGGGCTTGCGCCCGAAGAGCGAGAGGCTGCCGGGATCGCCCATCGCCACGGCCAGCCGGGCGTGGACGAAGCTCTTCCAGTAGTTCGTGTCGATCAGGACGTGACGCACCTGGCGTCGGCCCTGGACGGTCGGCACGCGCCAGTGAAGCCCGACCCGCTCGCCCTTCTTGCGCTTGTACTCGCTGAACGGGACGCTCGACGCGCCGACGTAGCGGCCGTGGCTCGGCATGATTAGACCGGCGTGGGCGCTCTGGCGGCAGAACTGGTAGACGACGTCCGTGGACTGGCCCCAGTTGGCATCGATCAGGCATCGCTCGATCCCCATCTCGGCCCCGTCGTCACGCCGCCAGCGCTTGGCCAGATACGCGTCGGTCAGCTTCTCCAGACCGGCGTAGATCGAGCCTTCCATCCCGGTGCCTGGCGCGACGCGGGCGAGCGTCTTCTGCACCTCGCGCAAGGCGAAGACCGGACGTTGCTGGTCGGGATAGGTGCCATAGTCGACGACGTAGCCGGTGAAATCGTCCTCCCATGCGACCACTGCGTGGAAGAGCAGCTTGCCCTGCACGTCGATGAACATGGTCAGATGACTGGCCCCGATGGGCACCACGCCGCGCGGCAGGCCGTTGGTCTTGGCGGCGATGGCGTCGGCATTGAGCTGGTCGCTCTCGCCTTCCTCCTGCGGCAGCGGCTGGTTCTGGTACTCGGCCCAGAACGCCCGCTCGTCCTGGAGACGCAGGTTCATGGCGTGCTGGATGGCCGATAGCTCGTCTTCGTTGTGGCGCTCAGGCCAGGCGATCACCGCGCCCGCGTCCATCTCCTTGCGGTGCTTGCCGTAGAACTCCGTGGCCTCGTGGCCGTCGCCGTCGTTGCGGAAGCTGTCGGCACGGATCTGGGCGTACTTGTCCCAGAGCTTCTCGTTCGTCGGGAAGACGTAGACCAGCCGGGTGCGTTCGCCCTGCCAGGCCGGGTGCTTGTCGCGGTCGAGAATCTGGTCGGCCATGTCTCCGGGCCGGATCACCGTGCAGGGCATGATGCCCGAAATCTTCTGCCCCGGCCCGGCCAGGTTCAGGATCGCGCCGTTCAAGGTCTCCATACGGGCCCGCACCTGCATGTCGCTGCGGGCCGACTCGTCGGTCTGCGGGTCGTCGAGCACCACCAGCGACGGGCGCACCGCCCGACCGTCGGCACGCTTGAACTTCATGCCGCGAATCCGGCTCTCGATCCCAGCCACGCGGATGATCGCGCCGGAGGCTTTGCTGTCCGCAATGGTCGGCAACACGATCTCGTCCGCCGTCCAGACGATGCGCGTGGCCTTGCCGCCGCAGAGCTGGCCCTTGGCCCGGTTGTGAATCCGCTCGAGCGCGTGGATCGGGAAGACCGCTTCGGGATAGTCATCGAGCAGCCGTTCGTTGGTCTCGAACTCGACCTTGATGCTCTCCAGCATGCTGCGGGCGTGCCCGGCGTCCGACCCGATCAGGCAGACGAACTCCTGGGCCCCGGTCAGCATGGCCCAGATGCAGGCGGTCTCCGCCAGCGTGGTCTTGCCGCTGCCGCGCGGCATGGCCATCGCGAACAGCCCGCCGCGCAGCACGGCGGTCTCGATCTTGGCGATCACCTTCAGGTGGTCGTCCGACCACGGCAGGCTGAAGGTTTCGGGGAAGTACGCCTCGCAGAAGAACCGGAAGTCGGTCGCGGCCTTGGCCTTGCGGTCGGGGTCAATCACCTCGGGGATCTCGCCGATGTCCCGACCGATGGCTGACAGCTCTGCGTTGCGGGCGCGGGCGGCTTCCTTCATCGCCTCGTAGTCGCGCGGCTCCCGTTCCGGTTCCGGGTTGTGCCGGTTCCACAGCAGCCACGCGGCGTAGCGTAGGAGATCGACGTGCTTCTCGTCGCCGATCCGGTAGCCCGCCCGGTTGCGATGACGGCGCAACTGCCGGTCGCCGAGCACCTCGCCCAGCGGTGTGGAGTTCAGCATCCGCGTCAGCATCGACGGTCGCAGTTGGCGCACGTCAATCGCCATGGGCAGCCTCCCGCGCCAGCCAGGCGGCGTAGTGGATCAGGTTGAGCGTGCCGTCGGCGTTGGTGGGCGCACCGGCCTCGACGTCGGCCCGCACCATCGCCTCGGTGATCCGCCTCTGCCCGGCGGCGGCCAGGATTCGCGCGGCCTGCGCGGGCGTCAGCGCCGTGATTCTGGGCGTGGATTCATCGGTCATGCCGCCACCTTTCGCGCCCACGGCGTAAGAAATCTGATAGGGGAAACGGCCCGATTCCGTAAGTCGTGCTGTTTCAAAGCCTTACGGGGTGCAGAAAGTTCGGAAAAGTCGAACCTTCCAGTTGATGTTCCCGGCCCCCCGAGCAATGTTGTGTTCAACAAAAAAGGCCGTAAGGCCCTCAACCAGAAGGAGATACGATGAACGCGAAGACCACGAAGACCGAGACGCCGAAGGCCGCATGCCGCACCACGCGAGGGCACATCGCCCGCCTCATGAAGATGCTCGAGGCCGAGTTGAACGACCGCGAGATGACCGAGGACACCTGGCCGGTCGCCGGGAGCCTGGGCCACGTCCGCGAGTTGCTGGCCGAGACGGTGGGGTTCCTCAAGGGCGTCGAGGGCAGCGAGATCGTCGAGGCCATGATCAACAAGAGCCGGTAACCAGAAAGGAACACGACCATGCGCAAGACGCACACCACCGAGACCCACGAATGGCTGATGGCACGCGGACGCGACGGCGTCCGGCGGATCGAGAAGCTGGGATGGCCCCGGCTCGCCCGCATCTACCGCGCCAACCGCCCGAACAGCCCGATCCGCAGATCGATCAACGCCGAGTGCCGACGCCTCGGATACACGCCGCGCGTGATCCTGGGCATCAACGCCTGAACAACAGAAAGGAACGACGCCATGAAGGTCAAACGCATCGAACTCGAAGGACGCGCCGGGCGCGTCGCAATCGAACGCGAAGGCGACAACATCCGCATCGACAGCATCATCCGCGACCCGGGCAAAGAGCAGGCCTGGCTGACGCGGGTGGTCTCGTCCAAGCAACTCGTCCACGCCGACGCCAGCGAGAACGAACTCTGGAGCCTCGCCCAGATCATCCAGCGCCGGTGCGACGGCGTGCGCGGCACGAACGGCGACATCGACGACTACTACCGCGAGCTGCAGCGGTTCGCAGACTGACAGGAGGACGCAATGGACACGAACAGGAACGTGGAATGCCGGACGGACGACCACGCCGTGGTTGGCGACAACCGCATCGACGTGACGAACTGGGCGCACCTCGGCAAACGCCAGGTGCGCGTGAGTTGGCCGAGCATCGGCGCGGTCGACATCGCGACGGCGAGGCGCTTCGCCGCCGACCTGCAAGCCGCGATTGAGATCGCGGAGCGCTTCGCCGAGCGCAACGACCGCCAGCAGCTCTTCACCCGCCTCAACGACAACGCCTGAAACAGAAAGGACCACGCCATGAACGAACAGACCATGCAGACCACGCTCAATGCCCTGATCGCCGATGCGATGCTGACCCTCGACCTTGGCGAAGACCTCTGCGAGGTGCCCGAGGAGATCGCCAACGTCGAGTCGGTGATGACCTTCGAGGAGGCCGGAGTCCTGACCATGAACAAGGGCCTCGTCATCCGCATGAAGGACCGCCGCGAGTTCCAGGTGACCATCGTCCAGAGCCGATAGAGGAGCGACGCCATGAAGACCTACCTGACCACCATCGACGGCCGCCGCAGGCGCGTGACCGTCCCCGAGAACGACGAGGCGATGCTCGACGCCATCGCCGCCGATCTGAGTCCGCAGGCCGTGGCGATCATCGCCACGCGCAGCAACCGCAGCCGCCAGCCCACGATTTGCCGCGACCTCGATGTCGAACGCCAGGTGCAGTGGTTCGCCGACAGGCTGATCGAGCGCCTCGGCGGCAAACAGGCGTGCGCCCGGCTCCTGAAGGAACTGGACGCGTAACAACCCGCCCGGCGCGATGCCGGGCAACACAGAGAGGAGACGACCATGAGCGACAAAGACGCACGACACACCCCGGGACCGTGGAAGGCCGTCGAGGCCGCCTACAATCCACCGGGCTGGCTCTGGGTTCAGAACGGCCCCGGCGCACTGCTGGCCGACGTTCACCAGAACGTCAACATCCCGCTGGCTGCCAGGAACGCGAACGCCCGCCTGATGGCCGCCGCGCCCGACCTGTTGGAGGCGTGCAAGGCCGTCCTGGAGGTTCACCCCTTGCCGCACGGCATGAACGAACGGCGCGGCGTGATGGCGATGGTCGAGGCGGCCGTCGCCCAGGCGACGGGAAACGACTGAGAACGAGTTTGGCCGGGGCATGGTGCCGTCGGCCGCAACGAGGAGAGGAGAGACGCGATGAAGAAGGCAGGACCCAAGAACGCAGGTAAGCAGGAGAAGACCGTGAAGGATGCCAAGCCCAAGAACGGGAAGAAGAAGGCCGCCACGCCGCGCGAGCTGCCGAGCGAGCGCCTCGGCGTGCCGCCGACCACGCCCGACGTGGACGCCAAGGTCGAGGCCGCCGAGGCGGCGCAAAACGCGCCCAACGGCGCGGCGAAGGCCCCGGAGGCTACCAAGGACGCCAGCGCCAAGACCGGGCGCGACACGGGCGACCGTGGCGCGAAGGGCGGCCAACCCGTGGCCGAGGGCGGCAAGGCCATGAGCCTGATGGACGCGGCGGTCCATCTCCTGTCACAGGGCACCGGCGACCCGATGCGCTGCAAGGACATCGTGGAACTGGCCGTCAAGCGTGGCCTCTGGGCCCCGCGCACCGGCAAGACACCCGCCAGCACGCTCTACGCCGCAATCCTGCGCGAGATCACCCTCAAGGGCGACGCGAGCCGGTTCGTCAAAACCGAACGCGGCAAGTTCGCCCTGAAGGACAGCGAATACGTGCGCGAGGAGGCGGCGAAGAGCCGCAAGGCGTAGGCGCTCGATCATACCTTCGCCTCCACGGCAGCCCCGGCCTCGGTCGGGGCTGTCTCTTTCGGTTCCGGCCCCGGAATCCGCTCCGCCTTCTTGCCGGTGAACTCCTCCCAGCGCTTCACGATCACGTCGCAGTACGGCGGGTCGAGTTCCATCAGGAAGGCCCGCCTGCCGGTCTGCTCGCACGCGATCATCGTCGATCCGCTGCCGCCAAACAGGTCGAGGACGTTCTGGCCCGGCAGGGACGAGTACTGGATCGAGCGCACCGCCAGCTCGACGGGCTTCTCGGTCAGGTGGATCATCGCCTGCGGGCTGACCTTCTTGACGTGCCACAGGTCCGTGGCGTTGTTGGGGCCGTAGTAATTGTGGCCCGCGCCTTCCTTCCAGCCGTAGAAGCAGATCTCGAACGCGCCCATGAAGTCCTTGCGCGTCAGGACCGGGTGCTGCTTGTCCCAGACGATGCCCTGGCTGAAGTAGAACCCGGCGGCGGCCAGCGGCGCGGGATAGTTGCCGATGTTGGCGTAGCCGCCCCAGATGTAGAACGACCCGCCCGGCTTGAGCACCCGCGAGGCGTTGCCGAACCAGGCCAGGAGCATCTCGTCGAATGCATCGGCGGTCACGAAGTCGTTCTCCAGCGGGCGATCCTTCGCCCGCATCTTCTTGCGGGCCTTCTTCGGATCGACCACGCCCCGGGCCTGATCAAAGCCCTGGTGGTGGGCGATCTTCTGCCAGTCCCGGCCCCACGCCCCGCTGGTGCCCGCCGCGATGGCCGTGGCGCTGCGCGGCTCGACCTTGACGTTGTAGGGCGGGTCCATGTTCACGAGGTCGATGGTCGCGCCGTCGAGCAGGCGGTCGAGGTCCTCGACGCTCCCGCTGTTGCCGCACATCAGGCGGTGATTGCCGAGCACCCAGACGTCGCCGCGCTGGGTGACGGGCGTGTCCGGCGGTTCCGGCACATGGTCGGGATCGGTCAGCCCCTCGGCCACGTCGCCGTCGAGCAGGTGGGCCAGTTCGTCCTCGTCGAACCCGAGCAGGCTCAGGTCGTAGTCAGCCCGCTGAAGGTCCTTCAACTCGATGGGCAGCAGTTCGAAGTCCCATTCGGCCAGCGTCGCGGTCTGGTTGTCCGCGATTCGGTACGCCTTGACCTTCTCCGGCGGAAGGTCGGTCGCCACATGGACCGGCACCTTGGCCAGGCCGAGCTTCTTCGCCGCCTTCCAGCGGGTGTGACCGACGATGATGACGCCCTCGGCGTCCACCACGATAGGCTGGCGGAACCCGAACTCGGTCAGGCTGGCCGCCACGGCGTCCACTGCGTCGTCGTTGACGCGCGGGTTGCCGGGATAGGGTTTGATGGCCTCGATAGGCCGCAATTCGATGTTCATAGTCGCACCTCCGTTTCAGGTTGATGCCGGTTTACTGGAGACCCGGCGAACTCCATCTTTCAGCAAATCGAATGGCCGTCGCATCACAAGCATGAGGCTTGAGTCAGTCAGGCATCTGGACGAGCTGATGCATTCCAGAAGAGCTCGTCGATCTGATGCGACTGATCTCACCCAGACAGCAGCGAGGTCCTGGCTGAAGTCGGAAACAGAGAGCGCCAATCTGCCATCGTCTTCCGTGGCCATGTCCGCCGCCTCCAACTGCGCTTCGACCTCAGCGAGCCGCGATTTCAGATCCGCGCCCTTGGCGTTGAACACCGCCTCGTCCAACACGCGCTGCAAGAACGCGGTCAGGAGCCGATCCTGCATACCAACGAGCTCTGTACGGCGTTTGGTCAGCCTCGTGCGCCTCTCGTATGCAGCCGCTCCCAGATCGGCGAACTTGCTGGCGATGAGATCCGAAAGCCAGGACTGCGCATCTGAGGCGGGGATGCGGAAGCTATCCAGGTCGGCGACGATCATCCGTTCCACGTCGGGCTCGCGCCAGCGGACCGGCGGGTGGTCGTCATGCATCTGGTTGTTCCCGCACTTGTAGTAGACGTGGACGTTGCAGTCGCCATTGCGCAGTTTGCGCCGGATATGCTCGCCGGTTATCGCGTATCCGCAGATGCCGCAACGCAGCAATCCCCCTGACAGCATGATCGCCGGGTTGCCGGTGCGGCGGCTCTTGCCCTTGAGGATGTCCTGGCAGGCGTCGAAAACGCGGCGCTCGACCACGAGTCTGTAGCGCCCCGGATAGACCTGGCCGTTGCGTATCAGTTCGCCAGCATAGAAGCGGTTGGCAAAGATATGAGAGAGCGATGAGCGGTTGAAGCGGGGAGTGCTCGGCCGATAGACATAGCCGTCATCGTGCATCCGCTTCGCCAGCCCCTTGAACGTGTACTGGCCACTGGAGAACAACTCGAAGAGGCGGGCAAGCGTCTTGGAGTCCACCGGGTGCGGCTGCACCGGCTCGTCCCTATCGGCCACGTTGACGTATCCGTAGGGTGCATGGCCTGTCGGCCAGCCCTGGCGAACCTTCTCGTCCATACCTTTCAGAACCTCGGAGCGCAGGTTGTCCGAGTAGTACTGCGCAACTGCCGCCATTACGTTGAACGACAGAGCTCCTGCCGCGCCCGGCGCGAACTGGTTGTCCACGAATGCGAGCAGCACGCCGCACACGTCCTCCATCTCCTGAAGCCGGACTGCATCGCGCATGTTGCGACAAACACGATCCAGCTTGTGGGACAGGATCGCGCTGATGTCCTCTTTGCGGGCGTTGTCCCGGACCCACTTGAGCATCTCGTTGAACGCGGCGCGCTCCACGCCCCGTTTGGCCGACTCGGCCACGACGAACTCTCGCAGGACCGTCCACCCGTTTTTCAGCGCCCGGTCGCGGCAAGCGCGAAGCTGGGCGTCAATGGAGTAGCCTTGGCTTTGCTCGCGTGACGAGACACGTGCCCAGATGACGATCCTCATTTCCGCATCCTCCGCTTTGCGTCCAGAAGTGCCTCCGCCAGCCGCCCAACATTCTCCAGAATCTCGATGGCGTCGTTCTCCCCGAGCGGATGACCGTAGGCGCGTGACCACAACTCGATTGTGCTGGTGAGCAGGGCGTCCGAAATCCAGGCCGGGCGCGGCGGGCGGTTCGTGCCAGCTTCGACCACCGCTGTGGACAGAGACGCCTCGGTGTGCGTTGTCGGCGGTCGTGTTCGATGTTTCGTTTGCTTCATGGCAGGTGTTCCTATGGTTGTGGCCTGGCCACTGTGGCCTGTGCCGTTGTTGACATAAACGTGCGATCCAGTGGGCATGTGAGAAGGAAGCGGACACTGAAAACAAACTTTGCCTATGCTCGGAGCTGTTCCCGCCGCCATCAGGAGGCTCCTGGCCCGCCAAGTACCTATTCGCAGGCCCGACCTTCTTTCTTCTTTCACCCCTATCACACGCGTACACGCATACGCGGGCGTCCGGGCGCATCGCGGGGGTACGTGGGAGAAAGAGAGAAAGAAGATATATTTCTATGTATATATGGGGTTTTCTCATGAAACTTCTTTCACCCTTCTTTCACCTTCGTTCACCATCTTTCACCCCGACAGGCCGTCTGCGGAGCCAACTTCTTTCACCCCAGGGCATCTTCCTTCCCCTGCGCCGGGCAGCGCGTACCAGCGTCCGGTCCGGCCAGACGTCGTGACGTCCTTGACCTCCACGTCGCCGCGACACGCCAGCGTGTCCATGAGATCGGCGAACTCTTCTTGGGGATCTTGAGCCGCTTGAGCAGGACCGAGTGCCCGATCTCCGCGCCGGGCGCGTTGCGGATCTTCTCGATGGCCCGCAGGCATAGGGCGTCGAACTCGCTGTCCGCGACATGGGACGCCGCCATGAAGAGCATGCGCCGCGTCTGGTGCATCACGAACGCGGACGCCCACTGGACGGCGGCCAGGCCGATGCGCGGGGCCAGGTGGTTCTCGCTGACGGCGTAGAGGAGCGCCAGCTTGCGGGTCTGCTCGCTGACGCGACCCCAGACCGTGGTGCCGACCGAATCGCCCTTGGCCTCGGCGGCGCTGTATTCGGCCTCGGCTTGCTCGCGTGTCTCGATCAGCAGCCGCCTGGCCTCGTCGGTGTGGTCGATTACCGTGGGCACGGGATTCCAGTTCTCCAGGTTGCCGGTGCCGGGTCGGTAGTCGGCCCACCACTTGGCCGCCGCGAGCACGCTGGGCGGCAGATCCCGGATGACCGGCTCCTGACCCGTGCCGCGCGGTCCGGCCTCGAGGATGATCATGCGGGCGAAGAAGCCGTTCGTGAGCATCCGCTCGGAAAGCGCCTCGTAGTAGTGGTTCGGGATCGCCGTGCCGAAGATCACCAGGCTGGGCTGGTTGATGACGCCGGGCGCTTCCTTGCCCGCCTTGCGGCGCATCGGGAACACGCTGTTCGACGCCGAGTACATCGTCAGCAGCGTGGACATGATCGCCTCGTGCCGGGCGTCTTTGGCCTTGTTGATCGACTGGAGCATGCCGTCGATCTCGTCGGTCTGGAACAGCATGCCTGGCGTCTGGAAGAGCGCGTCCTGGATGCCCTCGCCACTGGCGAACCGCTCCCCAAGGCACTTGGCCAGGCCGACCTCGTGGACGATGCGGGTGTTGACCTTGCGCGGCCAGTCCTTCCCGGCGGCCGAGTGCGCCAGGCCCAGCAGGTAGATGTTCGTGCGGTTGTCGCCCGGATCGCGCACCTTGCGACCCGTCAGGAACGCCAGGAGCGAAAGCGCCCCGGCGAAGGCCATGACCGGGTTCGGATAGGGCGCGGTCGCCAGGCAGTAGTCCATCACCTCGCCGACAAAGCCGGGGATGCGAAGAAGGTGGTCGGGCATGGGCCCGGGGTCGGGAATCTCTGGCGCACGGGCGGCATTGTGCGAGTCATCGGCCCCACATACGCCGCTCTGGCCGAGAATGCCCGACAGGTCGACGCCTGTGCGAATGTCCGACGGGCCGTCGCCCCCGTAACCGGACATGCGCAGAGAACGCGCCGCCGTCTCATAATCGCCGCCGTGGTTCAGCAGCGCGTAGACCGCGAACGGGGAATAGGCCCGGGACGGCTCGAAGGGCGCGGCATTCGCGCTGAAAACGTAGAAGACCCGGTCCTTCAGCGAGGCCGACCAGCCGGATGTCTTGCCCGGACGACGCCAGTACTCGTTCTCTCCCGGCTTGGCCAGCGCCCATCCGTGCTGTGCGAGCACATCGCGCACATCTCCGCGATCATTGAAATCATCGCCTGGCCTGTGCGAAATCTCTGGCGGGAATGCGCCCTGTGCGACCGATGACGCCGGTGTCGGCCCGTTCTCCGAATTGTGCGGCCGAGAACGGCCGTTGTCCGAATTCTCCGCCGAGAATGCGCCGGTGTCCGAATTGTCTGCGCCGGGGTGCTCGCCGGAGGCCGCCACGGGCGATTCCTTGGCGTCCCGTTGGCCACAGGGGCGCGTTTCGCCGACCAGGGGCGGCAAGTACTCGTTCAGCTCCCATGCGGCCGCCAGCAGCGCGTCCCGGTCGGCCTCCGTCAACACGGGCGGGGTGCGCAGGTCGCCCTGGATCGCCTCGTACCCGGCTGTCGGGGCGCAGAGGAACAGGCCGCCCTCGCCACGGGTCTCGATCAGCGTGACGGTCTTGTCGCCCTCGCGGCGCTGGGCCAGCTTCATGTTGCCGCAGACCGGCGCTTCGCAGCAGTAGAAGACATGCCGCCCGCCGCGTTGGGTGGTCTCGACCACCAGCCGCGCCAGCAGGTCGGCGGGGATGCGCCGGGCCCAGGCGTCGAAGAGTTCACCGCCCGCGTCGAAGTCGATCATCTCGGCGTTGCCGGAGACGGTCCCGCACACGATGCAGACCGCGTCCGGCCCGTTGTCGAACCAGGCGGACAGTTCTGCCTCGGTGGGCAGCCGCTTGCGGTAGCGCTTCCACTGGCCGACCGCCGGGCGCTTCTCCGCCCGGATCGCGGGCAGAGCGCACAGCCCGGCGGCCAGGTAACCAGCCGCCGCGCTGTGGAGCGTGTCATGACTGTCAGAAGGGCAGATCATCGTCCTCCGGTCCTTGGTATTCGGGAAGATTGCCGTCATCGCGCTCGTCACTGCCGTCCTGGCGCGGCGGGATTGGCCCCAACTCGTGGTGGGTGATGCGGTCGTACTTCTCGCCTGTCACCGACCGCACGGTGATCGAGCGCGTCTCGGCCACACCGCCCGCCTCACAGATCTCCACGGCCTGCTCAGACGATTCCGGGAACGGTTCGCGGGACCGCGCCCTCCACCAGGTCTCGGCCTTGGCTCGGGCGTAGCCGGTATGCTCGAAGCAGACCCACTCGCTGCGGTAGTTATTGAACCCGACCCGGTAGTCGACCCGCATGGTGCGTGGGTGGTCCTCGGGCGCGTCGCGCTTGACGTGGACGCTGTAGTAGACGCCCTCGACCTCGTATTCCGTCTCGGTGACCTCGCCGGAGAGGACGCTGGCCGTGGAGGCTTCGTGGTCGTGCTGTTCGCGTCTGGGCGGCGGGAAGGCATAGCCGCATTCCGGGCAGATGCTGTAGGCGGCATGGATCACCGCCTGGCACTGCGGGCACTCCTTGGCGGGCGCGTCGCCGTTGCCGTTGGGGCGGTCCTTGATCTCCAGAGCATCGACCGGCCCGTGCCGCAGGATGTTGCCGCCGAAGTCCAGGACGAGACAGTTCTCCTTCGACGGGTCCAGGCGGAAGCCGCGACCGACCATCTGGTAGTAGAGGCCCGGGGAGTTCGTCGGCCGTAAAAGCGCCACGCAGTCGATGTTGGGCGCGTCGAAGCCGGTGGTCAGCACGTTGACGTTGACCAGATACTTCATGCCGCCGTCTTTGAAGCGTTTGAGGGTGTCGGCGCGTTCAAACGGCAGCGTGTCGCCGCAAACGAACCCGCACTCGTGACCGAACTCCCCGAGGGTGCGCTGGACGTGCATGGCGTGCTGCACACCGGCGGCGAAGATCAGGACCGAATGCCGGTCCCGCGTATGCTCGACGATCTCGCCGCAGGCTGACCGCACCAGCGCGTCGTCGTCCATCAGGGCCTCGACCTCGCCCGCGATGAACTCGCCGCCTCGGATGTGCAGGCCAGAGGTGTCGGCCTTGCGGCGTCCGGCCTTGGTCTTGAGGCCGCAGAGATACCCCTGCACGATCAGCTCGCGCACGCCGACCTCGTAGCAGACGTGGTTGAGAAGATTCTCCGGTCCGCAGATCATGCCGGTGGTCATGCGGTAGGGTGTGGCCGTCAGGCCGACCAGCCGCACGTTGGGATTCACGGCGCGAGCCTCGGCCAGGAAGGTGCGGTACATGCCCTCGCCATCGGGCGGCAGCATGTGCGCCTCGTCGATCAGGATCAGGTCGAAGCGGTCGAGCTCGGCCGCGCGGCGGAACACGCTCTGGATGCCCGCCACGATGATCGGGTGCTCGGTATCGCGGCTCTTAAGCCCCGCCGAATAGACCTCGATCTTGTTCCACAGGTCGGGGGCCATCGCGTGGAGCTTCTCGGTCGCCTGCTCGAGCAGCTCCTTGACGTGCGCCAGGATCAGCACGCGACCGTTCCACTGCTGGACGGCGTCGCGGCAGATCGTCGCCATGACCGGCGTCTTGCCGCCTGCCGTCGGGATGACGACGCACGGGTGGTCGTCCCGTCCGCGCAGGTGATCGTAGACGGCGGCGACCGCCTCGGTCTGGTAGGGGCGCAGTTGGATCATGTTCCTCCTTGGGCGTCGTCGATGATGGTGAGCGCAGAGTCGATCACGCCCCGGCGGAACAAGGCGCGAATCGTCGCGGTCGGACACACGAGCGCCGCATCCTGTTTGCCGAGTTGGCGGATGACACGGAGCGTCGCCAGCATGGCTGGCGTGAGCGCGTCACAGTTCCGGCGACGATGGCAGGTCGTGTGTTTAGTCGTGGGCATCTTGATCCTCGTCAGGCAGCGGCCCGCCGCATACGGGGCAGCGCCGCAGGGGAAATTCCTCGACCGTCACCAGAAGCCTGCCGTCGGGCACCGCCTCACGGCGGCGCGTCACGAGCAGATCGATCTGGCTGTCGTCCGCGTACACGCCTGCGTGTTCCAGGGCGTCGAGCACCGGCTTCTGGATGTTGTCCAGGTCGCGGCGTCGGCGGTCCGGCGGAAAAGCATCCATCGCCAGGGCGATGCGCCCGCTCGACGGGGGCTTGCGCATCCCACCGCCGAGGAGGGAGCAGACGTTCCGTCGGAACGTCCGGCCCTCCCGGCTGATCAGGGTGTGCAGCCCGACCCGCCGCCAGTAATGGTTCACGCTGGGCGGGTAAGGAAGCGTCAACGGCATGACGCCCTCCTTACCGTTTCCAAGGGGGCGTGTTGTCGGTCACCGGGGCCTGCTGCGCCTGCCCGGCGGAAGCCTTCCGCTCGTAGCCTTTGATCTCGTTGGTGAGCTCGCCGGTGTCCTCGCGCTTCTTGAGCTTCACGACGATCACCAGCGGCAGGTTGTGCAGCTCGACGCTGTCGCGGGGCTGCATGACGCCCACCGCGTGGCAGATCGCCGACAGCTCCGACCGGGCGATCTTCACCGCCGTGGCGTTCGGGTTGTCGAGGTTGAGCCGCGCCCAGAGGATGCGGTTCTTGTACGGGCCGTCGATGACCGTGAAAGTGAGCTGCAGATATTTGCCGCTCCCGGTCTTCGTGGGCTTCATCTCGCTCTCGGTGATCGCGGCCAGGAATTTGCCCGCCGGAAGCGGTTCAAAGTTGCTGGTCGGTTCGACTTCGGACGCATTGAATCCATTAAGGTTTGCCATGACTCGTTACTCCTTGCTCTTGGTGGTTACTGACTCGTTACCCCGCGCCGGGACCGCCCCGGCTGCGGACATCGGGTTGGCGGCCAGCGCGTTCATCAGCGCAGGCCACGAGAGGGGTAGCTCGGCGGGCAGGCCGTAGCGGTTCTTCGCCACGCAGGCCGGGTTGCCGACCGTACGCAGGATGCGTTCGCCGCCATCCTTGCCCAGACCGGCGGCGATGGTGCGCTCGCGCCCGAACCCGCCGTCCTCGGTCTTCGTGATGATCTTGCGCGTGGCGAAGAGCACCGCGTCGGACCACTCCGTCAGCAGCGCCGTGACGTGCTTGTGCAGTCGCGGCGAATAGCGGTCGTAGGCGCTGAACTCCGGGTCCTCGAACTTCTCGACCTTGGCGTGCGCCAGGACGATCACACACATGCCGCGCTGGTTGCGCAGCGTGTTGAGATCGCCCAGCAGCTTGCGCCAGTGCGTGAGGGCGTGGGTGTAGCCTTTGGCGTAGCCGCCATCGACCTTTTCGATGCTGTTGACGCCGTACTGTTCGCAGAGCGCGTCCCAGACCAGGCGCTCGAGCCAGTCGGCCGAGTCGATCACGACCGTCTCGAAGTCGTGCTTCTCCTGGATCAGTGCCCGGAGCGCCGTGTCGACATCGGCCAGCCGGGTCGCCAGCGGAAAACTGGCGCAGTCGATCTGGTCGAGGCCGTCCTCGGTGGGGACGAAGATCGGTTTGGGGGCAGCGGCCGCCGTGGTGGACTTGCCGATGCCCTCGGTTCCGTACATCAGGAGGCGCGGCGGGTTGTGCCTGCGACCCCGGTGAATCTGCTGCAACATGGTCATACTGCTTCTCTCCTTCTCGTTGTGGTGGTTTCAGCCCGTGACCGGACGTGCCACTACGGCACGTCCAGCACGCGGATTTCCTCGTAGCCAGTGGGCCACTCGTCGCGTTCGCGGCAGACGAGCAGACGCCGGATCGCGGCCTCGTTCTCGCGCTGCGCCTGGGCCAGCGTGTCGTCGCCAACGCGCCAGACCCCGCAGCGGAACGGTTCCTTCTTCTCGACCGCGATCAGGTGAACGGGGACCAGCGTGCCGCCGAGGGCCTGGGCCAGGACGGCCCGGTAGAAGGCGACCTGCCGGTGGTAGCCGTAGCACCGGGCGTCGGCCTCGAACCAGGTCAGGTCGTCGCAGGTCTTGAAGTCGACGATGCCGCGATGCGGGTGCAGCCAGTCGATACGGATCTGGCAAGGCGTGCCGCAGTACTCGGTCCGCACGACGCCTTCGGCGCGGCCGTAGAGCAGGAGCGCCACGGCCTCGTCGTTCATCTCGACGCCGGACCGCATCTGCTCGACCAGATCGATCTGATCGTGGGACAGGACCGGCTTGCCCTGGATCGCGGCCCACTCGGCGAAGGCCTTCGTGGCCGCACCGAACGGCTTGCCGGTCTTTTCGTTGATGGGGCCGCCCAGCGCGAACGCCGCCTCAAAGGCATCCCGGCCCTCGAGGATCAGCGTGTGCGCGGCGCGTCCGATGAGGTAGCTGGCCGAATCGGAGTCCTCGATCAGGCCGACCGCCTTCTTGCGGTGCAGCCACGGGCACCGGATGAAGTCCAGGAGTTGGTGGCTGCTGAGGTAACGATCCGCCTTGGCGTGGTACTGCGCGGCGGGTTCGGCTTCCAGAATGTTGAGATCGATGCTGATGTCCATGATTCCTCTCCGCGTTGGTGTCTCCTGACCAGTTGCCCCTGGCCGCCTTCAGTTACTTACGCGGCGCAGGGGCAAACTGGCGGAGAGCGCGTTCAGCGCAGGTAGTCGTCCATGCGGTTTGCCGCGAAGACCTCGCGCAGTTGCGCCAGGTGCTTCTCACGGAAGGTGCGGCGCGGGATGCCCAGCTCGCGGGCAACCTCGGCGACGGACGCCGTCCGCAACATGTCGGCGACCTGCCGCAGCTCGGGCGACAGACCGGCGACGAACGCATTCAGGTCGATCTGGAGGTGGGCGCGTTCGGCTTCGGGCCGGTTGCAGCGGCCCGTGCGGAGGTCGATCTCGTCCTGCGAGACGGTCTCGATGATCTCCACCGTTCCGTCCTCGGTCTCGATCTCCTCGTTGAGCGAGAAGGCCTCCCGCCCGTGATTGCGGATCTCCGCATTGCGGCGGCGCAGCAGGTCGACGATCTTGCTTCCGACCACGCGGTCGACGAAGGTGTTGAGCTTCGCCTTGGCGGGGTCGAACTGCGGCATGCATGCGAGCAGGCTCTTGATCAGGTCCTGCTCGATGTCCGCGATGTCGTCCTGCGTATAGCCCGCCTTGCCGACGAGCTGCCGCGCTTTGCACTGGACGAGGGTCATGGTGTACTTGGTGAGTTGTTCATGCTTCTTGTTGGTATCCATTTCAGTCTCCCGTTGGCCGGGAGGCGTCGCGTGGATGCCGACAGAGGCAGCGATCACAAACAGCGGAGGCGTTGCAGGATTGCCGCATCTGCGGCACCCACAACGCCTCCGTTCTTCGGCTGGTTAGTTGTCAGGTGTTCGTTTCGATCACAGGAAAAGGGGAGCCGACCCCCGCGTTGTCAGGCGTAGACCTCCTCGAAGGTCATCCTGAACGGAAGACCGTGTTGAACCTCGATGCGCTCGATGACGCCGTCGCCCACTGCCTCCTGGTGGACGAACAGGTCGATGACCTCATCCTTGAGGTCGAAGTCGGCCTTGCCTGCTTCCGGGCGAGGTCCGTTGACGCGGCCAGGCCTCACGTCCCGGAAGACGCGGGGCGGCGGGTCGAACAGCGGCTCGCCATTGAGGATGTGAAGGTCCTCGATGCGGCCGAAGTTCAGCCGCTGCATCAGGTCGACGAGGCGGGCCTGAGGGGGTGTGAGGGACGATTTGGTGGGTCGGTGTTTGCTCTCCTGCATGGCTTCTCTCCTGCAAGGTTGTCGTTTGGTGAGCCACGCCCTGTGCGTCGCTCGACACCTTGGGGAGAAGTTGCAGGAAACGATGGCAGCGGATATGTGGATGTCCGTAAGCGACTGCCATCAAGCCGCTTGCGGCGCGTAATTGCCGGATTGCAGTTGCAGCAAACGACGGCAACTGCAATTCGGCCCTTCTTCAGCGTGAGTACTTGCGGATCATGTTGTGGCTCTTAACGGTCTGCAGCATGACCTTCAATTCAAGGTCCTTGCTCCGGGCTATCGCCCGCGAGACGGCCGACTCGCTTTCGCCGATGGCTTCCGCGAGTTCCTTCTGGGTCAGTGGGGGCACATCAAAGGTGCGTCCGATGTCGTCTGCGTGACGGATGGCGCTCTTGAACGAGAGGATGCGTTGGTGGAGTTCGCGCTTCAACGCACCGACCGTGGCATCGCGCCGCGACTGCTTCTTCGGCTGTTGTCTGGACGGCGACGGGGCGACATCGCCCAGTTGCCGTTCGATGGCGTAGACGTCGACGGCCAAGTCGGCGTCAATCCGCAGGACGGTGCGCAGATCGATGATCGATTCGCGTGGCATGTCCAACAGCCCATCGTCCGCCGGACGGCCCAAGTGGAACAGAATGGGTGACCGGCCTTTCGGGAGCGATGCCGCGATCCGCACAGCGTCGGGCCAAGCCAGCCCACGGGCCGCCCAGACGGTCTTGGATTTCCCGGCCAACGAGGCCCGACCCAGGCTCCAGATGCGATTGGGTACGATCTCGTCGAGCGTTCCCTGCACGGCCAGCGCCTTTGTCAGGACGAGCAGGAGCGGAGTGTAGTCGACCGACCATTGCATGAGGCGGTCGCGCGGCACCTCGATCCTGCCGTTCTCGGGGCAGCGGATGAAGAAGCGCGTCTGGCCGTCCGGGTACGGTAGCGAGATCACCCGTTCGATGTGGCCGCCATCGCATCCGTCGCACATGACATGCGTCGCGGGTGCGGCCTGCCGGAGGATGCCGAGCAGGGTCAGGCGAGCCACGGTCTCCGGCGGTACGCCGTCCATGTCGTCGGCTGTGAACGTCGGAGCCGGGCTGTCGGCTGACCGCCAGATGATGTCGAGCGGGTCAGGTGACATCGATCTTCCACCTCTTGAGGTACTTTTCGCCGAGAAGCCGTTGATCCTCGCGTTTGTTCTTGAGGTCGCAGCCGTTCGGGAAGGTGACGCTGAACGTCAACGAGCGCCCATGTCCGTTCCCGTTCAGCCGGAAGTTCATCGTGGCCTTGGTGACGTGCAGAATCGACCTCGGCAGGCATCGGCGGTTCAGGTCTTCCTCGAGCATCTCATAGATGCGTTCGCGACCATCGTTCGGATCAGGCTCCAGCGTAATGCGGCCGCGCTTGCGCCCAAGGATGGACAGCCGCATGGCGCGGACGGTGACATCCTCGATGCCGTCTTCCGGGTCGGTCGGGAACGCGAAGCTGCGATCCATCAGTCCGTTGAGTTCGTACGGCTGGGCTCCCGGTTCTTCCGGCTCGAGCGATTCGCCGAGGATGATCGTCGAGAAGAGATGCTGTAGCGACGCGACGACCTGCTTGCCGCCCTTGGCGTACATCTCCAGCGTACTGGACGAACGCTCGTAGGCGAACACCACCTCGAACGCCCGACGTTCTGGCGTCCGCTGGAAGTGCCCCGAGTCGTCGAAGTTGATATAGGTGTCGGCGTAGTCACTCAGGTAGACGAAGAAGTAATGGTGATCGCTGCCACGAGGGAAGTACTCGACCTTGCAGTGGTGTCCGCGCCCCTGGCGGTCGCGGTAGAACGCGGACATTGCTCCCTGGAACGCATGAATCGACGCGGGGTCCGTCTTGGGGTCGGCCGATGGCATGTTGCCGCGTTTCATCCAGGAGCGGCCGCCCCAGAGGATGTCCGCCTTGGCGAAACGGACCGCTGCGTCCCAGATCGCCGGGCGGTTCATGAACGTCCAGAGGGCCTTGTCGTAGCGGCTCTCCATCGGCTCCAGCAGGGGCGTCAGGTCCTCGCTGTGATACTGGCCTTCCTCGATGATGACACGCGTGCCGTCCTCGTTGGCCATCTCATGGACATCCTGAAGGATGACCTCCACCGCCTTGCGCTGGTCAGCGGGCAGCCGTTGCCATCCGTCGAAGATGTCGTCCACTTGCGTGTTGGCCAGGCGGTCCCAATCCACATCCAGAGGATGCCCTTGCCGCTCGAAGAAAGCCTTGAGCAACGGATTGGAGATCTGGCGCAACACGCGTTTCGGGTTGAATTGCTGGGTCATTGTGTTTTTCTCCTTTCTCGGGCAGCGTCAGTAGTGGCCTAAACACTAAACGCTTGCCCGAAAAAAAACGACCGAGGTTCATTTGTCGGGTCGGCCTCGTACCCTCGGCCATCAACCGAGTCCGACCACACCTTCCGAGAATCACCCTTTAGGCGGATGCGGATCGCCACCGTGACTATCCGACTGCGAAATCCTGCCGTCCTTGTTGTGGATGCGCAGTTCCGTTCCCTGGCTCTGGCTGATCCTCCGAGCCGCTTCGACGGCATCCTGTTTGAGATCGTGGTGCGCGCTTGCTCGCACGGAACCGCCGCGTTTCACGTCCCATCCGCCACTGGGGTTCGGGACTACATGATGGGTTTCGGGTCCTTTTCTGGGCATGTCATTCTCCTTCTCTGCCAATGGCAGAACTGACCGAGCTTGTTGCGTCGAACAGATCGGGCGGAGGTTGCTCGGTCCTTATCAACCCCAACCCGATCAAACGAATCTGCATGGCCTGGCCCGACACGTTGAACGCGCGGGCCATCTCTTTCGCCACTTCCACGGTTGGCCGTTCGTCGTCGGCCAGCCCCCACTTCGCTGACAGATCGGCCATCTCGTCCTTTGCGATGTACGGGGTCGGGCTGCCAAACCTGCGCTGCCACGCCGCGAGGACCATGTCCTTCGGCATGAGCAGGTAGCCGGAGAACGTGTCGGCCTGCCACTCCATCGGGTCCTTGCGCGAGCCCGACCGGCAGACGATGGACGGCGCGGGCTTATCACCGAACAGCGACGGATGACAGGCGTTGGCCAGGAATCCGTGTCGATGGAGTTCCCAGTGTCCGATCTCATGCGCGAGGGTGAAGCGGTAGCGGCCTTCCTTGCGCGGGTTGTCGGTGGGGTCGAGCGACTGATCGACGAGCACAACCTTGTCCTGAATCCACGTTGCCCCAAGCACGTCGGGCACGCCAATCAGCTTCGGCAGGTTGTCGAAATCGAACGCCAGACCCAGGTGGCCTTCGAGGATCGCGTCCACCGGCACGGGCGGCTCGATCACCTCGCCGTACTTGCGGCCGTACTCGGCCAGCAGGCACAGCGCGGCGTTTTCGATCTCGTCGTGTTTGAGAAACTTGACCTTGGCCATGTTCGCCCCGCGCGTCAGTCCTTTTGTTCCTTGCGTGCCCGTTCCGTGAGCTTTCGAAGCTCCTCCGCCGACATGCCGCGCACCGTGCGCAGCAGGTCCGGCAGGGCCGTCGGTTGTTCCTTGATGATCTTCTCCAACTCCGGGTCCACCTTGTTCGCCAGCGACAGCAGCTCGTCCGCGTCCACGCCCAGCAGTTCGGCCATCTTGATGATGTTCTCCGCCTTGGGCGGGTCGAACTCGCCGCGCTCGACCTTGCTCAGGAACGTCGCGCTGATGCCCACCTTCTCTGCAAACTGCCGCAGCGTGAAGGTCGCGTCCTCCCGGAGCTTGGCCTCCCGAAGCTCTCGTATCTTCTTGCCAAATAATGGGTTGCCTGCCATAGTCTCCAGCCTCGCACCAGATCGTCGAAGCGATGCGTCATTCGTTTAGGACATACTACACGGACGCGGCCTCATCTGTCAATCCCCTTCATGCTTTCTTGCTTCAGCCAGTAACCCCGTCCGAGTTGGGAACTGCGAGGCCGTTCGCCCCCATGAAATCGTCCACGCGGTTGAAGGCGTTTAGAAACAGCGGCGTGCCCGCGAATGATAGCGGGCTGATTGGGCCGGTCGTCATGAAGGAGTACTGACGACTTGAGATGTCGAACGATGAGTGTGGGTCACGGAACAGCCCGTAAAGCCGCAGCGCCGAATCGTCGCCGCCCACATGCTGGCGCAAGGCTTGAAACTCCTGCCCCATGGAAAGCCCAAACCCGAAGAACTGGATACGCAACTGCTGCAGGATCTCGGTATGCAGGGAGCTGAGCGTCTGGCTGATAAAGAGCCAGCCCAGCCCGTACTTTCGCGTGGTCCGCACGGCGTCGATGAGTACGCCTCGTACACCAGCAGCGGCGTTGCCATTTTCCGGCAACTGGCGAGGAGCGAGCCGATGTGCCTCGTCCATCAGAACTAGCGTATTGAGGCCCGTCTCATTACCTTCCTGAAACCGCCGCTCTGCGGTTGTGGTAATGCCGTCCAACAGTCGTTTGATCACCAGCGACTGGATCGTGTCCGTCCAGAAGAGCCCGTGGGCTTGTTCCCTCGACAGGTCGATTATCAGGATCGGTCGAACACCGTTCTGTGGATTCACATCCAAGAGCCAGTTAAGCGCTGACTCGACGGTCTTCGCCTTGGCTCGTGATCTATCGAACAACGCCGTGACAGGCTGCCACTGGTGTTGAAAGAAGTCATCGGGATCGGCATCGGCCCGAGCAGACTCAAAACGTTCACGACTTGGCGCTGTCCGATAGAACACCTGCTGGACCTTCGTGTCCGCCAGTATGGACCAAGCCGTATTGAAGGCGGCACGGCCATTCAGATCTTCGAGTTTAACCTTCTTCTTTCGCAACTCGTCCGCAAGCTTCGCACATGCATCACGCCGGTTGTCGCCCTTGGGCATAGTGAGCTGCTGAAAGAAGTCGCTCTCAAACAGAATCTCCTGAAACAATTCCCAGCGATCCAGCACCAAATTGCGAACAGAAAGCGTGACCACCTGTTTGTTGAATTGCTTGGCGATACCCGCCAATGGAATCCGCATTTCACCACTTCCGCCGCCTCGGAAATCTTTGGCAAACTCGCCCTGTGGATCGAGGATCAAAAGGCCCATCTGCTGGTATCTCATGTATGCACAGAGTGCCATTTTCGCCAGCACACTCTTGCCGCTGCCGGTCTTGCCGAAGATTCCCAAATGGTGCGCCTCGCCAGCCCCGTCTGGACCGCGTCCAAAGTGCTTGAACCAGAGCGGAAGCTTGGGCGTTGACCCGTACACTTGCCCGAGGTAGACAATCTGGTCGCGGTAACGATGCAGCACCGTTTCGAGCACAGCATCATTCACAAGGTGAATGCCTGTTCCTGTGGACGGGACCGTTCCCATGATGCTCGGTTCATAGCTGGTTCCAGCTGCCCCCGACGCACTTGACGGTACGGTTGCGTGTTTGAACACAGCGCTGATCGTCATCTTGCCCAGGTGTGTGTCTTGACGTTCACTGACAGCATCAATCTTGCCCCGCTGGCGGATCAAGGACCGCATCGTCGGGTCCTCGTGCCAAACGTTCCTCAGCTCAATCTCTGTGATCTGGCCAAGGGCGTAATGCGCAACTCCGTCCTGCTGGAATGGGAACATGGCAAGCTCCCCGACGAGCTTACGACCAACGGCCGTACCGACCACATCGACCGCAAGTTCGGACGTGCTTGACGGCGAGCCAATGACGCCGAGCCGCTCGGTTTTGGCAACCACTGCGTCGAGCTGTTTGCTTACTTGGGCTTCTGCCATGTGGCACGCTCCTTATCGGCCGCCTTCGCTGCGGTAGCCGTGCATTGCAAAGAAGACTTCACCTATGTCGCCGTCATACTCGGCGCTGATCCGCTGCGTAGCCACCTGCCGAAACGCGGGAATCGCGGCGGCCAGCGACTTGGCCATTCGATCAGCCATGTAGAGCGGATACGGTTCGAGCATGGAGGCCACAACTGACTGTTCCTTCAAACCCCTGAGAACCATCGCAAGCCGGTGGGGATTGTCAGCCACAGCGGAACCGACTTCGACACGCAGCGCAGGGATGAACCCATGTGGCCGGTAATACACCACCCTGATGGTCTTGAGGGCCGCGACAATTTCATCAGCTATCGCCTTTAACGCATTGCTTGCTGCACCGCTGGCCCCAGGGGTATGCAGGTGAAACTCACTGTCCAACATCGGCTGGGGCTGCGTGAACTCGCCTGGGCGCAGAAGCATTGTGAGCAGCGAACGGTCGTCGTGGTGCGAAGGCCAACCGACCTTTTCGCCGATTTCCCGTCGAGTCGCATACTTGGGCAACCCCGCGTAGGCCTTGTCGGATCGCGGGCACTTCAGAACGTCGCGGTAGTGCGTGATGAAGTCGAGGCCGTGCTGTTGGAACTCACTCACGCATGCCACTGTCCCCGCCCCAAGTTCCCTGGTGATCTCGCTGGCTTTTGCAAACGCCTGGTTGAAGTAGATGACGGGCAACGCCAGCGTCATGTCCAGCAAGACCAGGTCATGTGGAGCGGCAATCGCCAGCTCCAGCTCGTGTCCCAGCATCACGGCTCGCAGGACCGTTTGAGTGCCATCGTGATGGACCTCGGCCCGAACAAACGTGCGATGGTGCGGCGCATCCCAGTGTCGGGTCTCGCTCGGCGGCGTAAGCCCTTCGACAGCAACAGCTGCGGCCGCAGCGAGATCAGCCGCCAACAGCCGCTCGATGGCATAGGAGCCATCCGTAGCGCAAGTCGTTGGTATGTGGGGGCTGGGCAAGTCGGACTCATGGCCAACAAGCCGAGCATCGTCGAGCTTCTTCCGAAGGCCCGCCTTCTCCTGCTTGATGCGTGTGAAGTCACCAAGCAAATGTGCGCCAACCTGGGTTGCTCCAGCGAGCACCTCTTCCACTAAGCCAGCAGGCAGGTCGGCGAATGGTCTTGCAGCGCCAGAGGCATCAAGCGGTCCAGCCATCACCGTGCCCTCCGATGATCAGGTGTCCAGAGCCGGTACGATTCAGGTTGGAAGCTTCGGAACTCGGGGCACCGTGCCGCCCTGGGAAGGAACCATCGCTCACGGAAGGCGCTCCAGACATCAGCCTCGGTTAGTTTGAGGAACCGTGGGCGACTCGTCTCGCCGCGTAAGAAGGCCAGGGCATCGTGGCCAAGCGGCGCACCGTAAATCTCTCGCTGAATGCCGTGATTCCCCAACTCGGTCGATAACCCAATCCGAGACAGGACCTTTCGGATCACTTCGCGCTTGTTGCGGAACCCGTTTCCCCAAGGCTCTTTCTTGGCAGTCGCCTCGCACCATCGCTCGGCATACGCGCGGATGTCCGCGTAGACGCCATTCGAGAAATGAAACTCCCCCCAACCCTCGGTGGTGCCGATGCGATGCCAATAGTCCGTACCGTCAATGCGCAGCCGATTGTATAGAGACGACCGCCCGAGCGCCGACGCGGTGGTGATCAAGGCCAGATATGGTTTGCGCACTTCGCCACTTATCACGGTCTCTCGCCCGCCGTAGCGGTTCCGAAACGCCTTACGCACCGTATCGGTCATCGCAAGCATGGCAACAAGCTTCCCGCACAGCAGGCTGCTATACGGCGGGACCGCGCCCAGCACGAAAGCGTCCATTATGTGGTAGAGCCGTTCCTTCTTCGCTGTGGCATCCCAGCCGATCCATTGATCACGGGATCGGAGCGAATACACTGGGTCGCCAAGACCAAAGATGCCCATGAGCTTGCCGTTGCTCTGGTCCTCCACCAGAAAACGCAGTCGTCTTCCGTAGCCCGAGGACACGGGGATGCTCCAGTGGAGGCATATATAGCGAAACAGCAGTTCGTCTTCCGTATCGCGCTCAACCTGAACCAACCTCGGCTGGACGTTATCCACCGCCATGTCGGAACCTGCTGCAATACGGCTCAACAGGTGATCCTCATATCGGGCAAGCCGTGGTCGAGCCTCTTCACGCTTCTTCATGCAGGCCATCTCGTTGACACGACGAAGGTCATCCTTCGTCGTGTCCGCAGGCAACTCAACCCGGCCATCGCGCACGACGTAGCCCTGCTTTCGCAGGCTGCGAAGGATATCTTTTCGCAATAGGGCTTTGGCCTTGGCTCGCATGAACGCTCTGCCGCTCCTCACGTCGTCTGTTGTCGCATGATGATTTCGATGTAGTCGTATTGGGCCGACCGATCCGGGAACACGATGTGTGCCTCAGTAAACTTCTTTCTGTCCCAACTGCCGTCGTCGTATCTGGTGCGGAGGTCCTCGAACGGTGTAGCGGAGACGATGAACGAATCCAACACGATGTCCTTGATCCCGGTCCGCTTGCACATGGCCGCCGCCAGGTGCGGAAGCGATTCGTGCAGCCTGGCCTTGTCGTCATGCTGGTACGCCTCGGCATGGAGCATCCCGTGCGGTTCGACAAAGACGATCCGCTGAGCATCGGCTTTCTTGACCCACAGGATGAAATCTGGGTAGAAGCCTGGTCTTGCAGATGAATTATGCGGCACGTTTGCGTTTGGCGGGTGGGGGGGCGTCGTTCAGTTCGTTGGGCGTGGCAGGGGGCGCGGGGTAGCGTGAGCGGGAGGATTTTTTCGAAGCGGGCGGAGCGATACCATGGAGTTGCAGGTATTCAAGCAGGGCCTCGCGCGCGATAGCGCTTTCGCTGACAGTTTGCGCGCGGCTAGCATTCCAATTTCATCCTTGATCCATTTTGGAACACGAATCTTGATGGATTCTTCATACGGGTCTCGCATAAGTGGTACAATAGGGAACAATGTGCCAGGAGTTCAAGCCAGAAAATCACGGGCATTAAAATCCGGGTTACTATCTGCAAGGCATCCGTATAAGTACGGATGACGCAAATTCAAGAAAGTGTTGACGCTGTTCCCATTTGGTGCACAATCGGGCACACATGATTACGAGTGAAAAGAATCCAGAGTCGATCAAGACGCGGGTCCCAAAGGGGACGAAGCAGGCGTTTATGCAGCTTGCCGCGCGCAGGTATCTGAAGGCAGCAGATCTTCAGCGCGAGGCGTTCCGAAAGTATTTGAATCGGGCACTGAAAAGGAAATCGAGCAAACTCAATGAAAACTAAACGGCAGGCGCCGGCGCGCCGGGCGCGGGCGGAGGTGAGGCCGGCCGATGCGCGGCGGCGGTTTTATACGACGAGGCTTCGCCTGGATGTGAGTGCGACGGATGAGGGTGTGGTGCGGGCGATCCGCGATCGGGCGGAGGGGGTGCTGGGGCGGTTTACGGCGGAGGAGATCGAGAAGTTTGGCGGGATGCGGCTGCGGTTTGAGACGCGGACGTATGGGGTGGTGGCGGATGAGTTGAGGCAGCAGTTGATGGAAAGGATGTGAAATGATGGAAGCGTTTTTGGATGTGTCGGATATGAATCGGCGGCTGGCGCGGCAGCGGCGGCACCTGGCGGCGGTGCGGGCGTTGTGGGTGGTGGCGTATTCGGCGGCGGCGTTTGGGGTGGGGTTGCTGCTCGGCATGGTGCTGGCCGGGATTGGAGCTGGGTGGTGACGGCGCGGGCGCGGGGGTTGGGGGAGGATGCGCGAGTGGCCAGGCGGGCGCGGACGTTGAATAAGACGCCGTGGCTAAACCGGCGGGCGGTGCGGGAGGAGCTGCTGCGGCTGGCGAAGGAGCTGCGGCCGTTTCATTCTTATACTCGGGTGTCGGAGGAGACGCTGGTGCAGCTGAGTTGGCATTTTAGACAGGCGATGATTTGGCATGTGAAGTCCATGCCCAGCAAGGGCAGGACGATTTGAGGCGATGGGTGGGAATGGTCAACCGCGGTTGTTAAGCCGGAAGGCGGCGGCGGCGCGGTGTGGGGTTACGGTGCGGACGTTTGATCGGTGGGTGCGGAGCGGGAGGCTGACGGCATATCGGTTTGGTGGGCGGTTGCGGTTTGCGGAGGAAGAACTGGGTGGCGTGATGGTGTTTCACTGCGCGCAAGGTGCGGCGGCTGGCTGGGTGGAATCTGGCGGGCTGGCGGCGGAGCAGAAGCGGGCGGCGCTGCGGCGGGTTTTGGAGCCGCTGGTGGCGGAGTTGGTGCAACAGGCTTTGCAGCGCGCGGGCGCGCGGGCCGGCCAGGAGGAGCGTGGTGAGTGAGGTGATGTATTATTGTCGCGCGTGTGGGCTGGATTCGTTTTTGCGGCGCGGGCCGCACAAGAAGGCTCCGGGATCGGGGAATCCGGTTTGTCCGGGTGATTTTGTTGAGCAGCGGGTGGAGAGCTGCTTTTGCTGCAAGTGGCGGCGGAAGAAGGCGTGTCCTGATCCTGGGGTGATCGGGCGCAGTCCGTGGATGGGCTGCGGGGCTTGGGTGCTGGAGGAGTTTTAAAAGAGAAAGTGACTATGAGCGGAGGATTGACAAATTACGATCGGGCTAGTCTGAGGCTGGCGGATGCTATTTCGCGGCACGATTTTTCGGAGCGGGAATGGCGGGTGCTGGAGTTTTTGCGGAAGGCGTCTTTCGGCGCTGGCCGGGCGACTGCGTATGTTCCGGCGTTGAAATTTTTTTGCGCGGCGACTGGAATTTCGCGCGGGAACATGTCGGAGATTTTGCGGCGGCTGAAGGCATGCCAGGTTATTCGTGAGGAGCAGGATGGGTGCTATGGATTTATGCTGCTGCCTCCGCCAGGCGATCCGTGCGCGAATTGGCGGGTGCCAGTGCGGATGCAGGATGTGGATGTGATCAGGCAGATAGAGCTGCTATCGCCGCCGCCAGGGCTGCCTGATATGTTGCGAGAAGGATTTATTGAGGCGTCCGGCCAGGTCAAACAAGGCGACGCGCGGCAGGTTTATATTGGTGTTCCCGAATCTGGTACACAAATGCATCGTTCCCGATTCGGGAACGACTTAGAATCTTCAATGGTAGCAGGCAAATCGTGCGCTGTTCCCGATTCTGGTACGACACATGTACAATGTAACAATGAACAATGTAATAATGCTTCTTCGAAGAAGCATTATATGGACATTGTATCATGTGCTGCTCCTGATTCGGGAACAGGAACGCGAAGAGCAGAGCGTCGTGAGCTGTTGGATAAATTGATAAAAGTCGGGGCATTCGATCCAGAAAAGAATGACGAAAGTAAACGATTCTGGTTTTGGATGGTCAAATCACAACCTGCCATTGTCGCCACGCTTTTGGGTGAACTAAAATATGCATGCGCAATGCGCCGAATATACTCACCAGGTGGGTGGATGAGGGATTTGTGGGTGAGGTGGAAGAGGCCAAGTGATAATGGTGGGTCAAGGCTAGTTCAACACACCACCCGATAGGAGTCTTCTAAACCCAGATGATATCGAACAGGTTACCAAGCGCGGATTGGGGGGGGGTGAGAGTGGGGCGGAAAAGTGATTTCAGTTTCACGATTTGGTTTTACGAATTTTTGGGGCTGGGCGTGTGGGTGGCGCTGTGGGCGCGATGGGATGGGGCGGGGGGTGGGAGATGATTTTCGGCCGGTTGGCGGCCGGATTGGCAAAGTGAACGGATAACTGATAACGAAAGGAAATGAGATGAACGTGAGGTTAGTGTTGGTGGAGGAGATGCTGGGGACGAAGGCGGCGAATGCGGATGTGTTTGCGGATTTTATTGCGAGCAAGCATCCGAGCGGGACGCCGCAGCGGGATGAGCTGGAGCGGGCGGAGCATCGGGAGGAGGCGGGGACGACGGTGTTTCACCGGGAGGGGGGGCGCGCGGGGATTTATGATTACCAGGTGAAGGGTTTCTTTAAGGATGCGTGCGGGGCGATGAATCGGTTTGACCGGGAGGCGCGGAACGGGCTGGAGAAGCTGGCGGCGTATAAGACGAAGATTGACGGGGGGATTTTCGTGTTTCCGCGGTTTATTCCGTTTGTGCTGCCGGCGGGGGGGGCGATTGGGGTGTGCGAGCGGCCGTTGCGGGCGGAGACGGCGCAGGGGCCGCGGGTAAGTGTGTGCCGGTCGGAGACGGTGCCGGCGGGGAGTGTGCTGGAGTTTGAGGTGCGGATTCTGGCGCGGGAGCTGGAGGGGTATGTGGCGGCCTGGCTGGGGTATGGGCGGCTGCGTGGGCTTGGGCAGTGGCGGAATTCGGGCAAGGGGCGGTTTGAGTGGCAGGAGAAGTAGCAAAGGCTGGGCAAGGCGCGGCGACGCTTGGCAAAGCGCGGCAAAGGCGGCGCGAGGCGTTGCGGCGCAAAGCGCAGCAAAGGCACGGCCATGCCCCGCAAGGCGCAGCAAAGGCCCGGCCCCGCGATGCGCGGCGAGGCAAAGGCACCGCGGGGCATG